>Ga0207667_10004551_pt1 | contig 16994 bp, 10 predicted proteins | sample KBSCornC52_FD_184301 | JGI IMG/M metagenome (GOLD analysis project Ga0207667, IMG submission 184301) | Corn rhizosphere microbial communities from Kellogg Biological Station, Michigan, USA - KBS Corn C5-2 (SPAdes) (version 2) | ecosystem: Host-associated > Plants > Roots > Rhizosphere > Soil ...
AACTGGTTCAGATTCCCCAAGGTGCTTAACAATACGTACGAGTATCTGTATTACAAGGCCGATGCGGAAGTGAACAGCAATATACATGTGGCCGATCCTTCCCAGCGTACGGGCATTACACAGGCCGAGCTGGATGCGGCCAAGAAGGGCACTGACCCTGCGTACAGGAGCTTCGACTGGAGAAGCTTCATCCTCGCCAACAAAAACGCTCCTCAAAATTCCGTCAACGTCAATATCAACGGCGGCACCGACAAGGTACAGTATTATGTATCCGGAACCACTTTCTACCAGAACTCCCAGCAGGGTAAGGAATATATGTTCCGCCGGAGCAATATCCAATCCAACGTCACGGCCAAGCTGGCTGATGGATTGAAGGCAGGCATGGATATCAACGGACGTATCGAGACCCGTGAGAACCCTGGTGTACCGGGACTGGACGATTACTGGCTGGCCCGTTACGCCGTCCTGAACAATACGCCGATGGACAGGCCTTATGCCAATGACAATCCCAAGTACCTGGCGGATATGGGTTCCAAGCAGCAGACGAACTACGCCTATCTCAATAAGACGCTGGCAGGCGTCTACCACAGCGACTGGCGGGTGCTTCAATCCAACTTCCACGTGGACTACGACATCCCGGGTGTAAAAGGGCTCAGCGTAAGAGGCTTATATTCGTACTATATCGCCGATTATCTGTTGAACAACCATGAGTATACTTATAATGCGTATACCTATGACGCCCCCACTAATACGTACAAGGTGACCAACGGCAGCACCAACCCCTGGCGTGAACGGGAGCAGATCAAGCAGATCAATGTCACGCAGCAGGCGCAGATAAATTACAACAATTCATTTGGAGATCACAATGTTGGGGCAACGGTGGTAGCAGAAAGGATAAGCAGCCGGAGGACGAGGAACTGGATCCACTCTTCACCGGTGTCGAACAGTTTGCCGCTGATCTATTTCCCCACGGCGGACCAGTACCAGGACAGCGATGATAAACAAGCCCGCCTTGGCTATATAGGTCGTGTAACATATAGCTATGCCAGTCGCTACTTCTTCGAGGCATCTGTACGCCGCGACGCCAGCTACCTGTTTGCACCGGGCTATCGTGTGGGTTATTTCCCGGGAGTATCCGCGGGCTGGAGGATCACGGAAGAAGAATGGTTCAGCCGGCTGCTGGGTAATCATTCCCCGCTGTCTGACTTGAAGATCAGAGCTTCATACGGTCAATTAGGTGACGACAGGGCCCCCAACGGTACAGACCCCATCATTACACCGTATTCCTACCTGGCCGGTTATAACTACAACCAGGGCACCGCTATCATCGGCGGCAATCCGCTGACCGTAAGCCGTGACAAGGGAATACCTTCTACTCGCTTCTCGTGGGTGAAGAGCAAGGTGACGGACATCGGTATCGACTATAGCCTGCTGAACAGAAAAATCACCGGTACCTTCGACTACTTCTATCGCAAACGCGATGGTCTCATCGCCTCGAAGAATGATGTCGTCGTCCCCATGGAGCTCGGATATAACCTGCCGCAGGAGAATGTGAACAGCGATGCGCAGTACGGCGGTGAGATGTCGATTGCATACAACGGGAATATCCGCAAGGTTTTGATCAACGTCAGCGGCAACTTCTCCATCAGCCGGAAGAAATTCCTGCACAGCTACAGACCTGTTTTCAACAACTCGCTGGATAGGTATCGCAACTCCGGTGAGACCCGTTATACCGACATCGGCTGGGGATATAAATGCATCGGTCAGTTTACTTCCATGGACCAGATCAACGGCTACAAAGTGGACATCGACGGACAAGGCAACCGCACGCTGCTGCCCGGCGACCTGATCTATGAGGATGTCAACGGAGATGGCAAGATCGACGGAGCCGACCAGCGGCCCATTGGATATGGATATGGTACGCAGCCGAACATCAACTTCGGGTTCAGCATAGGTGCGGCCTATAAAGGGTTCGATATGCACCTGGATTTCTCGGGAGCAGCAGGGTACACCTGGTATCAGAACTGGGAATCCCGCTGGGCATTCCAGGGCAATGGTAACCTGAATACGATCTTCAAGGACAGGTGGCACAGAGAAGATCCATTCGACGTCAACAGCAAATGGATCCCGGGCAAATACCCCGCAAACAGGTATAACCCAGGCAACGGCCATAGCGACTACAACGTGCAGTCTACCTTCTGGCTGCATAATGTAAGATATCTCAGGGCGCGTACGCTGGAGATCGGGTATACTTTGCCGGGCAAGATTGCAAAAAAGGCGGGTATGAACAGGGCAAGGGTTTATATCAATGCGTATAACCTCTTCTCCATCGACAACCTGCATCAGTTCAATATCGATCCGGAGGTCATCGACGACAACAGTCTGGAGCATCCGCAAAGCAGGGTCGTGAACATAGGATGTAACCTTACCTTTTAATTAAAAATGATCTTACGAACAGCATAAAAAATAAATTATGAACGTGAGTAAAAAATATTTTTATCTCTTCGCAATGACGCTGGTCCTTGGTGTTACGGGGTGTACGAAGGATAGTGATTTTCTGGAAATACCACCGAACAGCATCATACCGACGGAGACGATGTTCTCCGATCCTGCGCTGGTATTGTCGGTGCTGGGCGATCTTTACAACCGTCAGCTGGACTTCTCCAATTTCGATCAGGGCTGGGGTTCTTTCGCGGATTTCAGCGAAAGCTTGATTTCAGACGACGGGGCGTATGGTTATGTACAAAATACGGGCTGGGGTTATGGGGCCTGGGGCGTGGACTGGAAGGCGGCGTACACCTATATCCGTGAGCTGAATCTCTTTATCGAAAGGGACAGCGCCTCCACGAAGCTGACTGACGCGGACAAGGCGCGATTCCTGGCGGAAGGCCGTTTCCTTCGCGCCAACTATTATTTCGAGCTGACCAAGCGGTATGGAGGCGTTCCCCTGATCCTGCATTCGGAGACCTATGATTACAAGGGCGATCCTACCTATCTGCAGCATCCCCGCGCCAAGGAGTCCGATATGTATGATTTTATCATCAGCGAGGCCGAGGCGATCAAGGACCAGCTGCCCGCCAATCAAAACGATAAAAGCCGTGCCAGCAAGGCTGCGGCCCTGGCCATGGAGGCAAGAGCTGCCTTGTATGCGGGCTCCATCGCCAAGTATGGGGCTACTACGCCGGCTGTGTCACTGCCCGGCGGGGAGGTAGGTATTCCTGCCAGCAAGGCCAATGATTATTATCAAAAGGCGCTGACCGCGGCGCAGTCCATCATCAACGGTGACGCCGGACCGTATAAATTGTACAAAGTGCTGCCTGACCTATCCGACAATTTCGCCGCCATCTTTTTGGACAAGAGCTCGGTGAACCAGGAGTCGATCTTTATCACAGACTACAAGGCGCTCAGCGGAAGAACGCACTCGTTCACGACCAACAATCAGCCCTTCTCCGTCACGGATGAGCCGGATGATGCGGGTAGGATCGATCCTTCGTTGAACCTCGTGGAATCTTTCGAAATGCTGGATAATACGTTCGCCCCCATTCCCACGGTGGATGGCGGCGGGAATCCCATATACTATGATCATCCGCAGGACATCTTTGCCGGCAGGGATGCACGCTTGAGGGGCACGGTGATGACGCCTTTCGATCAGGCGGACCCCTACCGGTACAAAGGCGCTGTACTGGACATCTGGGCCGGCTATCTGCTGGCTGATGGCAGCGTAGTTACGAGCGGCAATGCGGCTGACCAGGTGGCGCTGCCCGGCACCACCACCAAGGTGCAGGTCGTTGGGAAAGATGGCCCCATCAATGGGGTAAGGTATCATACGCAGACAGGGTTTTATATTCGTAAGTTCATCGATCCTACCATTGGATCGGGCCGTCGTGGAAGAGGCAGCGATGTACCCTGGATCCACTATCGTTATGCAGAAGTTTTATTGAATGCGGCCGAAGCGGCTTTTGAGCTGGGCGATCCCGGCACTGCGGCGGGTTATATCAACCAGGTCCGTCAGCGGGCCGGCTTTACCACGGACCTGACGCCGGCAGAGATCACTTTCGACAGGATCGTGCATGAGCGCAGGGTGGAGCTTGCGTTCGAAGGTCATATCCTGTATGATATGAGAAGATGGAGACTGGCGACATCGGTATGGGATGGCACTGCCACCAATCTGAGCGATCTTCGCTCCAACATCGGCACTGCCGGCAAGCGGAGTACACAGCCCTGGGGTTTGTGGCCTTACCGCTACTACAATCCTGCCAGTCCGAACAATGGCAAATGGGTGTTCAGGGAAGTGCTGCCTTCGAAGGTCACGGGCACCAACAGATTCACTCTTGGCAATTATTACACGTTTATCGGGGATGACGTCCGTGCGGCCAATCCAAAGATCGTCAAACAACCGAACCAATAAGTATAACCCATCAATTCATTATTATGAAGCGTAATTATCGATATATACTATTGTTCCTGGCATGTGGCGCGGCAGCGGCCTGCAGCAAGGACAATTACAAAGCGCCTGCGGCTATCCTGAAAGGCAGGTTGATGTATAAAGGAGACAGCATTGGGGTGGAGAGGAACCAGGTGCCTTTGCAGCTGTATCAATACGGCTTTGGCAAGATAGGTCCCATCAACGGAACCTTTTCACAAGAGGGAGCGTTTTCCTTTTCGTTGTTTGCCGGTGACTACAAGCTCATCATACCCAATGGGCAGGGGCCTTTCTTATGGAATCTGGACGCGAACGGCAATCCGGACAGCGTCGATGTGGTTTTGAAAGGCAGCCAGACACTGGATCTGGAGGTTACGCCCTATTATCTGATCAAGAATACCAGCATCTCGGGTGGCAGCGGAGCAGTGACGGCGAACTTTTCCGTTACGAAGGTGATCAACGACCCTGCGACGGCCAAGGACATCGAGCGGGTGACGCTGTATGTGAATAAGACCCAGTTTGTCTCCGGCGCCGACAATATTGCGAAAACGGATCTGGCCGGTGCAGGCATTACGGATCCCAGCAATATCTCGTTGAATGTGACCGTACCGGCAACCTATCCGGCGCAGAGCTACGTATATGCGAGGGTGGGATTGAAGATCGCAGGTGTAGAGGATATGATCTTCTCGCCGGTGGTGAAGGTAACCTATTAAAGTCTTATATTGTATTTCTAAAAGGTCACCTGTTTTGAAAGGGATAGGTGACCTTATAATTTTAGTTTATGAAAGCGAGCCCGGCAATCAAAGGATGGGGTTTTGCCCTCTGTTGTTTTTTATCCATACCCGCTGTTCCGATGGCGCAGGGGACAGCTGTGGAGCTGGTGCAGAAGCCTCCGGCGGATGTTTCCAACAAATATTATGCGGGGAACAGAGCGCCGCTATTGAAGGAGCCGTTCAGCAAGCTGCCTGTCACCGCCTTCCAGCCGGGGGGCTGGCTGAGGAAGCAGCTGGAGCTGCAGCGGGACGGCCTTACGGGGCATCTGGGAGAGATCAGCATCTGGCTGACGAAAAAGGATAATGCCTGGCTGACAAAGGACGGAAAAGGCAAGTACGGATGGGAGGAGCTGCCTTACTGGCTCAAGGGCTATGCCAACATCGGGTATATGCTACGAGACTCCGGCATGATCAAAGAGTCTTTGTTCTGGATCAATACCGTGCTGCGCAATCAACGTGCCGATGGGGACTTTGGCCCTGCCGTGCTGAGGAACGGCAATCGTGACCTGTGGACGAATATGCCGATGCTGTGGTGCCTTCAATCTTATTATGAGTACTCCCATGATGCCCGTGTATTGAAGTTCATGAGCAAATACTTCAAATGGGAGCTTTCAATACCCGATGAACATTTCCTGGAAGATTACTGGGAGAAGAGCAGGGGAGGGGACAATATGCTGAGCGTATACTGGCTCTACAACCGCACGGGCGAGCCCTGGCTGCTGGACCTTGCTACGAAGATAGACCGTAACACGGCCGACTGGCGTCAGAAGAATAATCTGCCCAACTGGCACAATGTAAATATCGCCCAATGTTTCCGTGAACCTGCTACTTATTATTTGCAAAGTCATCAGCAGGGCGATCTGGATGCTACCTACAATGATTTCGCCCTTGTAAGAAATATCTACGGACAGGTGCCGGGGGGTATGTTCGGAGCCGATGAGAATGCCCGTAAGGGTTACGACGATCCACGTCAGGCTGTGGAGACCTGCGGCATGGTGGAGCAGATGACCTCCGATGAGTTCCTGCTGCAGATGACGGGAGATACCAAATGGGCGGAGAACTGCGAGGATGTGGCCTTCAATACTTTTCCCGCCGCCTTTATGCCCGACTACCGCAGCTTGCGTTATCTCACTGCCCCCAATATGGTTGTCAGCGACAGCCGGAACCATGCGCCGGGTATTGCCAACGAAGGACCTTTTCTGATGATGAACCCTTTCAGCAGCCGTTGCTGTCAGCACAATCATGCGGCTGGATGGGTGTATTATGCGGAGAATGCCTGGATGGCGACATCCGACAATGGACTGGCGGCACAGCTATATGTGGAGGGTAGGGTGACGGGGAAGGTGGGAGCCGGTGGGCAGAGCGTGACGATCGCGGCAAAGACACATTATCCTTTTGAAGAGGCCATCGAGTTCACTGTGGCCGCGAAGGCGCCCGTCAATTTCCCCTTGTATCTGCGTGTACCCGGCTGGTGTACGGGCGCCAGGGTAGAGGTGAATGGCCAGCCCGCCCAGCTCAGCGGCGACGGCGCTTACATACGGCTGTCCCGTGTCTGGAAGAATGGGGACAAGATCAGGCTGACCCTGCCGATGACATTGAAATTGGTGACCTGGAAAAGGAATAAGAATAGTGTCAGCGTCAGCTACGGACCGCTGGGATTCTCTGAAAAGATCGATGAGAAATACAGCCAGAAGGATAGCAGGACCACGGCGCAGGGTGATGCCGGATGGCAGCAGGATGCCGATGCCAGCAAGTGGCCTTCCTATGAGATACATGCGGGCTCCGCCTGGAACTATGGGCTGCAGCTGGACCCTTCCGGTGATCTTTCAAAATCTTTTAAAGTTGTTAAGAGACCGTGGCCGGCTGACAACAATCCTTTTACAAATGCTGCGGCTCCTATTGTCCTGGAGGCAAAAGGCCGGCAGATACTTTCCTGGAACATCGATCAGTATGGGCTTTGCGGGTTGCTTCCACAGAGTCCTGTGTCTTCGGGCGAGCCGCTGAAAGAGCTGACGCTGGTGCCGATGGGCGGAGCAAGGCTGCGGATATCCGCATTTCCTGTTGTAGAGCCTGCGCCGGCTGGAACATATACGAACCCTTTATTGCCTTCGGGTCCCGATCCTTATAGCTGCTATCACGACGGATACTATTACTATACCCATACCATGGGCAATAGACTGGATCTCTGGAAAACAAAGGATATTACAGACCTGCGTCATGCCGAGCATAAGACTATTTATACGCCTCCTGCCGGTACTGCCTGGTCGAGCGATCTGTGGGCGCCCGAGATCATGTTCCTGGATGGAAAATGGTATGCATACTATGCCGCGGACAACGGACATAACAAGACACACCGGCTGTATGTGCTGCAGTGCGACTCGCCAGATCCCATGACCGGGGAATGGATCTTTAAGGGAAAGATCACGGATGCCACCGACAAGTGGGCGATAGACGGCGATGTGTTCAAATACAAAGGCCAGCTGTATATGGTATGGTCAGGATGGGAAGGGGACGAGAATGGGCAACAAGACATCTATATCGCCCGAATGAAAGACCCATTGAACATCGGGAGCCAGCGGGTTAAGATCAGCAGTCCGCAATATGGCTGGGAGCAGTTAGGAGATATCAAGAACCCCAAGGATGATCCTCCGCATATCAATGTCAATGAGGGACCGCAGGGGCTGGTGCATGGCGACGACCTGTTTGTCATCTACTCGGCCAGCGCCTGCTGGACGGACAATTATGCGCTGGGAATGTTACGCTACAATGGGACGGGGGATATCCTCGATGCCAAGTCCTGGAAAAAATCAGACAGCCCTGTTTTTAAACAGTCGCCCGCCAATGGGATATATGCCACCGGTCATAACTCCTTCTTCCTTTCACCGGATGGGAAGGAGAGCTGGATCCTGTATCATGCCAATTCGCAGCCTGGCCAGGGTTGTGGGAATACGCGGGCTCCCAGGGCGCAAAAGTTTACCTGGAATGCAGCGGGAGAGCCTGTCTTTGGTGAACCTGTAAAGGATGGCGTGGCTTTGCCTGTGCCTTCGAGATAAAATTTGGCCGGCCCGGGGCCGTGGACACGGCCCGGGCGGATAGGAAATGTCCGGCCCACCGTGCCCGGGTCGGTAGAGATAACTAAAAACAAAAGTATCGGATGAAAAAAACTTGTATGCTGACGGCTTTGTGCTTAATGGTCAGTTTTGTATGGGCCCAGGATTTTCGCGCCCCGGCTTATCCTCTTATCACACATGATCCTTATTTCAGCATCTGGTCTACAAGCGACCGGCTTACGGCTTCACCTACCAAACACTGGACCGGTACGGATCAGCCGCTGCTGGGCATCGTAAAGGTGGATGGTCTCACCTACAGATTTCTGGGGGCGGAAGACATGGGATATAAGACTGTGCTGCCAGCCGCCGATGAGAAACCTTATGAGATGGCCTACACCGAGGCTGCTCCTGCAGGAGAATGGAAGTCCATTGACTTTAACGACGGCGACTGGAAAAGAGGCAAGGCGCCTTTTACCGACAACGAAAGTTCGGCCGGCACCTTGTGGAAATCAAAGGACCTGTGGGTCCGCAGGACCTTCAATATTGCAGGCAGGCGTTCCCAGCCCCTGTTCCTGAAACTGCAGCATGACGACAATGTGGAAGTCTATCTCAATGGAACACTGATCTATCAGCGTGAAGGCTGGACCGGCAAATTCATCTATATCCCTCTGGAAGGAGAGAAAAGGGCGGCAGAACGGGCCGGAGGCTCGTTGTCCGAAGGACAGACATTATTAAAAACGGGCAGCAATATCCTGGCCATTCATGTCGCCAATACGGCAGGTGGGGCATGGCTTGACGCGGGGCTTGTTGAGAAGGTAGTGGATCCAACTGCCGTGGCCGTGAAGGAAGCCGATCAAAAAAGCGTCACCATCCAGGCGACGCAGACAAAATATGCTTTTACCTGTGGCAAGGTGGATCTCTCGCTGACCTTTACGTCCCCCTTGCTGCCGAACGACCTGGATCAGCTGTCCAGGCCCGTATCTTATGTATCGGTGAGCGTGCAGTCCAACGATGGAACCAAGCATGCCGTGCAGGTATATTTCGGAGCGTCGACGGATATTGCCGTGAATACCGCTGCACAGCCCGTCAAAGCGGACAAGTACTCCGCTGAAGGTCTTGCTATTTTGAAGGCCGGCACCGTGGAGCAGCCCGTGTTGAAAAAGAAGGGCGATGATCTCCGGATAGACTGGGGATATATGTATGTCGCCGCGGCGGGAAAAAATATTACTCAATCCATTGCAACATCGGTGTCACCTGCCGGTCTATTTGCAGGTGCAGGTTCCGCCGCCAGCATGCAGGGGAAGCATCTTTGGCTGAATACCGTGGCCAATATGGGTTCCGTGGGTACTTCGGCGAAGGAGCAGGTATTTCTTGTCGGATATGACGATATCTATGCCATACAGTATTTTCACCAGAACCTCCGCGCCTGGTGGAGGGACAAGCCCGGCGCCACCATCGAGAAAGAACTGGCTGCCGCTGCTGCCGGCTATGAGGATGTCGTCCGGAAATGCTTATCTTTTAATCGGCAGGTTTACTCCGATGCCCTGAAGGCAGGCGGTGAGAAATATGCCCGGCTTTGCGAGCTGACCTATCGACAAAGTGTAGCTGCGCACAAGCTATTGAAGAGTCCCCAGGGCGAGATACTTTTCCTTTCCAAGGAAAATTTCAGCAATGGGTCCATCAATACCGTGGATGTCACCTATCCTTCTGCGCCCCTGTTCCTTGTCTATAACCCGGACCTGCTGAAAGGCATGTTGAATGGCGTCTTTTATTTCAGCGAGAGCGGCAAGTGGACAAAGCCTTATGCGGCGCATGACCTGGGCACCTATCCCCTGGCCAATGGACAGACATACGGAGAGGGCATGCCCGTGGAAGAATCCGGCAATATGGTCATTCTATCGGCTGCCATCGGAAAGGTCGAGGGTAATGCGGATTATGCGAAAAAGCATTGGCAGACGTTAAGCACTTGGGCTGCCTATCTGGCGAAGGAAGGATTTGACCCGGCCAATCAGCTGTGCACCGACGACTTTGCGGGACATCTTGCCCGGAACGCTAACCTTTCCGTAAAGGCCATCGTAGCATTGGGCGGCTATGCCCAGCTGGCGGCTCAGATAGGACTGAAGGATACGGCTGACAAGTATGGCGCCCTGGCAAAGAATATGGCCATAAAGTGGATGGGCATGGCCGGTGACGGCGACCATTATGCGCTGACATTTGGAGGCAAGGGCACCTGGAGCCAGAAATACAATATGGTATGGGACAAGCTATTGGGACTGGACCTTTTCCCTAAAGAAGTTTATGAAAAGGAAGTGGCCTACTACCTGACGAAACAAAATAAATACGGCCTTCCCCTGGACAGCCGCCGCAAATACACCAAGTCGGACTGGATCATGTGGACTGCGACGCTGGCGAATGACCGGCATGATTTCGAGACCATCGCGGACCCTGTGTACCTCTATGCCACCGAGACGCCCAGCCGGGTGCCGTTGAGCGACTGGCATGAGACCGACGATGCGAAGCAGGTAGGGTTCCAGGCCCGTAGTGTCGTAGGCGGCTATTTTATCAAAGTGCTGGAAGAGAAACTAAAAAAATAATTCCATGCGAAACCTTATCTGTTTATGCATCCTCATGTTCCTGGGAATGCGTTCGATCGCCCAGGATACGACAGGGACTACCATTGCACATTATCTGTTCGACAAGTTCGAGAAAGGGAAGGTCTTTTTAAAGGACGGCTCGACACAGGATGTGGACTTGAATTACAATACGCTGACGGCAGAAATGGTTTTTGATAAAGGGGGCGGGCAGTACCTGGCGATGGCAGAGCCTGAGAAGGTGGATTCCGTAGTGATCCTCAAAAGAGTATTTGTTCCCGGAGATAAGAAATTCTATGAATTGTTGTGCCGGTGTTCGTCTCCGCTGCTGGAAGAACATCGTTCCACGATCAGGGAGGAAGGCGCCAGTGTAGGATATGGGATGACGTCGAATACGACTGCCACACACTCGTTACGATCGCTGATCCAAAGCGGCGGCGCCTACAATCTGAAGCTGCCCGATGGGGTCCAGGTCATTCCCAAACGCGAACATTTGATATTTTCCGGCGGGCAGTACCGTCCCGCGAACAGCGCCCGCCAGCTGAACAATATATTCCCTGCCAAAAAAGAATTTATCAACCACTGGGTTAAGGACCATCACACTGATTTTTCAAACAATGATGATTTGGTAGCATTGATACAGGCTATCGATAAAAATTAATGATAAGTATTATGAAGAAATGTATTTTTTTGAGTGTCGGCGTGTTATTGCTGACACTGACCGTGGGAAGGACTCTTGGTCAAGGTAAGGTCTGGTCTGCGGAAAAGGCCAATGCATGGTACAGTCAGCATAAATGGCTGACGGGCGCCAATTATATTCCTGCCAATGCCATCAATCAGCTGGAGATGTGGCAGGCGGAAACATTTGATCCGGCCACTATCGATAAGGAGCTGGGCTGGGCTGAGAGCATCGGGTTCAATACCATGCGGGTATTCCTGCATTCCGTGGCCTGGAAGGAGGATCCGGCAGGCTTTAAGAAAAGAATGGATCAGTTCCTGACCATCGCCGATAAGCATCATATTCAACCTCTGTTCGTGTTTTTTGACGACTGCTGGAACAAGGTTCCCAAGGCCGGGGTACAGCCCGCTCCCAAACCCGGCGTACACAATTCCGGCTGGGTACAGGACCCTGGGCAGCCTGCTTCTACCGATCCGGCAAATTTTCCCGGGCTGGAGAAGTATGTAAAGGATGTTCTCACGACCTTTGCCCATGACAAGCGGATATTGCTGTGGGACCTGTACAATGAGCCGGGCAACAGCGGAAAGAAGGATTCATCCCTGCCACTGCTGACCAAGGTATTTGAATGGGCCAGGGCGGTGAACCCTGATCAGCCCATCAGCGCGGGTCTTTGGGATTGGAACTTTGAAAAGCTGAATGCCTTTCAGGTGGCCAATTCGGATGTGATCACCTATCATGACTATGAAGAGCTGCCGATGCATCACCGGGTGGTGGAGCTGTTAAAGACCTATGGCAAGCCATTGATCTGTACGGAATATATGGCCCGAACCCGGAACAGCCGTTTTTCCACGATACTGCCGATGCTGAAGAAAGAAAATGTGGCGGCTATCAACTGGGGCTTTGTAGATGGAAAAACAAACACTATCTATGCATGGGATACGCCCCTGCCGGATGGGAGCCAGCCTGTCGAATGGTTTCATGATATCTTTCATAAGGATGGAACGCCTTACCGCCAGGATGAAGTGAACCTGATAAAAAAGTTAAATGGGGTAAATTAACCCATGAGCAACCGGATATCCAAAGTGACCATTCTTGACATTGCCCGGGAGCTGAATATTACCGCGGCTACGGTGTCGCGTGCGTTGAATGATCATCCCGGCATCCGTGAATCTACCAAGAAGGCGGTGCGGGAGACGGCGACCCGGCTGAATTACAAGCATAACAAGATCGCCTCCTCTTTGAGGCTGGGCAAGTCCAATATAGTGGGGGTCATCATTCCCTCGGCGGAGATCAATTTCTTTGGCTCCGTCGTGCATGGTATCGAGAAGGTTGCGGCCGAGAATAATTACACCGTGCTGATCTACCAGTCGAATGAGCTGTATGAGTTCGAGAAGAAGGGGGTCCAGACATTTTTGCAATCCCGGGTGGATGGAGTGCTGGCCTCTATTTCAAAGGAGACGATCAACCTGGATCATTACAGCGAGATACGCAACAGGGGTATTCCTCTTGTCTTGTTCGACCGGACGGATGACAAATTGGGCGTTTCTTCCGTGGTGGTGGACGACTATGCTGGCGCCTTTCAGGCTACCAGTCATCTCATCGAAGAGGGGTGTCGCAGGGTGGCCCATATCGCGGGTCAGCAGCACGTGAATATTTTCAATCTCCGGCTGAAGGGATATATAGAAGCGCTGAACGTTCATAACATTCCGCTGAATGAAGATCTTATCGTATATGGGAAGGTGAGCATCGAGAGTGGCAGGGAGTGTATGAAGCAGCTGCTGTCCAGGCCGGTGGTTCCGGATGCGGTGTTTGCCGTGGAGGATTTTACGGCCCTGGGAGCGATACAGGCTATCAAGGCGGCCGGGCTAAGGATACCGGAGGATATAGCCATTATCGGATTTGCCAACGAGGCGTTTGGGGAATACCTGACCCCTTCGCTGTCTACCGTCAATCAACAGACGGTGACGATGGGCGAGGAGGCGGCGCGGCTGCTGTTCGAGGGGCTGCGTAGCGGAGAGCCTTTTCATATGCATCCGCGGAAGCTGGTGCTGAAGCCGCAGGTGATCTGTCGCGGGTCCAGCGTAAAATACCCCCAGGGGAATGGACAATGAAATTCCTTACTCCAATAGCTGTCCGACTCGGCCCGGTACTACTAATGATCTGTTGCTGGCTGCAGTCAGTGATGGGGCAGGGGACAAAGGCCGCTACAGAGCGGGTGGTCGAGTGGCCGGCGGGTGGGCGCCGGACGGGCAAACTAGTGTTGTCTTTAAAGAAAGACAGCAGTTTGATCCGGGAGCTGTCGGTGGTGACGCGGGGTGTGGTTAAAAAAGTGGTGAGCGATGTTGACCCGACCTTTTTACTGCGGGTGGGTCGTCGGGATCTGATATCACAGAATGGTTGGAATATATTTTTTGATAAGGTACCGTTGAAGGGATATAAGTCCTATGAGGTCAGGCTGGAGAAGAAGCGTATCGCTGTCAGGCGGTCGGCTGCGCGGACGGTGATAGCTGTGGATGGAGTAAGTGCGCCGGGTTTTACGGGTCGCATTGAAATAACCTTGTATCATGGGTCATTGCTGATGAATATAGCCGCCGTGGTGACGACACAGCAGGATTCTACTGCCATCCTGTATGATGCCGGGCTGGTGAGCAGAGGCGCGGGGTGGGATTCTCTGGGGTGGTGCGAGGTAGGCGGCCAGATGAAGAGGTGGCCCATGGCCCGGATCAATGACAGGCTGGTCGAGAGAGCAGACAGCGCTCATGCCGAAGCTGTAAAATACAGGACCATTGTCGCCCGAGGAGGAACTGCCAATGCTTCCAACAGGTCAGCCGCCGGCTGGTTGGCCGTCTTCCCCGCGCCGCATCAATATTTTTATCCCTTGGATGAGGCTTTCAACCTGCGTTTTGTCTGGTGGAGCGCGCATGGCATCGGCATCCGGCAGGACCCCGAAGGGGATCATCGCTATGTGCCCTGGTTCAATGCGCCGCCGGGAACGGAGCAGCGGCTTAACTTCTTCTGTCTGCCGGGGGAGAGCGTGGCGGGGGTTATGAATGCGGTGAAAGCGTATACGCATGACGATCGGTATAAGCCGCTGCCGGGATACAAGACATTCTCCAGTCATTTCCACAATGAATTTGTTACGAAGGTCGTGCTGGCCGGTAAGCCCGTCCCCGACACTCCTGAATTTGTCCGGTATTTCCGTGATGCGGGGATCAATATTGTCCATCTGGCGGAGTTCCATGGAGTGGGACATCCGAGGGGGCCGGATGAGCAGCGGCTAAAGGAGCTGGATGCGTTGTTTGCGCAGTGCCGGCAGCTATCGGGTGATGATTTCCTGCTGTTGCCCGGTGAGGAGCCGAATGAATTTTTTGGAGGGCATTGGCTGGCCTTTTTTCCCCGGCCTGTATATTGGATCATGTCGCACAAGCCTGGTGACGCCTTTGTAACGGATGACCCTGTGCGGGGAAAGGTGTATAGGGTGGGCAGTGCTGCTGAGATGCTGGACCTGCTGCAGCGGGAGCAGGGGCTGGCATGGACGGCGCATCCCAGGACGAAGGGTTCGACCGGCTACCCGGATGCGTACAGGAAGGAGCCGTTCTTCCTGTCGGAACATTGGCTGGGCGCGGCCTGGAAGGCGTTACCGGCGGACCTGTCACAGCCCAGGCTGGGCCGGCGGGTACTGGACCTGATGGATGATATGAATAATTGGGGATTGGACCATCGGGTGCTGGCGGAGGCCGATCTTTTCACGATCGACCGGGCGAATGAGATGTATGGGCATATGAATGTAAATTATCTGCGAATGGGTGTGCTGCCGGCATTTGATAAGGGGTGGGGGGCCGTGCTGGATACATTGCGGCGGGGCCGGTTCTTTTCTACGACCGGTGAGGTATTGATCCCTTCTTTTGAAGTGAATGGAGGGATGCCCGGAGATACCGTAACTGTGGGCCGGACCAGCGCTGGGCGGCTGAGAAGCCAGGCCATTGTGGACTTTCGGGTGGAATGGACCTTCCCTTTAAATTTCGCCGAGCTGGTGTCGGGTGATGGGGAGAAGGTATACCGGCAGCGGATCGATCTTTCTTCCTATGGATCTTTTGGCGCCCGGACCTTTCACATGCCGGCTGATCTTTCCGGGCGCAGATGGGTGCGGCTGGAGGTGTGGGATGTGGCGGCGGATGGGGCGTTCACGCAGACGGTGAGATTACAATAAAACGGCGCCTGCCGGGCTTAACCGGGATTGCCCTAAATTGCAATCAAAAAGAATGAATCTTACTTATTACGGACATTCCTGCTTTGCAGTGGTGGCGGGTGGAAAGCACATTCTCTTCGATCCTTTTATTACTGGAAATGAGCTGGCGAAGAACATCCGGTTGGAGGATGTCAGGGCCGACTATATCTTTTTATCCCATGGCCATTTCGATCATGTAAAAGATGTGGTGGCTATTGCGGATCGTACAGGCGCGATGGTTGTCGGAAGCTGGGAGCTGTATACTCATTTCGGTGAGCGGCAGGGAGTGAAGAATGTACAGGCGTTGAATCCGGGTGGCAAGGCCAATTTTGATTTTGGGACCGTAAAGGCTGTAGGCGCCATACATTCCAGCAGCTTCCAGGATGGCAGCTATGCGGGAGTGGCAAGCGGATTTGTATTCAGGACGGGAGATGGTAATTTTTATTACAGCGGAGACACAGGACTGACCCTGGACATGACATTGATACCAAGGTGGGCCGACATCGACTTTGCCGTGCTGCCGATAGGGGATAGGCTGACGATGGGCGTGGAAGATGCCGTTGAGGCGGCGCAATTTGTGAAGACCACCAAAGTAGTGGGCGTCCATTATGATACATGGGGAGGCATCTGTATCGATAAGGTTGCGGCGGTGCAGGAGTTCACCAAGAATGGACTGACGCTGCTGCTGCCCGGGATCGGGGAAACCATCGAAGTATAAGGCTGCCCGCACGGGTGGGCCACCCAACCGGCGGCGCTGTTAACAGCCATTACGAAGGGACCTGTAACAGCAGCTCGCAGCCATTCCCCACCGAAGAGACGATCTTCATCTCTCCTTCCAGCGCCGCCACTCTGCGACGAATATTCTCCAGTCCGATGCCTGAGTTTTTGGTGGCGGGATCGAATCCCTGTCCATTGTCTTTGATGGATAGTGTAATCATCCTTTCCGCCTTCTCCAGCCGGATGGAAATCAGGGTTTGCCGCCATTGGTTTTATCGACATCGACCGGCAGTGGTTCAAAGCGCGTTATGGTTTCGATGTCCCCCAAACAGAAAGGAACCATTCATTTTGCACCCATACGATCCTTGGAGAGAAGATATTCATTGTAAAGGATGCGCAAGGGCATGAACTGTTCCGGAGTTCTCCTTTCGCAGGACAGGCCGGTGTCCGGTTTTATGCGGGCTTCCTTTTGCGATCCTATCACGGTCATGCGCTCGGCACTTTATGCGTAATGGATGCCGGCCACTCATTTA
>Ga0207667_10004553_pt1 | contig 16991 bp, 14 predicted proteins | sample KBSCornC52_FD_184301 | JGI IMG/M metagenome (GOLD analysis project Ga0207667, IMG submission 184301) | Corn rhizosphere microbial communities from Kellogg Biological Station, Michigan, USA - KBS Corn C5-2 (SPAdes) (version 2) | ecosystem: Host-associated > Plants > Roots > Rhizosphere > Soil ...
GGGCGGCTCGACCGCCGGCTACTTCGCGATCCGCATGAAGTCGGACGTGGTCTACGAGCGCGAATCGGGCGGCGGCGTCACGGAGGAGAAATACTGCACGCGGCCGGGCCTGTACTGCGGCTTGATCCTCCTCACCGCGATCGAGACCGGCGAGCCGCTCGCCATCGTGAACGACGGCGTCCTGCAGCACATGCGCGTGGGCGCCGACGGCGCGATCGGCGCGAAGCACATGGCGAAGGCGCACGCGCGAGTCCTGGGCATGCTGGGCTCCGGCGGGATGGCGCGCTCGCACGTCGAGGCGCTCCTCTGCGTGCGGCCGCTGGAGAGGCTTCAGGTGTACAGCCCCACGCGTGCGCACCGCGAGGCGTTCGCGCGCGAGATGGCGTCACGGCACGGCATCGAGGCGGTCGCGTGCGAAAGGCCCGAGGACGTCTACCGCGGCGCGGACATCGTCGCGGCGGTGACCGACTCCGCGGTCCCGGTGCTCGACGGACGGCGCCTCGAGCCCGGCACGCACGTGATCAACGTGGGCGGGGGAGGGAAGCTCGATCCCGCGAGCATGGAGCGCGTGGACGTGTACCTGCGCTTCGGCAACGCGCCCGCGCCGCGCGGCAGGCCCGAGCTCGCGCTGGACGACGAATACCTCACGTGGAGCGCGGCCGGCACCGCGGCGGGCCGGAAGGCCGCGGGCCGCGCGCACGGCGTGGCGCTGCCTGCGAAGGTGGTGTATCTCGCCGACGTCGTGGAAGGCCGGCGGCCCGGACGGACGTCGCCGCGACAGGTCACGTGGTCCGAGCGGGGAAACCTGCAGGGGGCGCAGTTCCACGCCGTCGCGGGGCGCGCCTACGAGGCGGCCCGCGCGGCGGGGCTCGGCCGGGAGATCCCGACCGAGTGGTTCCTGCAGGACGTGCGCGACTAGCGCATCGCCGTCTTCTTCTTGCCGCCGGCCGCCTTGCCGCCCACCGCGGCGTCCGCTTCCTGCGCCAAACGGAGGTGCTCCTGGAGCGTGGGGAGCGTATTCGCGGCGAAATTCTTCACGTCCGCGTCCTTCGCCTTGTCCGCCTCCTTCTGGAACTCCTTCACGTCCTTCTCGTGGTCCTTCACCATGTGGTCCATGTACTCGCGATCGAAGGCGTCGCCCTGGAGCTTCGCGAGCCTGCTCATCTCGTGCTTCTCCATGCTCTTGGGCCCGGACGGGACGGTCACGCCCTTCGCCTGCGCGAGGCTCCGCAGCGCCTCGTTCGCCTTCGAGTGATCCTGCACCATCTTCGCCGCGAACTGCTTCACCTGCGGGTTCGAGGCGTGCTCCTGGGCGAACTGGCCGAGCTCGACCTCGGACATGCCGCCCTTCGCCGCTTCCTCGATGAACTTGCGCTCCCCGTGCGAGATCGAGCTCGCGAGCGTGCCCGCCGCGAAACCGATCGAGAGGAGCGCTACCGGGAGCGCCTTGAGTGTCCGTGCCATGGAAGTCTCCGGAGGAAAGTTTCGATGGAAATTTGACCGCGGCGGGCGTCGTCGGTGCCCTCCGATTGGGCTATCCTCTCGCCCCATGATCCGAATCCTTTCCGCCCGCCGGCTCGCTCCCTTCGCCCTGGCGCTCCTCGTGCCGGGCCTTCGATTCGCGCATGCGGCCGAGAGCGAGCCCCCATCCTTCCGCCTCGGGGACGCCGCGGCGCCGCTCGACTACGACCTGCGCCTCGCGATCGATCCCGCCGCCACCCGCTTTGCGGGCGAAGTCCGCATCCACCTGCGCTTCGCGCGCGAAACGCGCGTGCTGTGGCTGGACGCCGCCGGCCTCGACGTCGATCGCGCGGAGGTCGTGCAGGGCGATCGCCGCATCCCCGCGCGCGTCCTGCCCGGCGGCGAGCAATTCGTGGGGCTCGAGGCGGACGGCGCGCCTTTCGCGGCCGGCGAGGCCGTCGCGGTCATCGCATACCAGGGGCCCCTGCAGCCCGTGGCCACGCGCGGGCTCTTCCACCAGCGGGAAGGCGGCGACTGGTACGTGCTCTCGCAGTTCGAGCCCACCTCGGCGCGGCGGGCTTTCCCGTGCTTCGACGAGCCGCAGTGGAAGACGCCGTGGCGGGTCACGATCGACGCGCCCGTGGCGGACCTCGTGACGAGCAACATGCCGGAGGAGATCGGGACGACGCTCGCGGCGCCCGCAGGCTGGCGGCGGCACGTCTTCGCCGTGTCGAAGCCGCTTCCCAGCTATCTCGTGGCGCTCGCGGTGGGTCCGTTCGACAGGGTCTCGGGCGGCCGCGTGGGGGCCGCCGGGACGCCGTTGGGCTACCTCGCGCCGCGCGGCCGGGGCCCGGAGCTCGCGGCCGCCCGTGAATCGACGCCGGCGCTCCTCGCCATCCTCGAGGAATACTTCGGCTCGCCGTATCCCTTCCCCAAGCTCGATACCGTCCCCATCCCCTCGACGGTCAACTTCGGCGCGATGGAGAACGCCGGCATGATCACGTACCGCGAGTCGCTCATGCTCGCGCGTCCGTACGAGGACACCGAGGTGTACCGCCGCCACTACGCCTCCGTCGCCGCGCACGAGATGGCGCACCAATGGTCCGGCGACCTGGTCACCCTCGCGTGGTGGGACGATACGTGGTTGAACGAGGCTTTCGCCACGTGGATGTCGCGCAAGGCGGTCGCGAAATACCGCCCGGAGTGGGAGCGCGGCTGGTCCGGCGGGCAGACCCGCCGCATCGCGCTCAACGCCGACCGCCTCGCGTCGGCGCGAAGCATCCGCAACCCGGTCGCCGCCGAGACGGACATCGCGAGCGCGTTCGACGCGATCACCTACGACAAGGGCGCGGGTGTCCTCGCGATGTTCGAGGCGTGGCTGGGTCCCGACGCGTTTCGCACCGGCGTGCGCGCCTATCTCGCGAAGCACGCGTACGGGAGCGCCACGTCGAACGACTTCTTCGAGGCCCTGGCCGAGGCCTCCGGCAGGCCCGCGCAGGCGCTCGCGGCGTTTCGCGCGTTCGTCGACCAGCCTGGCGCGCCGGAGCTCGACGTGGCGCTGCGCTGCGGCGGCGACGCCCCGGCGATCGAGGTCTCGCAGCATCGGTTCCGCCCCGTGGGATCGACCGCGGCGGAGCTGCAATGGACGACGCCCGCGTGCTTCCGGTACGCCGCGGACGGTGCGCTCCACCGCCAGTGCGTGGAAGTGGAGAACGGAACGCATCGCTTCGCGCTCCCGGACGCGAAATCGTGCCCGGACTGGGTCCTCGCGAACGCGGACGGGGCGGGCCACTACCTTGCGCGCTACGACGACGATCTCCGGGCGCGCATCGCCGGGCGCTTCGCGCAGGTCCCCGAGGAGGAGGCCATCGCCTTCGCCGGGGACGCGGCGCTCCTCGCCCGCTCCGGGCTCCTTCCCGTGGACGCGGCGTTCCGGCTCGCGGCCGTGTTCCTCCACCACCCCGCGCCCGGCGTGCAGCAGGGTGCCGTGGCGCTCGTCGACGGGCTCGCGGACGATCGGCTCTCTCCAGGCGAACGCGAGGCGAAGCGGGACCTCGTCGATCGCGAGATCCTGCCGCTCGCCCGCCGCGTGGGTTGGGTCGAGCGGCCCGGCGATGCGCAGGCGCTGCGGGAGCTGCGCGCGGCGCTGATGCCGCTCGCCGCCCGCTACGAGGATCGGGAGACGCTGCGCATGCACGCGCGCGAGCTGGCGCTGGGGTGGCTCGCCCGGCGCGACTCGGTCGCGGGCACGATGGTCGCGGCGGTGCTGAGGACCGCGGGGCGGTTCGCGGACGCTCCGCTGTACGGCCGCCTCGAGGGCGCGCTCGCGACGACGCGGGACCGGAACGACCGGCAGTTGATCGTCGGCGCGCTCGCCCGCGTCCGCGATCCGGGATTGCGCGACCGGATGCTGGCACTCACGCTCGATCCGCGGCTGGACGGGAGGGAGGCGTACTTCCTGCTCCTCGATGCGCTCGAGGACGAGGCGAACCGCGGGCCGGCGTTCGAATTCCTCCGCGCGCATTTCGACACGCTGGTCGCGAAGCTTCCGCCGGATTCCGCCGCGCGCCTGGCGACCCCGCTGGGCGATCTCTGCACGCCGGAAGCGCGCGCGACGTTCGTGTCGTTCTACCGGGACCGCGCTCCGCGCTTCCTCGGCGGGGCCAGGCGTTACGCGCAGGCGCTGGAGTCGATCGACCTGTGCGTGGCGACTACTTCCGCAGCGGCTTCGCGATGACCGGCGCCTCCTCCGCGCCCGGAAGCTGCGGGCGGTCGCGCTCGGCGGTGACCACGCAGAGGAACCCGAGCGGCTGGTCCTCCGCGGCCTGGAACTGGTGCCACGTCATCGGCGGAACGCTCACGAGGTCGTTCAGCGCGAGGTCGTAGGCGCGATCGCCCACGAGGCAGCGGCCCCGGCCGCGGATCACCATCACCGCGTGCACGTGCTCGTGGCGCTCGAGCGTGGTCCACCCGCCCGGAGCCACCTCGAAGTAGCGAAGCTGCACGGGGAGACCGGCGCCCTCGAAGAGCACCTGGCGCGTCACGTCCCGGAAAGGCGCGCTGCCCTCGTCCTTGTAGCGCAGGACCTCCACCGCGTCCCAGCGGAAATCGCCCTTGTGGCGCCGGACCTTCGGCTCGTGCGCGTCATCCATCGCCCGATTCTACCGCCGCACGGCCGCGACGAAGTCGCGCGCGCGCTCGAGGAGCCGCTCCTTCGCGACGAGGAGGCCGCCGCCCACGAGGAGCATCGTGTCCGCCCCGTACGCCTCGATCATTTCGGGGACGCGCTCGACCGTCATGCCCCCGGCCGGGACGGGGAGCGCCGGCTTCACGCCCGCCCAGGGAGCGCGCGCGGCCGCGGCGATCGCGAGGCACGTCTCGCGGCTGTAGTTGAAGCGCCCGCCGTGGTTGGGGAAGATCGTCGCGTCGGCCCCGAAGAGGCGGAAGAGCGTCCCGAGGAGCACGGGAGGCGCGATGCGCGAGGCGCCGGCGAGCGCCGGGTGCGCGAGCACGGGGATGTCGAGCTCGACCTGCATCTCGATGAAGGCCGGGACGCCGATCAACATCGGCGCGGCAAGCGCCATCTTCACGCCGCACTCCCGCCCGATCCGGGCCTGGGCCTCGAGCGCGCGGGGACTCCCCGAGAACGTGGGCGCGTAGGCGGTGCACCCGCCCGTCTCGCGGTTCGCCTCCTGGATGGCGCGCTGCACGGCGGGTACGCGCTCGGCAAAGGGCGACACCGCGGGATCGGCGAGCCCATGGTCGTCCTTCACGACGTCGATGCCGGCGCGGGCGAAGGTGCCGGCGAGGGCGGCGAGATGCGCGATCGTCGAGCCCTGGGGCTTCAGCGCGGTGCAGGTGAGCGGACGGCCTTCGGCGCGCACGAGCCCGCGGATGCCGGAGATGCCGTATCGCGGCCCGGCGAAAGCCTTCTCGTAGCCGGCGGGGAAGGCCACGTCCACGAGCTCCACGTCGGGCTGCAGCGAGCAGTTGCCGAAGAGCATGTTGAGGAGCTGCGAGGCCTCGGGCCCGGTGGTCGCGGGGGCGATTCCCAGCACCACGTCGAAGGCGCCCGCGCGCGCCTCGATCGACTCCACGCTCGCCGCGACCTCCCGGAGCACCCGGTCGTCCGCGATCGCCTCGAGCGGCATCTCGACGCTCTGCTCCACGGCGAGCGCGCGGGCGCGCGACTCGATCTCCCCCGCGCCGCACGCGAGGCGATAGGTCGCCCGGATCCGTTCCATCCGCGCGGCCTCTTTCAGAAGAGCGCGAGCGCGGCCTCGTGGAGCGCCTGCCCGCGCTCGGCGAAGGCGTCCACGATGCTGAAGTGATCCACGCCCGGCAGCAGGAGCGACGCCTTCACCTGCGCGCGCCACGCGTCCGCGAGCACCTTCGATTGCCGGCGGAATTCGGAGCTCTCGTCCGCGCCGGCCGCGACCACGAGGGGCGCGCGGATGGTGGGCTCGCGTCCCGCGAGGTCCAGCCGCGCGACGGCCGCCGGATCCAGGCAGAAGTCCGAATTGAAGGCGAAATGCCGCAGGGGCTCGAAATCGTACACGCCGCTCATCGGGACGCCGCCCGCGATCCGCGCGGGATCGAAGGCGAGCGCGGCGCGCGGCGCGGCGAAGACGGCCGCGGCGAGGTGGCCGCCCGCCGAATGCCCGCTCAGGACGACGCGCTCCATCGGAAGCCCGTGCGCCGGCCCGTTCGCGAAGAGCCAGTTCACCGCCGCCACCGCGTCGTCCACGACCCCCTCGATGGTGACGGCGGGGCAGAGCCGGTAGCGGGGAAGCGCCACGCCGATCCCCGCCGCGACGAAGGGCGCCGCGATCCACGAGAACATGTCCTTGTCGAGCGAGCGCCAGTAGCCGCCGTGGATGAAGACGAGCGTTCCCCGCGCGGCAGGCGCCGGGAAGATATCCAGGCGATGGCGCGCATCCGGCCCGTAGGCGAGGTCGAGGCGCCCGGGGAGGGTCGAGCGGACGTAGGCCGAATCGCGCTCCCAGCGGGCGAAATATTCGGGGTGCGCGGGCACCAGCGCCCGGTTGTTGTACTCGCGTTCGACGAAGTCCCTGTCCATGGGCGCGATGCTACACTGCCGCCGACCCATGGAAGCGACCCCAGCCTCGCGCGACGCCACGGGCGGCCGCATCCTCGAGCAAGCCGCCGCGCTCGCGCGCCACAGCGACGCGCCGGACCACTACACCCGCACCTATCTCACGCCGGCGCACCAGGCGGCCGCGCGCGTGATCGCGCAGTGGATGCGCGAGGCCGGGATGGCGGTGCGCGTGGACGCCGTGGGGAGCGTCATCGGGCGCTACGACGCGGCGGACGCCGCCGCGCGCACGCTCCTCATGGGCTCGCACTTCGATTCGGTGCGCAACGGCGGGCGCTACGACGGCGTGCTGGGGATCCTCGTCCCGATCGCCTGCGTGGCCGAGCTCCATGCGCGCCGGGAGCGGCTCGCGTGCGCGATCGAGATCGCCGCCTTCGCCGACGAGGAGGGCGCCCGCTTCCAGACGAGCTTCCTCGCGAGCCGCGCCATGCTCGGGCGCCTCGATGCCGCCGTGCTCGAGCGGCGCGATGCCGACGGCGTCTCGCTCGCCGACGCGATGCGCACCGCGGGACTCGACCCCGCACGCGTGGCCGACGCCCGCATCGACCCCGCGCGGATCGGCGCGTACGTCGAGGTGCACATCGAGCAGGGCCCGGTGCTCCTGGGCGAAGGAAGCGCGCTCGGGGTCGTCACGACCATCGCCGGCGGCACGCGGCACACGCTTCGCGTGCGGGGCGAGGCGGGACACGCGGGCACCGTCCCCATGACGATGCGACACGACGCGCTCGCCGCCGCGGCCGAGATGGTCCTCGCCGTGGAGAAGCGCTGCGCGGCGGGCGGCTCGCTCGTGGGGACCGTGGGGATCCTCCGCGTGAAGGACGGGACGGGCAACGTGATCCCCGGCGAGGTCGAGCTCACCGCGGACATCCGCGCGGGCGACGACGCGACGCGCGAAGCGGCGGAGGCGGACGTCTTCGCGGCGTGCGACGCCATCGCGCGGCGGCGCGGCGTCGCGCTCGAGCGCACGCGCACGCACCACGTCCACGCGGTCGCCTGCGCGCCGTGGCTGCAGGAGCGGCTCGCCGCCGCGATCGAGGAGACGGATGCCGAGCGTCCGGCGCCCCGCGCGCGCCGGCTTCCCAGCGGCGCGGGCCACGACGCGATGATCCTCGCCGAGGCGACGGAGGTCGGGATGCTCTTCGTGCGTTGCGGCGCCGGGGGTGTGAGCCACAACCCGGCGGAGACGATCGCCGCGGAGGACGCGGGGGCGGCGGTGCGGGCGCTCCTCGCTTTCCTCCGGCGGCTTCCCGCTTTCCCGGCAGACGGCCCGCGCTGACCCTCAGTGCGAGCTCACGAGCCGCAGTGCGGGACGCCCGGCGCCCGCGCCCCGCCGGCAATGCTCGACCAGGAACGCGGCCTGCGCCGAGAGCGCCGCGGGCCCGGCGGCCTTCCCCTCGAGCACCCTGCGCGTCCATTGCGCCGTCGCCTCCGCGTCGCGCTCGGGGAGATCGGGCGCCGCGTCGCTCGCCTCGATCCGTTGCTCGGTGGGCTCCGGCCCCGCGCCCACGACCTCGATCGGCTGCGGCGAATTCAGCCGCACCACCGCCTCGCCCTCGAGGCCGCGCATGAGGAGGGCATCGCCCGGCGCGATCGCGAAGTAGGCGCGCAGGAGCTTCAGGAAATCCGGGTGCGTCACGGGGACGAGGCGGCAGGCCGCGTCGGGCGCCACGCCGCCCGGCAGCAGGAGCTTGGCGAGCGTATGCGCGGCGCTGCGCACGCCCGTGCGGATGCGCGCGTCCAGCACGCGGGCGAGGGCGGGCGACACGAGGGCGAGGGGCGCCGCGGCGAGGTGGCGCTCCTCGAGCGAGCGCTCGATCTCGCCGATCGTGCGCGCGGCCGGGATGCCCAGGCGCTCGAGCACCTGGAACGCCGTCACGCGTCCGGGCTCGTGGAAGGCGCCGTGCAGCAGGACCGGGATCCCCTCCCGCGCCACCTTCATCGCGAGGAGCGGGAGCAGGTTCGGGAGCTTGCGCGCGCCGTTGTAGGTGGGAATGACCAGGGGAAGGGCGCGGCGCGCGGGCATGCGGATCGGGATCAGGTGCCCGGCGAGCGCGTCCATCATGCCCGCCAGCTCCTCGACCGTCTCGCCCTTCATGCGCAGGGCGATGAGGACCGCCCCCAGGGCCACGTCGGACACCTCTCCCGCGAAGATGGCCGCGAAGAGCTCGCGTGCCTGCTCCCGCGAAAGGTCCCGCGAGGCGTGGGGTCCCCGGGCGATTTCCTTGAGATACGGGCGGGCGTCGAAGGCCATGCCCCATTTTGCGCGATCCGCGGCGCGGCGGCACTCCGGGGGCGGCGGGTTCGGGGGCCGGAATGCCGAATATTCGGCAGAGCAACGCCCCGGGGGCCGTGATATCTTGCGCTGGCGGTACCCCCCAGGAGGCCCAAAATGTCGAAAAACGACGGCAGGAAACAACCCGGCGCACGGGACGGCGAGCTCTCGGAGCAGCAGCTCGATCGCATCTCCGGCGGCCAGGAAGTCCGGAAGATGGAAACGATCGTCGTCACGGCCAAGCGCCCGGCGGCCCAGCCCAAGGTGGTCAAGATGGAGACCATCGTGGTGACGGCCCAGCGCGACAAGCCGGACCTGGCGGGCACCAAGCTCGCCCAGGCCGAGCCGAAGCCCTCGACCAAGGATTAGTCGCGGGGACTCGTCAGGCGACTTGCCGGGCGAGGAGGGCGGCGAACGGCCCCTCCCGCGCGGCGAGCTCGCGGAACGTCCCCTGCTGGACGATCCGGCCGCCGTCCAGCACGAGGATGCGGTCCGCGCCGCGCACGGTATCCAGCCGGTGCGCGATCACGATGCGCGTGGCGGCGAGCGCCGCCAGCGATTCCAGCACGGCCTTCTGCGAGACGTTGTCGAGCGCGCTCGTCGCCTCGTCGAGGAGCAGGATCCGCGGCGCGCCCACGAGCGCCCGGGCGATCAGCACCCGCTGGCGCTGGCCGCCGGAAAGCGTGCTCACCCCTTCGCCCACCACCGTGTACATCCCCATCGGCATCGCCTCGATGTCCGCGGCGAGCCCCGCCCGGCGCGCGGCGTCCCACGCGGCGTCGAGGCTGGCACTCGAGGCGCCGGCGATGTTGGTGTAGAGGTCGCCCGCCCAGAGCTTCCCGCCCTGGAGCACGGTGCCCATCCGCCGGCGAAGCCACGGCACGTCGATCGCGGCGAGATCGCGCCCGTCGTAGCGCACCGCGCCCTCGGTCGGCCGCTCGAATCCGAGGAGCAGGCGCAGGAGCGTCGACTTCCCCGAGCCGCTCGGGCCCACGATGGCCACGAACTCGCCGGGCTTCACGTCGAGGTCGATGCCATCCAGCACGCGCGGACCCTCGGGGTACGCGAACGCCACGCCCGCCAGCGTGAGGGCCCCCAGCGGCTCGTGGCGCGCGGTCCCCGCCACGGCGTCTTCGGGCGGCGTCTCGAGGATCGGCTTCGCGCGGTCCCACACGGGCTTCAGCCCCGCGACGGCGAGCGCGGTGCCCACGAGCGATTGCACGGCGCCCAGCGCTCCGAAGAGCGCCGCGTGGAAGGCCACGAACTCGCCCGCGGTGAGGGCATGCGCGCCGCGCGCGAGCCGCCAGGCGAGGAAGAGCACGAGCGCGGTCGCGAGCGGATGGAGAAGGCTCAGGATCACCGCCTCGCGGTTGGCGATCCGCGCGGCCGCGATGTCCGCCGTGCGGAAGGCGTCGTAGCGCGCGTGCCAGCGCTCGAACGCGCGATCCTCGGCGGCGGCGGCGCGCAGCTTCGCGATCCCGCCGAAGAGCTCGAAGGTCACGGCGGCGAGGCGGCCGTCGAGCGCTTCCAGCCGCGGGCCGAGCTTGAGGCGCGCGATGCCGAGGAGCGTCGAGGCGGCGACGGCGGCGGCGATCACGCCGGCGGCTCCCGCGGCGAGCGCCGGGCTGTACGCGACCATCACCGCGGCGTTCGCCGCGAGGTAGAGCGCCACCACGACGGTCCCGAGGAGCGAGTCGGTGAGGGTGCGCTGGACCGTGTTGACCGAGCCCATGCGCAGCGCCAGGTCGCCGCTCGAGAAGGCGCGGAAGAAGGCGGCGGGAGCCGAGACCACGCGATCGACGATCGCCGCCTGCATCGCGACGCCCACGCGCGACTCGAAGCGCAGCGTGGCGAGGGTGCGCAGCGTCTCGAGGATCGCGAGCGTGACGCCTGCCACGGCGAGCCCGGCGATGGCGGCCGTGATGCCGCCCAGGGCCGCGGCCGGGATCGCGCGGTCGATGAGCCAGCCGGTCGCGACCGGCGTGAGGAGGCCCACGGCGGCCGCGGCGACTCCGGTCGCGGCGACGAGCGCCAGGTCCGCGCGACCTTCGCGAAGCGAGAAGCGCAGGATGTCGCGCCAGGCGGCCGGCCGGCGCTCGAGGCGGCGATGGAACGCGAAGGCGAAGGGGGAAAGCCGGCTCGCCACCTCCGCGTCGACGCGCCATTCGACGACGATCCCGTGCTCGTCCACGGCGCGCATCAGGTAGGCGCGCCCGGACGGAACGAGCGCGACCCAGCCCGTGCCCGCGGCGGCGGAGGCCCCGGGAGCGGGTCCCGGTCCCCGCGGCACGCGCCGGCGCTCGGCCACGCGTGCGACGAGCGGTCCCTCGGGCTCGCGCCACCATCCGGCATCGAGGAGCATCCGGCGGGTGCGATAGCCCGCCGGCAGCACGAGCGCCTCGATCGCCTCGGCGGCCTCGGAGGGGAGCTCCGCGCGCGGCTCGAGCGCGATGCCCAGCATGGGCGCGAGGAGGCCCACGGCCGCCTCGAGGCTCGTCGCCTTGAGCGACAGGCCCGGATCGGCTGCGCTCACGCGGGAGCCTCCGAGGCGACCAGGCGCGCGTAGCGGCCCCGCGGCTGCAGCATGAGCTCCGCGTGCGTGCCGCGCTCGACGATGCGCCCCGCGTCGAGGACCAGGATCTCGTCCGCATCGCGCACGGTGGACAGGCGATGCGCCACGACCAGCGCGGCCACGCGCCGGCGCCGCAGGTTCGCCTCGATCCGCGCCTCGGTCGACGGGTCGAGCGCGCTCGTGGCCTCGTCGAGGATCACGACCGCGGGGTCCTTCACGAGGGCGCGGGCGATCTCGAGGCGCTGGCGCTGGCCGCCGCTCAGGTTGCGCGCCCCTTCCTGCAGCGCCGCATCGAGGCCGCCCGGGCGCGACCGGATCTCGCCGTCCAGCGCCGCATCGCGAAGCGCGGCCGCGAGCGCCTCTTCGCCGGCCGCCTCCCAGAGGGTGAGGTTCTCGCGCACGGTCCCCTCGAAGAGCACGACGTCCTGGTCCACGTAGGCGAGGGCCGCCGCGAGGTGCGCGCGCTCGAAGCGCTCGCGCGGGACGCCGTCGAAGAGGATCGATCCGCTCCAGGGCGCGTAGAGGCCCGCGGCCAGGCGCGCGATCGTCGACTTGCCGCACCCGGAAGCGCCCACGAGCGCGATCCTTCCGCCCGGGCGCAGCACGAACGAGATGCCCTCGACGATCGGCGGCGCGTGGCGGTCGTAGCCGAAGGTCACGTCGCGGAACTCCACCTCGCCCGCGATGCGAAACGGCGGCGGGACGTCGACGGCGGGCCCGAGCCCCGGCTGCGGCGCGTGGTCGAGGACGTCGTCCAGGCGCGCGAGGTCGCCGCGCAGGGTCTGGAGCTTCCGCGTGCGGGCGAAGAGCGCGTGCATCGGCGCGGCGAAGCCGGCGAAGAGCACCTGGAAGGCGACGAGGTCGCCCACGGTGAAGCGCCCGTCGACGATGCGTTCGGCCCCCAGGCCCAGCACCGCGAGCTGCGCGGCGAGCCCCAGGAGCGCCGGGATCTGGCCGATCGCGAGCATCGTGCGCTGCGCGCGCGTGGCGGCGTTCACGAAGCGCACCTGCAGCCCGATCCACTTGAGGAAGAGCGCGCTTTCCTGCCCGCCCGCCTTGAGCGACTCGATGTCCGCGAGCGCCCCCGTCGCGATGCCGGAGAGCTTTCCCGCCTGCACCGAGAGCTCCTGCGACATCTGCGCCGTGCGCGCCGCGAGCGCGCGCCACGCGACGATCTCCAACGCGAGCGCCGCCACGACGATCGCGGCGAGGGTGGGCTCGAGCCGCGCCATGAGCGCGAGGAAGAAGCTCGCGGTGACGGCGTCCAGGGCGAGCGGGGCCAGGTCGCCGGAGATCGTCTGCGCGGCGTGGTCGTTCAGCTCGACGCGCGCCGCGATCTCGCCGGGCGAGCGTTGCGCGTAGAAGGTCATCGGCAGGCGCAGCGCATGGGCCATGAACCGCCGCGCGGCCCCGCGCACCGCCCGGTTGAACGTGCCCGTCACCACGCGCGCCTGGATCGCGAGGAGGAGCGAGCGCGCCGCGGCCGCGAGGACGAGCCCCGCGAGGAGCGGCAGCGCCACGTCGTTCGAATGGGCGACCAGCACCTCGTCCACGAAGCGGCCGAGGAGCCACGGGAGCGCCAGGCCCGGCAAGACGAGTGTCAGCCCGAGGAAGAACGCGAAGGCCACCGGCGCGCGGAAGCCTTCGAGGTAGCGCGCGAGGGAGCGCAGGGCCGACGGCGCCGCGCCGCCGGGACGGAACCCCGGACCCGTCTCGAACGTGAGGACCACGCCCGTGAACATCTGGTCGAAGTCGGCGGCGTCGACGGAGCGGCGCCCGCGCGCCGGATCGTTCAGCCACGCGCGGCCGCGATGGAAGCCTTCCAGCACGACGAAGTGGTTGAAGTTCACGAAGACGATCGCGGGGAGCGGCAGCTCGCAGAGCTCGCGCGGCTCCTTCTTGAAGCCGCGGGCCACCATGCCGCGCGCCCGCGCCGCGCGAAGGAGGCCGCCCGCCTTGCTGCCGTCGCGGCTGACACCGCACTCGACCCGCATCGCCTCCAGCGGGACGTGGAGCCCGTGATAGGCGAGCACCATCGCGAGCGCGGCCGCCCCGCACTCGACGGCCTCGAGCTGCAGGATCGTGGGCGTGCGGAAGACGCCGGTCTCCGGCAACGCGGCGCGCGGCGCGGGGGCCGCCGGCGCGGGGGCGTCGACCGCCTCGGTCAGGGGCGCAGCAGCAGCCATGCGGCGAACGCGGCGACGGCGGCGAGGCAGGCCACCGCGGCCGCGGCGAGGGCGCGGGGCACCGCGGGGAGCTCCAGGCGCTCGTCCAGGCGCTCGGGCGAGGCCAGGCGCTCGAGCGCGGCCTTCCGGAAGACGGCGGAGTCGTCGACGGGCACGGCGCTCAGCCCGCGAGGCGCTTCAGCATGCGGTCGAAGCGCGCGCCGGCCAGGTGCACGTTGTCGAGGAGCTCGTCGTTCAGCTCGTCGCGCGCGTGCCTTTCCTCCGGCGCGTTCCCGTAGCCCAGGCGCGTGGTGGTGTTCCTCACGCGGTCGGCGAGGAAGACGCAAAGCGCGCGGTAGAAGCGCGCCGCGAAGGCCAGGTCCGAGGAGAGCTTCGCGCGGACGTCGTCGTTGCCGATGCGAAGGAGCGTCGATTCGGCCACGGCCTCGACCGCGACCACCGTGGGCGCGGGATCCACGAGGGACATCTCGCCCACGATCTCCCCGGACTCGAGCGTGGAGACGAGGGCGCCCGCGGGCGTGCGGATGGCGAGCCGTCCTTCGAGGACGAAGTAGATATGGTCGAGGCGATCGCCCGGCGCGATGAGGCGGGTCCCCGGATCGACGTGCAGGCGCTCTCCCGCGCCCGCGAGCCACTCGACGTCCGCGTCCGACAGGACGCTGAAGATGAACAGGACCTTTCGCACGCGGGCCTCCCAGTCCGTGGATTCGCCCGAGTGTAGACTGGCACCGCGCCAAAGCCAACGTCCATGCAGATCATCCGCCGCCTCGCCGCGACCGTCCTCCTGGGCATGGCCGTCCCGTGCGCCGCGGCGGACGGATCGATCGCCGCCCTCGCGCTCGACGCGAGTCCCGGGCGCGGTGACCGCCTCCTCGAGGGCGCCCGCCGCGAAGGCGAGCTCACGCTCTACACCTCGCTTACCGCCGCGACCGCCGCGAAGGTGAAGGCCGATTTCGAGCGGCGCTACGGCGTGCGCGTGAGCCTCTGGCGGGCGAGCTCGGAGAACATCCTGCAGCGCGTGACGACCGAGGCGCGCGCGGGGCGGGCGGACTTCGACGTGGTCGAGACGAACGGCCCGGAGATGGAAGCGATCCAGCGCGAGGGCGTGCTGCAGCGCGTGGCGTCGCGCCGCTTCGCGGACCTCATTCCCCAGGCGCTCTTCCCGCACCGCGAATGGGTCGCGACGCGCTTGAACGTCTTCGTCCAGTGCTACAACACGCGGCTCGTCCCGCCGGCGGAAGTGCCGCGCGGGTTCGACGATCTCCTCCAACCGAAATGGAAGGGGCGCCTCGGCATCGAGGCGAACGACGCGGACTGGTTCCAGGCGGTGGTGGGCGCCATGGGCGAGGAAAAGGGGCTCGCGTATTTCCGGCGGTTGATCGCCACCAACGGGCTTTCCGTGCGCAAGGGCCATGCCCTCCTCGCGGAGATGGTGCAGTCCGGCGAGATCGCGCTCTCGCTCACCTGCTACAGCTTCAAGATCGACCAGGACCGGAAGCGCGGCGCGCCGGTGGACTGGACCTCCTTCGGGCCGCTCCTCGCGCGGCCCAACGGCGGCGGCATCTCGCGGCGCGCGCCGCACCCGCACGCGGCGCTCCTCTTCTACGAGTACATGATCGGCGAGGCGCAGCCGCTCCTCGCGAAGCTGGAGCTCGCTCCCGTCTCGAAGCGCGTGGAGAGCAACCTGCGCGGCCGCGAGGTGCGCTTCATCGATCCCGCGGCGGTGCTGCGCGAATCGGCGAAGTGGGAGAAGCTCTACGAGGAGATCATCGTCCGGCGCCGCTGACCGCGTTAGGGGTGCACGTTCTCCGTGAACCAGTCGTCCGGGAGCACGTGCCCCACGCCCGCCTTCTCGGCGCGCTCGAGGACGAGGGCGCCGGCCGCCGCGAACTGGAGCCCGATGCCCACGTTGTTCACGAAGAAGGTGATCTCGGAATCGCGCGTCCGTCCCGGCGCCGCGCCCGCCACGAGCTTCCCCAGGTCCGGATAGGAGGCGGTCGACCGCTCCGGGGCGTTCCACCAGCCCTTGCGGTGCTCGTCCGTCACGTTGGGCGTCCCAGGCAGGATGTTGTCCATCTGCTTCGCCTGCTGGGCCGTGTGCACGAAGACCCTGTCGCAGCGGTCGAGCACCGCGTGGTCGACCTCCTGCGACTTGATGCAGCTCGCATGGATGCCGGGCTCGAGCCACGCGGGCTCGATCACGCGCACCATCGACGAGGTCCCCGCCATGATCGCGTCCGCGCCCTGGACGCACGCTTCGACCGACGCCGCCGCCTCGATCGCGACGCCCGGATGGCGCGCGCGTGCTTCGGCGACGAACGCCTCGCGGCTCGCCGCGCGCGGGCTGAAGACGCGCACCCGTTCAAAGGGGCGCACGGCGAGCGCCGCCATGAGCTGCGCGCCCGCCTGCCAGCCGCTGCCGATCAACGCGAGCTTGCGGCAGTCCGCGCGTGCGAGGCGCTTCATCGCGATGCCGTTCGCCGCGCCCACCCGGAGCCGCTGCATCACGCCGTCCGGGAACATCGCCAGGAGCTTCCCGGTCCCGGTCGAGAAGAGGAGGACCAGCCCCACCCAGCGGCCGTCGGCGAGCGGGCGCTTCTCGCGGCGCGGCTTTCCCGCGACGATCGGGTGCGTGACGATGTCCGAATTGATGCGTAATGCCTGCACGCCGCGCGCGGGCCAGGTGCCCCCCATGTGCTTGAAGGCGTAGTACGCGCCCTCGTGGGCGGTGGGCGCCATGTTGTCGACGCGCGGCGAGAGGAGCGCCTTGCCCTGCGCATAGTCCGCGTACATGGGCTCGAGTGCCGCGATGCAGTCGGCCATCGGAAGCAACCGCTCGATATCGTCGTTCGCCAGCACCCGCATGGATTGGTCTCCGGTTTTCGGGCCATTGGCGGCGCGAATGCGTACGAGTGTAGCCAAACGGCGGGAAATCGATGTCAGCCGTCACCCGGCTTGCGGCTGTAATGCCGCGGAGGCCGATTTTGTGAAGCCCGTCATACGGTTAAGAGGCTCCTGAACGCGAAGATGCGTCCGTCACAAGCAACGCAACCCGGACCCACCTAACCCTTCAGGGAGAACAAAGATGAACAAGCGCCTCGCTCTCGCCGTTGCCCTCGCCGCCGCCTTCGCCGCGATTCCCACCGCCCAGGCCGGCTCGATCGCCCCGACCTTCAACGTGACCGTGAACCTCACCTCCAAGTGCCAGGTGACCACCGCCCCGACCGACGTCGCCTTCACGTACACGTCCTTCCAGGCCACCGCCGCCACGGCGAGCACGACCTACGGCGTGCAGTGCACGAACACGCTGCCCTACACCATGGCGCTCGACACCACGGCCACCAACACGGTCGCGGGCCTCACCTACGCGCTCGCCCTCTCCGC
>Ga0207667_10004555_pt1 | contig 16990 bp, 17 predicted proteins | sample KBSCornC52_FD_184301 | JGI IMG/M metagenome (GOLD analysis project Ga0207667, IMG submission 184301) | Corn rhizosphere microbial communities from Kellogg Biological Station, Michigan, USA - KBS Corn C5-2 (SPAdes) (version 2) | ecosystem: Host-associated > Plants > Roots > Rhizosphere > Soil ...
TTCGGTGCCGTCGCGTGCGGCCTCCGCCGCCATGTCGCGCAGGCGCATCTGCAGCCACACGACGGGCAGCCAGCAGGCGCCCGCCAGCACGTACAGCGCCAGCGACCACATGATCCACCGGCTGTGCAGCGGATAGCCGGCCAGGTGCACCATGTAGAAGCCGGTGGCGGGCTGGATGATGGCCGTGGTGGCCGTGAACAGCCAGTCCGCGATCACGACGTATTTGCTGACGACGGCGATCGCGCGCACGTCGCGGCTCACGTTCGCGAACAGCATATACCAGGCTGACCCGATCCCCGTGCCGAACAGGAAAGTCGACGACAGGATATGCAGCCATTTCACGACGACGTATTCCATTATTTGTCCTCTTTTTCGAGTTCGTACAACAGCCAGATGGCGGCCAGCATGGGCAGGTTCTTCGTCAGCGGGCCGTATGGGTGGACCAGGAATTCGGGCAGCCGGAAGGCGATCACGATCGTATAAAAGCCGATCAGCGCCAGCTGCATCCGCCACAGCCAGCGCCGCCGCCGCAAGAACAGCGTGCCCAGGCCCAGCAACAGGTCGAACACCGATGCGCCGTACAGCATCAGCGGCCGCAGGGAGGCCGGGATGCCGCTGCGCGCCAGCAGTCGATAACTGTCGGCCGCCGGGTAGACGAATGCGGAGACGATGGCGGTGGCGATCCATACGACCGCGATGGCCAGCCGCAGTATCGGCAGCAGCCAGTCGAGTCTTGCGCGCGCGCGCTCGGCGCCGGGGTCGACGACGAACGAGGCGATAGCACGGGCGGGGCGGCCCAGCAGGCGCAGCGTGGGGCCGGGATCGGCCGCATTGCCGCGCTCTAACATGCGCAGCGCATCGGGGTCGAGCAAAGCGCCGGGCAGCCAGCCGCTCGCGCGCGCGAGCAGCCGCGCGACCGCGCCCGGCAGTGGCAGCACGCGCAGCCTGTTCATGCCCATCGCGCGGCGCAGGGCGGCGAGGTAGTCCACGAACGGCAAGGCCTGCGGGCCGACGAGGGCGATACGGCGCACGGTTCCACTCCCTTGGCCAACCTTGGGTGGCGCATCGGCCTTTTCAAAGTACAGCCGCTGGCGCAGCAGGGTAACGATGGCGGCCACGACGTCGTCCACGTGGATCGGCTGCACGAGTTGCGGCGCATCGCCCAGGCGCACGGCGAACGGCAACGACGCCATCGCCTTGAACACGCGCGCGCTGGCGCCGTCCGCGCCGTACACGAGCGACGGCTGCACGATGACGGCGCGGATCGGCAGGGTGGCGAGATAGTCGTCGGCCGCCTTCTTCGACAGGTGGTATGCGGTGTCGGCCTGCTCGTCGGCGCCGAGCGCGGACAGTTGCACGACCATGTGCACGTCGTCCGATTCGGCGCAGGCGGCGAACAGCGCGCGCGGCGTGCGGGTGTGCAGGTTCGCGAACGTCTGCGTGCCGCGCTCGCGGAAAATGCCGACCGTGTTGACGACGGCTTCCACCCCGGAAAGGCGCGCCAGCCACGTGGATTTGTCGGTATCGTGAGCGAAGTCGGCCTGGATCGTCGTCAGGCGCGGATGGTCGGGCAGCGCGCCCCGGCGTTCGGGGTGCCGTATCGCGCACACGACGTCATGGCCCTCCGCCAGCAGCGCATGCAGCAGGTGTTGCCCGATGAATCCGCTGGCGCCCGTGAGCAGGATCCGCATGTTGTCCTTTCTTTCGATGACACACCATACCAGGAGGCTCTCATGGAATCATGGAACACGGCACTCAAGCGCGGCCTCGTCGGCGGCGCCACGTCCAGCCTGCTGTCGACCGCCGCGCTGGCCCTGCTCGGCCGGCGCGAAGCCGGCAGTCCGTATGCGCCCACCAACGCCGTCAGCCACTGGATCTGGGGCGACGAGGCGCTGCGCGACGACGCGCCCACGTTGCGCCACACAGTCCCCGGCTATTTGATCCACCACGGCAGCGCAATGTTCTGGTCGGTGCTGTTCGAGCGCCTGTGCGGCCAGCTTCTCGACCGCAAGGAGCCCGCCATGACGCTCGGTGTGGCGACCGCCGCCTCGGCCGTGGCCTGCTTTGCCGATTACCAGCTGACGCCCGACCGGTTCAAGCCCGGCTACGAAAACCACCTGTCGCGGCCGTCGCTGGCCGTCGTCTATGGCGCGTTCGGGGTCGGGCTGGCCATCGGCGCGATGCTGTGCCGCCGTTCATGATCCCGGCACCAGTCTAAGCGAGCCGGCGAAAATGTGCTGGCGCGTCAGGGATGGGGTGCGTTGATGGCCAGCTGCGCCGCGAACGCCCGCTGGTACGCGGGCCGCGCCTCGCCGCGGGCGACGTAGGCGGCCAGGATCGGGAACGCGTCCAGGATGCCGGACGGCCGTAGCCTGAGCAGCACCGACACCATCATGAGATCGCCCGCGCTGAAGTCGCCGTCCAGCCACTCGGCATCGCCCAGGCGTGCCGACAATGGCGTCAGCCGGTCGCGCACGCGCTCCGCGACGAGCGGAATGCGTTCGCTGGCCCAGGGCTTGTCGCCCTCGAAGATCCTGGCCGTGACCAGTTCGAGGATGGGCGGTTCCACCGTGTTGAGTGCGGCAAACATCCACGTGACGGCGCGTGCCCGGGCGTGGTCGTCGGCCGGCAGCAGGCCGTTGTAGCGCTGGGCGATGTGCAGCACGATCGCGCCCGTCTCGAACAGGACGAGACCGTCTTCTTCATAGGTCGGGATCTGGCCGAACGGGTGCAGTGCCAGGTGCGCGGGTTCCTTCATCGCGCGGAACGACACGAGACGGACCTCGTACGGCTGCCCCGCTTCTTCCAGCGCCCAGCGCACGCGCGTGTCGCGTGCCAGGCCCTTGCCGCCGTCGGGGGATCGTTCGAATGCGGTGATGGTGATCGTCATGTCATGGCCCCAGAAGAAAACGGCGTACCGTGCAGTGTCACGGTACGCCGCGCTCCAGTCAAGCGTGCTTAATCAAAAGCTGTACGTCGCGCGGGCATACACATAGCGCCCATTGTTGCCGAACGGCGTGTAGTTCGAGAACGGCGTATTGCTCGTCGTGTTCAGCGCCGGCGGCAGCGTTTCCGAGTACTGGTCGAACACGTTGTCCGCGCCCAGCGCCAGGGTCAGCTGGCGGTTGAACGTGTAGCGGGCTTCCAGGTCGACGATCGTGTGCGGGTTCAGCGTGAAGTCGAAGGCCGGGGTCGTGCCCGGCGACAGCACCTTGCCGTAGCGGGTGGCGCGGGCCGTCATGCCCCACTGATCCAGCTTCCAGTTGGCGCTCGCCGTGATCTTGTTCTTCGGCTGGCCCTGTTCCAGGGTCAGCACGTTCACGCGGTCGAACAGCACGGGCGCCGGGCTCAGCGCGGCCAGCTGGGCGGTGGTCGGGACCTTGGTCACGTCCGTGCGGTTGAAGTTGCCGGCCAGTGTCAAGTCGAAGCGGCCCGCGGCGCCCGCATTCCACGGCATGCTGGCGACGATGTCGACGCCTTCCGTCTTCGTGTCGACGCCGTTGATGAAGAAGCGGCCGCCGCCGACGCCCGTGAAACCTTGCGACACGATGTAGTTGCGCACCGCGGCCGACAGCAGGTTTTCCGACAGCACGATACGGTCGCGCACATTGATGCGGTAGGCGTCGACGGTCAGGCTGACGGGCGCCAGGCGCACCACGGCGCCGAGCGAGAAGTTGGTCGACTTTTCGGCCTTGAGCGGCTTGGCGCCCAGCGCGACGGCGACCGGGTCGTTCGGCGTGAACGTCGTGATCTCGTACGGAATGCCGTTGACGAAGTTGGTCGACGTCGACGTGAAGCTCTGCTGCTGCAGCGACGGCGCGCGGAAGCCGTTCTGCACGGAGCCGCGCAGCGCGAAGTTCTTCGTGAAATCGAAGCGGCCCGCCAGCTTGCCCGACAGGTTGCTGCCGAAGTCGTTGTAGTGTTCCTCGCGCACGGCGGCCGAAGCCAGCAGCCGGTCGGTGATGTTCGCTTCGACGTCGACGAACACGCCGATCGCGGTGCGCGACCGTTTCGATGCGTTGGCCGGACGGAAGCCCGGGAACACCTGCGCGCCCGACGCGGCCGGAACGCCGCTCGGCAGGATCACACCGCCGTTGCGCCAGGAATCCGGTTCGCCCGCGTGCAGCTGATAGCCTTCGCGGCGCGCTTCCGTGCCCACCGCCACGTTCAAGGGCGACGCGAGGCCGCCCACGTCGAATTTTCGTACCCCGGTCAGGTTGTACACGACCTGGTTGTACGAGAAGCCGCCGGCATCGAAGCTGGTCTTGCTGGTCGGGCCGATCGAGGCATTCAGCGTATTCTGGATGTCGTAGTTCATGCCGTTCTGGCCGTACACGAGCGACGTGTCCAGGTCCCAGTCGCCCAGGGACCAGCTCATGCCGGCGGCGGCGCTGAAGTCCTCGACGGTCGGGGCGATGATCGGCAGGAAGCCGTTCGGGTAGATGCTCTGCACGTTGCGCGAGTCCTGCGGCATGCGGAAGTAGCCGGCCGAGCGCGCGTCGCGCAGCTGGTAGCTGCTCCAGCCATAGATTTTCACGTCGGGCGTCAGGTTGCTGCCCGCGTTGACGAACACGGTCTTCTGCTGCATCTCCGGGTCGCCATACCATGCGTCGAAGCGGTTGATGGTCAGCTCGCGCGGGTCGTAGGCGCCGTTCACCTTCGCGTACAGCTGGCGCATGTCGTAGCCGCTGCGCTCCGTGTGTTCCTGGTTCTTGTACTCGGCCGCGATGGTGATGAAGCCCGAGTCGCCCAGCGGCAGGCCTTTCCAGGCGCTGACGGTGGTCGTCTGGCCGTCCGTGCGCTTGCGCGAGTTCGGGCCGGTCCAGGTGGCGCCGGCCGGGGCCACGTCGTTCAGCAGGTCGTATTCGGTGACGTGGGCGCCGTACGTGACGGTACCTTCGCCGCCTGTGCGGTCCGTGCGCAGGCGCACGTTGACGACGCCGGCGATCGCATCCGAACCGTATTGCGCGGCCGCGCCGTCGCGCAGCACCTCGATGTTCTTGACCATCGCCGACGGGATCGTGTTCAGGTCGACGGCGGCCGAGCCGCGGCCGATCGAGCCGTTCAGGTTCACCAGCGACGACGTGTGGCGGCGCTTGGAATTCACCAGCACCAGCGTCTGGTCCGGTGCCATGCCGCGCAGCGTGGCGGGACGGATGGTGTCGGTGCCGTCCGTCAGCGTGGGACGGGGAAAGTTCAGCGACGGCAGCGCCACCGACAGGGCCTGGTTCAGTTCGGTCGAGCCCGTCGTCTTGAGGGTGTCCGCCGAGATGATGTCGACGGGGGAGGCCGTGTCGAGCGCGGTGCGGTTGGCCACGCGGGTACCGGTCACGACGACGGTGGCGGTACCGCCGGCGGACGTCGTGTCCTGGGCCTGGGCCAGAGGACCGGCGAACAGCGCGGCGATGGAGAGGGCGAGTACGGTTTTTTCCGGCACAAAACGTTGTTGCATATGTGGATCCTTATCCTTTGTCCTTGGCCCGCCGGGGCGGGCGGGGTGTGCGATACAACGGTGTTGGGTTTGCCAGCTGGCAAACTCGTCCGATACTGATGCGCATGGAATAAGATTGTCAATTCGCACAAACCGCATCGACGTGCGGATGCAACAGTCGCGCGGACAGGCGAAGGATGCGCAATGCGCGTAGCGTCAGTGCCTGCTGCCGCGCAGCCGCTGCACGAGCGTCACCACCAGCAGCACGGCCGCGCCGACGACGATCCCGGCCACGGCATCGATCGCGGCCGGCGCCACGGCCGCCAGCAGACCGCCCACGGCCGGCACGCCCGCGACATGCGCGGCGGCGCTTTCCGTCAGGTGGTGCAGCGGTGCGAACGCATGGCCGATGATGCCGCCGCCGACCATGAACATGGCCGCCGTGCCGAGCACCGATAGGGTTTTCATCAGGCGCGGCGCGGCGGCCAGCAGCAGGTTGCCGGCGGCGCGCGCGGCGCCGCTGTTGCGGCGGCTCAGGTACAGCCCGGCGTCGTCGATCTTGACGATGCCCGCCACCACGCCGTAGACGCCGATCGTCATGGCGACCGCCACCGCGACCAGCGCCGCCACCTGGGCGCCGAACGACGCGCCCTGTTCCGTGACGACGCCCAGCGAGATCACGATGATTTCGGCCGACAAAATAAAGTCCGTACGGATGGCGCCCTTGATCTTGTCCTGCTCGACCACGCGCATGTCGGCGTTCTCGGCCAGTGCCGTCGCCAACTCTTCCTCATGGGCGGCATCCTCGGCGGCGCTGTGCACGAATTTGTGGGCCAGTTTTTCGAAACCCTCGAAGCACAGGTAGGCGCCGCCCAGCATCAGCAGCGGCGTGATCGCCTGCGGCAGGAAGGCGGAGATGGCGAGCGCGGCCGGCACCAGGATCGCCTTGTTGCGCAGCGAGCCCACCGCCACCGCCCACACGACGGGCAGTTCGCGGTCGGCGTTTACGCCCGCCACCTGCTGTGCGTTGAGCGCCAGGTCGTCGCCCAGCACACCCGCCGTCTTCTTGGCGGCCACCTTGCTCATCAGGGCCACGTCGTCGAGCACGCTGGCGATGTCGTCGATGAGTGCCAATAAACTTCCTGCAGCCATGTAGTACTCCTGATATCAAGATGGCCACATCTTAACCGACGTGACGGGGGAGCCCGCTTCACGGTTCAGGCGCGTTTTTTGCGTTTCAATCCCGAAAAACCGCATCTCGTCGCTTTTCCGTACAGACGGCATGACTGCGTACGTATAGTGACAATATTGGCTGCGGTGCAGCAGCCTTTCGACCTGAAGGAGATGCCCATGAATCCGAACCTCGAAGTGCCGACCGTTACCCGCCGCCGCGCCCGTCCGCCAAAGCGCAAAACCCGCATCACCATCTATCTCGACGACGAAGTGCTGGACGAATTCCGCTCCCGCGCCGAGCGTACCGGCACCGGTTACCAGACGCTGATCAACGCCGCGCTGCGCATGCGCCTGGCCAGCGGCGATGCCAATCCGGCCGTGGCTTGAGGTTCGAAACTGCGCAAAATCGCAGAAAGCCCGCCAATACAGGGCCTATGGCCCGTAAAAGCGCTGTGAGCCGATTACACAGAGCAATTAATTATGCTAATCTTCCGGCTCTTTCAACCCGGAGGATTTATGAAAAAAGGCGAACTGATCGCTGAATTTGCGAAGCGTACCGAGATGTCGGGCGCCGCTGCTAACGACGCAGTGAACACCATCATCGACATCATCACCGAGCGTCTGAAAAAAGGCGACACGGTGGGTATCACCGGCTTCGGCACGTTCTCGGTCACCAAGCGCGCTGCCCGCAAGGGCCGCAACCCGGCTACCGGCGAAGTGATCAAGATCGCTGCGTCGAAGACCCCGCGCTTCGCTGCCGGCGCCACCCTGAAGGCTGCCGTCAACCCGAAGAAGAAGTAAGCAGTACCCCGCTGGCCGCGGTCCGGCGTTCGCCGGCCGCGCGCCATGCCCGCATCCGAAACCCTCCCGCCTTTCTTTCCCCCATGAGCTTCGCCACCTGGATCACCTTCGTCATCGCGGGCACCATCATCGCCATTTCTCCGGGCTCCGGCGCGATCCTGTCGATGTCGCACGGCCTCGCCTACGGCGTCAAGAAGGCCAGCGCCACCGTGCTGGGACTGCAACTGGGCCTCATCCTCGTGCTGGTGATCGCCGGCGCCGGCGTCGGCTCGCTGCTGCTCGCGTCCGTACTCGCATTCACCGTCGTCAAGGTCGTCGGCGCGCTGTACCTGATCTGGCTCGGCATCAGCCAGTGGCGTGCCCGGGCCGAGGCCAGCGACGTGCCGACGGCCGGCCTGGCCATCCATCCGACGTTCGGCCGCCGCGTGATGACCGGCTTCCTCACCAATGCGACGAATCCGAAAGGCATCATCTTCATGGTCGCCGTGCTGCCGCAGTTCATCGCGCAGGACGCTCCCGTGCTGCCGCAGCTGGCCATCCTGGGCGCGACGATGGTCACCATCGACACCACCGTGATGCACGGCTACGCCCTGTTGGCGTCATCCATGCAGCGCTGGTTCCGCGATCCGCGTGCCGTCAAAATGCAGAACCGGTTCTTCGGCGGCGTGCTGATGGTCGTCGGCTCCCTGCTGTTCTTCGTCAAGCCGGCGCACAACTGACGGGCATTTGCGGAAACATTTCGCAACCATTTGTAATACGTGTCGTCTTTACGCATGCTCGTGCGTTGTAATGCAAAAGACGCAGTCCGTTCAAACAAAGACACGTTCACGCCCTGGAGACATCATGAACCGCCGCCTTGCGCACACCGCCGTCCTCCTCGCCTTTTCCACCCTGACGGCGCTGGCCGTGGCGGCCGATCCGCCCGCGCGCGTGGGCCGGGTCGCGCTGGCCCAGGGCCAGGTTTCCATCGGCAGCGACGTCGGCGTCGAGATGACGGCGGCCCAGGTCAACTGGCCCGTCACGTCCGGCAACACGATCAGCACGGCGCCGGGCAGCCGCACGGAGCTGCGCATCGGTTCCACGGCGATCCGCCTGGACGGCGATTCGTCGCTGGAAGTGCTGCAACTGGACGACGACGCGCTGCGCCTGCGCCTGCACTACGGCAGCGCCAGCGTGCGCATCGTCAATCCCGACGTGCTGGCCGGCTTCGAACTGGAAACCCCGGAGACGCGCGTGCGCCTGCAGCAGCCCGGCCGCGTGCGCATCGACGCCGAGCGCGAACGCGACACGAGCGCCGTCACCGTGTTCGACGGCGCGGCTTTCGTCGAAGGCGGCGGTTCCCAGCTGACCGTGCGTGCCGGCAAGCGCGCGGAGCTGGTCGACGATGGCGACGTGCGCACACTCGCCGCCGTGCGCGACGATTTCGACGAGTGGTCGTTGACGCGCGACCGCTATGAAGACAATGCCCAGTCGGCCCGCTACGTGACGAGCGAGATGACGGGCTACGAAGACCTCGACCGCTACGGCAACTGGCGCGAGGACCCGGAATATGGCCCGCTGTGGATCCCGGCCGTGTCCGCGACGTGGGTGCCGTACCGCGACGGCAGCTGGACCTGGCTCGACCCGTGGGGCTGGACCTGGGTCGACAATGCGCCCTGGGGCTATGCGCCGTTCCACTACGGCCGCTGGGTGCAGGTGCACAACCGCTGGGCCTGGGCGCCGGGCCGCCGTCACGAGCACCTGGTGTGGGCGCCGGCCCTCGTCGGCTGGGTCGGCGGCGCCGGCTGGAACGTGACGTTCCGCGACCGCAACCGCCCGCTGCCCGCCACCGGCTGGTATCCGCTGACGCCGCACGACCGCTACATCCCGACCTGGCACGCGCCGGACCAGCACCAGCGCTGGCTGAACGAACACGTGCGCGACGACCCGCGCCGCCCGCGCGACTACCGCCCGCAAGGCCTGACCGTCGTGCCGCAGGACCGTTTCGATCACCGGGGCCGCGTCAACGTCGCCCGCACGCCCATCGTGACCGCGCCGCCCGTGCTCGCGCACAACGTCCAGGCCGGCACGCCGCCCACTGCCCCGGCGCGGCCGGATTGGCAGAACCGGCCGAACCGCCCCGACCGCCCGGACCGCCCGGACCGCCCGGACCGGTTCGACCGCAACCATGACCGCGATGGCGACGGCGTGCGCGACGGTAGCCGCGGCCAGGTCGGCATCGCCCGCCTGGAAGGCCGCGAGCGCCGCATCGGCACCGAGCGCGTCGAGCGCGACGGTTTCGCGCGCCAGGGTCCGGGCCAGGTGCTGACGGCGCCCCCGGTCGCGCCGGCGCCCGGTCTCGTGCAGCAGCCGGCGCCGGTGCAGGGCTTGCCGGTCACGAGCCCGACGCCGCACCTGCCGCCGCAACCGCTGAGCACCGTGACGAGCCCGACGCCGCACCAGTCGCCGCAGCCGCTGTCGTCGGGCAGCCCGACGATCCAGCAGCCGCAAACGATCCCGCCGGCCGGCGTGCCCGTGCCCGGCGGCTGGCGCCGTGACCGGATCGAGCGTGACCGGATCGACCGGGGCGAGCAAGAATGGCGCCGCAACCGCCAGCCGGTGCAATCCGTCCAGCCGATCCAGTCGGTGCAACCGCAGCCGCAGCCGCAGCCGGTCATGACGGCACCGGTGCCGCAACCACGCTTCGAGCGCCCGCAGCCGCGTTTCGAGCGTCCGGAACCGCGGACCGAGCGCACGGAGGCACGCATCGAACGGCCGGCACCGCCCCAGATGCCGGCGCCGCAGCCGGTGCAGGCCGCTCCACGGCCAGCACCGGCACCCGCTCCGGCCAAGGCGGAAGAGCGGCGCCAGCACGGCGACGAGCGCAAGGGTAAACAGAACGATCGTTGAGCGGGGGCTTCCCGGCGCAATCGGACCGCAGCGGCTACAATGCGGTTTTGGTTTACACAGGAGCGAGGAGCGGTTTATGGACCCGAAAGATTCCCTCATCGAATACCCGAGCGATTTCCCGATCAAGGTGATGGGCCCGACGCATGACGATTTCGCCGCCACCATCATCGACGTGGTCACCATCCACGACCCGACTTTCCATGCTGGCAAGTTGGAAGTGCGGCCGTCGGCCAAGGGTGCCTATACGGGCCTGACCGTGATCGTGCGCGCCACCAGCCGCGAAATGCTCGACAACCTGTACCGCGAGCTGTCCTCGCACCCGATGGTCAAGATCGTCCTGTAAATATAGCCTGTTGTTTGCAGCCCCTCGGCCGGGAGGGGTTTACGACGCCGGCCATCAGGCTGGCTTATAATGACGGGGTATCCCTTCAAAGATCCTATCCATGCAAGCGAACAGCCCGGTCGTTCGCGACCCGGTCATCCGTGAGCTTGGCCGCGCCGACTACGAACCCGTTTTTGCAGCGATGCGCGCCTTCACGGATGCGCGTACGCCCGACACGCCCGACGAGCTGTGGATCGTCGAGCATCCGCCCGTGTTCACGCTCGGGCTGGGCGCCGACCGCGGCCACCTGCTGAGCGTCACCGCGCACGACGTCCCCGTCGTGCAGACCGACCGCGGCGGCGAAGTCACGTACCACGGCCCTGGCCAGGTCGTGATCTACCTGCTGATGGACCTGCGCCGCAACAAGCCGGGCGGCAAGTTGTATGCCCGTCAATTTGTCCACAAGATCGAGCAGGCCGTGATCGATGTGCTGGCGGCGTATAATCTCGCGGGTGAACGCGTCGCAGGCGCGCCCGGCATCTATGTCGCCGACGGACCGCGCAAGGGCGCCAAGATCGCCGCGCTGGGCCTGAAGGTGCGCGGCAACGGCTGCACCTACCACGGCGTCTCGCTGAACGTGGCGATGGATCTGTCCCCATTCACCTGGATCAACCCGTGCGGTTATTCCGGCCTGGCCACGGTGGACATGAAGACGATGGGTGTCGACGTGCCGCTGGCCGACGTGCAGCAGGCGCTCGCCAGCGCCCTCGTGCAACACCTGTCCACGGCACCCATTGATCAAGACGCAGCGGTCGCGCAGGCCGCAACGACCAACTGAAAGCCCCCCCGGGGCAGAGAGCCTTATGACTTCCGAAACCGATACCGGCAGCGCAGCAGCAGAATCCGTAGCAAATGCGTATAACGCGAGCGAAAAACAGAAGGGTGCGAGCAAGACGTCGCGCATCCCCATCAAGATCGTCCCGCTCGAGCAACACGAGCGCCTGAAAAAGCCGGACTGGATCCGCGTGAAGGCGGCCAGCCCGTCGTCGCGTTTCTACGAGATCAAGGACATCCTGCGCGCCAACAACCTCGTCACCGTGTGCGAGGAAGCCAGCTGCCCGAACATCGGCGAATGCTTCGGCAAGGGCACCGCGACCTTCATGATCATGGGCGACAAGTGCACGCGCCGCTGCCCGTTCTGCGACGTCGGCCACGGCCGCCCGGACCCGCTCGACGTCAACGAGCCGGGTAATCTCGCCAAGACCATCGCCGACCTGCGCCTGTCGTATGTCGTGATCACGTCGGTCGACCGCGACGACCTGCGCGACGGCGGCGCCGCCCACTTCGTCGAGTGCATCCAGAAGACGCGCGCGCTGTCGCCGAACACCAAGATCGAGGTGCTCGTGCCGGACTTCCGCGGCCGCCTGGAAAAAGCGCTGGACATCTTCGCCGACGGCTTGCCGGACGTGATGAACCACAACCTGGAAACCGTGCCGCGCCTGTACAAGGAAGCGCGCCCGGGCGCCGACTACCAGCACTCGCTCGTGCTGCTGCGCGACTTCAAGGCCAAGTACCCGAGCGCCGTCACGAAGTCCGGCCTGATGGTCGGCCTGGGCGAGACGGACGAGGAAATCCTGGAAGTCATGCGCGACATGCGTGCGCACGACATCGACATGCTGACCATCGGCCAGTACCTGGCGCCGTCGAACTCGCACCTGCCGGTGCGTCGTTACGTGCATCCGGACACGTTCAAGATGTTCGAAGAGAAGGCGTACGAGATGGGCTTCGTGCACGCGGCCGTCGGCGCGATGGTGCGTTCGTCGTACCACGCCGACCAGCAGGCGCACGAGGCGGGCGTCGCGGCGTAAGCGTTTCCTCCGATTCAGGGCGCGATCGATCGTCGGTCGCGTATCACGCGTGGGCGGAGGCCGCCCACCCTACCGTAGGGTGGGCACCCGTGCCCACGCGTTCAACCGGCGTTCGCCGAACCGATTTTTTCTCCCGCGTGATTTGCCGAACGGTGGTCCCCACACCGCCCGCGCTATATTGGCACCATCGACCAGCCGTGCACCCAAGAACATGAGCGAACACCACCACCGTACATCTCCCTCCGACGACGACACCCAGGACGACGACGCTTTTCTCGAACGCGAGCTGGGCCTGTCCGCGCGCGGCGTCGAGCTGGTCCGCATGGAAGGCCGCGTCTTCCTGCGCTTTACGGGCGCCGTGCGCGTGGATGGCCTGCACGTCGAGTACCGCCTCGTGCCGGCGCGCGGCGTGCTGGCCAAGCCGAGCAAGTGGCGCAAGATGGATTTGCTGGCCCGGCGCGAGCTGGTCGAGGAGCGCGCCACGCGCGACGCCGTCGACGACCTGAACCAGGAAGTCGAGGAATTCGTGCGCGAGATCGCCGACCAGGCCGACGAGTTCGGTTTCGATCCGATGCTGTTCCTGCACGTGCTGCAAGAGCTGGAGACGTCCGAGCCGGCCGAGTTCGTGTTCGACCGCATCCGCCAGCGCCTGCTGCACGCCGGCGAGCGCGAGCAGGAAGAGCGCCATGCCGCGCGCACCAAGGAAAGCATCAACCTGGCCGAGTACCCGGCCTCGTTCGAAGTCGCCAGCAAGATGGCGCGCCGCTTCATCGCGCTGCTGGGGCCGACCAATTCCGGCAAGACGCACCGCGCGATGGAACACCTGGCCCAGGCCGACAGCGGCGTCTACCTCGCGCCGCTGCGCCTGCTGGCGCTGGAAAACTACGAGCGCCTGCAGAACTCGGTCGATGCGGACGGCGAACCGATCAAGGTCAGCCTGGTCACGGGCGAAGAGCGCCGCCTGGCCGAGGGCGCGACGCACGTCGCCAGCACCGTCGAGATGCTGGACACCAAGACGCCCGTGCAGGTGGCGGTGATCGACGAGATCCAGATGCTGGCCGACCGCGACCGTGGCGCCGCCTGGACGGCGGCCGTGTGCGGCGCGCCGGCGTCCGTCGTGTACCTCGTCGGCGCGCCGGAAGCGCGCCGGGCGATCGAGGCGCTGGCCGAGCGGCTGGAATGTCCGCTCGAAGTGCACGTGCTGAAACGCAAGGCGCCGCTGTCGATGGAAGCGGGCGCCGTGCGCAAGCTGAAGAACCTGAAACGGGGCGATGCCGTCATCGCCTTCTCGCGGCGCGAGGTGCTGATGTGGCGCGACATGATCACGGAAATGGGCCTGTCCGTCGCCACCGTCTACGGCAACCTGTCTCCGGAAGTGCGGCGCGCGCAGGCCGAGCGTTTCCGCGAGGGGCAGGCCGACATCGTCGTCGGCACGGACGCCCTGGCGATGGGCCTGAACATGCCGATCCAGCGCATCGTGATGACGACGGCCGTCAAGTACAACGGCTACGAGGAAGAAGAAATTTCGGCCGCGCTGGCCAAGCAGATCGCCGGCCGCGCCGGCCGCTATGGCGTCCACGAGGAAGGTTTCGTTGCCGGCTACGATGACGACACGCACGAGACCATGCGCTCCTTGATGAAGGAAAAGATCCCGCCCGTGCCGGCCAGCGGCTTCGCCGTCGCGCCATCACTGGAGCAATTGCACCGCATCTCGTCCGTGACGGGCGAGACGTCGCTGGTGAAATTACTGAAACGTTTCGTGCACAACATCGACGTGCCGGACGGCTTTTTTTATCCGCGCATCACCGAGGAACAGAACGAGCGCGCCGAGTGGCTCGATACGCTCGACCTGAGCGTGGCGGAAAAATTCACGATGTCGCTCGTGCCCATCTCGACCAAGGTGCCCACGCTGGAAAGCGCGTGGTCGCATTGGGCGCAGTCGCTGGCGAAACGAAAAGTCTGCAAGCTGCAACCCCATCCGCAGGAATTGCTCTGGCAAACCCTGCAGGAAGTCGAGGACACGTGCCGCATGTATTCCGCGTATGCCTGGCTCGGCTACCGTATGCCGGAATTCTTCCCCAGCATCGAGGAAGCGCAGACGTTGGCGCGCGAGGCGTCGGAGCGTGTCGATGCCTTGCTGCAGCAGCAAAACGCGGCGACCCGCAAGCGGCAGGCGAGGAAGGAGCGCGGGCGCTGGTGAGCCGCGCCCGGTCATCAGTCGGGCTTGTCTGCCCTGACTTGTCCGACGGCTTCCATCCACTCGTCCCATAAAGCCGGATCATTTGTCCGGCCATCGCCATCCAGCTTGTAGCCGGCCAGCAAGTCGGCCAGGTCGAGCGACTCCGTCAACTCGACTTCGCGTTCCAGGAAAGCCAGCATGACCCGGTAGGCCTGTTCGACCGTCAACGTTTGCGCGCTTGCATCCATGATCATCTCCATGTCGGTGGTGTGAGCTTACGCCAATGCGCGCGCTACGGCATGCAATAGGCCGCGATGCCGGAACCGCCCGGGCCGGCGGAGGCGACATCGGCGGGCGGGTAGCCATTGCCCAGCGCCAGGGTCTGGCCGCCTTCGTAGCCCAGGCTCAATTGGTCGCCGGAATAGTCGAGGGCGCGCGGCACGTAGACGGCAAAGCGGTATTCGAGGTGCGCGTAAAAGCCGTGGCGGAAGACCTGGCTGGACGGGCCGCGCTGGAGTTCCGCCGCGATCGCATTGGCGAGCACCTGCGTGTCGAACCGGCTGTTGACGTCGGCCGTATCGTCCAGCCGCAGCGTGTAGGGTTGCAGCGGTCCGTAGCGGCGGTCCGCGAACTGCACGCGCAGCCGGTCGACGTCGAAATAAAAGCTCGGAATGTTGGCACCGGTGACGTCCAGGCCGCACAACAGGAACACGGCCCAGAACCCGTGTGAATCCAGTGGCAGCACGGCGTGCACGGGCGCGCGGTTGGGCAGCTCGACGGGGTTGGTGAAAGCTATCCGGTGGACGTTGGCAACATGCTGGTAATGCAGCACCACGGTGTTGCGCAGACCGGTATCGACGGTGGTGCAGCCTGCTGTCGTCAGCAGGCCCGGTACGAGGGCATTCGTGATCAGCTTCCGCATCGCTTTCTCCTTTTTGCCGGCGCGTCAAGCTTGGGCCGAACAGGACGAAGGAGTTTGCGGGTGGTCAGCGGTGCGCCGGACAACCGACGCACGAAGAATCAGGACTTCAGCGATTTCTGCAGGAGCGCGTGCAGCGATGCAAAATCCGGCTCGCCCAGATAGCGCTTGAGGATCTTGCCATCCTTGCCGATGACGAAGGTGGTCGGCGTCATGTTGACATCGCCGAACTGCCTGGCCAGGTCGCCGCCGGAATCGAGGGCCACCTTGAACGGCAGCTTGCGTGTCTCGGCGTAGTTCAGGACGTAGTTCGGCGGATCGTAGCTCATCGCCACCGCGACGAATTCCAGGCCGTCCTGCCTGAACTTGTTGTACGTCTCGACCATCTGCGGCATTTCCTTCACGCAGGTGGCGCACGACGTGGCCCAGAAATTGATCATCACGACCTTGCCGCGCAAGTCCTGGGTGCTGATCTTCTGGCCGTTGATGGCGATGAACGTGACGTCCGGCGCCTGCTGCTGCTGGCTGAACGTGGCGAAGCCGATGCCGGCGATCGCCAGCACGGCTGCGCCGATGACGGCCGGCTTGACCCAGGCTCGGGAAGAGGAAGCGGTCATGATAGATTCATCCTGCTATGCCCATCAGGCGACATCATCATTATAGAACCGCTGCCGGCGCTGTGCCGGCGGCGGTCATGCACACGATTTACGTGCCCTGCGGCTGCGGCTGCGGCTGCACCGGTTGCTGCGGCTGCATCGAGCGCAGGTCTTCTTCGCTGATGTATTCGAACATCTTGACCACACGCATGACGCCCGACACGCCCTGCGCGACGTCGGCGGCGATATTGCCTTCGCGCTGGGTCACGAGGCCCATCAGGTAGACGGTGCCGCGCTCCGTCACGACCTTGAACGACGTGGCAGACACGGTTTTCTTGTCGGCCAGGCTGAGTTTCACCTTGCTGGTGATCAGCGTATCGCTGGAGCGCGAGGTATAGCTCGACGGGCCGGAGATTTCCAGCTCGTTCATGACGGCTTCGACGTTCGAGATGCCGCGCACCTCGTTCTCGACGGCGCGTTTCATCGCCTCGTCGCGCACTTCGCCGGTCAGCAGCACCTTGCGGTTGTAGCTGTTGATGTTGACGTGGCCGGCGTCGCCGACGACGCTGCCCATGCGGGCTTCGGCTTTCACGGCGATCGCCTTGTCCTCGGTCTGCGCGCCCAGCGTGCGGCGGTCGGCCGTTGCCATGGCGCCGCTGACGGCAGCACCCGCGACGACCGCGACGCAGCCTTGCAGCGAAGACAGCAGGGCCACGCACAGCACGGCCTTCGACAGGGGACGCAGCACGGCGCCGGCGTTAATTTGCATCTTCTTCTCCGAACAGGGCGACGTCCAGGCCGTCGCAGATACT
>Ga0207667_10004556_pt1 | contig 16990 bp, 15 predicted proteins | sample KBSCornC52_FD_184301 | JGI IMG/M metagenome (GOLD analysis project Ga0207667, IMG submission 184301) | Corn rhizosphere microbial communities from Kellogg Biological Station, Michigan, USA - KBS Corn C5-2 (SPAdes) (version 2) | ecosystem: Host-associated > Plants > Roots > Rhizosphere > Soil ...
CCGCGGGCACTTTTGTCGATTTCGATCATGGCCTGAATCTTGCGGTCGCGCGCCTGCGGCAGGCTCTTGGCGACGCGGCCGAGCAATCGGATTTTGTCGAAACCCTGCCCCGCAGAGGTTACCGGCTCCTTACGCATGTCGACGCAGTGCCCGCCCAGGCACTGCCGATCGAAATCGGGCGCAGCAGACCGGCCGGCCCGTCACACGTCCGGATCACTCGTACTTTGGTCTGGATGGCCGCTGTTGCCCTCATGGCGGGCGGCATCATTCTCACGGTTTGGCGTCAATCGCGAATGCCGGCGTTTCTGACAGCTACATCGCTAACCGGTTACGCGGGAGCACAGCTTAGCCCATCGTTCGCGCCCGATGGCGATCGCGTCGCATTCAGCTGGGCAGGCGAGAAACAGGACAACTTCGATATCTATGTAAAGCAAATCGGAATGGCAGGGCCCTTGCGGCTTACAACAGATCCGAGACCGGAACTGAGTCCGGCATGGTCGCCGGATGGCCGCACCATCGCCTTCCTCCGTTTCTCGCGCGGCCCCACGGCCGAGGTGGTGTTGATTCCTTCCCTTGTAGGCGGTCCGGAGCGGCGGCTGGCCGAAGTTGCAGCGCCGTCCTTGGGATACAGGCAGATGAGACTTCTCACCTGGTCACCCGACGGCAAGTGGCTCGTGGCCTCCGATGCACGCCCTAATTTCGGTCTTTTCCTTCTCTCTCCGGAGACCGGAGAGAAACGGAACCTGACGTTTCCACCGTTCGGATACGATGATTTCGACCCGGCATTCTCGCCCGACATGAGGCGATTGTTGTTTGTGCGGCATTCCGGCGCGAGCGCCGGAGACATTCATTTGGTGGAACTCACAAAAGAACTGCGTCCGGCAGGGCCACCAAAACGGATGACCTTTGATAATCGGCCGATGGCCAGCCCCGTGTGGACTCATGACGGCCGGGCGCTTGTGTTCACCCGATATTTAATGCCGGGCCGTCACAGCTTATGGAAGATGACGCTTTCCGACCCTCCGCGAGTCGAGCCTCTGCCCATTTCCGCCGACAACGTGTTCGAGCTGGCCATTTCTCCCAAAAGTGACCGGTTGATCTACACGCGTAATGAAAGGACTGCAAGTATTTGGGCCATCGAATCGCCGGATTTCCAATCCGCAGGGGGCGGGACAAGTGCGCCGAGATTGCTGATCGCTTCCAACCGGGAAGAATTGAGCCCTGCGTTTTCACCCGATGGCCGGCAAATCGCATTTCAGTCGTCGCGTACGGGTTTGAACGAGATCTGGGCGGCGAATCGGGACGGGACCCATCAACATCAACTGACGGAACTTAGAGGCTCGATCGCCGGCTTCCCTCGCTGGTCTCCCGCCGGCACGCAAATTGTTTTTCACTCGCGCCGGGAAAGCTACGCTCGGCTTTTCCTCCTGGATGTCCTGTCTGGTCGCGCCAGGCCGCTAACCTACCACTCGGTAGACGAGCTCATGCCCAGTTGGTCGCATGATGGGAAATGGATCTATTTCGGATCGGTTCGGAACGGAGATGAGCAGATTTGGAAGGTTCGCGCAGAAGGTGGAGCGCCGATTCAGCTGACCAGGGGGGGTGGCGGAGCGCCGCAGGAATCCGCTGACGGGAAATTCGTGATTTACGCAAAGGGCAATGGCAATCTCTGGCGAACACCAGTTTCCGGCGGAGAAGAGCAGCAGATCACGACTGATTCTGTGGCCGGTTATGCAACTGCTTATGGCCCGGTGCCGAAAGGAATTTACTTCATTCGGCAGGCCAGCGATGCGGGGCCGCAAAGCCTCGTTTTTCTGAGCTATGCGACTGGAAAGATTACCAGCATAGTGAATGTCCCCGGAACAATAACCATTGGCCTCACTGTTTCAGCCGATGAGCGAACAATCCTGTACACCCAGACAGACCCAACGATTGGCGACCTGATGCTGGTTGAAAACTTCCGCTGATTAAAATCGGCGCGTGCCGATGAGCGGTCTGTGGGTTCGAGTGGAGTTTGATATTCGCCGTCACCCTCGACAAAAGGTCTTATTTCGTCGAGAGTTTGACCGTCACTGAGCAGTCTGGCCGTTTAGACGTACGACGCTTAAGATGACCCCGCGTCCGGTGTAGCGCGTTATACGCCAACTTGCCGGGATCGCCGATGTTGAAGTGTCACGATGTTGAAGTTTCGTTGACAACATCCGATTGCACTGATATCATTTCCCGCGCGCTACGTTCTAAGCTTCGCGCACGTCTGCGCAGGGGGTAAATTGTGATACCTCGTCGTCTAGCTCTTGTCGTCACGCTCTTTGGTTTGACACTGAGTGCTCAAGTTGACCGGGCCAACATCAACGGCACCGTCACCGATGCCAGCGGCTCGCTGATTCCCAGTGCGAAGGTCACCCTTGTTTCCGGCGAGACAGGCCTCACGCGATCCGTCGAGACCGGCTCGTCCGGCAATTACAGCATCAACAACGTGCCCATCGGTTCTTACGATCTCACCTTCACGCACGAAGGATTCGGGGCCGTCACGATGAAGGGCATTCAGCTCTTCGTCGGGCAGACGCGCACCGTGGATGCCAGGCTCGAAATCGGCGCACTTACGGCGCGTATCGACGTGGAGGCTACGGCCGAGCAGGTCAATCAGAGCAACGCCGAAGTCGGGTCCGTCATCGAAACCCAGCAATTGCGTGATATTCCGATCAACGGGCGAAATTGGGCCACGCTGATGTCGCTCGCCCCGGGCGCGATAAACGTCGGCGGCGGCGACCAGCGCAGTATTCGTTTCGTGGGTCGGGCGCGCGACGACAACAATTACACCTTCGATGGAATCGACGCGAGTGGCGTGCAGGAGCAGCCGCAAAAGGCCGATGCGCGCTTGAACATCTCTCTTGAGTCGATCGCGGAATTCCGCGTGAGCTCCGCCGTGTATACCGCCGAGAGCGGCGGGGCCGGCGGTGGCCAGATCAACGCCGTGTCGAAGACCGGCACCAACGAACTGCACGGCAGTATGTTCGATTTTTTGCGTAATGACGCGTTCGACGCGCGCTCCCCGTTCGATCCATCCAGCATTCCGCCTTTCCGCATGAATCAGTTCGGCGCCAGCCTGGGCGGACCCATCCGGAAAAACCGCACATTCTTCTTCGCCGATTATGAAGGCATTCGCCAGACGCTTGGGCAAACGCTCATCGGCTTTGTGCCGAGCGCCTCGTTTCGAAACCAGGTGGCAACAGCATCGCCGGCGCTGCAGGAAATGGTCAAGGCATACCCCGTCGGCCAGATTCATATCGATGCTGATACAGACGAGCTGCGCGTGCAGGGAGTTAACTCGCACCGCGAGGACAGCGGAATGATCCGCGTTGATCATCGGTTCACGGATAAAACCACGTTCTTTGCGCGCTACAACATAGACGACGCATTTCTGGATAGTCCGAGCGGCAATCTGGGCGCCCGCGATACCACTGCCATCCGCCCCTCGAATCTGGCCCTTGACGTCACGCACATCTTTGCGCCCACCGTCATCAATGAAGCAAAAGTGGGCATGAACCGCTCCGCATTCAAACATCCCGTCCAGGGAATCTTTCCGGTGAACGTCAGCGTCCCCGGGTTTGATGACCTGACCGCCAATGCTCTCGACGAAGAGATTGGAACCACATTCTCCTGGGTTGACGATCTCACCATCAATCGCGGCCACCATACGTTCAAAGTAGGGGCAGACATCCGGCGCATCCGCCTGAACAACTCCGGGAACGCCATCGACCTCACATCGCTCTCCTACGCCAGCGCCCAGGACTTTGTCAACAACAGCCTCGATTCGGTCAGCGTCGATGCGGCGTTGGGAATCGGCGGCATGCGCCGCACGTTCTGGATGGGCTACGGACAGGACGAGTTCAAAGTACGTCCGAATCTCACGTTGAACCTGGGGCTGCGATACGAATACTACTCCGTCATGAAGGAGGTAAAAGACCGCATCCTGGTGGTCGATCCCGTGGGCTGCCACGGTTTTTGCCCGCCGGGAACGCCCATGTACAGTCCGGACCGCAACAATTTCGCGCCTCGGCTCGGGCTAGCCTGGTCTCCGGAGCATTTTAACGGGAAGACCACCATCCGCACAGGCTTCGGCATCTACTATGGAGCGAACCAGAACGACGACTTCAGCGATCCCCACGAGAGCACGGCAACGCGTCTTTCGCTGTCGTCGGCGGACCTGCCCAATCTCTCCTACCCGATTACTCCGTTTCTCAGCCAGCTCCAGGCGCAAGGCGTCAGCCCGAAGGGAATCGACCGGCATCGACGGGACTTGTACTACGAGAACTGGGATTTCGTCGTCGAACAGCGCCTGCCGAGCAATTTCGTTGGCCAGGTCGGTTACGTCGGCAGCGAAGGTCATCGTCTGTTCGAGGGCCATGCCGTGAACCTCCTCGATCCGGTCAGCCGGAAACGGCCGCTGCCAACCTTCGGCCAGTTCAACATCAAGTACAACGACGGCAACAGTAATTTCAATGCCTTGCAGGGTTCATTGCAGCGGTCATTCAGCAGCGGCTGGCTCTGGCAGACACAGTACATGTGGTCTCACGCGATCACGGACTCCTCTGTCGGCGCCGGTGAAAGCGTCTCGGTCCAGAACGCTTCCTGCCGCGCCTGCGACCGCAGTAACGCGCCCTATGATGTTCGGCACACGATCACGACCAATTCCATCTATCAGCTCCCGTTCGGCCCCGGTCGGCATTACCTGCGATCCGGCGGCTGGGCGAGCAGACTGATCGGAGGATGGGAGCTCAGCGGAATCGCCACCGCCAGCACGGGACGGCCGATCAATATCACGGTGCGCCGCAGCGCCTCGGATATGCCGGACGGGAATGCTTCCAACCAGCGCCCGAATCTGGCGCCCGGAGTGCCGATCTACGCGGCTCAACAGACAATCTCGAACTGGTTCAACCCCGCCGCGTTTGGCGTACCCGCAAAGGGCACGTGGGGAAACCTCGGGCGCTATATTGCCCGAGGGCCCGGTTATTGGGAACTGGACACTGCGCTGGAAAAACGCACGCGCGTATTCGAAAGAGCATCTGTGAGCTTTCGGGTGGAAGCGTTCAATCTGCTGAATCACGCCATTTACGCCAATCCGGCCTCCAACCTCTCGGCGCCGGCCAGCTTTGGGACCATCACCAGCGTGCTGAACACCGGAGCCGTTGGCACCGGCACACCACGGCGATTGCAGCTCATGTTGCGCGCCGACTTCTGACGTAACCGCCGGGATGCCGATCGGACGCCATTAATGCGAAAGACACTGTTGATCCTCTGATCCTCTGCCTAACGCTGGCGTGCTGCGCGCTCCTGCTTCACTCGCAGCAGGGGGATCCATTTATCGTCAAACCGTACCTGCAACTTGGCGACCGGCTAAAGGCTGCTTCCACCGAAGGCCTGTCGCTGCTCTGGCACGCGGCCGCGGACGATGCAGTTTGGCAGGTTCAGCTCGCCGATTCGGCCGGTCACTGGAGCGATACGGCCGCTCCCGCCAGCGATGAGGTTCCGCTGCCCGGAGCCGACCCGCATCGCGTTTCTCGAGCCGAATTGACCGGATTGAAACCCGGCGCCGGGTTTTCTTATCGGGTGCTCCGTAATCGGCAGGCGGTGTTTACCTCCACGGCTCGCGCGCGAAAGGCGGCGAACCAGCCCTTCAGCTTCGTCCTGTTCGGCGATGCCGCGGCCGGGACTCCCGGGCACGGGCCATCGCGTATCAGGCGCACCTGCAGCATCCCGATTTTCTGTTCATCGCTGGCGACATCGTCTACACACGCGGGCGCATCGGCGAATACCGGGAGAAGTTCTTCCCGGTTTACAACTCGGATACCGCGTCCCGGGAGACGGGCGCCCCCTGTTGCTCTCGGTGCTGTTCCTGGCTGCACCGGGTAACCATGACGACGCGAATCGCGATCTGGAGGCTAACCCGGACGGCCTTGCCGGCTTCAACTCCTCCCGCACGCACTTCGAAGAGCAGCAGATGCGCCTGATGAGCGAGATTTTCGAGAGGAACAAAGTCGATATCGTGTTCACCGGCCATGTGCACAACTACCAGCGCACATTCCATTGCACTTCAAGTCAGGCAAGAGGCACGAGCGAGCAGTCGAAGGAGAATGGAAGCTCGACAGGAAGTTCGACGGTGTCAGCCGGACGAAGCCTGATGGCGTGATCTACCTGGTGAGCGGCGGAGGCGGCGCGAAACTCGACAACCCCGAGCAGCACTCGGATCCGGCCAGCCTTCAGGAATTCACGTGCAAATATGTCGCCGACACCCATTCGCTCACTTATGCCTCCCTAGTGAAGGATCTTTTGCGGATTCGCCAGATTGCGGAAGACGGGAAGTGGATGCATTTACCATAACGAAATACCGCGAGGGCGTCTGTGTCGCAGATTGCCTTCGATTCAAAACGCTGGAGGTGTTCAATGAAGTCTGCGCCTGTTTTGTTGCTGGCCTGCGTCGCCGCGCTCGCGGGCGCTTCGGACAGCGGCTATAAAGTCCTGCAGAAGATCCATGTGCCCGGGAATGGCAGCTGGGATTACCTGACGGTGAATCCCGGCGCGCACCGGCTCTATGTCTCTCATGCAACCGAGGTCGACGTTATAGACCTCAGTTCCGGCAGCATTGCTGGAAAAATCGAGAACACGAAGGGCGTCCACGGCATCGCTGTCGCGCCAGAACTCGGGCGTGGCTTCACCAGCAATGGCGCTGCGAACACGGTTACGGTATTCGATTTGAAAACTCTGAATCCGCTCGCAGAGGTTCCGACCGGCAACGGACCGGACGCGATCATTTACGATCCGGCCACGAAACGGGTATTCGCCTATAACGCACATGGCGAGAGCGCGACCGTAATCAACGCCGCCGATGCGACCGTCGCGGGTACGATCAAGCTGGAGGGAGCGCCCGAGTTTTCTGCTTCCGACGGCAAGGGCGACGTTTTCGTCAACCTCGAGGACAAAAACCAGGTTCTGAAGATCGATGCCCGCCAGATGACTGTGACGGCGCGCTGGCCTCTCGCGCCCTGCGAAAGCCCTTCGAGTATGGCCATGGACCAGAAGAACGCGCGTCTGTTCATCGGCTGCCGCAATCATCTGATGACCGTAGTGAATGCCGGCAACGGCCGCGTTCTTACGACGATGCCGATTGGGGATCACGTGGATGCGGCCGCATTCGACCGCGACCGCCGGCTGATATTTCAATCGTGCGGAGACGGGACGATTTCAGTCTTCCATCAGGACTCGCCTGATGCGTACACCGCCGTCCAAACCGTGAACACACAACCGGGGGCCAAGACCATGGCGCTCGATCCGGCGACGCATCGGCTTTACCTCTCGACCGCAGAATACGGGCCGAAGCCGGCGGAAACCTCCGGCAAGGCAGGTTCGCGCGCGCCGGTCCTTCCCGATTCGTTTACCGTGCTGGTGGTTGGGAACTGAGCTCCTTGCGTCATCGTACGTCGCTCACAATGGCGCAGAAGCCGCTCACATTGTCGGCGATATCCGCTACCGACAGGGAAACTTGTGCCAAAAATCAGCCGGACCCATCGCGTCGAGTAGCCTGTCGGCCTCTGCTGGAGGAATTGCGCGCTGACGGTGTCGATGAACTGGGCCTGCTTGTCTTACATCGCCGCTTCCATGTTGACGGGTAGTCGCCATATCGTACCTTGACGCGGTTGCCTCGATGATGTTGCCTAAAGCAGTTACTCTCGACAGAAAACATTAAATTGTCGAGAGTCAGGACCACCAATGGTGATTTGGCGCGCGTTTCGGAAGCACCTCTCGAGGTAAACTCTCGACAAAACGATGAGTCCGTGGGAAAACGGCACCCTGAAAACACCTGTGGTCACGCTTTCAGGAACTTATCGTGACCCGCCGGATCCATAAAATGGCCGTTACCGGCGCGGTCGCGCCGCATTGCTCCACTTCAGAGAACCCTCTCGCGCAGTTGGCGCGGCCGAGAAAAAGGGGCAGATCACCGGCACGTCGAGGCCTCGCGTGCTCCGGCCACCCTCCGCGGATACCGGACAGACTCGAAATCATTCACGGCATGGTGCGCGGAAATAATTTCGCGAGTCTGCCCGCCAATGCCGACACCGTGTCCGCGTATCTTGCCAGCTGCGCCGATGGCGGCCCTGAAAGCCGATCAGGAGGGGGCGGGGCAGGTGATCGGATTCCTGTGGGACGAAAAACTTTTCTAATTCCTGTTGACGTGGAAGCGTATTTGACCGTACATTAGAAGCCTCAGACACAAGTAATCGCTAGCAGGACGCAGCCCACGGCGGGCAGTGGTTCTGGGTTACTGACGGAGTAGCTGGTGAGGTGGAGAGCCAGCCGAAACAATTCCCATCGCCGTGCGAAATGAGCGTTCTCGCGCTCGTTCACCGGCGGCCTTTAGCGGGCTTCGCACGCCTCTCTTCGGTTGAAAGCAAAACATGAACTCGCAGCCGTGGGATCAGGTCTCTGGCGAGTCCGGTCCGGCCTACGTTGCGTTTAAGGTATTTCGCGATCTCGGGCCGGAGCGCTCGCTGCGAAAAGCCTATTGCATCATCGCGCCGCAACGCGCAATCAGAGCGCAGCGGCCAACGAAAGAACTGAAAGACGACACGCGGTCCGGAAGGATCAGCGTGCCGAGCCAGTGGAGGAACTGGTCACGCGACCACAAGTGGCAGGAGCGCGCCAAAGCTTATGACAAACACCTGGCCGCCGTCGAACAGCAGCAACGGGAGGAAGAAGCCCGCCGCGCGGCCATCGACTGGCAGCAGCGACGCAGCCACCAGGACGAACAACTCTGGGCCATCCAGAGCAGCCTTCTGCTCGGCGCTGTCGCGGCATGCGAATCTGGCAAGCTCATTCGGGCTGTCCAGTCGACTACAGAACAGGTCCCTTTATCAGGACACGGTACGAATGCTGGAGGCGACAAGGTTAAGACGTCAAGCATTAACCACGACGTCGAACGCCAAATCCGCCTCTCGCTCGATATCCGCGAGCAGCTTTTCGGTCAAGCCAAAGTTGACGGGAGTGACGCTGCTGATAACGCCGCCCGCCGTCGCCCTTGCCGGTCAAATCCCGGTTGTCGAGAGTTTCGTCACGTGGGCCGGTGAACAGGCCGCGGAGATCGAAACGGAGAAGCAAAACCTACGTAATGAGAATTCCCCGGCGCGTTGAACCTGTGAAGTTTTCCGACGATCAATCGACGACGGATGGCTTACCAGTGGAGATTACGTCAGTCTCCATCAGGGAACTGCATCGGCATGAAGACGGGTACATTCATCTCGCCACCAAATCCGGCGACGTTTTAGTCCCGTTCCATTCCATTCGCGCCGACGCCCTCGATTCCATGCTGCCGGCCTTCCGGCCTGCCAGGTTATTCGTCCCGCTTGTCTCACTAGCGGCCGTATCAGGCCGCTTTTTTCTTTGCCTGAGAGGCCGTGCGCTTCGCGGCCCAGCGGCGCTTCATCGCTTCGGCCAGTTTTCGACGGCCCGCCGGGCCCACTCCTGATTTCTTTGTTGTGGCCTTCTTAGCCTGCGCCCCGGTGCGTTTCGCCGCCCATCTTCGCTTCATGGCAAGCACGAGACGGCGCCGGCCTTCCGGAGTCATACCGCCCTTGCGGGCTGGTGCGGACTTACCGGTTGATTTCCCCGGCGTGATGCTTCCCGTCCGGCCAAAGTCTCGGAGCGCTTCGAGCGCCTGCTCGATCGCCGCTTTCTGGGCTTCGAGCTGGCTAATGATATTTGCGATCTCGTTCATTGGTTAGCTTCTCCTGTCGATAAATCCTGAGGGAAGCATAGCGCAGCCGAAATGTTTCGGTGCAGCCAGCAAGCCGGATGCCGATAATCGGCGATTACGTCCAATTGCCGTCGACAACTGCTGCAGTTTGTAGAAGCGCGTCAGTCCGCGGCCTCTTCGCTGTGCGCCGACTCCGCTGAATCACAAGAGCGAAGCCTCTGCTTCAATCATCCGCTGTTTGTGGCCTAAGCGCTCTTTTAACTACCTCGCCGAGTTGCGCCGCAGTATACGGCTTGTGAATGAAGCCTGCCAGTCCTTTCCCCGTGAATCGGCCCTGCGCTTCCGAATCGCTGTAACCAGAGGAAAGGACGACCACGACATCCGGACGAATTATGCGCAGGTGACGAAAGGTCTCTTCGCCACTCCATTTGGGCATTACAAGGTCCAAAACGACCAGATCGACGTCATTCGGACGTTGCTCGAATATTCGAACGCCCTGTTCTCCGTCCTCGGCCCCAATAACGGAATATCCGTACATTTCCAACGCCGCTTTGGCCACGCGGCGGACAACGTCCTCGTCATCAATAACCAGAATGACGCCGCGTCCACGAAGGTCTTCACGCACAGAATTGTGCTTTACATTTTCGCTGGCCAGGGCCGGTAAGAGCACCTTAAACGTAGTACCAGTGCCAGGCTGGCTGTAAACCTTGATTGACCCTTTGTGGCTCTGAATAATGCCAAGCACTGCAGCCAAACCCAGGCCGCGCCCCTTCACCTTCGTCGTAAAGAACGGATCGAAAATGCGCGTCTGCGTTTCGGCATCCATCCCTACTCCGGTATCATGCACTTCGAGGAATACGTATTCCCCGCGCTCGAGATCCGGGGAAAGCGAAAGGCTCCGGACGTAGGAATCGTCAACAGGTTGTGTGCCTGAAGTAACGAGAACGGAACCGGCCTCCGAGGCAGGTATCGCTTCGGCCGCATTGATAATCAGGTTCATCACAATTTGTTGAATCTGACTGGGATCAGCCTCGATCATCGGCAAACAATCGTGAAGCTGAAGACGAAGCTGAACGTTCTTCGGAATCGAGGTCTGAATCAGTGGGCTAATTTCGCGCACAAGCTCTGACAAGTTCAGCGCGGACGTACTTGGATTTCCGCGGCCCGCGTAGGCCAGCAACTGATGGGTCAAATCGCTCAGCCGCTGGCCTGCTGACACGACGTCGCGCAGGTATGCCTGTACCGGATTGCTAGCCGGCAGCATCTCGGTCGCGATGCTCGCATTTCCGAGAATTCCGGTCAACAGATTATTGAAATCGTGTGCGATGCCACCCGCCAGCACGCCCAGGCTCTCGAGTCGCTGCGTTTGCCTCAGCTGTATCTCAAACTGTTTGCGTTCGCTAATATCTCGCGCAACATGCGACGCGCCTATGACGGTCCCACCCGATTGTCGGATTGGAGAGATGGTGAGGGACACCCAGATTTCCTTGCCGTCCTTTCGGATGCGTGTGGTTTCAAAATGGTCGACACGCGATCCTCGCCGCAGTTGTTGAAGAATATCGTCCTCTTCGGTGGCGCGATTTGGGGGGAGCAGGATTCGCATGGGCCTGCCGATAACCTCTTCGGCGCAATAGCCATATACGCGTTCCGCACCGGCGTTCCACGTCAGAATAATGCCGCTTAAGTCCTTGCTGACGATGGCGTCGCTGGACGATTCAACGATCGCCGCGAGATGTTCCTCAGGATGCATTTGAGCGTTGACTGGTGTCATGAGAAGGTGCGCGAATTTAATATATATTGTGGATGTTTATCACAAATAACCAGGACGAATTGACTCAATATATTACGAGGGCGCAGCAGGTTGCCAGCTTATGCTGCGCCGAGAGAAAGGTGTGGTGGCGTCGGCAACACGACCCTGCCGGTTAATCCGCCGTACCCATCTGGAAAACCTGGCGGAAGCGGTTCCAGGCGGCCGGGGAACGATTAAACCCTGCCGGCGATCACGCCGATTTCGGAACCAGCCTGATTGACGCCGTCCGCGAGCAGCTCGGACGCAAACTGAGAAATAGAAAGCTCGGCAAGGTGAATTCCGCCAAAAAGATGCCCGCGCCAAATCGATGAAGACCACAGGCGCAAATCTCTGTCTTGGCAGCGCACTGCGCGACTCGCAAGCACTTCTCGACAAAAGGGCTCATTTTGTAGAAAGTTGAAAAGGCCCCTGCCCGTGTGGCGCGGGTTTCAGAATTGCTATACTTAAATAGTTCTTCTCCACCGAGCGCGGCCTGTTGTGACCCGGTTGGCCCGCCACTCTCTGCCAAAGAACAGAGAGCTGGCTCCCGACGGAACAGACGCTTCCCCTGCAAGATAACCAAAAGACCATACTTGTCGTCGACGATAACGCTATCGTCTTGAAGTTCGTGACGTCATTACTGGTCCGTGATTACAACGTCCTCAAGCGCCAGCAGCGGGAAGGAAGCTTTTCAGGTGTCGCAGAATTACCAACCAGCTATACATCTTCTGCTGTCGGATTTCGACATGCCCGGAATGAACGGCATCGCTTTAGCCACACAGATCAGTGTGGAACGCCCCCAGATCAAGGTATTGCTGATGTCCGGCTTCACTGAAAGGAATGCTCGTACTGAACGAAGGATGGCATTTTCTCCCAAAGCCATTCATCGCATCACAACTGATGCCTTAATTGCTGGCCTGATCAATCCCGAAGAGTCCCGCAAGGCACAGCGCGCGGGATCGGAAAATTTTGTCTGAAGCGTCAACAAGTTAAAGCCGCAGACAGAACCGGAAATCGACTCAGAGACTGAGAACGAATCGAGAAAAATATTATGACAGCTAAAGTAGTTCCACAAAAAGAAGTTGTACAAGAGCACCAAGCTACGAAAGCGCCGGCAGACCGGATTCGCGTTGCGCCGAACACCGTAGCGTATGTAGAGAAGCACAACCTCGTCTTGGAGTTTGCGATTCCCGGCGCTCCCACCGAGACCATCGATGTGAAGATGCTGGAAGACGGCGTCTACCTGACAGCGCCGGCACGGGATATCGAGTATGCAGCAGCGCTGCCTTTCGGTTGGCCGGTCAAGCCGGGAAAAGCCGAAGCCAGATATGAGCACGGATTGCTTCGAATCTCGGTGCCCCTGAAAGATCCAATGGAAGGCGCTGTGAAGCTAGCCATCAAATCAGGTGGCGGCGAACCGGTCATCGACGCGGCGAAGAACAAAACCCTATAGCCACAGTTCAGCCGTGACCACCGTTAGTCAACTGACCAACGGTGGTCACCCGATGCCCCACCTGGGACTTCGATATGCAGCAATTCGGAATTGCGCCAGTGGGCGTAAGCCGAATCTGCCCGACCCACTTCAGCCTCTCCCCTGGGTCTTCCCTGCCCCGCAGCTTCGAACTGACACGCAAGTCAATACAAAGCTTTACCAGTGATAGACTGGCCCGGCACGTGCGCTCTCAAAAGTGTCTACAGAAAGAAGGGAATGATGAGACAAACTCTTGCAGCTGCGGTCGTGGCACCCGAGCCAGCTTCGCTTGGCGAGGACGATTTATTATCACAGGGAGCGAATTCCTTCCGGAAAGGCGATCAGGTGGTGCTGACCGGGGGACCATATTGGGGCACGCCTGGTATCTTTCTGCGGCTGAGAAGCGATGTGAGTTGGGCCGACCTGGAGGAGCGCAATGGCAGCGTCCGATGTCATCCGGTGAAATGGATCTCGCCCTCCTCGGTAGCAAAGATTCCCGTGAGTGTCGGGAGCGTGAAGACGAACCCTTTCCTGAACAAGTCCGTCTCGGCTTGGGAGGACGATGGCGGTGCACTCCGTCCAGATGTTTAAATCCCGCGCATACCATCGCGATGGTCGATCGCCGCGCCGCTGTTGACCGGCACTATTGGCCTCACCTCATACATGTATCTCTGGCGCAGAAGAGCGGCGGTTTTTATCGGATGCGCCTCTTTGCCGCCCCGCAGGAGGCGATTTCAACGGCGGGCGAGGGGTGAGGGTGCGGGCACACAAGGCGATTATAGGGCGAAGGAAGCTTTCGCGAAGAAGCATTATCACAAGCCAATTCGCCGTAATCCGCGCACCCGCATTGGAAAAGTAGTCGATTGTGCTTGAACGTTTGAACGTCGGCGGGCCACCCGGATCAGCAAATGCATGGTCGACCTTCTGGCGCGGGCTGAAGAGGGCACTCATATGAGGCGGGTGATAAACGGCGTCTAATCGCGGGGGTAGAGATCGAGATCCTGGAGCAGTCGGCGCTCGATGGTCCGCTCTGCGGCGTTGAGGCGCAACAAACGCGCCGTGACTTCGCCCACGGGCGTCAGAGGTTGAATAATTTCGCCATCAAGTCTGAAGTGGTCACGCCAGAGGTGGCGCCGGGGGTTAAACAATGGCACCGTCTCACCGTAACGGTCCAGCGCCGCAACATCAGTACCTTTGTACCGGTTGCAGAGAACACAAGCATAGGCGAGATTGCCCGCATTCGAAGAGCCGCCGTGCTTGCGGCTTATGACGTGATCAATCTGATGGGAAAAGCCCGAACTATTCTCGTGAATCCGGCAGTATTCGCAGCGGTAACCGGCCCGTTCGGCGACTGCCCGGCGCTGGGCGTCGGTGATGTCATGAGCCACTGCGCAGGATTTGACGGGCGCGCGCCTTGGCCATCCGTATTATGTGCTCAAGCTCCATGAAGTGATCGAGCTCGGATTTTTCCGCAGGCGAGAGATGCCCGTTCTTCTCGCATTCGATGAGTTCCTCTATCCGTTGTTGCGCCTCTTGAGAAGGTCGGTATTCGGCAACGGACTGCGGGGTTGTGCCGGCGGCGATGAACTCGATCATCTCGAAATACGACGGAACGGAGGGGTTCGTCATCCGGAAGCCTTTTCCTATTATCATCGCTGATTCTGCGATCGACGCGGGAACCCTTTGCCTCCCGGCGAAAGCCGGTTTGCGGAACCCGGGCGAGGCCGGGGGCGGCAGCACCCCGCGCCTCAGCCCCGCCGCCTCACAACAGTGTCGTGCGGCGGCGTTGTCGCGGAACAGGCTGCCGCGGCGGAACTACTTTCGGACCTGTTTTACAAGAGCGGTGGCGAGTACCCATATTCGCGCGTTCTTGGGGCGCCGCCTTCGACGGCGGATGTGACCATCCCAATCCGCGGTATGTCTCCAAACGCCGCGGCGGGCTGACGAATCATACCCTCGACAGAATGCAGAGCGTTTTATAGGCTTCTTGTGCCCGATCCCGAACCGCCAGCACCAATTCACGGTTCACAGTGCGAGGACTCAGTTTTCGGTCTCGAGCAGGTGCCGGGCTTTGGATTGCATCACGCCGAGCAGAAATCCGATATGCAGATAGCTGTCGAGTTCCTGCGTTTCGCTCTCAGTCAGGGAACCGGCCCGCGCTTTCGCGGAGAGCTCGTTCACGCGCTCCTCATCGCCTGAAGGCAGTTTCATCGAGAGCAGGTACCGGGCGGCGTCTGGAGTCAGTGTGCGCTCGTCAGCTTGAATGACGCGGGCAAGAATCGCGGCTTCGGTATTTGGAATTGCGACTTGGGAGCCCATCGGCGTCTCTTCTATTATCATCAACGAGTCCGCGCTCGGCCAAGGAGCCTTGTTTAGGGTGGAACGACATCAGCAAGACGAAAGATCGCGTACCCCTTATCGGCAGCAACGCTCCCGAAATCGGTGAAAGGACACGTCGATCCGTTATCTCTTTGCCGCAAGCACGCTTTTAATTGAGTTACACAAAATAAATCAGTTTGGCACTTTTTTGTTGCGGCGACGCTTTCGACATCGTTAGTATCAATCTTAAATGCAGACGGTGTATGGCGAGACGTAAACCATCACAGAAAGTGCCACGACCTTCAAACGCCTACCCGGACGAGGTCGTCTGGGAGATGCTCGGCATCAGCCGTCGAACTTTCTTCCGAAAGCTCAGCGCGGGCGAAATTACGCCGCCCGTCGAGCGGGCGGGCACGAAGCGTCGATGGTGGACCGAAACGGATGTCGAGATCGCGAAGCAGGAACTAGAAGGCATGGAGGCGCAGGAAATCAAATGATTCGTCTGGTCGTCAGCAATCAGCGTGGCGGAGTGGCCAAAACCACGACGGCGGTTACACTCGCGCGATGCTTCGCGGAACGCGGCATGAAGGTGCTCCTCATTGATACCGATTCTCAAGGATCGATCGGCACTATCCTCGGTCTCAAGCCGCCGTTCACTCTGCACGATTTCCTGATCAAGCAAATGGCCCTCTCTGAGTGTGTGACACCAGCCCACGAGCGCATCGATGTTCTGTGCAGCGATCGGAAGACTATGACCGCGGAAGATGTGATCAATGGCCAGCGACTCCGAGAAACCTATTTTGAGCAGGTGTTCGCCGAAACCGGCGCGGACAGCATTTATGACTCGGTGATCGTCGACGTGGCGCCGTCGCTGAGTCTCTTCCAGACCTGCGCCATGCTCTATACCCGGAATGTGGTCATCCCGGCCGCCATGGAAACCCTGAGCGTTCAGGGAGCGGGTGCCAGTATCGCTTCCGGCGTCGAACTCAACCGGCTCTTCAAGAAGGAAAAGCTGATCAATACAATCGGCATCCTCCCGGTGATGATCAATGCTCGGCTGCAGCTGACCCAAACCATCCTGACTGCTCTAACTGCGATGGCCAACGGCCTCGAAGTGCCACTTCTTCCTTCTATCCGGACGGACGCAGAAGTCGCCAAGGCAGCGCGGGCGAAACAGTTTCTGGCCGACTATGAACCGAAGTCGAAGGCTCTGGAGGATTACGAAAAGGCCGCCGAGAAGATTTTGAAGATTCTGCGTTCGGAGCCAACGAATGAAGTCAACAGCCAGGTCACGACGGCATAAAACCGTCGAACCGATAGACTTCCGGGAACTGCTCGATGCGCCGGCTCTAAATGGACTTAAAGAAGCCCTTGCGCACCGCCGGGAATCCGAGGCTGATGTTCCCCAGTTCCCTTCCCCGCCGGCGATTCCACCGGGCCAAAATGAGTCTACTGCAGTTGAGTTAACTGCATCTGAGTCTGTCGCACTTGAGTCAACCGCAGGCAAATACGGTGCAGTTCAGGTAATAGCTGCTAAGGCGACATCCACGAACTTACCAGAGTTTCGCCAACCGCCAGAACGCGATAAGTCAGATGCATCTGAGTCGACTGCACCTGAGGTTGATGCACGTGACTTCAGTGCACTCGAATCAGGCAGGAAACA
>Ga0207667_10004558_pt1 | contig 16989 bp, 10 predicted proteins | sample KBSCornC52_FD_184301 | JGI IMG/M metagenome (GOLD analysis project Ga0207667, IMG submission 184301) | Corn rhizosphere microbial communities from Kellogg Biological Station, Michigan, USA - KBS Corn C5-2 (SPAdes) (version 2) | ecosystem: Host-associated > Plants > Roots > Rhizosphere > Soil ...
CGCACCGACGTCGCGCTCTGAAGCACTTTCGTTTGGTGGATGAATTTCGAAGTCATCGGGTCGCCCGGGAGTCGCGCTGACGTCGGTGCGGAGCGCAAAAATCATCGTGGTAAGTTCGTTGGATGAACAACGGGGAATTCTGGGAATTGAGTCATGTGGCGGATGGGGAGCTGCACAGTGAGCTCATGCGATTGCTGGCAAACGGGTCGCGCACCGAGGCCCGCATCCTCGCGCACTTGGCGGCGGTCGAAGAACGGCGATTGCATCTCGCGGCGGGCAGTTCGTCGCTGTTCGATTACTGCTGCAAGCGCCTGTCGCTGAGTGAAAATGAGGCCTTCCACCGCATCACGGCGGCTCGCCTGGCACGGCGATTTCCGGCCATTTTCGGCTTGGTCGAGCGGCGTGCGCTTCACCTCACGGCCGTCTGCCTGCTGCGCGACTACCTCACGCCGAACAATCACCAAGAGCTGCTCGCTGAGGCAGCGGGCAAAACCAAGCTTCAAGTCCAGGAACTCCTCGCCCGCCGTTTTCCACGGCCAGACGTGGCGTCGACGATCAGGAAGTTGCCCGCGTCGAGAGAGGTGCCCGTGTCGAGGGACGTGCCCGTGTCGAGGGACGTGCCCGTGTCGCGAGCTCTCGCGATGACGGAGGAGACCACGTCGAGTAGATCGGAGACGGCCCAAGCGACGCGCCCGGCTCCGTCGAGCACGACGGAGACAACGAGCGGGCCGCCAAGGGCGCCATTGTCTAGTCCCGCGCCCGCGCCCGCGCCCGCGCCCGCGCCCATGCCGACGCCCACCCCTGCGCGCCACGCCGTAATCGAGCCACTCTCGGCAGCCCGCTACCGAATTCAGCTCAACGCTTCTCCGCAATTGAAAGCCAAGCTCGAGCAAGCGCGCGACTTGCTCAGCCATGCGAACCCCAGCGGGGATCTCGCGGCGGTGATCGAGCGCGCGCTGGACCTGCTGCTCGAGCGCACGTTGAAACGGCGCTTTGCCCAGACCAAGCGTCCGCGTCCAAGCCGCAGCGCAAGTCGGAAAGGCGGCGAAAATGCCGAGGGAAATCCGGAAGGGGTGCACGAAAATACCCCGCCGCAGGCCGCTCCTGAGGCTCGTGGCGAGCGCCGGATAGGGCGGCGTCACATCGCGAACGCCACGAAGCGCGAGATTGCAACGAGAGTCGGCCGCCGGTGCACGTTCGTGGGCAACGACGGGCGGCGTTGTGGCGCGACGCAGTTCACGCAGATCCATCATCACGAACCATGGGCCCGGCACGGGGACGATAGTCTCACCAATCTTCGGCTCTTGTGCGCGAGCCACAATCGATTGCTCGCTGAGCGGGACTTCGGCAGGGAGTTCGTCGCGCATCGAATTCGAGATCGGCGCGTGTCGCCCGGCGCTGCGCAGCCTGGTCCACCGGACGCAGAGCGGCCGAGTCTGAGCGCCGCTCATTGGATTCGCCAAATGACAAGCTGCCCGCCACCACCGCTCGCCCGCGCCGCCGAACAGTTGCCCCATGGTCGCCAAATGCGAGGCGAGCGGCCTTGCCGAGCGTAGCGCGGGCCCCGACAGCGGCTCTGACGCGAAGGTCGGAAAGCCTGTTCATCCTCGTCGCAACGCTCTGAGCGAAGGTCGGAAAGCATTTCGTACTCGGGCTTCGGCTTTGTGCGGAAGCGGCACGGGCGATGGGTGATCAGTCGGAAAATCGGCCGAATCGGCAGCGCTGAAGTTCGCGTAAAATCCGACTCAATCGCCGCACCTGCCCGCGCACCGAGCCCGCGGCCGCTGATTGCGATCGCGATACTCGCGTCGGGCCAAGAGTTCCGTAGCTAGGGCCCGTGCCAAAATCCGGGCGGTCCTCAAAACAATGTCGGGCTGGCGTGGCTGCAGCGTTGAACCTTGCGTGGCGGTGCAGTCCGCTGCGTCGCACGTCACGGACCGCGCGCCCGTTTCAGCGTGGGCCACAAACCCAGGCCCCGGCTGCGTGTCCCGCCGCGAGGCTGTCGCGAGCCACGATTGGGAGTACGCCTTAGTCTTGCGGTCGCGCGCGGAGGTATGCCGGAAAATCCTGCCAATTAGGCAGGCCGCTCACGAACGCCGGCCAGCTCGCTCGTAGCGCTCGTTGCATGGGCTGATTCAAGTTGTGACCGGCGTGCGCGTCACCCGCCGTGAGCAGCTCGAGCCCCGCGCGCGCGAAGTGCGGAGCGACGCTGCTCGCGGTTTGAAAGCAGGCAGCCGAGCCGCACACGATCATTACGCGCGACGTGCCGTTTTCGCGCAGCCGGCGCAGAAATGAGGGATCGCGCAGCAAGCCGTAACCGCCTTCGGCCAGCGCCACGACCGGGAAACGGTTCGGCTCGGCGAGCAACACCGGCCCAGCGAGCGTCGCGCCTTGGCTGAAGCCGACGTACAGCACGGGGCCTTCGGCGATGTACGCACCAAAGCGCTCGCGCACGGCGCGGAGTGCGCTCTCGACCCGTCGGGTGATCGTTTGCGGCGAATCCCAAGCGAAGCGCAACGGGTCCAGCTTGAGCCCCTGCGGGCAGACGATGAAGGCGTACTCGCTTTCGCCGAGACGCCAGCCGCCACAGGCCCAATCCGGGCGATCGCCCGCGCCGTGGACGCCGACGATCAGCGGTCGTGGTTCGCGCGCACCGATGGGCGGCATCACGTACGCCAGGTTGCCGTCCGCGAGCGGCAGCGGCTCGACCCAGTTCGCGACCAGTGGCGGCAAGGCGTGCCCTGCCTGCGCGTCACTCGCGGCGCGCGCTGACGCCGACGGCGCGAGTGGCGCTTCGGCGTGCAGCGCGCTCGGCGCAGCCTCGGTATTCAGCGAAGGCGTGGCGCGCCGGCAGCCGACTCCGAGCAGGCACAGCGCGCACAGCCAAGTGCCAAGGAGCAGACGGAGCGCGGGGCCAGAGCCCGCGCGCTCCCGTTCCGAATGGGGCGACTCAGACCGGAATGCCGGGCGGCGGGAAGCCGAGGCACATCTCTTTGACCTGACCAGCGACACGCTCAATCAGTTTGTCGTCTTCCGGCGCGCTGACCACCTGATCCATGAAACCAGCCAATTTCAGCATCTCGTCTTTACCCATGCCGCGCGAGGTGACGCTCGGCGTGCCGATGCGGAAACCGGACGGATCGAAGGGTTTGCGCGGATCGAACGGGATCGAGTTGTAGTTGCCGACGATGCCCGCGCGATCGAGCGCGCGCGCAGCAACTTTACCGGTCACGTTCTTACTGCGCAGATCGATCAAGATCAGGTGGTTGTCCGTGCCGCCGGTGACCAGCGTGAAGCCCTTGGACAAGAGCCCCTCGGCGAGCACCTTGGCGTTGGCGACGATCGCGTGCGCGTAGGCTTTGAACTCCGGCGTGCTCGCTTCCTTCGCGGCCACGGCGATGCCGGCCGTGGTGTGATTGTGCGGTCCGCCTTGCAGGCCCGGGAACACCGCGCGATCGATCTCCTTGGCGAACTCCTTCTTGCACATCACGATGCCGCCGCGCGGGCCACGCAGGGTCTTGTGCGTCGTGCTGGTGACGACATCGGCAATGCCGATCGGTGACGGATGCGCTCCCCCGACCACCAGACCCGAGATGTGCGCGATGTCCGCACACAACTTTGCTCCCACTTCGTCGGCAATTTCGCGAAATTTCGCGAAATCCAAAATGCGCGGATACGCGGTCGTGCCACACCAGATGATCTTCGGCTTGTGCTCGAGCGCGAGCTTCCGCACCTCGGCAAAGTCGATGCGTTGGTCGTCGGGGCTGACGTTGTAACCGATGGCTTTGAAGTAGCGACCGGTGATGCTGACGCTCGAACCGTGCGTCAGGTGACCACCAGAAGGCAGACCGAGGCCCATCACCACGTCGTGCGGCTGACAGAACGCCAAGTACACCGCAAGGTTTGCCGGGCTGCCGCTGTACGGCTGCACGTTCACGTGCTCGGCGCCGAACAGGTCACGCAAGCGAGAGCAGGCGAGCTCCTCGACTTGATCGATGATCTGCTGACCTTCGTAGTAGCGCTTGCCCGCGTAACCTTCAGAGTACTTGTTCGTCAGGATCGAGCCGGTCGCTTCGAGCACCGCCCGCGAAACATAGTTTTCGCTCGGGATCAGCCGAAGCTTGACGGTTTCACGCACCTCTTCTTCGCGGATCAGTCGAGCGATCTCGGGGTCACGTTCAGCCAAAGAAGGATCACGGTGCGTTCCGGTGTTCTGCATGGCGCGCAGCCTACCGCCCACTTTCGGCCCGCGCCACAGCCTTTCAAAGCCTGAGAATCACTCGCTATTTACAAGTTCCACATAGACTGCAAGAAGGGAAGCCGCATTGTCTCGACGCTCACCCACGACTGGTTAAACTGCGCGCCGTGCGATGGCAAAACCGAGCCAAGCGAAAAACCCATCCGACCCAGCTGGGGCGGAGGGCTTTCTGAGCTCCGACCGCTCCGCCGACCCCGTGCCAGCTGCACCCAAAACCGACCCCGAGCTCGTGCGCGATCACGAGATCATGCCCGCCGCGCAACCGGACCTGGACAGCGCGCCGCCCAGCATTCCATCCGCTGCCAGTGTCACCGCGGAGGATGCGCCGAAGCCGCAGGGCTCGATCCCGGTGCTCCCGGGTCATGTCATCGCGAATCGTTACGAGGTGCTCGGCATCTTGGGCGAAGGCGGCATGGGCATCGTGTACCGCTGTCGCGACCAATCGAACGGGCAATTCGTCGCCATCAAGCGGGTGATTCCGCCGTCCGGCAACCTCGCCGGCGAATACGTGATGTGGTTTTACAAGGAGGCGCGCGCGCTCGCCGCCTTGGCCCACCCGAACATCGTGCAAGCCCGCGATTTCGGTCAGCTTCGCGACGGTTCGCCGTTTTTGGCGATGGAGCTGGTCTCGGGCGTGTCGCTGCACGAGCTCGTGCACACGCGGCTCACGTTTCCGCTGATTTGGACGATCGTCGACCAGATTCTGTCGGCGCTCGCGCACGCCCACGCGCGCGGCATCATCCACGGCGATCTGAAGCCGTCGAACGTGCTCGTGGAAGCCATCGACGACCAGCCGCCGCAAGTGCACGTGCTCGATTTCGGGCTCGCCTGGCTGCGCCAGGATGCGCTCGACGCGCGGCTCGACGGCAACAAGCCCATGGAATTTGCGCCGCACGCGGGCGCGGGCACGCCGGGCTACATGGCGCCCGAGCAGATCCAGCACGAGATGCACCACGTCTGCGGTGCCACGGATCTGTATTCGCTCGGCTGCATCCTGTACCGGCTGTTTGCGGGGCGCGCGCCGTTTTCCGGCGAATCGAAAGAGCTCTTGCGGGTGCATGCGTTCGAGCAGGCGCCGGCCTTGAAAGCGGTGATCGACGCGCCCGAAGGCACGGTGCCGTTCATCATGCGCCTACTCGCCAAGCGGCCCTGGGATCGCTGGGAGTTCGCCGCGGAGTGCCGCGCAGAGTGGGGCAAGTGGCGGCCCAAGGCGGAGCCCTCGGAATATCGCCTGCCGGTGGATCTGCGCTCTTCAACGGCCAAGACCGCAGCGCCCACGCGGCGGACCGGCGCGCGCGGCCCGAACCCGGATCTTTCGCCGGCGCCAGAACGCGCGCCCGGGCTGCTCAGTATTCGCCCGAGTCCGCTCGTCGGGCGCGAGGACGTGCGCAACGTCTTGCGCGAGGTCTGCGACGACGTGATCGACGGCGTGGGCGCGCCGCATCGCTTGGTGATGCTGGTCGGCCCCGCCGGTTGCGGCAAGAGCCGGATCGCCGAGTGGCTCAGCGAAGTCGTGCACGAAGAGGGCACGATGGTGCCGCTGCGCGCTCGCTACCGGAAAATCCGCGGCTCGCTCGACGGCATGCTCGGCGCTGCGCTTCACCATTACAACTTCGAGCGCGTCGAGCGCGACCTGATCGAGCGTTCACTGCTCGAGCGCTGGAAGGTGCGACGCGACGACAAGAACGGCCGTGCTTGGGTGGCCGGCGCGGGCGAGTGGCTCAGGCCCATGGGCGCCGATGCGCCGATCGGGCCGAGCGGGGTGCGCTTCACGCTCGACACGCTGGAAACGCGGCGCATGGTCACGCGCTATACGCTGCGCAAAATCGCCAATGGGCGGCCGCTTTTGTTTTGGCTCGACGACATTCACAACGCGAGCCCCGCGACGATCGAAGGCTTGCTCAAGATCCACACCGACGAGCCCGATCAGCGGATCGTGATGGTCGCCACCGTACGCTTGGAAGATGTCGTGCTCGGCACGGCCACCGCGACGCGCCTGCGCGAGCTGCGCGACATCATGAACGGCAGATTGATCGACATCGAGCCGCTGCCTGCGGATACGACCGCGCAGCTGCTCCGCGAATCCTTGCCGCTCGATGACGCGGCCGTGCGCGAGGCTGCGCGCCGCAGTCGCGGCAATCCGCTGTTCGCGCTGCAGCAGCTCCATGCCTGGGCCTTGGCCGGCAACATGGAGTTTCAAAATGGCGTGTACCGCGTGCCGCCCGAAGTGCTGGCGATGCGCCCGCAGACGACGGCCGAGCTCTGGGACAGCCGCGTCGCGGCCATGCCGGAAGCGCATCGCGCTGGCGCGTATGCCGCGGCCACGCTCGGCGGCGACATTCGCAAGAACGTGCTCTCGGCGCTCTTGACCGCGCTCGGTCTGCCCTCCGAGGCGGTGATTTTGAGCCTGCAAACCGCGGAAATTTTGGTACCGCGCGGTCCGGGCCGCTACGCCTGGCCGCACGAGCTCTTGCAAGAGCACTTGCTCTTGAGCCTGAACGAGCGCACCGACAAAGAGCGCTTTTATCGCGCGTCCGCGACCGCGCTCACGCAACATCCGCTCGCCAATAGCCGGCGCGTGGTGCGTCAACGCGTCGTGAACTTGCTGCAGGCCGACGACGCGGACACCGCGGCGCTGCTGCTCTTCGATTTCCTGCAGCAAAGCTGGAACGGCGCGCGCGAGCCGGTCGCAACGCTCGCCGATCTCGAGCTGCTCAAGGGCAAGCTCACGGGGCGCACGTTGGCCTTGAAGAACCGCTGGCAGGCGGAAGCGTTGCGCCACGCCGGACGCACCGCGGAGGCGATGACGTTCGCGGAGCTCGCGCGCACGCGTTTCGAGGAGCTCGGGGATCCGGAGAATATCGCGCACAGCCTGCGCTTGCTCGGTCATTTGGCGAGCGATCAGGGCAGCAGCGCCGAGGGCCTCGAGCTCACTCAGCGCGCTCACCAAATGTTCGCCGAACAGGGCAATTTGCTGGGCCAAGCGCAATGCGAGGCGGTGGCGGGCGAGATTCAATACTTGCTCGGCAGCTACGAAGACGCACGCTCCACCATTCAACGCGGCGAACGAAACTTTGCGACGCTCGGCCAAGCGCTCGGCCGTGGTCAGTGCTTGCTGCTCCTGTCCTGGGTCGAGCACTCGGAGGGCGCCACGGAACGTTCACGGCGCTTGGCGCAAGAGGCGCGTTCGGAATTCGAACGCGCTGGCTATCGGCTCGGCACGGCTCAGGCCGACGTGTCGATCGCGCACGTCGAGCACCGGTTGATGAATTTTCACAGCGCCGAGGTCGGCGCGTTCGACGCGCTGTCGACGTTCGAAACGCTGCGCACCCCGCGTGGTCAAGCGGCGTGCGATCGCCTGTTGGCGATGATCGGCCTCGACACCGACGATCTGGACATGGCCGAGCTGCACACCGATCGCGCCTCTCAACTGTTCGCGCGCATGAGCGATCCGTGGGGCGTGATCGAGACCAAGTTGCTATTTGCGCAGATTGCGCTCGTGCGCCACCAGGCCGGCCGCGCCCGCACGCTGCTCGAAGAATCGAGCCGTATGGTGGTCGAGGAGGCCGAAGCTCGGCAGCATTTCTTGCTCACCCGCGCTTGGCTCGAGGTCGTCGAAGGCGACACGGAAGCCGCGCTCGAATCGATCGAGGCGGCCGCGGACGTGTTCGGGCAGCGCACGCGCGCTGGCGACCACACGCCGCATTTACTCGGGCGCCTCGCGCGCTTTCAATGGCCGCGGCACGGTTTGGACCGCATCGACGCCTGGCGCACGGTGCTGAACGACCGGCTGCGGCGCAAGAACTGAACGAGCCGAGGCAAAGGGGCACCGAACGAGGCACGCATGACATGGTTCGAGCTGGAAAACGTCGCCGAAATCCCCTCGCCCAGTTTGATCCTGTTCGCCGACCGAGTGCGCGAGAATTTGACGCGCATGTGCCGGATTGCAGGCTCCCCCGAGCGCCTGCGGCCGCACGTCAAAACCCATAAAATCCCGCAAGTGGTGGAGATGATGCTCGACCTTGGCATCACCCGCTTCAAATGCGCAACACTGGCCGAAGCGCAGATGCTGGCGCGAGTGAAAGCGCCGGACGTGCTGCTCGCGTATCAGCCGGTCGGGCCAAACGTGGTGCGATTGAAGGAGCTCGTCGAAACCTATTCGAGCACGCGCTTTTCGTGTTTGCTCGATGACGAGGAAGCGGCGCTCGCGCTATCCAACGCCTTCACCGCGGCGGGACGTGTCCTGCCGGTATGGCTCGACGTGGACGTGGGCATGGGGCGCACCGGAGTTGCGGATCCGGACGAGGCGCAGGCGCTGTACGCGCTGCTCACTGAGCTACCCGGGCTGTTCGTGCGCGGTTTGCACGGGTACGACGGCCACGTTGCGGCGATCGATCTCGCGGCGCGCACGGCCGACGCCGACGCCGCCTTCGCCAAGTTCGAAGCCCTGAGCCACGAGCTGAAACGCCAGGGTTTTCCGGTAGAAGAGCGCATCTTCGGCGGCAGCCCCACGTTTGCCATTCACGCGCAGCGCGCCGGCCTCGAGCTCAGCCCAGGCACGACCGTGCTTTGGGATCAGGGATACACCTCGAACTTTCCGGATTTGGAATTCTTGATTGCAGCGGTCGTGTTGACGCGCGTGGTCAGCAAGCCCAGCGAGAACCGGCTGTGCCTCGACCTGGGTTACAAGGCGGTCGCTGCTGAGGGCCCACCACCGCGCGTGCAGTTCTTGGGCTTCGGTGACGTCGGCTTCATCAGCCACAGTGAAGAACACTTGGTGATCGAGACGCCGCGCGCCCCGGAGCTCGGCGTGGGCTCGGTTTTGTACGGAGTGCCCTGGCATATCTGTCCGACGGTCGCGCTCTATGACAAGGCGGTGGTCGTGCACGGCAAGCGTGCGATGGAGGCCTGGCCAATCACCGCACGCGGCCGCGGGCTCGAAGGCGAGAAGTTCTAGCGCTCGCCGGTCGACCCGCCGGCTGCCCAGAGTCGCGCTTTTTGCTGGACGACCGAAGCGAGCGCGAGTTTGCACAGCGCGCCGGGAATTGTGCAGGAGCGCCCGCCAAACGTCAGCACATTCGCAACGTTCCGGCGAAAGTGCGCACGAGGACCAAGGCGCCCTCCGTGCGCTTTTATCGGCCGCGTTGGCGTGCCCGGTGCGCGGGCAATGTTAGAAAGGAACCATGGGACCAACACAGGGACACCACGCCTCGGACAGCTTGATGGAACGCGCCGAGCGCCTGATGCCAGGCGGCGTGAACAGCCCCGTGCGCGCGTTCCGCGCGGTGGGCGGGCACCCACTCTTCATTGCCCGTGCCGAGGGCGCGCGCGTGTTCGACGCCGACGGCAATGCGTACCTCGATTACATTGGCTCCTGGGGGCCGGCCATTTTGGGGCACGCGCACCCGAAGGTCGTAGAGAGCGTGTGCGAGACGGCCAAGCGCGGCTTGTCGTTCGGCGCGCCGACGGAGGGCGAGGTGCGCTTCGCGGACGTCATCGTCGAGCGCTACCCGAGCATCGCGATGCTGCGTTGTGTCTCGAGCGGCACCGAAGCGACGATGAGCGCGCTGCGCTTGGCGCGCGGCTTCACCGGCCGCGACGTGATCGTGAAGTTCGACGGCGCCTATCACGGCCACTCCGACTCGCTGCTCGTCAAAGCGGGCAGCGGCGCAGCCACGTTCGGCAATCCCGACTCCGCGGGCGTCCCGAGCTCGATCGTCGAAAATACCGCCACGTTGCCGTACAACGATCTGGCCGCGCTCAATGATCTGTTCGATCGCGACGGTGCGCGCATCGCGGCCGTGATCGTGGAGCCGGTCTCGGGCAATATGGGGCTCGTTCCCCCGCAGCCGCAATTTTTGGAATCAATCTTGGAGCTGTGCGAAAAACACGGCGCGCTGTCGATCTTCGACGAGGTGATGACGGGCTGTCGCGTGGCGCGCGGCGGCGCGCAGGGCTTGTTCGGGATGACGCCCGATCTCACCTGCCTGGGCAAAGTCGTCGGCGGTGGTTTGCCGCTCGCGGTGTACGGCGGCCGCGCCGACGTGATGCAGAGAGTTGCGCCGCTCGGTCCGGTCTATCAAGCGGGCACGCTCAGCGGCAATCCGATCGCGGTCAACGCGGGCCTGGCTACGCTCGCGGAGCTGACCGACGCCTCGTATCAGCGGCTGGAAGCGCTCGGACTGCGGCTCCAGACCGGACTCGAGCGCGTGCTGCGCGATACGGATACGCCTGGCGTGGTGCAGCGCGTGGGCTCCATGCTCACGCTGTTTTTTCATCGCGGCCCGGTGCGCTCGTGGACCGACGCGGTCGCCTCGGACACCAAGCGCTTCGGTGTCTGGCACCGCGGGCTCGTGACGCGCGGCGTCTACTGGCCGCCGTCGCAATTCGAGGCCGCGTTCATCTCGCTGGCGCACACCGAAGCGGATATCGACGCGACCGTCGAAGCCGCGCTCGGTGCGCTCGGCGAATGAGCCGCGCTCGCCTGCCGCGGGTTTGTTTCGCAAGTTTTCGTGCCCCGCGCTGAGTTGCGGAGCGCTGGTTGCCGGCGCTGCCGATCGGCTGTGCCCGCTGAGCACGCGGTTTCTCGGGCGCAAATTCCTTGCCGCGCTGCGGCATAAACTCACGGGCGTGAGTATTTCATTTGCGTTTCTCGCTAGATCTCGTAGCTCTGCCCGCGTCCATTCGCAGGAGTCTTCCCAACGTGAGTCAGCAGAAGCAAAAAGTCGCGATTTTGACCGCAGGCGGCCTCGCGCCGTGTCTCTCATCCGCCGTGGGCGGCTTGATCGAACGTTACTCCGAGCTCGCACCCGAGCTCGAGATCATTGGTTACCTCGGCGGCTACAAGGGACTGCTGCTCGGCCGCAGCGTGCAGGTCACGCCCGAAGTGCGCGCGGGCGCGAAGGTGCTGCACAAACATGGTGGTAGCCCGATCGGCAATAGCCGCGTCAAGCTCACCAACAGCAAGGATTGCGTGAAGCGCGGCCTCGTCAAAGAGGGCGAGAACCCGCTCGAGGTCGCCGCGCGGCAGCTGACCAAAGACGGCGTCACGATCTTGCACACCGTCGGTGGCGACGACACGAACACCACGGCCGCCGATCTGGCCGCGTTCCTGAAGCAGCACGACTACAAGCTCACCGTGGTCGGCTTGCCGAAGACGATCGACAACGACGTGTATCCGATCCGTCAGAGCCTGGGCGCGTGGACCGCGGCCGAACAAGGCGCCATCTACTTCGAGAACATCGTCAACGAGCAGTCCGCCAATCCGCGCATGCTGATCGTGCACGAGGTGATGGGCCGGAACTGCGGCTGGCTCACGGCGTACACGGCCAAGGTTTACCGCGAGCGCCTGAACCACCCGGATTTTCTGCCGAGCTTCAACCTCGCAATCGCGCACAAAGACGTCGACGCCGTGTACATCCCGGAAATGGATTTCGACCTCGAGGGCGAAGCCAAGCGCCTGCGCGCGGTGATGGACGAGCAAGATTGCGTGAATTTGTTCGTGTCCGAAGGCGCGTGCGTCAACGAAATCGTCAAGGAGATGGAAGCCAAGGGCGAAGAGATCCCGCGCGATGCGTTCGGCCACTACAAGCTCGACGCGGTGAACGTCGGGCAATGGTTCAGCAAGCAATTTTCGAAATTGCTCGGCGCGGAAAAAACCCTGGTCCAAAAGTCCGGCTACTTCGCGCGCGCAGCCGCCGCCAACGCCGATGACCTGCGCCTCATCCAAAGCATGGTCGACCATGCGGTGGAGTGCGGGCTCCGCGGTGAATCGGGCGTGATCGGCCACGACGAAGGGCGCGGCGGTCGCCTGCGCGCGATCGAGTTCCCGCGCATCAAGGGCGGCAAGCCGTTCGATGTGAATCTGCCGTGGTTCGACGAGCTCTTGAAGGACATCCACCAGCCGCGCGGCAATCTCCTGCCCGTGACGCACCACGAATTTCCGACCCTGCCGCCCACCGAGTGAGTGCAGCAGCTCCGCCGCTCAGCGGCGGAGCTCGGTCTCGCGCGCCGGCCAAAGCGGCCGGCCGCGAGACCTCAGGCTTTGACGAGCAGGTTGAAGTTCGCGAAGCGGGAGCAGGCCTGGTGGATGTCGCGCATCAGGTGCAGGCGATTGTTGCGCAGCGGGGCATCGTCGACCATCACGAAGATGTCTTCGAAAAATTGCGCTAAAACTGGGGCGAACGTCGCAATCGCGCTCAGCGAGCGTTCGTAATCCGTCGCTGTCGTGCCCCCGCTGAGCGCGCCTTTCAGGGTTTGGAAGGCGTCGAATACGCGCTGTTCGGTCGGGTGCACTTCCGGCTGCACGGCGGCCGGAGGCTTCAGCTCGCCAGGCGGCGCGTCTTTGGCGATGTTGGCGGCGCGTTTGAAGACTTCACCAGCCGAGGTGCGCACGCTCTCTTCGATCTTACCCAGCGCTGCCGCGCGGAGCTGGACGTCGTACGGGTCGTCGGCGGAGGCGGCCACGCAGGCGTCCACGACGTCCCCGGGATCGGAGAGCACCCCGCGCAGGCGCTGGCGCAAAAAGCCGGTCAGCTTTTCGCTCGTGGCGTCCGCGCCCAAATCGAGCTTCACGCCGACGAAGGTGGTGTACGCGGTGTGAATCGCGTCGCTCAGGCCGAGCCGCCACTGTTTGTCGAGCAGCGTGCGTAGCAGGCCGATCGCCGCGCGGCGCAACGCGAGCGGGTCGGCCGCGCCCGTCGGTAAGAGCCCGATCGCGAAGCAGCCGACCAGGGTGTCGATGCGATCCGCGAGCGCGACCAGCGCGCCGGCGTCGTCACTGGCGGTCGCGTCGTCGGCCCCGCGCGGTAAATAGTGATCGGCGATGACCGTGGCCACTGCGGGGTTCAAGCCCTGCACCAAGCCGTAAGCGGCGCCCATTTCGCCCTGCAATTCGGGCAGCTCGCGGACCATCAGCGACACGAGATCGCACTTGGCGAGCGCGGCGCCCTCGCGCGCGACCGCGATCGCCGTCTCGGGCAGAGCGAGCTTGCGACCGAGCAGCGGCACGAGCGCCTCGATGCGGCGGACTTTGTCGCCCACGCTGCCGAGGCGCTTGTGAAACAGGATGCCGTCGAGCTCTGCCCGGCGCTGCGCGAGCGGGATCTTCAGGTCCTCATCGTAGAAGAATTTGGCGTCCGCGAGGCGCGCGCGCATCACGCGATCGTTGCCTTGCCGAATGTTGTTCGGGTTGAGCGCGGTGCCGACCACGGCCAAGTACTTCGGCAAGAGCCGGCCTTGTCGGTCGCGCACGCCGAAGTAACGCTGGTGCCCCTTGGCCACGTCCAAAATGACGCGCTCGGGCAAGCTCAAGAATTTGGCCTCGAAATTGCCGACCACCACGTGTGGCTCTTCGACCAACGACGCATTTTCCTCGACCAAGAACGCGTCCTCGATCCACACGCCGTCGATGCTCTGGGCCGCTTCGGCGAGCCGGGCAACCATGGTTTGCTTGCGTTCGGCCGGGTCGACCAGCACGTGCGCCGCGCGCAGCGCGGCGATGTACATGCTCGGGCTCTCGATTTCGATCGCGCCCGGCGAGAGAAAACGGTGCCCATACGAGAGCCGCCCCGAGCGCACGCCTGCGAATTCGAAGCTAAGCTCGGCTTGGCCGAAGAGGCCGATCAACCAGCGCACCGGGCGCCCGAACGCGGTATCGCCGTCCGACCAGCGCATCGATTTGCGGAACGGGATCTTGCCGCACAGCTCCGCCAGCACACTGGGCAAGAGCGACGCGGCGGGCGCGCCCGTTTCGACGCGGCGGCCCGCGACGTACTCGCCCTTGTCCGTGGCCTTGCGCGTCAGTGCCTCGAGCGCGACGCCGATTTTGGAGGCGAAGCTCTGCGCCGCCTTGGTCGGTGTACCGTCCGCGCCGAAGGCAACCCGTGCAGGCGGGCCGAGCACTTCCTCGTCCAAATCCGGCTGAGCTTCGGCCACCCCCTCGGCGATCAGCGTCAGGCGACGCGGCGTACCGAGCGCGCGCACGGCGCCGTGCGTGAGCCGCAAGTCGCGGAGCCGCGACTCGAGCAAACCGGGCAGCGCCTCCACGGCTTGCGCCACGAACGATGCGGGGAGCTCTTCGACACCAATCTCTAACAACAGGTCCTGTGCCATGAACGGGCGCGGAACTTACCCCAAACCCGAGGCCACTTGAACAAGAGCCCGCGCAAAGCCAGGCAGACCGAGCGCGCCCGGCCGCTGCGCAGCCTCGAAACTCGGCCATTTTGCGCTATGCTCGGCGCGTGCGCATCGTCTGCCCCATCTGCAAAACCGTGCTCGAAAACGCCCCGGATGACTTCGAGGCGCGCCCATTTTGCTCCGCACGCTGCAAGCTGGTCGACCTCGGCAACTGGCTGAATGACTCGTACCGCATCCCCACGAACGAGCGCCCTGAGGATGACGAAAACGGGTTCGGACCGAGCTAGCTGCGCGGGCGCAAGGCGAGAATCAGCCGACGCCGACGGTCAGCTCCGCGACGTAGCCGTCCGTGGTGTTACCGGTCATGGACGGCGTCTCGGTGCTTGCGCCGTCGCTGAACACCAGGTCGGAGCTCAGGCTGACCGCGGCGTAGTTGGCGAGGCTCGCTTCATAGCCCGACACGGCGAACACCTGCTTGTTCTCGGCATCGGGCAGCGCAAGCTGTGAGGTGGCGATGGGCGTGCCGGCCGCGCTCGCCTCAGCGAGACTCTGGTAGACCTCGAAATGGATGTGCGGCCAGCGCCCCGGGTAGCAGGCCGGGTAGATGCTGCTGAACGTGACCGTGCCGTCGCTGTCGGTCTCTTGCACGCCGCGCAGGTAATTTTGGTCGGCCGCGGTGTACATCGAGTATTTGCCGTCGCGGTCGCAGTGCCAGATATAGACCGCGTAACCCGCGAGGCTCTCGCAGCTGGCCGCGGCGTTCACGACCTTCAACTTGACGGTCAGCGGTACGCCTTCGGCCGTGCCACTGAGCGTGCCGAAGCTGCTCGTGATGTCACTACGGACGACGCCGCTCGTGCTGAGCGCATTCGGTCCGTTCGTGCCGTCACCCGGGTAGGGCCCGCCGGTTTCTTCCGGGATGGTAGTGCAATCGCTGCCGTTCGCGCCGCCGCTCGTCGCGCCGCCGCTGGCCGCGCCCGCCGCTCCCGTACCGCCCGTACCCGCGGCCCCCGCCCCGCCGTCATTGGCCGCGCTGCTCGAACAGCCGAAGAGCGGCGCGAGCGAGGCCGCGCCGGCCGCGGCTATCCAGCGCAGCACTCGCCGTCGATTGGCGAGCGCGTTCAAGACCTCGAGATCGTGCAGCAAGCCTTGGTCGAAGGGGTGGTCGTGGTCGGAGTCGCTCATCGTTTCAAGCTCCAGAAGTGCGGGGCGGAATGCAAGACCGGCAACGCCAGCATGACGTGAGCCGTATAGCCACTCTCGCGCTCGGCTTTGAAGCGCGCATTGCTCGATCATTGCAGTTTGTTGCAAATGTGCACGGCCCGCTCGCTCGCGCGCTCCGTCTCGAAGCGGGACGCCGATTGTGCGCGGCTTCGAGCCGTCACGCGCGTACCTGCGCGCACCTGCGCGTTCACTGGCCGAAGGACGCAGCGCGACGCCGAAGGCTGCGCCGTGCGCGCCGTGTTCGGTGACCATCAACCCAAGATCGGCGATGGCATCTTCAGAGCGAGCCGCGGCCCATCAAGTCGCGCAGCTTTTCGACGCCCTCGGGATCGCCCATCACGATCAGCTGCGTGCCGACACGCAGCGGGTGCTCGGGTGCGGGGTTGTAGATGTAGTCGCCGCCGGGTTCGTGCAGTGCCACGACCAAGAGCCGCGTTTCTTGGCGGATCGGCACTTCGCGCAAGGATTTGTCGGCGTAGCGCGAGTGACGCGGCACCTCGACCTCTTCGAAGCGCAGGTTCTTCGTCACGCGCAGCATGCGATCCAAGAACTCGGTCACTTTGGGGCGCACGAGCTCGCTCACCATGCGCAGCCCGCCCATGCGATGCGGGCTCACGGTTTGATCGGCACCCGCGCGCACGATTTTTCCCTCGTTTTCCAGCTCGACCACCTTGCTCACGATGCGCGCTTTCGGGTTCAGCGCGCGCACCGAGAGCACGATGAAGAGATTGTCGCGGTCGGCGGTGAGCGCGGCCATCACGCCGTGCGCGCGCTCCACGCCTGCTTCGAGCAGGGTGTGATCTTCGGTGGCGTCACCGACCACGTACAAGAGCCGGCCTTTGAGCTCTTCATTCAGCTTTTTCAGCGCCTCTTCGTCTTTGTCGATCACCACGAAGTCGCGGCGAATCGCGTCCAGCTCTTCGACGATGTATTTGCCGGTGCGACCGACGCCCGCCACGACCAGGTGATCCCGCAGTAGGCCGATTTTCTTTTGCATGCGACGCCTCCGAAAGGTCTCCGCGATCACGCCTTCGACCAGCACGGCAGTGAGCGTGGACTGAAAAAACGCGATGGCGCCGATCCCGGACAGGATCAGTACGCCGGTCACGATGCGCATGCCGTGGTGCTGGGTCAGCTCCGGCAACTCGGCGAAACCGACCGTCGCAGCGGTGATCAGCGCAAAGTAGATGCAATCGCCGAGCGAGTATTCATGCTCGCCCAGGCCCCACAGGGCGAAGCCGCCCACGAGCACGATGATCATGAACGCGCCGAGCGCGTACATGACCCGGCGAATTTCCCAGCGCATGCTTCAGGATCCGTGACCGAGCACGGCCTCGAGCGCGCGGCGAACGTCCGCATAGCGAAACTCG
>Ga0207667_10004563_pt1 | contig 16983 bp, 16 predicted proteins | sample KBSCornC52_FD_184301 | JGI IMG/M metagenome (GOLD analysis project Ga0207667, IMG submission 184301) | Corn rhizosphere microbial communities from Kellogg Biological Station, Michigan, USA - KBS Corn C5-2 (SPAdes) (version 2) | ecosystem: Host-associated > Plants > Roots > Rhizosphere > Soil ...
GCGCCGCTGCCTCCGCCTTGCTGCACGATGGTTGGGCGTTCCTGACTCATTCTGTCTCCTCCACTGAAAAGTATGCGCTTGATTTCTCCCCCGCCTGGGGAGTCGTTAAACCCCATTTCGCCGAAACTCCCGGCCTAGTGTGGAACGTCGCCGGCCTGGGTATCTCCGTGCTCCTCGCGATCGCCGCCCTGGCACGCGCTTCGCGCCGGGCCGGCCATTACGACGGCGCCTACGGCATGACGCCTTCGACGCATCGCCGCTACGCCTACGCCGCGCTGGCCCTCGCCCTGGCCTTCGGCCTGGCCCTGGCGTGGCCGCCCATGCCGACCGCCGTGCTGCTCGGGGCGGCCGTCCTGCTGGCGATCTTCTATCTCACCTCGTTCTTGCGCGGAGCCGAAGCCGATGACTGACCTGCACTTCTCTCCGCGTCCGAATCGTGCTGCCGAGATCGATTGGCAGCCCTGGGCCCCTGAGACCTTCGTCCGCGCGGCGACCCTCGGCCGGCCGATCCTGCTCTCGATCTCGGCGGTGTGGTGCCACTGGTGCCACGTCATGGACGAGACCAGCTACTCCGACGAGGCCGTGCTGGCGGCCATCCGCGACAAGTACGTGGCCGTCCGGGTCGACAACGACGAGCGCCCCGACGTCAACGCCCGCTACAACATGGGCGGCTGGCCGACGACCGCATTCCTGGCGCCGGACGGCACCACCATCACCGGTGCGACCTACCTGCCACCGGCCGAGATGCGACGCGCGCTCGACGAGATCGCCGGGTTCTACGCGGCCAACCGCGAGCAGATCGCGCAGCGGGCGCTGGAACTGCGCGACCGCAAGCGCGGCTACGAGCCTGCCTTGCGCTCGGACCTCACGGCCGCGATGATCGAGCCGATCGTCGCCTCGCTGCTCGAGAGCTACGATCCGCAGTACGGCGGGTTCGGCACGGCGCCCAAGTTTCCGCAGACCGACGCGCACGAGTTCTTGCTCGCGGAGTACCGCGCGACCGGCGACGGACGTCTGCTCGAGATCGTCGCGAACACGCTGCAGCACATGGCGTCGGGCGGCACGTACGATCACGTCGAAGGCGGATTCTTCCGCTACTCCACGACGCGCGACTGGTCGGTCCCGCACTTCGAGAAGATGGCCGAAGATCACGCCGGTCTGCTGCGCATCTGCGCTGCGCTCGCGGCGACCACCGACGCGCCCTGGGTGCGCGATACGCTGCGCAGCGCCGTCGCCTACGTCCGAACGGTCCTGCGCGACGATGCCACCGGCTTCTTCGCCGGCAGCCAGGACGCGGACGGAGCGTACTTCGCGCTTCCGATCGAGGGCCGGCGCGCGACCGCCGCGCCGTACGTCGATCGCCGCAACTACTCGAACTGGACGGCCGGGCTCGCGAGCGCCTTCTTCGCGGTCGCGCGCGCGCTCGACGACGCCGCGCTCGCCGGCGAAGCGATCGTCGCGCTCGACGGCCTGCACGAGCGTATGCTCGACGACGGCGGCCTGCTCTTCCACGTGCTCGCGCCGGGAGAGCCGCCCGCGGTGCGCGGGCTGCTGACCGATCAGGTCGCCTACACCCGCGCCCTGCTCGACGCGCACGAACACACCGGCGAGGAACGCTTCCTGGCGCGCGCGATCGCGATCGCCGATCGGGTCCACGAGACGTTCGAAGCGCCCGACGGCGGCTTCTACGATCACGCCGGGCTGGAAGAGCGGATCGGCAACCTGACCATCCCGGACCGCCCGATCGGCGAGAACGGGACGCACGCCGATTCGCTGCTGCGCCTGGCCGCGCTGACCGGCGAAGAACGGTTCCGCCGGGCCGCGGAGCGGGCGCTGCTGCTCTTCGCCAAGACCTATGCGGCCGCCGGGTCGTTCGCGGCCACCTACTGCCGGGCGCTGCGGCGCTTCCTTAGCCCGGAGCGCTCCGTCCGGATCGTCGGCTCGCCCGCCGGGACCGCCGCCCTGCGCGCGGGCGCGCTGGCCCTGGCCGACCCCCTCCAGACCGTCCGGACGGTCCCGCCCGGGCAGGCCGAGGCCTTGGGCCTGCCCGCGACGCCCGGCACGGCCTATCTGTGCGCGGGAACGGCCTGCGGCGCCCCGGTCGTCGACCCGGCCGGTCTGGCCGGAGCCCGCGAAACACTGCTGGCGGGTGCGGCGTAGATAGGGTGAAAGATGGAGGCCGCCGTGAATCCTAACATCGCCAACCCCTACATCGCCAATCTCGTCCTGCAGCTCTCGCCCGAACAGCGCGGCTGGTTCGAATACGAATCGCGCCGCAGCCGTAAGGAGCCGGCCCTCGCGTTCGCGCTCGACCTCGTGCTCGGGCTCTTCGGCGCGCACGATTTCTATCTGGGCGACACGACCCGCGGCGTCCTGATGCTGATCGGTACGATGTCGGGCATCGGCACGCTGATCACGGTCCCGGTCTGGTTCATCAGCCTGTTCACCATCTTCCGCGATACCGAGGCCTACAACGACGCGGTCGACTACTGGCTGCTCGCATGGGCCTTCGCCGGCACGCAGATGCCGCCGACTCCGCCGCCGCAGCGCGGACGCTGCGCGCCGATCGGCGGACTCCCCGCCGTCGTCCCGGTCCGCCGCCAACAGGGAGCGTAACGCGTCAGTTGGCGGTTCGGACGAACGCGTTCCAGTACCAGCAGCCCCATAGGCCGACGGCGCACGACCAGCCGATCAGCGCGTAGGCGAGCGCGTAGCACCAGGCCGGCATGCGGTCGCGCAGGCCGAGCGCCATCAGCGCGACCAGGAACGGCTCGAAGTCGAGCGCGTGCCGCATCCCGAACTGCGCGAACCCGTTGACGTAATAGACGAAGTTCGGCGCCGCCGTCAGCAACACGGCGGCCCATAAGGCGAGCGTCAAGCGCGCCGGCTTGCGCGCCAGGAACGCGATCACCAAGGCCGGGCTGGTATACGTCAGCGCGAGGCCGGCGATGCTGCTCTGCAGATACGGCCACGCCGGGACGACCTGCCAGCCTTGCCGGAAGAACGACTGGAGCTGGTACGGCAGGTAGCGCAGTTGGAACGGCGAGCCGACCGGCGAGCCCGCGCCGTCTTGGTGATACCAGGCGGTATAGCCGATGTCGTACCACGTCCCCCAGCGCGCGTTGTTGTACCACAGCCAGAAGGCCGCGAACGGCAGGAGCGCGATCGCGAAGGAACCCAACCGGCGCTTCGCGTCGTCGCCCGCCAACAGATACGCATAGACCGGGACGGCGAGGATCAGCGAGAAGCGCGACTCGACCGCCAATGCGGCCCAGATCGCGACCACCCAGCCCCGTCGCTTGCCGGCCAGCTCGCAGAGCGCGAGCATCGTGAAGCAGACCGAGGCGACGTGCGCGATGAACCACACGTCGCCCAGCATCGCGCACCACAACAGGTCCGTGCCGGCCAACAGGAACGCGCAGACGAAACCGCTCGCGAGCGGCGAGAGCCCGTAGCGCTCGCACAGCTCCCAGGTCGCGCCGATGCCGACCGCGCAGAGCACGATGGCCAGGAGCGTCTGATTGACGCCCAGGCCGAACAGCGCGACGAACGGCATCAGCAGAAGCGCCGGGGCCGGCGCTTCGATCACGTAGTGCTGACCGTGGTAGGCGAGCGCGTCGATGTACGGGCCCGGCCAGACGATCCAGGCGTGTCCGTGGAGCAGTGCGTCGGCCAGCAGGACGAAGTTGTTGTACGGCGTCGAGCGCCCGTGCGAGACCAGCCAGGTCGCGACGAACGCGATCAGCGCGACGACGTAGGAACGCGGCAGCTTCACGGCTTCACCAAACGATAGATGGGCGGTCGCACCGTCAGTGCTTCGAGGCGGTAGCCTGGAACGCTTCCGGGAATCCCCCCGACGTAGTAGACCGGCCGCGTCTTGGCCCACTCCCGCACGTAGTCGGCGTCGTCGTCGATCCAGGCGACGTCGAGGCCGCGCGCGCCGAACGAGCCTTCGACGTAGGCGGCGTAGGCGAGCGGCGTGCCGTAGGCCCAGTTGGCGACGATCATCGCGTTCGGATCGGTGATCCGCTCGACCGTCTCGATGGCCCGGCGCGCGCGGTCGTCGTAGGGCTGGTGGAAGAAGTGCGGCTGACTGCAGGCGAGGAAGACGGCGACCGCCGCCGCGCCGGCCGGCACGAGCGCGCGGGTCCACGACGCGAACCGGGCCGCCCCGGCGATCGCGCCGCCGATGAAGATGGAACCCACCACGAACGACGTGATGAAGTAGCGTCCGAGATCGGTCTCGTCGGGGTAGCCGAGCGCGAACGGCACCGCGACCGCGCCGCACAGCAGCAGTACGCTTGCGATCAGGCGGTCGCGCGCGAACGCGTACGCGATCCCGGCCGCCAGCAGCGCCAGCCCGAACCAGGTGAACTCGTCGCGCAGCGCTTCGAGATACAGGTGTCCGCGGCTCGCGTAGACCTCCGGCGAGACGATCGCGCGCAGGCCGCCGTTCACGTCGAAGTCGGAGCCGCTGATCTCGGCGCGCAGTCCGTCCCACGTCGACGGGTGGTCGTAGTCGAAGAACGGCCGGCCGGCGGGCAGGCCGAGCGCGCGCTGCGGATCGCCGGCGTGCGCGTTCACGTACGCGCTGCGCAGCGGGAGGTAGGCGTAGAACGCGACCACGATCCCGCAGGCGAGCGCGATCGCGCGGATCAGCGTATTCGAGGGCAGCCGATGGAGCCGCGCGATCAGGAGGACGAGCAGGCCGGGGAGCAGCAGCGCGCAGACCGGATGGGTCGCGATGCCGACGCTCCATGCGACCGCGCCGGCGTAGAACCAGCGCGTCTCGCCGTCGCGATACCAGCGCAGCGCGCAGTAGAGCGTGGCCGCGATCGCCAGGGCCGCGAACGCGTGCACCTCGGCCTTGGTGGCGTGGGCCCAGACCGCGCCGCCGGTCGCGAAGATCCAGGCAGCGGCCGCGCCCGCCCACGCATTCTCGTAGCGTTCGTAGACGATCCGCGCGATCAGCAAGGCGACCAGCGACAGGGACGCCGCGCTGATCAGGCTCATCCGGAAGGCGACCGTTCCGACCGGCAGCCCGTGCGTGACGATCCAGCCGAGGATGACGTAGGCGGGGAATCCGGTCGGATGGGCGATGCCCAGCAGGTACGGCACCGTGTCCATCTCGCCGGTATCCCAATAGCCGACGTCGCGGTACGCGGTCAGCACGAACAGCGCGGCCGGGAGCGCCCACGCGAGCCAGAGCGGCAGGCGCTCGCGCGCGACCGTCAACGCTTCCCGAAGGTCGAAGGCGGCAGCGACGTGGGGAAGCGGTACTGGCCGAACGCGATGCGCTCGCGCGCCGGCCGGTCGCCGACCGTCCCGGTGACGGTCGCCAACACCGGAACCCAGTATCCACCGAACGGCGCATAGCGCACCTCGCCGTCGCCGCGCGCGGCCGCCGACGACGTGCGGAAAACGATCGAACGCGGCAAGAACGTCCGGCCGTCGATAGTCACCTGTCTGACGACGAATCCGGACGCCGCTTTGACCAGCGGCGCGGCGTCGAAGAGGTAGTCGGTCCGTCCGGAGGCCGGAATCGCGCGGACGAAGAGCAACTCGTAGGCTCCCGGTCGCGGTGCGAGCAACCCGACCGCGTAGCGGTCGCCCCGCTTGCCGATCGCGATCGCGGCGGACTTCGGGCGCGAGCCGTCGATCGAGATCGTCTCGTCGCGCACCGCGAGCCCGGCCCGGTAGATGCGGTGGCGCTGTTCGATGTCGTTCGGCCCCGCTTGCGAGACCGCGTACGAGAAGATCTCGTAGGCCGGCGTCTTCACCCCCGCCAATGCCCGCGCGTAGTTCTCCAGGACGAGCTGCGAATCGAGCGGCGCGGCACCGAGCGTCAGGGCCGCGACGACGACCAGCACGCACCGCGCGAGCACCTTAGCTGAAGACCGCGTCCCGGATCGCGCGCACCGCCGCGTCCGCGCCCGCCGGATCCTTGCCGCCCCCCTGGGCCTGCGCGGCCTGGCCGCCGCCCTTTCCGCCGACCAGCGGCGCCGCGAGCTTGACCAGGTCGCCCGCATGCACGCCCGCGTTCACCTGATCGTCGCTGACCGAGACCAGGATCGACACGGTGCCGTCGGCGACGCCCGCGAGCGCGATCGTGCCGCTGCGCAGACGCGAACGGATGGCGCCGCTCAAATGCCGCAGCGCGTCGCCGCCCGCGTCCGGGACGACCGCGCCGACGAACGCGCGCCCGTCGCGCTCTTCTTTCCTCTCCAGATACGAGGCCGCATCGGCCGACGCGAGCCGGGCTTTGGCCTGACCGAGCGCGGTCTGCAGCTCTTTGGCTTCGCGCTGCATGCGCTCGATGCGCTCGCCCAGTTCCTCGGGCGTGGCCGCGAGCGCGCTCGAGAGCGAGGACAGCAGCTCGTGCTGCTTCTCGACGAACTCCTCGGCCGACTTCGAGACGCACGATTCGATGCGGCGGATGCCGCTGCCGACCGAGAACTCCGAGAGGATCACGAACAATCCGAGTTCGCCCGTCGAATGCGAGTGGGTGCCGCCGCAGAACTCGATCGACGGGCCGGCCTGCACGACCCGGATGCGATCGCCGTACTTCTCGCCGGCCATCCAGATCGCGCCGGTCTTCTTGGCCTCTTCGAGCGAGAGCACGCGCGTCTCCAAGTGCGCGTCGTCGCGGATCATCTCGTTGACGCGTTCGGAGACGGCGCGCTTCTGCGCGGGCGAGAGCGCGCCGCCCGGCCAGCGGAAGTCGAACCGCATGCGGTCGATGCCGACCCACGAGCCGGCCTGGACCACGTCGTCGCCGAGCACGTCGCGCAGGGCGCGCTGCAGCAGATGCGCGGAGGTGTGGTGGCGGCGGATCTCGCGGCGCCAATCGGCCGAGACCGCGGTCCGGATCCGCTCGCCGGCGGCGAGTTCGCCGCCCAGCAGCACGCCGGTGTGGGCGATCGCCTCGCCCATGTACTGCGTATCGCGCACCTCGAAGCGCGCGCCATCCTTCTCGAGGAGGCCGCGGTCGCCGATCTGACCGCCGCGCTCGGCGTAGAACGACGAGCGGTCGAGCACGACGGTCGCCTCGTCGCCCGCGGCGAGCCGCGCGACCGGCTTGCCGTCGCGCAGGATCGCGACGATCTCTCCGTCGCTCTCCAGGCCCTCGTAGCCGGCGAACTCGCTCGCGATCGCCGGAACCTCCGCGACGGTCACCACGTCGCGCTTGCTTCGCGCATCCGAACGCGCGCGTTCGCGCTGCTCGTCCATGTACGTCTCGAAGCCGGCGCCGTCGACCGCAACGCCGCGTTCGCTCGCGATCTCGCGCGTCAGTTCGATCGGGAAGCCGTGGGTGTCGTGCAGTTCGAAGGCGGCCTTGCCGTCGATCAAGCGCGTGCAGTCGGCGGTCGCGCCTTCGATCAGCCGGTCGAGCAGCGCCATGCCGCGCTCGAGCGTGCGGTTGAAGGTCGTCTCTTCGAGCGCGATCGCCTGTTCGATCCGCGCGGCGTTGGCGCGCAGTTCCGGATAGCCGGATTCGAGCGAGGTCACCACCGCCCCGGTCAGCTTCGCGAGGAAGCCGTCGGGATAGCCGAGCAGACGGCCGTTGCGGACGGCGCGCCGGATCAGGAAACGCAGCACGTACCCGCGATCGTTGTTGGACGGGTAGACGCCGTCGTTGACCAGGAAGGTGGCGGCGCGCGCGTGATCGGCGATGATGTTCTGACGGACGCGCTGTTCTTTGGCGTCCAGCGACGTCTTCCCGACCGCCGGCTGGGCGGCGATCAGGTCGGTGAACAGATCGGTCTCGTACATCGAGGCCAGCCCGTTGGCGACCGCGAGCATCCGCTCGAGGCCCGCGCCGGTGTCGATCGACTTGCGCGGCAGCTCGGTCAGCTTGCCGTCGGCGCCGCGGTTGTACTGCTGGAAGACGACGTTCCAGATCTCGACGTAGCGGTTGCCCAGGTTCGGGCCGGTGTCGCCCGCGTCGCTCGCGTTGGCTTCGCCGGTGTCGTAGAAGATCTCCGAGCACGGCCCGCACGGCCCGGTCGGCCCCATCGTCCAGAAGTTATCTTCGTCGAAGCGCGTGATGCGCGAGGGGTCCAGGCCGATGTCGTCGATCCAGATCCGTTCGGCGTCGTCGTCGGTCGTGTGGACGGTCACGTAGAGCTTCGCCGGATCGAGCCGCATCACGGTCGTGACGAACTCCCAGGCGAACCCGATCGCTTCTTTCTTGTAGTAGTCGCCGAACGAGAAGTTGCCCAGCATCTCCAGGAACGTGCCGTGCCGCCCGGTCCGGCCGACGTTCTCGATGTCGCTCTTGGCGCCGGCCACCCGCAGGCAACGCTGGACCGTCACCGCGCGCGGCGCCGGCGCCGGCTCGTCGCCCAGGAAGACGGGCACGAACGGCTCCATCCCGGCGATCGTGAAGAGCGTGGTGGACATCTCGTCCGGGATCAGAGTCGCCGACGGCAGATGCTTGTGACCTTTGGCCACGAAGAAATCGACGAAGGCCCGACGGAGTTCTTGGCTTCTCATAGCTGACGCCAGATTGTAGCAGAAAAGGGGCCCGCGCTCCTACCACCCTTCCCGCTCCCGAGCCGCTTAGTCCCGCAGGAAGCCTCGGAGCTTTTCGAGGGCCTTCTGCTGGAGGCGCGAGACGTGCATCTGGCTGACGTTGAGGCGCTTGGCGATCTCGGTCTGGCTGACGCTTTCGTAGAAGCGCAGGTGCAGGATCACGCGCTCGCGGCCGTTGAGGACGCTGAAGGCGCGCTCGATGATCGTGCGGTCTTCGAGCATGGCGAGCTCGACGTCGTCGGACCCGACCACGTCGGCCAGCGTCTGCGACTTGCCGTCGCCGTCGCCCGAGATCTCGGTGTCGAGCGAGAGCAGGTTGTAGGCCTGGCCGAGCTCCTGCGCTTCGAGGATCTCTTCGTCGGTGGCGTTGAGGTGCTCGGCGAGTTCGTGCACGGTCGGCGAACGGCCGATCTTGATCGAGAGCTTCTCGACCGCGCGGTTGACCGCGAGGTTGAGCTCCTGCAGGCGGCGCGGGACCTTGACGGCCCAGCCCTTATCGCGGAAGTAGCGCTTGATCTCGCCGACGATGGTCGGCGTCGCGTACGTGGTGAACTCGACGCCGCGATCCAGTTCGAAGCGGTCGATCGCCTTGAGCAGGCCGAGGGTGCCGACCTGGATCAGGTCGTCGAGCGGCTCGCCGCGGTTGGCGAACTTGACCGCCAGATAGCGCACCAGGTTGAGGTGGGCGACGACGAGTTCGCCGCGAAGGCCTTCGTCGCGCGTCGCCGCGAAACGCGCGAACGCGTCGCGGGTCTGCTGACGGTCCCAGCGCGCCGTCTCCGCTTTATCGGACACTACCGAATCCATGCGCTCAGGATGCGAGTCTTTTGATCATGACGAGCCGCGTGCCGCTCTCCGGTCCGGCGTCGTACTCGACGTCGTCCATCAGCGAGCGGATCAGGAACACGCCGAGACCGTCGATCCGGATCTCGTCCTCGTCGAGCGGGGGCGGCGCGATCGCGAGGCCGGAACCGCTGCGGTTCGCCACCGTCACGGTCAGCTGCGCGTCGTCGGTCTCGCACAGGATCTCGATCTGGTCGGCGCCGTCGGCGCTCTGGATCGCGTTCGTGCACGCCTCGGCGACCGCCAGCTTCACGTCTTCGATCTCTTCGATGGTGAAGCGCATGCGGCTGGCGATGGCGGCGACCGCGAGGCGCGCCACCGCGACCCACTCGGCCTTGCGAGGTATGCGCAGCTCGACGCTCTCGGCGGTCGCGCGTTCGGGCGGATTCACGGTCACACGGATGCTTTCATCGCGGCGTCTTCCGAGTCGTAGATGCCGAAGATCTTGACCAGTCCGGTGATGTCGAAGATCTTCTTGATCTGCGGGTTGGTGCAGACCAGATTGACCGTCCCGCCGTGCTCGCGCACGCGCTTGAGGCCGCCGATCAGCACGCCCAGGCCGGTCGAGTCGATGTACCGCACCTTCTCGAGGTCGATCACCAGGTTGTAGACCCCGCGGTCGATCAGCTCGCCGAGGGCGTCCTTGACCTTGGGCGAGGTGTAGACGTCGATCTCGCCGGCCAGCTCGACGATGTTGGTCTCGCCATCGGTCTCGCGGACGTTGACTTTGATATCCACTTACGCGTCCGTTCGCGATCCGAGGTCGTCGCGCATCTGCTGCGCCGTCGACCGGCCTTCGTCCACCGCGCCGCTGAAGTTGGAACGGGCGTTGTCGACGATGTCCTTGCCGCGCGCGTACAGGTCCGCCGCGCTGGTCTGCCATTGCGAGGTGGCCTCGCCGACCTTGCCGGTCAGGTCGTCGACCTTGCCGCGCAGGTCGCCGACCTTGCCGCGCAGATCGCCGGTCGCGTCCATCGCGAAGTTGCCGGCCTCGCGCGCCTTGCCGACGAGCATGTCGCGCATGTCTTCCTGCGCGAGCAGCACCGCCGCCGCGCCGCCGACCAACACGCCGATGAGAAGTCCTGCGACGAATCCGCCGCCGCCTTTACCGTTGCTCATGTGAATTGCTGCTCCTACGAACTTTCGTTGTTAGATCGGTCGCCGCGTCCGTTGACGAGACGCCGCAACCCGGCGCTCACGCCGGAGATGGTCGCGCCGATGTTGACGATGGCGGGCGAGACCGCGTCCTTCGTCAGCTGGGCCGTCGACGAGACGTGCCCGGCGACGTCCTCGAGCGATTTCACCACGCCGGTCAGACGCGCGATGGTCTGATCGGCCGAATCGGCGATCCCGCCGACCGAGGCGAGCGCCTCGCCGACCGGTTTGCCGAGCGTCTCGATCTGCCGGTCGACTTCGTCCAAGGTGACGTTGACCCGCGCGAGCGTCTTGGCCAGCGCGCTCATCGCGACCATCATGGCGATTCCGACGAGAAGGACGCCCACGCCCACGCCGATGTCCAAGACCATCGCCCAATTGAAGCCTGAATTCGTACTCAAGTCTGCTCTCCTAGGCGACGCGGTTTTCCGGAACCTAGGCACCTATTCCCCGTTTCGGGGACTTCTACGCGCCGGCCGTCAGATCGCGAGCATCTCGGCGACCAGCCGCGGAAGCAGCTCGGCCACCCGGGCGACGGCGCGCTCGTCGGTGGCCCGGCCGAGGCTGAGCCGCAGGACCCCGCCGGCGAGCGAGGGCGGCAGGCCGATCGCCTCGACGATGTGGCTGATCTCCATCGCCCCCGAGGCGCACGCGCTGCCCGCCGAGACCGCCACCCCTTCCAAATCGAGCCGCACGAGCAGCTGCTCGGAGTCGATGCCGGGAATCGCGATCGAGAGATTGTTGGCCAGCCGGGGGGCGCCGGCGCCGTTGACGACCAGGCCCGCAATCCCGGCGACCAGCGCGGCTTCGAGCCGGTCCCGCAGCAGCGCGGTCTCGGCCGCCCGCGCTTCCCAGCCCGTCAGGACCAGCTCCAGAGCGCGGGCCATGCCGACGATACCCGGCACGTTCTCGGTCCCGGCCCGCCGTCCGAACTCCTGACTGCCCCCGCGGATCAGCGGTTCGAGGGCGATCCCGTCCCGGACGTACAGCGCGCCCACGCCCTTGGGCCCGTAGAACTTGTGCGCCGAGATCGAGAGCAGATCGACACCCAACGGCCCGACCCCGATCGGCAGGTAGCCGGGTGCCTGGACGGCATCGGTATGGAAGAGCACCCCGCGCTCACGCGCGACCGCGGCCAGCTCGGCGATCGGGGCGACCGTCCCGATCTCGTTGTTGGCGTACATGACGCTGGCCAGGATGGTGTCGGGCCGGAGCGCCGCGGCGAATGCGGCCGGCGAGACCTCGCCGCGCGCGGAGACCGGCAGCAGCGTGATCTCGAAGCCCTCGTCGCGGAGCGCGCCGAGCGCGTGCAGGACGGCGTGATGTTCGATGACGGTCGAGACGATGTGCCGCCCGCGCCCGGCGTTGCGCCGGGCGACGCCGGCCAACGCGGTGGCGTCGGCCTCGGAGCCGCCGGCGGTGAAGACGATCTCTTTCCGCTTGGCGCCGAGCAGGCGCGCGACCGTATCCCGGGCGTCGTCGAGCGCGGCCCGCGCGGCCCGGCCTTCGGCGTGGATCGAGGACGCGTTGTAGCCGCGCTCGCCGAAGTACGGAAGCATCGCCTCGAGGACCTCGGGGCGCATCGGCGTGGTCGCCGCGTGATCGAGATAGATCCGGTCCAAAGCCCTCTCAGGGTTCCCAGGGGCGCCCAAGAGTTCCCGGCTACGATGCGGGTGTGCGACGCTCCGTCGCACGACTCCGAGAAGCAAGCAACGAGAAGGACGAGGCCTTGAGAACATCTCAAGGCCTCGTCTCGTTCCGCACTCCGTCACTTCAGCGCGAAGAAATATCCGAGGCCGGTATCGAGGTGAGAATAGATCCTCGTACCGCCGCGCCGCGTCAACGTACCGTAGCCGAGATCGAGATGGAATCCCGACGCCGGCCCGGTCCAGTGTTTGTAGGTGTAGGATGCGTCGAACGCCCGCACGCCGACGATGCTCGGAGCGACCGTACCGACGGACGCGGCGTCGTTCTCTCCGCCGCCGCCTAGCCGCAGCGTATGGGTCGATCGTCCAGGTCGTCCGAGCGAGAGCACGCTTGCGAACCCGCTCGTGTTACCCAGCGTCGCCGACCAGGTCGGCCGGTATCGCAGCGAGAGATAGTCGTCGGCGAAATAGTAGTCCAGGCCGATCGAAGCCTGGGTCAGCGCGCCGGCGTCGTACGTCTGCGCGACCGTGAGGCCCGCGACCGCCACGATCCGCCGTCCGGTCACGAGATCTCCTTCCAGCGAGAAGCGCGTCCGCGCGAAAGGCGCTCCCGTTCCGGCGCCCGCCGCGACGTACGTCGAGAAGCGCTTGCTCCATGCGTGGTAGTCGTCGAGCACGAAGTATTGTGCCGTCGACGGAGAGAAGCGGTCCGACGTATGGCGCGACACGATCTCGATGCCGGCCCCGCCGTCGGGCGGCAGCCGAAGGCTCAGGTCCTCGGTCAGCCAGGGGCCGTAGGCGTTCGATGGGGACGACAGCGTCGAAGCGAGCGCCGAAAGATCGGCGGACCCGCCCGCGGCCGCGGGGGAGGTCGTCGCGAGGACCAACGCCAGCGCCACCACCGGCATATGTGTCTGCATGGATGACGACCTTTCCGGCGCCGCGCCCTTCGTCGTCATCGCCGATGACGATCCGGGAATCCTGCGCCTGATCGAAGTTACCCTCAAACGGGCGGGCTATGACGTCGCTGCGGTCTCCGACGGCGAATCCGCGTTGCGGCTCATCCGCGAACGGCGGCCGGATCTCGTCTTGCTCGACGTCTCGATGCCGATCCGCACGGGCCTCGAAGTCGGCAAGGAATTGCAGGCCGACGAAGGTCTGCGCGACCTGCCGATCGTCTTCCTCACCGCGCACTCACAGGAGTCCGACGTGCTCGAGGGCTTTCGGTCGGGCGCGGTCGACTATCTGTTCAAACCGTTCTCGCCACGCGAATTGCGCGCGCGCGTGCGCGGGCTGCTCGCGCGACCGAAGTGATCGCGGAGAGCGTCGAGCGCGGGCTCCTGCTCTGGTTCGGCGCCATCATCGGCGCGCTCGATCTCTTCGTCCTGCTGACGATCGTGATCGGAAAGGCGGTACGCGACCTCAACGAACGTCGGTACGCCGCCGCCCGCCGACGCGTGACGGAAGCGCTGCTGCCGTTTCTCGAGTCGGACGAACCCTTCCACGTCCACGGGCGGGTGGCCGTTATCGGCGACGAACGCTATGAACTTCCGCGCCCGCGCGGCCTCGTCGGGCGCGCCGCCCGCGAGACCATCGTGTCGTTTCTAGCCGCGCTGCGCGGCGAGGCGCGCGAGCGGCTCGTCACCATCCTGCACGAGGGCGGCTACGTCGAGCCGGTCGCGCGTGCGCTGCGCTCGCGCTCGGCGATCGCGCGCGCGCGCGCCGCGATGCTGCTCGGCGGGATGCGGGCGACCGGCGCCGGCGGCGCACTCGTCGATCGCGTGCTCCACGACCGTTCACCCGAAGTGCGGGCCGTCGCCGCCGAGGCGCTCGGCGCGCTGCACAATGTCGCCAGCGTTCCGATCCTGATCGCGGCGCTGCGCGATCCGGCTCGGCACAGCGAGTTGCGGATCTCGGCCGTGCTGGTGCGCCTCGGCGCCGCCGCGGTCCCGGCGGTCGAGACGGTGTTGCACGACGCCGACGAACGCGTGGTGCGTCTGGCGCTCGACGTGCTTCTCGACATCGGGGCGTCGGTCGGTGCATCGGCGCTCGCAGTGTCGACCGGGCACGCGTCGCCGGAGGTGCGCGCCCGCGCGGCCGAATTGCTCGGAGCCTCCGGCGATCCGGCTGCCGGCGCGGCCGCGCTCGAGCTCACCCATGACGAGATCTGGTTCGTGCGCGTGCGCGCCGCAAAGGCGCTCGACCGCCTCGGGGTCCCTGAGGAGCCGCACGAGCGCGAAGCCTACTACGGGCGCCTCGAGCGCATGCTCGACGACCCCGTCTGGCACGTCCGGCGGAACGCCGCCGCGACGCTGGCGGATGCGGGGCGGCGGGGCGAGCGCATCCTGCGCGCGCACGGAGGCGTCGGGACGATCGCGCTGCAGCTGCGCGACCTTCGCGGCGGGGCCGCGCCGACGTGATCGTATCCTTGGTCCGCGCGGCATTCGCGGGCTTCGGCGTCTTCGTCGTCGCCTACACGCTCCTCGTCAACGCGACCTATCTCGCCCAGACCGCGATCGCGTTCCTGTCGATCCGTCGCTACCTGCGCGGGCGCACGCGCGAACGCATCGAACAGCTCTTCCGGTCGCGTCTCGTGCCGCCGATCTCGGTCATCCTGACCGCGTACAACGAAGGCCCGACCATCGTCGACTCCGTGCGCGCGATGCTGGCCCTGCAGTACTCGCAATACGAGGTCGTCGTCGTCAACGACGGCAGTACCGACGATACCCTGCGGTTGATCGCGGACGCCTTCGACTTGGAGCGAGTGGAGAAGACGTACGACGAGACCATCCCGACACGACCCGTGCGCGGCGTCTACGCCTCGTATACCTATCCGAATCTGGTCGTGGTCGACAAGATCAACGGCGGCGCCAAGGCCGACGCGACGAATGCCGGCATCAACGCCGCCGCGTACCCGCTGTTCTGCGCGTGCGATGCCGACTCGCTGCTCGAGAAGGACGCTCTCCTGCAACTGGTCATGCCGATGATCGATCGCGAGCGGTTCGTGCCCGCATCCGGAGGGGTCGTGCGTGCCGCCAACGGCTCCCGCGTCGTGCGGGGCACGCTCGGCCGCGTCGCGCTCGGCGGCCGGCCGATCGAGATATTCCAGGTCGTCGAGTATCTGCGAGCGTTCCTCATCGGGCGCACCGCCCAGGCGACGCTCAACATCATGCTCATCGTCTCCGGCGCCTTCGGCCTGTTCCATAAGGCGACGGTCGTGGCGGTCGGCGGTTATAACCCCAAGGCGATCGGCGAAGATTTCGAGCTGATCGTCCGGATCGCGAAATATCTCCACCGCACCAAGCGCTCGTTCGAGGTCGCCTTCGTCCCGCAGACGGTCTGCTGGACCATGGTCCCGCATCTATGGAGCGTGCTCGGCCGGCAACGCAACCGCTGGCATCGCGGGCTGATGCAGACGCTCCAATGGCATGCCGACATGCTGATCAGCCCGACCTATCGCGGTACCGGCATCTTCGGCATAGGCTACTTCGTCGCGGTCGAGCTGCTCGGACCGATGGTCGAGCTGGTCGGTTACGCGCTTTTCCCGATCGGGCTGCTGCTCCATCTGGTCTCGCCGCTCTCGGCGGCGCTCTTCTTCCTGATCGCGGTCGGGATGGGCGTCTTCCTCTCGCTCTGCGCGCTGCTGCTCGAAGAGATCTCGTTCCGGCGTTACTCCGAGTGGGGAGACGTCTTGCTGATCGCCGCGTACGCCGTCCTCGAGAACTTCGGATATCGACAACTCACGCTGTGGTGGCGCCTGACCGGCACGATCGACTATTTCGCGGGCCGCGAGAAAGGGTGGGGAACGATGGTGCGGACCGGCTTCACCTCCGGCGGGGGCGACTAGCCCTCGTCCGGCTCGTAGTAGCTGTGACCGCGCAGATTGTCGGGCAGGTTGAACTGCTTGACGGCGTAGTCGTCGTGCGCGTAGTGGTAGTCGCGGCCGTAGCCGAGGTCCTTCATCAGCCCGGTCGGCGCGTTGCGCAGGTGGAGCGGCGCCGGGTCGTTGCGCGTCTCGCGCACGTCCGCCATGGCCGCGCCGTAGGCCCGGCCGACCGCGTTGGATTTAGGCGCGGTCGCGAGATAGAGCACCGCGTGCGCCAGCGGGTAGAAGCCTTCCGGCATACCCACGAAATGCACCGCCTGCTGGGCCGCCATGGCGACCTGCAGCGCGCGCGAATCCGCCAGGCCGATATCCTCGGAGGCGGCGATCACGATCCGCCGAGCGATGAAGAGCGGATCTTCGCCGGCGTCGATCATCCGCGCGAGCCAGTACAGCGATGCGTCGGGATCGCTCGCGCGGATCGACTTGATGAACGCCGAGATGGTGTCGTAGTGGTTGTCGCCGCCCTTGTCGTAGCTGGCGACGCGTCGCTGCATCGCGTCGAGGATCGTCGCGCGGTCGATCGCGAGGGTGACGCTCGCCGCGAATTCGAGCGCGTTGAGGGCGGTGCGGGCGTCGCCGTTGGCCAAGCCGATCAGGACCGCGCGCGCCTCGGGATCGATGCTCGCGCCAGATGCGCCCAGACCGCGTTCGGTATCGGCCAGCGCGCGATCGATCAGCGTGCCGACCTCGTCGTCGGCGAGCGACTGCAGCACGAAGACGCGCGAGCGCGAGAGCAACGCCGAGTTGACCTCGAACGACGGGTTCTCGGTGGTCGCGCCGATCAGCACGATGGTCCCGTTCTCGACGAACGGCAGGACCGCGTCCTGCTGACCCTTGTTGAACCGGTGGATCTCGTCGATGAACAGCACGGTCCGCTTGCCCATCCGCTTGCGCTGCTGCGCTTCCGCCACGACCTTG
>Ga0207667_10004564_pt1 | contig 16981 bp, 15 predicted proteins | sample KBSCornC52_FD_184301 | JGI IMG/M metagenome (GOLD analysis project Ga0207667, IMG submission 184301) | Corn rhizosphere microbial communities from Kellogg Biological Station, Michigan, USA - KBS Corn C5-2 (SPAdes) (version 2) | ecosystem: Host-associated > Plants > Roots > Rhizosphere > Soil ...
TTTCGTGATGGTCGGAATCGTGCTGGCGGCTGTTCCGATCGGTGCGCCGATGCTGGAAGTGAGCGCATTGGTGTTGCTGGTGCTCTCGTGGTCGTGGTTGGTGGTGGTGATGCGGGCGAGTGCCGATGCGTTCGTCGCTGCAGTGCGTCTGCTCGCGGCGGTGCCATGGGATGCCCATTCCGCACGGATGGCTTCGCTTCGTTATCCGCTGATTGCAACCCTGTGTGCGCTGATGTTGATGGCGATCGGGACGGCGCTGCTCCGCCACGGCGTCGTTGCATTGTTTTGGATTGCGTGCGCGGGCGCGACTTCGGCGTGGCCGCTCGTTCGCCTTGCGCGCGCAACGCGCGTGGCGGGTCCGCGCGCATGACAGGGCTGCTTCGTGCCACCAATGTGCGCGTGGCATACGGCGACGTCCATGTGCTCGACGGCATCGATCTGACCATCGCACACGGTGAATTCGTCGCGCTGATCGGTCCAAACGGTGCGGGCAAGACCACCTTGCTGCACGCCATCGCCGGCACTGCGCCTTTGTGCGATGGCCACGTCGACACCGATGGACACGATCTTGCGAAAACGCCGCGCGCGGCGAAAGAGGCGGTGGGACTCGCCATCGATCCGCCCAGCCTGCCCGTGTTGTTGACGGGACGCGAATGCCTTGCGCTGTTCGCCGGTGCGCGCGGGTTGCCGTCCATTCCGCCCGCCACGCTTGCGCTGGGAGAAACCCTGGCGCTGACGTCGGTACTGGATCGGCGCATCGACAGCTATTCGCTCGGGATGCGGCAGAAACTCGGGATCATGCTGGGGTTGATCGGTGAGCCGCCGTTGCTGTTGTTGGACGAACCGTTCAACGGGCTCGATCCGCGCAGTGCGCTGGCCTTCAAGACGCATCTTGTTTCGCTGGTGGCACGCGGTGACACCAGCGTGCTGCTCGCCACGCATTCGCTCGACATCGCAGAACGCCACGCGACGCGGGTCGTGTTGCTGATGGATGGCCGCGTGCGGCGATCGTGGGATGCCGCCGAACTCACGGGAATGCGCGAGAGCCCGGAACCTTCGCTCGAAAAGGCGATGGCCGAGGCGTGCGGGGTATGAGTCCGCCGCCTGCCGCCCGCCTGTGGAGGCGCATCGTGGAAACGCGTTGGAGGACGATCGGTCGAAGCGGCTTGCGTTGTATGCGCGGGCCAACGAAGCGACGCGCCGGTAGCGCGTTGCTCGTGCTGTGCCTATGCACGTGCGCCTTCCACGCACCGGCGCAGACAACCACCTTGCCGGGCATCACGGTGACCGCCCCATACACCGAACACCACGGCGGCTATGTGATTTCGGGTGATTTCAAGGTCGATCCCCGGATGCCTTACGTGGTGTTCCCGGCGCTTGCGCTGGTCAAGGATGACATCCTCAGCGTGCGGCCCCTTCGCTTGAACGACGACGAATACCTGGTGCTGCAAGAGTGTGCGGTGGCCGACTGCAGCCAGGCGCACCTGGTCCGGGTATGGGGCTACGCGGGTGCACTCACTCCGGTGAGCAACAGCGATTACCGGATATGGATCAGGCACGAAAACAAGTATTTCATCTGGCTGATGTGCCTTCCGGCTATTTCAACGGGCTTTGACCAATTCTCGGTCACCAGTCCGCCGCTCACCCTGGTTCCGGTTGGCAGGGCCGCGGCTTTTCATCGGCTCGAATTGCAGAACGGGCAAAACAACCATCCGATTCCGGTGAAGTCCTACAAGCACGAAGGCGCAACCTTCGTGGTGACCTTCGCGAGTGGCAGCATCGTTCGCATCAGGCGCATGCACGCGGCGCATTGAGGCGAGGAGCCCGCGTGCGAAGCGAGGGTGGGTTCGATTGACCGTCGGCAGCCCGCGCACCGCGTCCGAATTCCTTACAGTTGGAGCTTGCGCGCTTTCGATCGCAAGCAATTGATACATGGCCGCATTTTCATGAATAGGGAGGGCCACTGAAATTCCGTGCGTCGGGATTCCTGACAGTTCACGTGTTGTTTTCCTGGGTGCGGAATTGCATGGCATTGATATGTGGAAAGATTGTTTCGTGGCACAAAAGTTGCCGTGCCCATGGGCACCAATCCCACGGAGGGAACCTGCCATGCGCGTAATTGCCTTCCTGGCGCTCGCCGCGCTCTTTTCGGCCAACGCATTCGCGGTGCCAATCCACTGGAACACCTGGATATCCCCGTCGTCCGGTTCCCTTACCGCAAATGCCGACACCGTGGCTGTCTCGTTTTCCACGAGCAACGCCCACACCAACTTCGCGAACTACCCGTCATGGTTGCCGTCGAGCACGTTCGCGGACGGCGTGGCCGTGGACAACGGTCCGGCCCAATCCAACGGCATCATGCAGTTGTTCGGTGGCACCACTGCATCGAACACGTTGACGTTCTCGGTTCCGATCGTCGATCCTGTGATCGCGATCTGGAGCTTGGGCCAGCCCGGCATCCTGGCGTCCTTCGACTTCGTCGGTGTCACTCCGGTCATGGTTGCCGGAGGTCCGAACGCGGAGTACGGCGGTTCCGCCATCACGGTCTCCGGCAATACCGTGAACGGCCGCGAAGGCAACGGCACCATACAGTTGATCGGAACCTACTCGAGTATCGAGTGGACCAATCCAACCTTCGAGAACTGGTACGGATTCAATGTCGGTATTGCCGATGTTGGAACACCTACGCCGGTGCCGGAGCCTGGCCAGCTGGTTCTGTTCGTCCTCGGACTTGGCCTGCTGATCGGGTCTCGCGGATTGGCGCGCGTACGCGGTTGACCTCCGCGGGCTGCACAGCGAACGCGGGCGGGAGCAGCGCAGCGACAAATTCTTCAGGGACGATGCGAACAATCCCGCTGTTTCGTCGCAATCCACGGCGGACGGCGGGTTGTCACCCGCCCTACCTACAAAAGCAAAGCCCGCCTTGCGGCGGGCTTTAGCTTTTTCCAACTTGATCCCGGATCGCCGCTACGCAGCGTCCGGGATGACGCATCGGCAGTGGCGCGCACTGCGTGCGAAAGGCGCTGGATCCCGGGTTTCGCGCTGCGCGGTCCGGGATGACGTTCTGACAAAGGCGTGCGCTACGCGCACGCGTCAGAACGTCACTTGATCTTGCCTTCCTTGTAGATCACGTGCTTGCGGACGACGGGGTCGTATTTCTTGACCTCCATCTTGTCCGGGGTGTTTTTCTTGTTCTTGTCGGTGGTGTAGAAGTGGCCGGTGCCGGCCGAGGAAGTCAGGCGGATCTTGTCGCGTTTGCTTGCCATGGGAGTTCTCCTTACACCTTCTCGCCGCGTGCGCGCAGATCGCTGAGCACTGCGTCGATGCCGTTCTTGTCGATGGTGCGCAGGGCCTTGCCGGACACGCGCAGTTTCACCCAGCGGTTTTCGCTCGCGACCCAGAACCGGCGTTCGTGCAGGTTGGGCAGCCAGCGGCGGCGGGTCTTGTTGTTGGCGTGCGAGACGTTGTTGCCGGTCGTCGCACCTTTACCGGTGACCTGGCATACACGTGCCATGGCATTCTCCTCATGGTGATCCGCGTGGCCCGCGGAAGTTCGGCCCGGCTGGATTCCACGCGATTCGCCGGAAATTGCCGCGTCGATCCCGCGTCGCGTCGCGGAATGCCCGGATCCCCGGGCCGGCTTGAAGTCAGCCGCTAAATGTAGCAGGCGGCGGGCTGCAAGGCAATCGGAGAACGTGCATGAAACCGCATGGTGTGGGACAATCCCGGTCTTTGACCCTTTCCCCAGCGGAGCTTGCAAGAACATGGCAGAAGAGACCCCGGCCGCGAGCAACGGCCAAGCCGCCCCCCAGATGCAGATGGCGCTGCAGAAGATCTACGCGCGCGACGTCTCCTTCGAAGTTCCGAATGCGCCCAAGGTGTTCCAGGAAGACGGCCAGCCGCAGGTTCAGTTGAACCTGAGCCACAAGGCCACGCCGCTGGAAAGCGACAACTACGAAGTGGTGCTCACCCTCACGGTCACCTGCACCCTGAACGAGCGCACGGCGTACCTGGCCGAAGTGCATCAGGCCGGCGTGTTTTCGTTCGTGGGTTTCGACCCGCAGAACCTGTCGGTGGTGTTGGCCACGTACTGCCCGAACGTGCTGTTCCCGTTCGCGCGGCAGGTCGTTTCCGATCTGGTCCTGAATGGTGGCTTCCCGCCACTGCTGCTGCAGCCGATCAATTTCGACGCGCTCTACGCCGAACAGCAGCGCCAGCAGCAGGGGCAAATCGGCGACGGCGACGCCAAGCCCGCCTTGAACGCCTGACGCCATGTCTCGCGCGGCGGTTGCCGTTCTCGGCGCCGGCTCGTGGGGCACCGCGCTGGCCGCACTGCTGTGCGGCAATGGCATCGCGACCCGGTTGTGGGGCCGCGATGCCGAGGCCTTGGCGCACATCGCCGCCAGCCATCGCAACCAGCAGTATCTGCCGGATCTGGAGCTGCCGCCGGCGTTGGCATACGTGGCGGATCTGGCCGACGCATTGCGTGGCGTGGACGTCGCGCTGGTCGCGGTACCGAGCCATGCCTTCCGGCAGATGTTGGACGAGGCCGCGCCGCTGCTGCCGGCCGGCGCCGGCTATGCGTGGGCGACCAAGGGCTTCGAGCCCGGCACCGGGCGTTTCCTGCACGAACTGGTGGCCGAACGCCTGCCGGAGACGCCGGCCGCGGTGGTCACTGGTCCTTCGTTCGCGCGCGAAGTCGCGGCCGGCATGCCCACCGCCGTGACCGTGCATTCCGGCGACGATGCCTTCGCGCATCGCGTGGCCGCGACGCTGCACGGCCACGCCTTCCGCGCCTATACCGGCAACGACATGCTGGGCGCCGAACTCGGCGGCGCGATGAAGAACGTGCTGGCGGTGGCGACTGGCGTCGCCGACGGCATGCAGCTCGGCCTCAACGCGCGCGCCGGCCTGATCACCCGCGGCATGAACGAGATGCTGCGCCTGGGCGATGCGCTGGGCGCCAAGGCGCAGACGCTGATGGGACTGGCGGGCCTGGGCGATCTGGTGCTCACCTGCACCGGCGATCTTTCCCGCAATCACCGGTTCGGCTTTGCGCTGGGCCGCGGCGTGCCGCTCAAGCAGGCGCTGGCCGACATCGGGCAAGTGGTCGAAGGCGCGGTCACCGCCGATGAGGTGATGCGGCTCGCCGATCGACACGGGCTCGATTTGCCGATCTCGCAGCACGTGCAAGCCGTGCTGCGCGGCGAGATGACGCCCACCGATGCACTGCATTCGCTGCTGGCCCGTGACCGCAAGCCCGAATATCCGGAGAACCTGTTTCACTGATCAGTGGGCATGCCGGCACTGCAATCGGAGCTGCTGTCGTGGAAAGTCAGGCCATGGAAGGCCGTTCTGGATCTTCAGACCGCGAAGCAGCGCAGTTCGCATGCCGTTGAACGAGGCAGCGTTCATGGATGAACGCACAAAAAGTCAGGCCACGGAAGGCCGTTCTGGGCTTTCAGATCGCCGGGCCTCGGAGGCTTGCGCGGGATTGAACGGAGCAGCGTTCATGGATGAACGCAAAAAACATGCGCTATGCTTGAGCCTTTTGAGCGCCGGAAGCATCGCGCATGCAACACCGCAGCAACCAGGGCGAAGCGCCGGCCGGGCGCGCTGCAGGCAAATCCGCGGCGGGCGTGTCATTGCCCGCCGAGTGGACACGCCTGTTCGCGGCGGCAGGCGGCGAGGCGGGTGCGAGTCAGACGCCGACGCTCGGTTTCCTGCTGGAACTGTTGCAGGATGAGCCCGCGGTATCGCGGATCGAAATCGCGCCCGTGCTGCTGGAAATCATCGCCAAGGGGCGACTCGGTCGCGCCGTGCCGCTGGATCCCAAGCAGCTTCTGAACGCCGGGCTGCCGGACACCGAAACCCGCCTCGCGGCGAGTGTCCTGGGTCTGCCGCAGACCCAGCGCAAGGGCCGCACCTACGCGCAGCTTTCGGGCGCGTTCGGCGACGCGCTGCTTTGCGAAATCCTGAAGGATGCGCCCAGCCTGTTGGGTGGTGTGGCGGGTTTGCGCCTGTCGCTCGGCAAGCAACGCCCGCTGGAATGGGATTGGCAACTGGAGCGCGATGGCCGTCAGAAGCTGTTGCCGAAGCTGCCCATGCACCAGCGGCTGATCCGGGTCGGCGGCTTGTGGTATCTCGATCCGGAACGCGCGGAACTCGGGCCGCTGGATGGCGACGCTGCCGAGGTTGCGCTGATCGAGGCGCCGCCGCTGGCGCCGGAATACGCCGAAGCCTTGTCGGAGCGGGTGGCCGCCTCGCCCTGGGCCGCGCGCATTCCCGCGCCACAGGCGTTCGCTGCCGTGCAACGCGCCGATCTCGCGCCCAAGCCGGTGATGATCTATCAGGCGCTCACCCGTCACGCGCGGATCGGCGCCGGCACGCCGCCACTCGCGTATGCGCGGCTTGCGTTCGATTACGGTGGCGAGCGCCTGCCCGGGCGCGGCGGCGAAGCCACGGTGCGGCGCGTGCGCAACGGCAAGCTGGTGGAAATCATCCGCAAGCGCGCCGAGGAACTGGCGCGGATGGAACGGCTGGAAGCGTTTGGTCTCGCGCCCGCGGTCGATTGCGAAGGCCTGCCGTGGGACATGGCCGATGCGCTGCCGGAGGACGCCTGGGTATTCCCCGGCAAGGGTTACGCGGGCGCGCTGGAGGTGAACACGCCCGCGCGCTGGCTCGGTTTGCGGGAGAAGCTGGAACAGGACGACTTCGTTGTCGAGTACGCATCCAGTTTTCCCTTCGAGGTGCTGGAAGGTCCGCCGCGCTGGTACGGCGTCGCGCATGCCGACGATGGTGGCGAGGCCTTCGAGTTCGAAATGGGGATCGAGGTTGAAGGCAAGCGCGTCAACCTGCTGCCGACCGTGGCGCGCGCGTTGTCGGAACACACCTTGTCGCTGACCGCGCCCGAAAACGAAACCAAGGATGCGGTGTGGTACGCGCCCGTGGACGACCGTCGCCGTGTCGCGGTGCCGCTCGCGACGTTGCGCGAATTGCTGGCGCCGCTCGCCGAATACCTGGCGCATCCGCGCGACAAGTTGCGCCTGCCACGGGTGCAGGCGGGCAGGCTGGAAGAATTCGAAAACGCGCTGCCGAAGAACGGCAAGCTGGATGCGCCGAGCGACCTGACCGGCTTCACCACGCGTCTGCGCGAGGCTGCCGAGCATGCCTCCGACGCGGTGCCCGAAGGACTGGTCGGCGAATTGCGCGGTTACCAGCGCGAAGGCTTGCGCTGGTTGAACGCGCTGGCGGCTGCCGGGTTGGGCGGTGTGCTGGCCGACGACATGGGCCTTGGCAAGACCGTGCAACTGCTCGCGCACATCCTTGCGCTCAAGCAAAGCTCGGCGCTCTCGCAGCCGGCGCTGATCGTCGCGCCGACCAGCCTGATCCCGAACTGGCAGGCCGAAACCGCGCGCTTCGCGCCGTCGCTGAAGGTGCTGACGCTGCACGGACCGGAACGCGTCAAGAGTTTCGATCGCCTCGCCGGCCACGACGTGATCCTCACGAGTTACGCGCTGCTGCCGCGCGATCTCTCCGTGCTGCGCGAGCAGCCGTTCGCGATGGTGGTGCTGGACGAGGCGCAGCAGGTGAAGAACCCGCGAACGCAGGCGCGGCGGGCATTACTGTCGATCGCATCGAAGCGCCGCGTGTGCATGACCGGCACGCCGCTGGAAAATCACCTCGGTGAATTGTGGTCGCAGGTCGATCTGGCGGTGCCGGGATTGCTGGGCGACGAAGGTTCGTTCCGTCGTCACTACCGCATTCCCATCGAACGCCAGGCCGACGCCGACTGCCAGGCGCGGCTCAACCAGCGGATCGCACCGTTCATCCTGCGCCGCACCAAGGCGCAGGTCGCGACGGAGTTGCCCGCAAAAACCGAGATCGCGCGACGCGTGGTGCTGTCGGGCAAGCAGCGCGAACTGTACGATTCGCTGCGCGTATCGCTGGGCGACGAAGTGCGCGAAGTGGTGCGCCAGCGCGGTCTTGAGCACAGCGGCATCATCGTGCTCGATGCGCTGTTGAAGCTGCGCCAGACCTGCTGCGATCCGCGTCTCGTCAAACTCGAATCTGCGCGTGGCGTGCGCGAATCAGCCAAGCTGGAACTTCTGATGGACATGCTGCCCGACCTCCTGAGCGAAGGCCGGCGCGTGCTGCTGTTTTCGCAGTTCACCGAAATGCTGGGGCTGATTGCGCGCGAGTTGAACCGCCGGCATCTGCAGTACGTGACGCTGACCGGCGATACCCGCGACCGCGCCGAGCCCGTGCGCAAGTTCCAGGACGGCGAGGTGCCGCTGTTCCTGCTGTCGTTGAAGGCCGGCGGCGTGGGCTTGAACCTCACTGCGGCCGATACCGTGATCCATTACGACCCGTGGTGGAATCCCGCCGCTGAAACCCAGGCCGCCGACCGCGCGCACCGCATCGGCCAGGACAAGCCGGTGTTCGTGTACCGCCTGATCTGCGCCGACACCGTCGAGGAACGCATCGAGGACCTGAAGGCGCGCAAGGCGGAACTCGCGCAAGCGGTGCTGGAAGGCGGCGGCACCCGTGACAGGCTGAGATTCGACGAGACCGATCTGGACGCGTTGTTCGCGGCGGAATGATTCGCTCCGCGGTTCATCACCGGCGCGAATCCGGTTTGCGCTCGGCGCGTTTCAGGAACACCCGCATCTCCTTTGCGGCCTGCACGTCGCCCCGCGCTTCTGCAACTGCAATACCACGCTGCCACGCATCGGTGGCGCCCGGTGCATCGCCCGATTGCAGGCACGCCTTGCCCAGCAGCTTCCACGCGGCGGAATAATCCGGATCGAACTCGAGCGCGGCGCGCAGGTGCACGATTGCTTCTGCCGCGTCGCCCGCCTCCAGCAACGCCGCGCCCAGCGAATAACGCAGCAGCGCGCCGTCACGCGAACCGCCGAGTTGTGCACGCAGAGTATCGATGCGATTCATTCGGGTGCAACACTGTGCATACAGCTTGGTGAGTTCACAGTCCTTGGCTCGGCGGTATGAGCGCAGCGGCCAACAGCTGGGTACGCTCCGCCGTAATGGTGTCCTCGGCAGACCACCAACCCTTGTTGTCGCTCCGCATACCCCAAAACCCGACGGTCAAGAAGCCATCATCCGGATGGCAGGCCAAGTGGGATTCGCTGATACCTGCAACGACGAGCCGTCCGTTGAGGTGCGCCTTGAACCATACCGGGTACGAGCAGTTGGCCCAGTCTGTGCGGCCCGGCGCGCGTGCCTGCATTTGCCGGAAATCGGCATCTGGTGCCGTCCGGCGATCCATACCCCAGGGATCCCGGACATATCGTTGCGCGGCACGCATGGCGAGCGCAGGCGTCAAAGCGCACTGCGGCGAAGCACTCGGGCAATAGTTTCCTTTGCTTATGTTCAGAGCGTAGCCGTACCTCAAACGGATGCGAGTGGGGGCACTCCATCGGTTTCCGCCCAGCCAGCGTCGCCACTGAAGGTCCGTGATATGCGGGAAGGCGGGCGGGTGGGTCACATTGATCGCGACCGGATGGCCATCGATCAATGCAAGATATCCGGTCGATCCGCCGTCGCGCATGCACGTGCCCGACAGCTCTCCGATTTGGCCGCCAACAGGCACGGTGGCGTTACCCTCTTTTCGGAACACCACCCAGTACTGGCAGTCAGCTGTACCCTCGATCGTAAACGCACCTCCCAATCCTGCCGATGGGAGGTACATCACTGTGAAGAAGCCGCGGTCGAACTGTCTCAGTGCCTTGCGCAGGCTCGGATCCGGCGCCGCGGCAAGAATCGAGATCTCGCGGTCGACCGACTGCGTATCGGCGTCATGCGGAGTGGGCAACACCGCGATATCTGCGGCCGCGAGCGCTTTCATTACGTCTGGCGTATCCGCCGGCAACGCTTTTGCGACTGCAAGCAGACGCGCCGCGATCGGGCGGTCGCGGGTGGTGTCCGGATTGTCCACATTGCGCAGGAAGGCAATACGCAGTCGGTAGAAATGCGCAAGCGCGTTATCCGACGTGGGAAGCGACGGGAATTGGCGCTGAGCGGCTGAACGCCACCACATTTCACGATTGCGATCCCCGATCCAGTTGATCTCGTCTTTTTTCAGATCGTCCGCGCGCGATGGATCCCTCGCCAACGCCGCCGTATAGGCCACCGATAACTGCCCATCCAATATCAGCAAGTCCCGATGGCTACAGATCGTTTGCGCGACCGGATCATGTATACGGTTGCAATCGATGCCAGTCGCCAATGCGTGAGACGCCGGCAACAGGATGACCGCCAACTGCGTCCAACGGTTCAGTAGCTTTCGCGCGCTCATGACCCGGTTGTCTCAGGCACGCGTCGCACGCTACCACTCTTGCAGATTCTGCGCATGTCTTGATCCAGGGTTGAGCTGGCTAGTCCACGAAGATCAGCCCCGAGATCGCAGCGTGTGCGGCCAAATGTCGTTCAGTGCACCTGCGCGTAACGCCAGTAATTCGCCGCCGGCAGCAGCACCGTGGGCGTGGCTTGTTCGGGCGGTTGCTGGCCGCGGCGAAGCGTCGCCAGCGTCGGTGCATTCCAGATCACCATCCAGGTGCCGCGGTACGGTTGCACTAGCCGCGCATAGCGAAGATCGCTGGCGTCGAGGCGTTCGGGATAGTCGATCACCAAGCCGCGCGGATGCTTTGCTGCCCAGTCCTGCAGGAATTGGCCTTCGTACAGCCGATCGATGGGCCGGGTCATCCGCCCCATGAATTGGAACTGGCCGTCATAGATGCCGAGGTTGCCGATCGCGTGGCCTTCGGCTTCGGCGTGCGCCAGCAGGTTCGAAGCCGGTCGCATGTCGAAGGCGGGATACAGCGCCACCGCAAACAGCCCGTACGCGCCGGCGGTGCCGATCAGGCTGGCGCTGGCGATGCGGCGCAGCTTGCCGCGTCCCGGCAGCAGCACGAACACGCCGATCAGCAGATACAACACGCCAAAAGGTGCGCTGACCGGTGCGAGATCGCGCAACCAATGACCGTGCAGTCTGGCCGGCCCGACCAGCGGCAATGCGAACAGCAACGCCGCGAGTGCGAATGATCCGATGGCCAGCGGCCACGCGCCCAGCCATGCACTTTGCGCAAGCCGTTCATCGCGCGCCCGCAGCGTGGCGATTGCCGCCGCCATCAGGATGGCCGCGGCCGGCAGTTCCGGTACCAGGTAATAACTCTGTTTGCCGCTGAAGGCGCTGAAGATCACGAACGCGCCCACCAGCCACACCAGCGCCATCCTGAATCCAGGCGACCAGGGTCTGCGCAGTGTTGCGAAGGCGGTCCACATGCGCGGCCACAGCACGAACGGAAACAGCAGCACGGCGAGCCACGGTACGTACCACCAGAACGGCCGCCTGTGGATGAACGCGTCCACCACCCGCCCACCGGTTTGCTTGTAGAGCAGGTTGTGCGTGTAGCTGCCGCCGCTCAACTGGATGGCGGGCACCACCCACGCAGCGAGCATGATGCCGCCGCCGATCACCGCGGCGAATCCGAAGCCGTACCAGCGCCCCGGATGCTCGCGCGCGTAGGCACTCCACCACGGGCCCAGCAACCACACCGGCAACGTGTGCACCAGCATCACCGGCCCCTTGGTCAAAAGGCCAAGCCCGATGCAGATTGCGAACCCGATCCAGCGCGGTTTGGCGCGGCGCGGGCCGGTGACGAGGCACAACATCGCGCCCAGCACCCACACCGCCAGCAGGCCGTCGTACATGATCTGCAGGCCGTATAGAAGGCCGTACGAAAACGCCAGCAACAGCCACGGCGTGGAGCGCGCGACCCACGCCCGCTCCGGAAACAGGCGCCGTGCCAGTTCCTGCGCCAGCACCAGTTGCGAGGCGCCGATCAGCACCATCAACACGCGCGGCCAGACATCGTTGACACCGAACGCGGCCCAGCCGGCATGGATCAGCCAGAACAGCAATGGTGCCTTTTCCGAATATGGCGCGCCGTTGATGTGCGGCACCCAGAACTGGTGGTGCGCCCACATGTCCCACGCCACCGCCAGCGCGCGGGTGGAATGCAGCGGAATCGGCGGCTGCATGAAAATCGTGATCAGTGCCACCAGCAGGTACAGCGGCAGCCACCACAACAGGGCGCGCAGGCGTTCGGTGAGGGCGTAGGAAGCGTCGGTCACTGTGCGTTCGGATGCGCCGTGGTGCGCTGCGAGTGTAATGGATGCGCTCGGCGCATCAGGCGTGCGCGGCGTCGCGCAAAGGCAAAGCCTGCCACGCCGCGATCACCTCGTCCGGCATGATCTGGTCTACGCGGTTGCGTTGCGGCAATCCACCGAGGGCGACGACGGCACTGCCGGTCGGGCTGCGCGGCAGCCACAGCGATGGTGGTTGCGCGCCGTACAGCACGATCAACGGACAACCCAGTGCGGCTGCGGCCTGCGCGGGACCGGTATCGATCGAAACCATCGCGGCGGCGTGTTCGCACAAGGCCAGCAGGCGCCGCAGCGGCAACTCATCGCCGGCTGCGAGCACGCGATCGGAATGCGCGGCGCCGGCGATCTGGCGCAGCAACGCAGCCTCGGGCGGCGCGCCGCACAGGACGATCTTCGCATCCGGGCGCCGCGCAAGCACGGCACGGATGACGGCCACCCAGTGGGTCAGCGGCCATTGCTTGTCGTCACCGAGTTGTCCGGCGCGCCCGCGCTTGAGAGTGCGCTTGTTGCCCGGTTGCAGCAGCACCAGCGGCGCATTGTCGAAGCTGCATGCGCGCAGCCACTGCTGCAGGTCGGCACGGTCGGCGGCATGGACCGGCAGGCAAGGTGCATTCGGTGCGGCGGCCTGCGGCGCGTCGGCGAAGGCGGCCGGCGTCATCGCGCCAAAACGTTGCCAGCGGTCGATCCAGTGTTCACCCTCTCGCAACATGCAATCAGGATTCGCGAACGCGCAGTGGTCGTCCGGAATGTGCGCGCGCTGCAACAGCCAGCGAATCTTGTCGATCGACCAGTCGTCGCACACGTAAACCGGGCCGGGCGGTTGCGCGCGCAACCGCGCGACCAGATGTCGCTGGCTGGGATCCAGCCAGTAGGGACGCTTGCGGCTGGCGAGCCTGAGCGTGGGGTCTGCATCCGGATGTCCCGCGAACAAGGGCTCCAGCCAGCCGCCCGATCCCAGCACGCGACAAGGCTGACCGTACCTGCGGTGCAGCAGGCGCAACAGCGGCGTCAGCAACACCATGTCCCCGAAGGCGCCGAAGCGGATCACGAGGGGCGGCGCGAAGGTGGGCGGCATGCTTTGGGCGCGGACGAGTTTCGTGCAGTCGTCAGCGGGCGCTTCCGACTCACGCATGGCATTGGGGGTTGCCATTATCGCGGAGTTGTCGTCATCGATGAATCGCCCCGGCGAAGACGCAGCGACAGGGCAAAGCAGCAGCCGAGCAACAATTCCAATGGCGCACGCAGATAGTCGAAGCGCCAGGTCAGGTAATCGAAAAGATTGACGATCAGCATGATCCCGAGGCACCCGAGCAACGCCCAGTACAGGACGTTGCCGACGATGCCTGCGCGACGGGCCAGCACCAGGTCGCGCACCAGCAGCGCGAACGCGGCCAGCAGCAAGCACGCGCCCATGACCCCCAAGCCGACGACTGCCTGCAGATAAGCATCGTGCAGATGTGGAGGCACGTAGCCGCCGATGTGGATGCCGCTGGCGACGATCAAGGGGTGGATGCTGCGCAGGCCGATGCCCCACAACGGGTGCGTTTGCCAAGCATGCCAGCCGAGTTCGGCGAGCTGTACGCGTATGGTGACCGAACTGGAAGGGAGATCCTCCAGTTCGCCGTGCGCCAGCGCCGCGGCGATCGCTTCGCCACCGGCGAGTCGATGCGCCACCAGCGCGTAACCGACGGCCAGTGCCGCGATCACGGCGAGCAATGCCATGCCCAGTGCGATGGCGGCCGGACGGTGCCACTGTCGATGGACATCGCGCAGGCAGGCGTACAAGGCGATCGGCACCATCAACGCTGCGGCCAACCAGGCGCCGCGCGATTGCGCATACAGCAGGCACGCCAGCAGCGGCACACCCGCCACCACCAGAACGACTGCGAAACCGATCCTCTTGCGGCCGAGAGGGTGCGGTGGTCGCGACAGTGCAAACAGGGACAGCAGCAGGAGTCCCATCGCCGCATATTCCCCCACAATGTTCTCGGCATAACGAAGGCGCAGGCGCAAGGCGCCGCCGACAATCGCATCGATGCGAGCCCACGGTGTGCATACCAATGCGGCGACTACGAAGCCAGCCACCATCAAGCCCAGCAGCAGCGGCATGCGGCGCGGCCGCTCCGCCAACCACGCCCCGATCGCGCATGTCAGCACGCCGACCCGGATCGGTTCGGCGTTGTAGGAGAGATGCTTGCCGAAGGACAATTCCGGTGTCAGTCGGGCGACGTATGCGGCTTGCAATACGGCGTAGGCAATGAAGGCCAGCACCAGCCACGAGAGTGGATGCCGGACCAGCGCGCGCCAGCGTTTTCCGCCTGCCACCACCAGTATCAACAGCGCTGCAGCGCCGCCGTATTCGGGCCGCAACCACTTTCCGAAGTGGGTCATCGCGAAGAATGCCTGGAAGGCCAATGCTGCCCAGGCCAGCCGCGCCGCCCACGAATCGCCGACTGTCGCGGTGCCGCTCAATGCAGCGTCGCGGCCAGCGCTTCGCCCACCCGCCGCACGAACGTATTGCGGTTCTGGATGAACCACGCACGACCACGTTCACCCAGGGCACGCAGCTCGCTGTCGCTGAGGCTCAGCGCGTGCTCGATGGTCTGCTCCAGCGCGCGCTCGTCGAAATAAAATGTCTTGGCCAGCGCCATGTTGCCGGTATCGGCGTAGGGCACCAATATCCCGCGCTCGGGCGTGACCAATTCGTTCATCGGCGGTGCGTCCACCGTCACCGTCACTGCGCCTACGCCCAATGCCTCGACGAGGTAATGCCCCCAGCCATCGGTTTCCGACAAGCACAAATGGAAGGCGTGGCTGTTCTGCAGCCGTTGCAACTCGGCGTAATGCGCGGGATTGGATGCGTCGAGATAACCCAGTCGATGCTCGATGTTGGGTGCAGATGGGCCGGGATGCGCCTCGCGCGGATGCTGCAGGACGGTCAACGTTGGCCATTCGGGGTGCCGCCGCCAAACCGCCATCAGCCGATCGGTACCCTTGATGCGGCTGCCGCCGGCAAGATGGAAGAACTTGCGTTCACGGGGAACCGCAGGGTCGTAGCGGTCGTCGCTGTGGAAACCGACCCAGCTGGTCGGTTGACCGAGCCGCGTGAATATCAACGCGGCGTTGTGCGTCTTGGCCCAGATGCGATCGATCGAGCCCACGAAATGCTGGTCGCGCCGATCGAACCACTCCGGGTTTGGCAGCGCAACATTGCAGCGTGAGCGCACCAATTGGATTGGCCACAGATGTTCGAACATGATGTTGAGATCGAACACCTGCGGAGGGCGCCATTGGCGGCGCAGCCCGAACCATGCCTGCTGCGCACGCACGTAGGGGCGCATCCATCTGCGCCGCCGCCGATGTTCCTGCTTCCAACCGAGCGCCGTCAGCGTGACCTCGCAGCCGTTGAGCCGCAATGCATCGGCGAGCAGCCGGGAATCGCGGGAAAGCCCGAAGCCGTTGTCCCAGAAAACCAGATTGACGGTGGTCATGCGCGTTGTTCCGTGTACGCGTGCACAGTGGCCGATTTTTGCCGGCTTTTCCTTGTCGGGGCAACCATGATAGCCGGCATTGTCGCATTCGGATCTGAATGTTGGCCGTCGGCGGCGCGATTTTCGATTGAGCCGGCATGGCGCCAGCATCGGGCTGCAATGATTTCGCCCGACGCGCTGCCTCGCGCTCGCGATGACGTGAATCGCGGCGCTCGGTTACCCTCTGCCCTCGTACCGTCACCCCTGGAGGCTTCGCTTCCCATGCCGCCCACCCACGCGCTGCTCAGCGCCTGCGTGATCACCTTGAACGAGGCCGATCGCATCGCCGCGTGCCTCGACTCGCTCGCATTTTGCGATGAGGTGGTGGTGGTCGATTCGGGTTCCACCGACGGCACCCGCGAGACCGCCGCCGCCCACGGCGCGCGCGTGATCGAACACGCGTTCGAGGGTTTCCGTGCGCAGAAGGACTTCGCGGTGGGGCAGGCATGCCATGAATGGGTGCTGTGCCTCGATGCCGACGAACGCGTCACGCCCACGTTGCGCGCGTCCATCGAAGCGGCGCGCCACGGCGGGTTCGACAACTTCGCCGGTTTCCGTTTTGCGCGCAGCACCGAATATTTCGGCGCGTTCCTGCGTCACGGCAACGCCTATCCCGACCGGGTGCTGCGCCTGTTTGATCGCCGCCGCGGCGGCTGGCGTGCGGGCCGCGAGATCCACGAGCATGCCGTGGTCGACGGCAACGTGACCACGCTCGCGGGCGACCTGCAACACGTCGCCTACCGTTCGCTCGACGATCAGCTCGCGCGTTATCGGCGTTATGCCGCCATGATGGCAACCCACATGCATGCGAGCGGTCGCCGCGCACGTCTGCGCAACCTGATCGTGAATCCCGCGTGGCGTTTCCTGCGTGGTTACGTGTTGCGCGCGGGGTTCCTCGATGGCTGGCGCGGCTTCCTGTTCGCGTGCATGGAAGCCGACTACGTGCGCGAAAAATTCGCACGGCTGTGGCTGCTGCAGCGCGTTAATGATGGACCGTAGTCGCGAAGTGGGATGGCGGCTGGCAAAATAAAGGGTCGGGTTTCGCTGGCAATGGTTGCCGCGAACGGCAGGATTCGCAGCGAGGCATCATGAAAACCGCATTGATCACCGGGGTGTCAGGACAGGATGGCGCGTATCTCGTCGAGCTGCTGCTGGACAAGGGTTACAAGGTGTATGGCGCGTACCGCCGCACCAGTTCGGTCAATTTCTGGCGGATGCAGGATCTCGGTGTTGCCGAGCACCCGAACCTGGAACTGGTCGAATAC
>Ga0207667_10004565_pt1 | contig 16978 bp, 17 predicted proteins | sample KBSCornC52_FD_184301 | JGI IMG/M metagenome (GOLD analysis project Ga0207667, IMG submission 184301) | Corn rhizosphere microbial communities from Kellogg Biological Station, Michigan, USA - KBS Corn C5-2 (SPAdes) (version 2) | ecosystem: Host-associated > Plants > Roots > Rhizosphere > Soil ...
GCTGCTGGCGTGACTCCCGCCAACCCCGCCGGAGCGGGCCGCGGCCGAGGGTTGGGCGCAGCAGTGAATAGCCGGCCGCCCAGCGACCCAGCCCAGGTTGAACGTGGGAAGGCGCTTTACAGTGTTCGCTGCGCCTTTTGCCACGGCGCGGATGCGCGGGGCGGGGAAGGTGGCCCGAATCTAGTGCGGTCCGGCCTGGTCCTGAATGACATCAAAGGAGAGTCAATCGCCCCGGTAGTTCAGAATGGCCGTCCCGACGCGGGGATGCCGAGGTTCGATCTTACCGTCGCGCAGATAGCGGATATTGCCGCGTTTCTACACACCTTTAGGGCGGTGGGACGAGATCCCGCGCGAAACCCTCCTCCCAATATTCTCATCGGCGACGCGAAGGCCGGGCAGGCCTACTTCAACGCCAAGTGCGCGTCCTGCCATTCGGTGACCGGCGATCTCAAAGGTCTGGGATCGAAAATTGCCGATCCTAAGACATTGCAGCAGACATGGCTCATGCCTGGGGGAGGGCGTGGCGGGTCCACGGTGACCAAAGTTTCTCCGAAAACCGTCACCGTCACCATCTCCCCGGCTCAGAAGTTCGAGGGCCGGCTCGAGCGTATCGATGACTTCACCGTCACCTTGGAGGAAGCCGACGGAACCTCGCGTACGTTTATCCGCGAAGGTTCGACCCCGCAGGTGGAGGTTCACGATCCGCTGCGGTCGCATAAAGACTTGCTCCCGCTCTATACCGACAAAGATATCCATAACGTGACCGCGTATCTGGCGACCATCCGATGAAACACATGAAGGAATTATTATTCGTAACGGCCGTAGTCCTGGCCTCAGAACTGGTGACGGGACAGGCACTCGATCCCGCGGAATTGCTCAAGCCGCTGTCTGAGTCATGGCCTACATATTCTGGCGACTATTCCGGCAAGCGCTACAGCGCCCTGACGCAAGTCAATCAATCGAACATTAAGAATTTAGGGCTGGTGTGGACTTCCAGGATCACCGCGGGCTTGAATAACGCGGGTGGCGGAGGAAGAGGGGGATTCGCTAACGCTGCGGCGCCCACAATTATCGGTGGCGAAGGCACGGGCGACCTGAACGAGAGTGGTCCAAATTCAAGGTCGAGCCGAATCGTGAGTTCGATTCTGGAAGTAAACGGAAAACTGTATTTCTCGACTCCCGATAACGCATGGGCCGCCGATGCCCGCGACGGGCACATCCTGTGGCATTTCGTTTGGAAGACGAAGGGCGGCACTCACACCGGGAATCGAGGCCTGGGGATGTGGGGGAATCGGTTATACCTGGAGACCCCCGATAACTACCTGGTGTGTCTCGATGCAACGACGGGCAAGGAACATTGGCATAAAATGCTTGCTCCTTTAGCTCAGCAATATTTTTCGACGAACTCGCCGATTGTCATCGGCAATCACGTCCTGGTGGGCCTGGGCAACGATCTGGATTCGCCCGCCTTCTTGACCGCCTATGATCCCGAGACCGGAGAGATTCAATGGCGCTGGTACGCAACCCCTCAGGAGGCCAACGATCCGGCGCTAAAGACGTGGGCTAACTTGACGGCAGCCAAGTTCGGCGGCGGCCACATGTGGATTCCAGGTTCTTATGATCCTGAAACGCATCTTTACATCGTCGGAACGGGGAATCCAACTCCGGCGTATACGTCAAAATCCCGTGGTGAAGGGGACAACCTCTATACCTGTTCGCTGGTTGCAATCAACGTGGACACGGGGAAATTAGTCTGGTACTTCCAGACATCGCCGCATGACACGCACGATTGGGATTCCACGCAGACACCGGTTCTGGTAGATGCTCCTTTTAACGGAAGGCAGCGCAAGCTGGTAATCACGGCTACTCGCAATGGCTTTTTCTACACTCTCGACCGGGTTACCGGGGAGCATCTGGTTACTGGCAAGTTCTCTCCGACGGCGAATTGGGACAAGGGTGTGGACGGCCGCGGTCAACCCGTTCGGAATCCGGCCAAGGACTTCGACATTGCGGGAGCGCTGGTTTCTCCCACCAACGCCGGTGCGACCAACTGGATGCCGCCTACGTTTAGTCCTGATACGGGGCTATTTTACGTCACCACCGAAGATAGCTACGCCATGTACTATCTGACCGATACCGATCCTCGTGGATCCATGGGGCTCGGGGGTAAGGACGAGCAGGCTGCTGGATCTCTAGGGACATTTTTAACCGCCATGGACTACAAGACGGGAAAGATCGCCTGGCGGCATCAATACCCTGAAGCAGGTGCATGGGGAGGCACGAACGTAGGCCATGCACTCCTCACAACGGCCGGCAAACTTCTTTTCGGAGGCGATCCGGGGGGCAATCTGGTCGCCTACGATCCAGCGACTGGTGCGATCTTGTGGCATGTCCATTTAGGCGAAGTCTCGGGTCCCGCGCAGACGTACATGCTGGATGGCAAACAATACATCTTAATCTCAGCGGTTGATTCGCTGTACGCATTTGCGCTGAATTAAGCGCAGGAGCACGAAAGGGGCAGACGACAATGTATGACCGCAGAAAATTTGCGAAAGTTTTCGCCAGCCTACCGGTGACCGCGGGTCTAGTATCGTTGGCGCAACGCGCAGCCGGCCAGCAAGTCCCTCGGGCGAATCCGGCCAAGCCGCCAGCGGGAAAGGGCCAGATGGACGGCAGTCCGCTGGGCGACCCGCTGCCGGGACAGAAGTGGAGGGTGCATGATCGCAACCGCCCGCAGCCTCGTAAAGTCACCCCCGGGTTGCCTATGGCCATTGAGCTTCCCCCATCCGACGCGATTGTTTTGTTCGACGGCAAGAATCTTTCGCAATGGAACGGTGGCGGGCGAGGCGGTGTGGTTACCGAGCCGCGCTGGAAGGTTGAAAACGGATATGTGGAGATGGTCCCCGGCACCGGCGGACTGGTGACCAAGGAAAAATTCGGCGATATCCAATTGCATGTCGAATGGATAACTCCGACCGGAGCGGATCCCTCACGTGTGGGCCAACAGCGCGGCAACAGCGGTATCGTCCTGATGGGACGTTACGAAATCCAGGTTCTTTCCTCCTTTGATAATCCAACCTATCCGGACGGAGCCGCGGGCTCCATCTACGGCATGTATCCGCCGATGGTGAATCCCTGCCGTCCGGAGGGTGAATGGAACAGCTACGACATCATTTTTGAGAGCCCTCACTTTGATGGCGAGAAGGTCGTCAAGCCAGCATGTGTGACGTTGATCTTCAATGGCGTTCTGGTGCACCACCGGGTCGAGCTGCTCGGCAGCACGGCGGTTGAACCGATCGCCAAATATCAGCCTCATCCTCCGGAAGAACCGTTTTCGCTTCAGGCGCATGCGGGCCCGGTCCGCTATCGAAACATTTGGGTGAGGAAGCTACTGGGGTACGACGCTTGAAAAAAGAACGGATCAAGTGAGATCGAGGAGAACAACATGAAGATTGCGCACGATTTCAGAAGGCGTTCAATGTTCACCCTGGCCGCCGCAGCTTCTGTTCTGGCGCTGGGAATAACGGCAATTTCAGCTCAGAGCCCGGCAGGCGCCGGTAAGAGCTCCAAGGGTATTACGAGGGCGTCCCAGAAAGTGATCGATCAACACATCGATCAAGCCTGGATGAAGAAAGCAATGTTCGACCTGCTGGATCACTGGCGCGACGCATCGGTGATGCCCAACGGGTTCATTCAGGAGAATCTGGACCGGCAATGGAAGCCGTGGGGAACCCAACGCGAGGCTAGTCTCAACGGTCAGGGTCGCCAACTCTACACCATGGTTGAGGGTTACGAGTATAGCCACGACAAGAAATACTTGGACGCAATGACCCGCGGCGCCGACTTTCTGCTGAAGATGCACGACGATCAATACGGGGGCTACTACAATCGCACGAAGCCCGATCTGACGGTCATTGACGATACCAAAACCGGTTTTCAGACCTTCGTCATTTTTCCCTTGGCCCATGCGTTTCAAGTAACCAAGGATCCGCGCTACGAGAAAGCAGCGATGGATCAATGGCATGTCATGCGCGACAAGATGAGAGACGGCCAATTCTTTACGGGAACGATGAAACGCGACTTCAGCGGCCCCGCCACGTCCCCCTTGGGTGGACGGGAGTCGCGCGCGGGTGTCACGACGGCCCCAGCCCAGGGTGTTCCGGCCGGAGCTCCTGGTGGTGGGAAGGGAGGCTTCAATCCCGGAAGGCACAGCCTGAACGTGCATATGTTCGAGGCGCTGCTGGCGCTATACGATGCCACGAAGTCGAAAGAAGTCTGGGACGAAATCACGGCTGAAATGGCCCAGATGGAAAAACTCTACGATTACAACCTGGGTTACCTGCCCGAGGGTTTCGACGCGAATTGGAAAAGCACCGGCGGGACAAACTTCAACGTGGGGCACTTGTTTGAATGGGCGTCGCTGTTCAGCCGAGCCGTAGAATTGGGAGCGGATCCGAAGTTTATCGCGCTTGGAGGTCGGAGCATCGACCTGGCATTAAAGATCAGCTACAACAAGCCGGACGGCGGTGTCTGGATGAATGCGAGCGTGAATGGCGAAATCGCCAGAAAGTACATGATCTGGTGGACGGAATGCGAGACCCTGAAGGCCACGGCGCGCTATGCGATCCTCCATGGGCGAAGCGATCTTTGGCCTTACTTCGACCAGACTCTGGCGTTCGTGAAGAAGAACTTTCTCGATACCGAATACGGCGGCTGGTTTGAGGGCGTCATACCCGGATCTCCGCGCGAAGCTTTGGGCGATCGCGCATACATCAAAGGTGCAGTGGATGGACCGGAATGGGGTTCCTACCACCAGACGACGATGTTCACCGATCTATTGCATCTCGCCAGTCGATAGCGGTGGGAGGATTTAAGCTGTGTTGATTTTCGCCGCTTGCGTCGCAATCTTTGTATACGGGATGGTTTCCTCCATGCTGGGTACCATCAATCCCGGTTTAGCCGCCAAGTTCCATCTGGATAACGTTCAGATGGGTTACCTTGCTCTGGCCCAGGGCGTGGGGTTCGTGATTGCGTCGGTTTCAGGCGGCGCCCTAATGGACAGGAATGGCAAGAAGATCGGACTCTTGCTCGGCCTCGGACTGGTGGCGGCGGCCTTGTTTCTGCTGTCTAACGCCCCCGGCTACACCGCGATCATCGTCGCGATGGTGGGCCTGGGGATCGGGGCCGGAATCATTCTCACTGGTGCGAATGCTCTGGGAAGCGATGTCAGTGAGTCCAAGCGGGCTGCCGTTCTCAACTTCTTGAACGTCTTTGTGGGATTGGGAGGACTCGCCACGCCGTTCGTTGCCGGAAATCTTCTGTCCGGTGACGCCGTACGAGTGGCGTACGCTGGCGCCATCATCACTTCCGCGACTTTTGTTTTGCATGTTCTGACGAAGATGCCCACACCGGTTCGCGCTGTGAGCGGATCTCGATCTGCAGGGTCGAGTGGGGTATTCAGGCGGCCGGTGCTTTATGTGCTCGCGCTCATCATATTCCTCTATACGGCCTGCGAATTCGGTATCTGGAACTGGTTGGTCAAGTATCTGATAAGCCGGGGTATTCCAGAATCCAGCGCCTTGAATATCCTCTCGCTTGGCTTCGCGTTGGGATTGCTACTGGGTCGCGTTGCCATCGCACCCGTGCTGATCAAGATTCGGCCGCTCAATGTGGTTTTGGGCGCTGCGGCCTTGATGGCCATCACTACCTATTCCGTGTTGCAGGTTTACGACCTTAAAACGGCGGCGATCGCTGTGTTCTGCACGGGATTGGCGATGGCTCCGGTGTTCCCGACAACGCTCGCCGTGCTCGCCAATATTTTTCAGCAGGGGACCGCGACGGCAATCGGATTCACGATTACCTGTGGATTCACCGGACTGACCGTGAGCTCTCCCATCATCGGATGGCTCTCTGGGCCGGATCCCAAGGGCCTGGGAGCCGGTTTGATGGTGCTGCCGATTTTTTCCGTCGTGATCGTCGGAATTACCGTATTGCTACTCCGTTCAAAAGCAGTTCCCGACGGAAGTGCTATTGGTTCACGGACGCCGGCCGGAGTGGCGGCGAAGGTAGGGTGAGGTTCCGCTTCCCAGAGGAGACTTGCGTTTATGAAATAGACCCTTTTCCTTGTCGCGATGGTGACGAGCTACGCTCAATCGACCAGTCGGTGCGCGGATTTGGCTCGGTTCCAGATGCCGGGCGCGACCATCGAGATTACGGGCGCGGACGGCAAGACTTGGCATTCGATTCGCGGTGGCGATACCGGAAAATTTGAACGGTAACGGCAACTTTCTGCAACAAGGCGGCGGCCTAAACGGAACCGTGGGGGAGCCGATCGGCAATCAGGCCGTTGGAGACAAGCCGGCGTTGGCGCGCGGTTTTGCGGTCGCTAGCAGCGACACCGGACATCAGAGCACGGGCGGTGGCTTCGATGGTAGGTTCATGCAGGACCAACAGGCCGCACTCGATTGAGTTTGTCGCGATTGGACGGCTGACGGTGCTCGCAAAGCTGACCATCGCATCCTACTACGGCAAGCCGCCTGCGCATTCCTACTATGTCGGATGTTCGACGGGCGGACGGAGGCGATGCTCATGTCGCAGCGCTATCCGACAGCGAGAAGAAGGCCTTCGTCGCAAAACTGCTCAATGAGTGCGATGCTCGCGACGGCGTGAAGGAAGGGTCAACCTCAGCAGCTTCTCCTCGCACGGAGGTAAGCTGATCTTCTATCACGGCGTGAGCGACCCATGGTTTTCCGCTAAGGACACCCTCGACTACTACCAGCGCATGACAGCGACTAATGGCGGCGCGTCGAACGTCACGGATTGGAGCCGCCTGTTTCTTTCGCCGGGCATGGGCCACTGCGGCGGCGGCAGCGCTAGGCTGGATAACTTGGGCGTAGATCTTGGTGGCCGGCTCCTGAAGCACCCAGCCGTCTACGGTGATACCCAATTCCATTCTCGGGATCGGGCTTAGGATCGTTCGCGCCGTTCGGCAGCGGCAAGTAGCAGAAGTGACCGCTGGTGCGTCCGCCGGGTCCGCGACTCCCTCCGCGCCGCTCTGATGGTTGCATTGAACTGGAGCGCGGGATTGAAGAAACGATGCTCAACGCCTGGTAAGGGCAGGCCGGAGATCGGCCAGAAACCCGCCCATAGGAGGCGTCAGACTGCAACTCCTTCCGAGTGGTCGGGTACTGAACGGCCAGGCAGCCCACCACCCCAGAGTCAACCAGCGTGTTGTCGCGACATCATGGGAGATGATCCACAGTCCTCAATCGCCCTTCTTTGAGTGAAGACTCCCTGCTCTCATCGCCCGAAATCACCACCGCCCCTGGGCAATGTAGTCGAATTCGTAGCTGCTGACTCCATCAGTACTCAACACCCTGCACCACAAGATCCTTGGCTAGAGTGGCGGTCCAAGGAATCGTTTGCGTATCTTCGCGACCATCGTGAACTCCGGGTCTACTACGTTCGCGACCTCATACTCCATTCCCTGGCCCATCAGCACACTGGCGCTGCGCTCGTCGTATCCATAACTCTCCATGAGCCACCGCAACAGCTCGGTGGTGGCATGTTGTAGAGCTTCATTGAGGGCCCGCGAACTTCCTAGAACAATGATGAAATCCTCATTCTCGAGCCGTGGCCAATTGATTCTTTTCCCTTTGATAAGATCTACCGAGAACTCGACATCGAGCGACGTCTCGATTGCGCTGCCCACCACTTCGCCATCGCCTTGCCGCGCGTGACCGTCGCCCAGAAAAAGCAGCGCGCCCGGCTCGAACACCGGGAGCATCAATGTCGCACCAGCGCCCATGCCGTTATAGTCCATGTTGCCGCCGAAGTTATCCGGGGTTGACGTGGGAATAGTGGCTTTGTTAGGAGGGGCCGTGGCGACACAGCCTAGCATGGGGCGCAGAGGCAATTCGATGTGCGGCCCTTTGAACTCGGCGGGATCGAGATAAGCCACTCCTTTTTGTTTGTCGATGTGCCAATTTGCCGTCTTGGGATCGCGGAGCGCCTGCAGGCGTAAAAAGGCCGGATCGATGGCGTAGGGCGCCAGAAGCGACGCGGAGAAACCCGTGGCGCGGTTTGTCTCCAGGCGCAACAGATGCACCACCAGAGTATCGCCCGCCTCGGCGCCTACGATAAAGAAAGGACCCGTTTCTGGATTGGGGCCTTGGCCGCGGCGCACACCGGCCGCATCCGTGCCGCCCGCATCGATGGTGGAAGTAATGACGTGGTCTCCGGGCTTGATCCGAAGGACCGGCTTGTGAGCGCCGGAAAAGGTGTTGAAGAATTCTTTGGGTTCGAAACGATGGGTTTCGGCGAAACCGGTAACGGCCAATGCAAGAGCGAGGAATAGCTTCATAACCCTCCTAATTTCGGTCGCCTACTGTGCCAGTCGGTCGCCTGTTCGTACGCGTGAGCCAAGGCCAGCATGGTAGTTTCGGCAAACGGAGCGCCACTGATCTGGAGACCAATCGGTAAACCCGAATTCGTAAAACCACACGGGATAGTAATTGCAGGCAGTCCGTACACATCGAACACACCAGGACTGTTGATGTTGCCCCCACCGAGATTGCCAGGACCTACCCCCTTGGCCTGTGGATTCGGAACAACGGGGTTCAGCGTGGCCGCAATGGTCGCCGGCGGGCCTTTCATTGTGGGTGTGATCAGAAGGTCCACTGTTGTGAATGTCTTCTTGATCTCCCGACGAACCAAGTCTACCTGTCGCCGCGCCTCGGCGTACACTTCTTGTTTCACATTGTTGTTGGTTTGGATCATCTGCACGCGGGTCGCGGTCTGATATTTCTCGGGTGACTCGGTGAGCCATTTCGCGTGATAGGCATAGGTTTCTGGACCCCAAATTGTTTGAGCGCCGACCGCGGGGGGAAGCCGCACGTCCGCTACGCTGGCCGTCAGCTTGCGGAGGGTATCGATGGCGATTTCCGTCGCCTTAGCGTATTCGGGGTCCAGGCCGTCGAAGAAGCCGGCCCGTGGCAAACCCAGTCGCAGTTTGGAAACCTGCATCTTGAAAGCGCGCCCGTAGTCGGGAACCGGCCAATTCACAGTGGTAGGATCCAGTTCGTCGTAGCCGGCGATGATGCCCAACATCAGAGCGGCATCCTGGACTGTTTTACAAATCGGCCCTACATGGTCGAGCGTCCATGCCATAGGGATGACTCCTCGATTGCTGACGCGCCCATAGCTGGGCATCAGGCCCACCGTACCGCAGTGGGAGCTTGGGATCCGGATCGATCCGCCGGTGTCCGTACCGAGGGTGCCAAAGCAGAGGCCCGCCGCGATGGCGGCGGCCGACCCCCCGGACGAACCCCCGGAAATCCGGTCCAGCCCCCAGGGATTGTGTACTGGCCCGAAGTATGAGACCGCGGCCGAGGGACCGTAGGCGAACTCGTGCAGATTCAGCTTGCCTAAAACGATCGCGCCTGCGCTCTTTAACATCCGGACAACTTCGGCATCTTCTGTGGGAATACGGTCTTTGAACAACTCGCTGGCTCCCGTGGTCCGAACGCCCGCGGTGTCGATGTTGTCTTTTATGGCGATGGGAATGCCGTGCAGCGACCCTCGCCACTTGCCCCGGCGTGCCTCCGCCTCCATCTCCCGCGCGGTGGCGAGAGCAGACTCCCTGGTGACGGTAATGAACGCGTTCACCGCTGGGTTGAGTCTTTCAATGCGTTTAAGGCAAGCTTCTGTGAGCTCCACCGGCGAGGTTCCCTTACTTCGCAAAAGCTCGGAGGCCTTCTTCAACGTCAGACCCGTGAGGTCCTGCGATTGGGAAAGCGCCGGCGTCACAGCCCAAGCGGCGGCCCCCACTCCGGCGGCCAGAAAACTTCTGCGCGAATCAGATGGGCTCATGTTGGCTTACCTCTTTCAACAATAGACGAATTCACGCGACATGCTTTTCCTGACCTTTCAGCGAGCCGCAGGTTCCTCGCGCACAGTTGGATACTTGATGCCAAGCTGATCCATGTACGAATCGTACTTTGACGGATCGTAATAGAGGGTTTTCATGCGCGGACGATACTCTTCCATTGTTTTCTGATTCAGCCAGATCGCGGGCTTATCGTTCGGGCGAAGAAGACTCTTATACTTCATGTGTTTCGTTTGGACGTTGTTGTAGTAATCCCAGGCCTGCTGCACAAGCTCAGGGTGCGTCAGAATATCGAGCATGGTCAAGGCCTGGACCTTTGCGCCTGCGATAACGCCCCTGTGGGCGATGGGCGTCGCCATAGAGACGCCGTTCGCCCAGTTGTGTCCGGGGCCGCCCCGAATGTTGGACGGATAGTTCAGTGTGACGGTCGGTACGGTCCAGATTACGTCTCCGATGTCGTCGGATCCGCCCCCGGTCGGCTCGTTCGCTCCAGGGCCAGCGCTTCGAGCTCCGCTGCGGACTTGGGTCTTCGTAATTCAGGTATCTTGGCGGCCAAACCACGTTCCGGAACTTTCAGCTCGCGCTGTAGCCCTTTGGCCAATGTCTGGTCCGCTTCCGACCATTGCGGCAGCCCGACACGCTTGATGTTTTCGTACATATCTTCCACTACGGGAACGTTGACTTCGCCGCCCAGACGCCGAAGAGGTCGGGGTGCCGTCGGCGCGTTTCGGCGCTTTGGCCGACAAGTTGGCCGGACCATCGGAAGGCGGGGAATCCGGGTGTGGGATAGTTCAGCCATTGCCCAGCCGGCGGGATCGCACCACGAAAAAGTAGGCCTCGAATACCTCCTTCATTCGTTTCCAGCAGTCCTAACTCATCCGCTGTGCCGGACCATCCTATCCTATACTGGCTTACAGCCTATATCAGCGTTTGAAGAATGATCTACGAAACCGAGTTGCATAAAACAATTTGGAGGGACGCATGATGAATAGATTTCGGGTTATCGTTGCCAGTTCCGCAGTCTGTTTAGCTTTGACGTCGCAGGGGCCTCGAGCGCGCGCGGCGGACGCAAAAGCCAATGCGGTCATTTCGGGAGAATTTTTGATCGATCCTCCCACGCTCATCAACCTAGGATTCGAGTGGATGATTCAGGGCGATGATAACCGCAACGCCGCTGTGGAAGTCTCTTATCGCAAAAAAGGCGAGTCCCAGTGGCGGCAAGGCATGCCTCTGCTGCGGTTACAGAACGAAGAGATTTTTCAGGGCGACCGGTTGGACGTGGTCTCGCCAAACATGTTCGCCGGAAGCATCCTGGACCTCGAACCGGACACGGAGTATGAAGCAAGATTTGTCCTGTCGGATCCGGACGGAGTTCAGGGCGCCGCCGAAAAGACGGTGACGGTACGCACTCGTCCCGAACCCAAGCCGTACGCCAACGGCAGAACCTTCCACGTTTACCCGCATGGGTTCAAAGGCACGAAGATCCAGCCCGCTTTCGAGGGTTTGCTATGCGCCTATTACCTGACTTGCTCTGGAACGGACTGGGCCACAGCTTCCCGGCCGCGAGTCCAGCCGGGCGATACGATTCTGGTTCATGCCGGGCTTTATAAATACGATCGCTACATTTATACAAATGATCTGTCGATCAGCACCGTTCCTTTCGACGGAACCTACTATCTGACGGCCAGCGGAACCGCGGAGAAGCCCATCGCAATCAAGGCGGCGGGAGATGGTGAAGCGATCTTCGACGGGAACGGAGCGTTTAATCTTTTCAATGTGAAGGCAGGGAACTATACCTATTTTGAGGGCCTCACCATTCGGAACACCGAAATCGCCATTTGGGCTGGTACGCAGTTCATTGAGGGATCCAAGGGATTGACCGTGAAGCGTTGCCGGTTTGAAAACATCGGCATGGGCGTCTACACGAACTATTCGGGCTCCGGCAACTTCTACATCGCCGACAACTACTTCATAGGAAGAAACGATCCCAAGCACCTGATCGCATGGACCGGCAATTTCTGGGCGCAGTTCGCCGGCGTGGAGGGACAAGTGTTTCCGCCCAAGATGGCGTCTTATATTGCCGTAAAAGTATACGGTTCTGGAAACGTCATCGCCTACAATTACGTGGCGAATTTTCACGATGGAATCGATAACGAAACCTACGGCAACCCGGACGGATCCGCCGCCATTGATGGACCGAAATATCCGTCCAGGGAGTATTGGGCCCGCCGCCCTGTATCGCTCGACTACTACAACAACTACATGACGAATTTCCACGACAACGCCTTCGAGGTGGATGGAAGTATGCACAATGTGCGGGTCATGCGAAATATGATGATCAATAATGCTTCCCAGCCCTATTGCAATCAGCCAGTGATCGGAGGACCGGTTTATTGGATCCGTAATATTTCCTTCAACTCGCCAGGGGGATCGGCGCGGCTTGCAGGCGGCTCGGGAATTCTGTTCTACAACAACACCATGTTCGGTGAAGTATCGGGCGGAACCACGTCGAACACGCATTTTCGGAACAATTTGATTTTGGCGCAGAACTCGAGCGGATTTGGAGGTCCGGGTGGCGGCGACCCTCCGCAGTCGGTGGTTTTCGGTTTTACGACCTATACGAACTATTCTTCCTCGGATTACAACGGGTTCAGCCCCAATGCCAACGCGCCCTACTCGTTTCAATGGAACTCGCCGGCCTGGGAGGTTTCCGCCGACTTTGCCAGCCGCGGCCACAACGCGCAGACTGAGACGCGGCGCTACAAGACGCTGGAGGAGTATCAGCGAGCGACCAAGCAGGATGCTCACAGTTTGCTGGTGGACTACGACACCTTCATGAACGTGCTGCGCCTGGACGGGCACGATGTCAAGACTGTCCAGAAACTCTACGACGCGAAAGATTTCGATTTCCGGCTCAAGCCTGGGGCTTCCGTAGTAGATCGGGGCGTCGTGTTACCCAACGTTACGGACGGCTTCGCCGGACGCGCTCCCGATTTGGGAGCGATTGAATTGGGGCAGGCCCCCCCGCATTATGGGCCGCGCCCCTAGGCTTAGCGATGGAGGGGGGCGGACTTTTTCGGCACGCCGTTGTCGGGTCATGCACCCACTGTCCAAAGCCGCGGCCTGGCATCTCTAATAGCAATGATGACGAAACCGAGCGTCGAGGACCTTTCAGTCCCAGATGCGTCCGCTCGGACGCGACGACTCGAGCTCGGCAGGCCTTACGTTGCCGGTGGCTGCGCCAAATCGCGATTTAGCAGCAACACACAATACTGGTCCGCAGCCCCGTCAACGTAACCGCGCCCTCGATCGCCGGATACCGTCGATGGCTCGGATAACCGCGTTTGATAAAAATATTCAAACCATCGGCAGCACAGTTAAGATAGACGGCAGCATGAGGAACAGCAGATGGGTGCGACTTCTGGCTTACGTGACCGGCTCGGTTAACCGGAACTTTTGTTGCGGAACGAATACCTCACTGCTGAGAATCGGATTCTGAGGCCAAGTTGCCGGCCCGGCTACAGTTTTCCGACCCGGAACGAATCACGCTCGCCGAGATAGGAAAGCAACTTGGCCGCAGGGCGCTACGAGAAGTCGCTTGCGTTACCAAACCCGACACCATTCTGGCCTGGTATCGGAGACTGATCGCTCAGAAGATCGTATACGCGCTGATCGTCGTGCCTACCGCGCTTCACCGCCCCGACATGTGGACGAAATCCCTCTCGTTTTCGAGACAGTAGTAATCCAACAGTTCGCTATCGAGAACGAGAGGCTGATCGATAACGACCGTCCACGGCATGGTGTAAGTTTTGGGATCGTCGATCGTGATTTCCACTTTGAGCAGCCCGAAACTCGGCTGCGTAATCCTCTCTGTCATCTTGCCCGCGCTCGTCAGGGGATTGCCGTTTGCGTCGAGCCACAGATCGTCCTTGAAACCGATCGTCTGAATGATAAGCGCGTCCCCGTCCCAATGCCCTGTGGAGTGACCGTTCCAACTTGGATTGGGATCGACGGGGAGCGGCCGGCCATCCAGGAAGATTTGCCGCCATTGCATGTTGCGTTCGTTCAAAGGACAAGCTTGTTGGGAGTCTGAACAATCTCCTTGTAATAGTCGTCGGTCCAGAGGCGAGGAGCTCCGCGAGGCATGCAGTGCACATTGGGATCGCTACGCTGTTCCGCTGCGCGCGCCTTTTGAATGGCCAACGCCTCAGGCTTTAGCGGCAAGACCCTGCCGTTGAGAGAAGATGCGATATTGATGAATTCGTTCGGAATCTGTGTGTCATTGCACTTCGCGCCGCAGTTGGCGCGCGTGACATCCGTACATGCCCGTGAAATCGGCGTGTCCGTCGGTCGTTCGCGGCGCAGGAGCCGCCATATTGGGCTTGCCGTCGGGTCCCTTGGGAACGCCCGCCGTCGGATATCCCAGATACTGCGCAGATAGTACGGTAGAGCTCGCCGCCAAGATCATCAGGACACCGCCGAATGGGCTCTAAAACGTCAATTTGCTTCCTCCTCTATATAGAGTCTAAGACCCGGAAGGGGTGGGCAATAGAAGAGACTTCCGGATCGCGACTTCAGCTACTTAGTGTGATCCTTGAAGAAGGCGAAAATCTCCGGAATGGACGCCTCGATGACGCTTCCGTGAGTCGCGCCGGGGACTTCCTTGTAGTTGTAGACCATTTTCATCTCCTTCATCGTATCGACCCATTTTCGGGTACCCGCGACCGGGACGAGTTCGTCGGCATCGCCCTGCGCAATCATCACGGCGACCGACTTGTCCTTCAAAGGCTGAAGGATGGTGCTCGCGTTCGGCGCCATCCGCATTGCGGCCGGAGCCATGGCGGCAATGGCCGCCCAGTTCGATGCGTACTTCGAACCCAGATAGAGTGTTCCAGCGCCACCCATTGAGTGCCCCATCAAATACGTGCGCCTGTCGTCGACGTTAAACTCTTTCCGCATCATGTCGAGCACATTCATCGCATCCTTCTCGCTAAGCTCGGAAAGATTCGCCGGAGCTTCCGGCGCTGGAGCTCCTTTGCCACCTCTGCCGCCCGTATTGATGATCGGCGAGCCATACCAGCCTCCAGTGTTATATCCCATCGGCGCAGCCAGAATGTAGCCGCCCACTTCCGCCTCATCAATCGCCTTGCCCTGGCACATGTAACCGGGGCCGATCCCCAAGCCGTGGAGAGAAATGATCAGCGGATTCTTCTTGTCTTTCGATACCTTGGAAGAGACGAATACGCAATAGGGCAAGTCCTCATTCGTATCGGCAAAGTGATACGTGCGATTCTGTACTCGCGGATCGTTCGATTTGATGAACCCGCCGGCGCCGCCGCCCTTTCCCTTTGCCGCTTGCTTCGCGGCGGGCTCTTGCGCTTGAGCTGGAGCGTGCCATAGTATCACGCCCCCTGCGAGGCCCGCGAATAGGACTGCCGTGGTTATCTTGAGGTTGAGTTTCATGAGTATCTCCTGAAAGTGAATTGTTGGTGCCCGCGCGAAGTTTTTGAAACCGGGCCGGCTGTTAGACCGGCTAACATCCACAGTTGAGCGCGCTTGATAGGTGCTAATTGATTCCCTTCTTGGATATGTGCCACGCTGAGTCCTGGCACAAGCCGCAGTTCGGACCCAAGAACATCTTGCCGGCTTCCGCGTCATTCTTGAACTGCCACTCTAGTAGCGCCACTGCAACTTTCGCGAACTCGCCACCGTTAGGCTGGTTGTAGGTGCCGCCATGCCCGATGCCATCCTTGTACCCTCGGAAGGCAGGTACCTTGGCAATGCGCTTGAAATCGTCGTTGCTGTTTTCGAACGCGATGTCGGTGGAATCACCCGAAATGTAGAACACGGGCGAATGGATTTTGTCCAACTGATCCTTGGGCACGTCTTCGGTTAGGCCGCCCCCGCCGCCTGGAGCCGGGAAGAGTCCGCCACTCCAATTACCGATCAAACTGATGCGAGGATCCGCGGCCACCGCGATAGCCTGAATGCCGCCGCAGGAGTGGCCCATCACAGCGACCTTCGATGTATCAATTTTGCCGTAATACTGGCTGTCTTTCCGGCCATTCTCGGCGATCGCCCAGTTAATCGCGTCGATCAACTGCGAAGACTTCGTTGCCGGCGCGCCTCCCCCCTGCTTGGCGGTGCCCTGCTTAGCCGCGCCTTGCTTCCCGGCGCCCCCGCCGGCGGGCTGAGCTTGTTTTCCTGCGCCTGAAGCCGGCGAAGCCTGCGGCGGGCCGATCGCAATCGCGAGAAATCCGAACGATGCGATTTCCGTGAGGAAATTCCGATACGAGGCGCCGTTGTTGACACACGCACCGTTACCCCAAGCAACGATCGGCAGTTTCTGCCCTTGCAGCTTGGACAGATCCATCGGCCGGTAAACAGTGTGCGTCGCGAGGCCCGGATCCTGCTCCATCCGTGCCGGGAAAGGCCCCGTTCCCTCCTGCCCCCACGCGCACGCAGTAGCACAAACCAAAGCAAGCAGAACTTTCCTCATATCGATTCCTCCATTCACTTGCACAGACTCCGCTATCACATCGGAATTCCATCCGGCATGAGACTTCTAACCATTCGCAGCTCCCTGTCATTGTTGCTACAGCTCTTCGGCCACAGGCGAAGTCTACGTACCTGTAGCTCATTATCCGAGGCGAAGTCAAGCTGTCAAAGGTTTCACCCCCCAAGGCCTCCGGAGCAGACGACGCTGCCCAAACGCGTTCCGATGTGTTGCGACTGACCAGGTTACTCGATGAGCTCTAGATTATGGTCCCAAACTGGATTGTCGGCCATTCGGTAGCTACTTCTTCGGCGGATCGGGTCAAAGGACAGTGTCCGTTTACACAAACCGCTTCGCATGCGGTTAAACTCAACTGCTTCAATCACATGCCGCTAACGGTAGGCGATAAGCTTGGCCCGTGTTCGTCGCCGCCGTCGCCGCGATCCTCACCCTTGCGCACAAGCCCAGCAAACCCGCTGCTGCGCCCGGCGGGGGCGGCTCGCGCATCGTCTTCGGCCGCGACGGCATGGTCTATATGAACGTCAGCGCCGGCGGCGATCCGCCGGCCCCCGCGTCCATGACCGCGCAGGATCCCG
>Ga0207667_10004568_pt1 | contig 16974 bp, 13 predicted proteins | sample KBSCornC52_FD_184301 | JGI IMG/M metagenome (GOLD analysis project Ga0207667, IMG submission 184301) | Corn rhizosphere microbial communities from Kellogg Biological Station, Michigan, USA - KBS Corn C5-2 (SPAdes) (version 2) | ecosystem: Host-associated > Plants > Roots > Rhizosphere > Soil ...
GGAGAGCGTGCCCATGAGCGTGAGATCGTTGAAGTCGCCGAGGTGGCCGATCCGGAACACCTTTCCCTGGAGCTTCGAAAGGCCCATGCCGAGCGACATGTCGAAGCGCTCGAGGATGGTCTTCCTCAGGGCGTCGGAGTCGTGGCCGGGCGGCATCACGACGGCGGTGAGGGCCGAGCTGTATTCGTCCGGGTCCTGGCAGAGCACCTCGAGCCCCCAGGCCCGCACCGCGCGGCGCGTGGCCTCGGCGTGCCGGTCGTGGCGCGCGAAGACGCCGGGAAGGCCTTCCTCCTCGAGCATCGCGATCGACTCGCGCAGGCCGTAGAGGAGGTTCGTGGACGGCGTGTAGGGGAACCAGCCGTTCGCGTTGGACGCGATCATCTCGTCCCAGCCGAAGAAGGAGCGCGGGAGCTTCGCCGCCTTCGACGCCGCGAGGGACTTCTCGGAAGTCGCGTTGAACGAGAGGCCCGGCGGCAGCATGAGGCCCTTCTGCGAGCCGCCGACGGTCACGTCGACGCCCCACTCGTCGTGCCGGTAGTCGATCGAGGCGAGCGACGAGATCGTGTCCACGAGGAGGAGGGCCGGGTGCTTCGCGGCGTCGATCGCCTTCCGCACCAATGGGATGCGCGTGGTGACGCCCGTGGAGGTCTCGTTGTGGACCACGCACACGGCCTTGATCGCGTGCGCCTTGTCGGCCTTCAGGCGCGACTCGATCTCGGAGGCGTTCGCTCCGTGGCGCCAGTCGCCCGGGATCATGTCGATCTCCAGCCCCAGCTTCTTCGCCATCCTGAGCCAGAGGCTCGCGAAGTGCCCCGTCTCGCACATGAGCACCTTGTCGCCCGGCGAGAGCGTGTTCACGAGCGCGGCTTCCCATGCGCCCGTGCCGGACGTGGGATAGATCACGACCGGGTGGCGCGTCCGGAAGATCCGCTTCATCCCCTCGAGGACGTCCTTCGCGAGGACCTGGAATTGCGGTCCGCGATGGTCGATCGTCGGCATGTCGATGGCGCGAAGGACGCGGTCCGGCACGTTGGTGGGACCGGGAATCTGCAGGAAATGGCGTCCGGCGGGCATGGGGCTCTCCTCGTAAAGGCCATGATGACCCGGCGGCAGGGGATCATCAGGCGATTATTGTCCATAATGCCGCACCCGACGCCCGTTTCATACGCACCTCGGTAAAAGCTCCCATGACCCATCCCCGCCCCGTTCCCGTGCGCCTCGACACGGGCGGCGAGCGCTCCGCGCTCGCCCGCCGGCTCGCGCGCGAGGTCGACGGCGAGGTCCTCTTCGACGCGGCGAGCCGGGGCCGCTATGCGACGGACGCTTCCATCTACCAGGTGATGCCGGTGGGGGTGGTCGTGCCGCGCACCGCGCAGGCGGCGATCGCGGCGATGCAGGTCGCGGTGGAGGAGGGCGTGGCGATCCTTCCGCGCGGCGCCGGCACCTCGCAATGCGGGCAGACCGTGGGCGCGGCGCTGGTGATAGACGACAGCAAGCACCTCGCCCACGCGATCGAGGTCGACGCGGAGGGGTTGCGGGCGGTCGTGGAACCGGGCCTCGTCCTCGATGCGCTGAACGCCCGGCTCCGTCCCCTGGGCGTGTGGTATCCCATCGACGTCTCCACCTCGGCGCAGGCGACGTTGGGCGGGATGGCGGGGAACAACTCGTGCGGATCGCGCTCGCTCGCCTACGGGAACACCGTGGATCGCGTGGAGGCGATCGACGCGTGGCTGCCGAACGGGGTGCGCGGACGCTTCGGCGAGGAGGCCGCGATGACCGATCCCGCGATCCGGGCGCTCGCCGCGAAGGCGCGCGCGCTCTGGGAGCGCGAGCGAGACGAGATCGCCGCGCGCTTCCCGAAGGTCGCCCGCCGCGTCGCGGGCTACAACCTGGACCGCCTCGACCCGGCGCGATTCAACCTCGCGAAGCTCCTCGTGGGAAGCGAAGGCACGCTCGCGTGGTTCGAGCGGCTGCACCTGCGCCTGGCGGAGCTTCCGAGGCACAAGGCGCTGGGAGTCGCGCACTTCCCGCGCTTCCACGACGCGATGGACGCGGCGCAGCACATCGTGAAGCTGGGACCGTGCGCGGTGGAGCTGGTCGACCGGACGATGCTCGACCTCGCGCTCGGGAATCCCGCCTTCGCGCCGGTCGTGAAAGGGTTCCTGCGCGGCGAGCCCGACGCGATCCTCCTCGTGGAATTCGCGGGCGCCGAGCGTGCCCCGCAGGTCGAGGGCGTGCGGCGGCTGGCCGAGCTCATGGGCGACCTGGGGTTCGCCGAGAGCGTCGTCGACGTGCCGGAGCCCGCGCGCCAGGCCGCGATCTGGAACGTGCGGAAGGCGGGCCTGAACATCATGATGTCGATGAAGGGCGACGGGAAGCCGGTCTCCTTCATCGAGGATTGCGCCGTGCCGCTCGAGCACCTCGCGGAGTACACGGCGCAGCTCACCGAGGTCTTCCGCAGGCACGGCACCGAGGGCACGTGGTACGCCCACGCCTCGGTCGGGTGCCTCCACGTGCGGCCGATCCTCGACATGAAGGGCGACGGCGCGATCCGCATGCGGGCGATCGCCGAGGAGGCGGCGCAGCTCGTGCGCCGCTACAAGGGCGCCTACTCCGGCGAGCACGGCGACGGCCTCGTGCGCTCCGAGTGGATCGCGCCCTTCTTCGGCCCGCGCCTTACGGCCGCCCTGGCCGAGATCAAGTCGTGGTTCGATCCGCGCGGCCTCATGAATCCCGGGAAGATCGTGGACCCGCCGCGGCAGGACGACCGCTCGCTCTTCCGCTATCCGCCCGGCTACCGGGCCCAGGCGCCCGCGACGGCGCTCGACTGGAGCGCCTGGGGAGGATTCGCGGGCGCGGTCGAGATGTGCAACAACAACGGCCATTGCCGGAAATTCGACGCGGGCACCATGTGCCCGAGCTTCCGCGCGACCGGCGACGAGCGCGACCTCACGCGCGGCCGCGCGAACACGCTGCGGCTCGCGATCTCGGGCCAGCTGGGAGAAGCGGGGGACGACGCCGTGCGCGACGCGCTCGAGCTCTGCGTCTCGTGCAAGGGATGCAAGCGCGAGTGCCCCACGGGCGTCGACATGGCGCGGATGAAGATCGAGTTCACCGCGCGGGACAAGGCGCGGCGCGGCTTCACGCTCCGCGACCGCCTGGTGGGCCACCTGCCGCGCTATTCGCCGTGGGCGGCGCGCCTGCAGCCGCTCACCTCCCTCGCCCTGCGGCTTCCCGGCTCGGGCGCCCTCGTCGAAGCCCTCGGGTTCGACCGCCGGCGGCCGCTCCCCGCCTGGCGCAAGCCCTGGCACCGTTCCTTCGTTCCGCGCGAGGCCGCCGGGCGGGAAGTCGTGCTCTTCGCGGATACGTTCAACGACTGGTTCGAGCCGGAGAACCTGGCAGCCGCGCAGCGCGTGCTCGAGGCGACGGGCCACCGCGTCGTCTCGCCCGCGCCGGACGGCCGGCCGCTTTGCTGCGGGCGTACCTACCTCGCGGCGGGGATGGTCGATCGCGCCCGCGAGGAGATGCGGCGCACGCTGGAGGCCCTGCGGCCGCAGCTCGAGCGCGGCACGCCCGTGGTGGGCCTCGAGCCCTCGTGCCTCCTCACGTTCCGCGACGAGCTGGGCGCGCTCTTCCCGGGCGATGCGCTCGCCCAGCGGCTCTCGGGGGCGATGCTCGCGGACGAATACCTCGCCGCGGAGTTGCGCGAGGGAAGGATCACCGCGCCGTGGAAGGCGCGCCCCGGGCTCTCGCTTCGCGTGCACGGGCACTGCCACCAGAAGGCGTTCGCGACCTTCGACGCGACGCTCGCGCTCCTGCGCTCGCTCCCGGGCGCGGAGGTGGCGCCGATCGAATCGGGATGCTGCGGCATGGCCGGCGCCTTCGGCCACGAGAAGGGACACTACGACGTGTCGCTGCGCATGGGCGAGCTCTCGCTCCTCCCCGCCGTGCGCGCCGCGCCGCAGGCGACGATCGTGGCGGCCGGGACGAGCTGCCGGCGCCAGATCGCGGACGGCGCCGGCCGGCGGGCGCTCCATCCGCTCGCCGTGCTCGCGGAGGCGCTCTGAGCACGCCGCCGCAGCCGGACCTCCGGACAGCGCTCGCCGAGGCGCTCGCCCTGCAGGACATGGGAGAGCCCGCCGGCAACGTCACGATCGCACGTGGAACGCTGGGCGGCCGCGCCGTCCACGTGGCGCTCGTGGAGAGCCGCTTCGCGAGCGGCGCCATCGGCAGCCGCGAGGCCGAGCGGCTGGGAGCGCTCTTCCGCGTGGCCGCGATCGAGCGCTCGCCCGTGGCGCTCTTCCTCGATTCGGCCGGCGCGAAGGTCTCCGAGGGTCTCGCCGCGCTGGGCGCCTTCCGCCTGCTCTTCCGTGCCGGGCTCGATGCCGCGTTCGCGGGCGCGCCCCTCGCGGCGCTCCTGGGCCGCAACTGCTTCGGCGGGGCGAGCATGCTGGCGCACCTCGCCGCGCATCGGCTTTTCTCGCCGGCCACGCGCCTGGGCATGTCCGGACCGGCCGTGATCGCGGCCGCAGGAAGCATGGACCCGCTGGACGAGATGTTCCGCGCCATGGCGGAAGCCGCGATGTCGCCCGCCGGCCGCACGAAAGCGAGCCCGGCGAACGAGGCCTGGAGTCCTGGAATCGACCTCGCCGCCTGGCTCTCGGCCGCGGTTTCCCCCGTGGCCGATCCCGCCGCCGCATTCCAGGCCCGCCACGCGGCCCTCGCGCAGCGGCTCGGCGCGATCGCGGCCGACCCCCTCGCCGAGCCGGTGCGCCGCCGGGACCTCGAGCGCATCTATCCGGACGGCTACGAGGCCCGCGAATCGGCGGGCTTCCTCGAAGGCCGCGGGCGGGCTCCCACGGGCGAGGAAGCGTTCGTGGGCATCGTGGGCGAGACGCCGCTCGCCGCCCGGCGCGCGTGGCGCTTCTCGGAAGCCGCATGGCGCGCGGCCGGTCCCGGGACACTCCGGGTATTCCTCGATTGCGCCTCCCACGCGACGCGCCTGGAGGAGGAGAAGATCGTCCTCAGCGAATACGTGGTGGACATGAGCGCGGCCCTCGCCGCCGCCACCCGGCGCGGCCTTGCCGTCCACCTCACGATCCTGGGCAAGGCGGGCGGTGGCGTCTACGTGGCGCTCGCCGCGCCGGCCGCGCGCGTCTCGAGCGTTCACGGCGCGGACATCCAGGTGCTCCCCGGCTCCGCCGTGGCCGCGATCCTGGGCGAGAGCCATGACGCGATACCATCCTTCGACAATTACCGCGCGGCCCGCGTGGCCGACGAGGAGCTCCGGCTGGGGCTCGCTCCGTGACGATGAACGAAAACCTCTACGCCCTCTTCGAATCCCGCTTTCCCGCCGACCGCGGAAGACCATTCCTCCTCCTCGATTCCGGTGCCGCCGTGAGCTACGCGCAGGCCGAGGAGGGCGCCGCGCGCTACGCCGCGCTCTTCGCGGACCGGGGCCTCGCACCGGGCGAGCGCGTCGCCGTGCAGGTCGAGAAATCGCCCGAGGCGCTCCTCCTCTACCTGGGCTGCCTGCGGGCGGGCCTCGCGTACCTCCCGCTCAACAGCGCCTACCACGAGAGCGAGGTCCGCTACTTCCTCGAGAACGCGGAGCCGCGGGCGGTCGTGGCGCAGCCCTCCTCGATGCCGTGGCTGGAGCCCTTGGCGAAGGGGCTCGGCATCGCGAACGTGTGGTCCCTCGATCCCCACGGGAAAGGCTCCCTCCAGGACGACGCGCGGGGCATGCCCGCGCGCTTCGAGACGGTCGTGCGCGAGGGCGACGACCTGGCCGCGATCCTCTACACCTCGGGCACCACCGGCCGCTCGAAGGGCGCGATGCTCTCGCACCGGAACCTCGCCTCCAACGCGCGGGTCCTGCATCGGGCCTGGGGGTTCCGGCCGGACGACGTGCTGGTCCACATGCTCCCGCTCTTCCACGTGCACGGGCTCTTCGTGGCCGTGCACTGCGCGCTCCTCAACGGAAGCGCCATGCGCTTCCACGCGCGCTTCGACGCGCGCCGGGCGATCCGCGAGTTCGCCGAGTCGAGCGTCTTCATGGGGGTTCCCACGCTCTATACGCGACTCCTCGCCGAGCCGGGCCTCACACCCGCGGCCTGCGCCCGGATGCGGCTCTTCACCTCCGGCTCTGCGCCGCTCCTCGCGGAGACGCACCAGGAATTCGAGCGCCGGACCGGGCAGCGGATCCTCGAGCGCTACGGCATGACCGAGACCGGCATGCTCACCTCGAACCCGCTCGAAGGCGAGCGCCGCCCCGGATCCGTGGGGCCGGCCCTTCCCGGGGTCGAGGTCCGGGTCGTGGACGACGCCGGGGCGCCGTGCCCCGCCGGCACCATCGGCCACGTGATCGTCCGCGGGGAGAACGTCTTCTCGGGCTATTGGCGGATGCCGGAGAAGAACGCCGAGGAATTCACCGCCGACGGCTTCTTCCGCACGGGCGACCTGGGGAGCCTCTCCGCGGACGACTACCTCACGATCGCCGGTCGCTCCAAGGACCTGATCATCAGCGGCGGCTACAACGTCTACCCCAAGGAGATCGAGCTCGCGATCGACGAGCTCCCGGGCGTGCAGGAATCGGCCGTGATCGGCGTCCCCCATCCGGACTTCGGCGAGTCGGTCACGGCTGTCGTGGTCCGAAGACGGGGGAACGCGCCGGCGACCGAAGGCGCGATCCTCGCGGCACTTCGCGAAAAGCTCGCGAACTTCAAGGTGCCCAAGCGCGTCTACTTCGTCGACGAGCTGCCGAGGAACACGATGGGAAAAGTCCAGAAGAACCTCCTGCGCGACCGCTTCGCCCCCGGAAAGCGCGCGCCATGACGCCCGGACGCTCGATCATCGAGCGCATCCTGGGCTCCATCGGGGCCTCCGGCATCGTCCGGACCGCCGCGCAGCGGCGCGCGGACCGGCTGGGCGGCCTCCTGCGGACACTCATCTCGGAGAAGGGCGAGGCCTCCGGCGCGGCGCTCGCCCGGCGCGCGGTGGCGCTCTACCAGGGGCTCGACCCCGCGGCGCGCACCCATTTCTTCCAGATCCTCGCGCGGGACTTCTCGCCGGACCGGGACCTGGTCCTCGCGGCCGCGCAGGCCTACCACCGCGATCCGTCGCCGGAGAACCTGGCCACCCTCGAGCGCATGGCGGAGCCTCCACGCCAGGAGATCTTCCGCCGGATGAACATGGCGCCCGGCGGGACCGCGATGCTGCTGGGCCTCCGGCGCGAGCTCCTCGAGGGGATCCCCAAGCGCCCGGAGCTGGCCGTGGTGGACCATGACCTCACGCACCTCCTCGGCTCCTGGTTCAACCGCGGGTTCCTGGAGCTGCGCCGGATCGACTGGAAATCCCCGGCGGCGATCCTGGAGAAGCTCATCGCCTACGAGGCCGTGCACGAGATCCACGGGTTCCCGGACCTGAAGCGCCGGCTCGAGCGCGACCGGCGGTGCTTCGCGTTCTTCCACCCCGCGCTTCCGGACGAGCCGCTCATCTTCGTCGAAGTGGCGTTCGTGAACGAGATGCCGGCGGAGGTGGCGCCGATCCTCGCGATGGAAAGCGCCGTGGGCGACCCGCGCCGCGCGCGCTGCGCCGTGTTCTATTCGATCACGAGCTGCCAGCCGGGCCTGAAGGGCGTCTCGTTCGGCAACTTCCTCATCAAGCAGGTGGCCTCGGACCTGCGCGCGGAGCTCCCGAACCTCAAGGTCTTCGCCACGCTCTCGCCGGTCCCGGGACTGCGCAACTGGGCGCGAAGGACGCTCACCGCCCGCGTGCCGGAAGCCTCCCCCCTGCGCGCGTCGCTCCTGGCGCTCGCCGACGATCCCGCCGCCGTGCCGCCGCCGGAGCTGCGCGAGCCTCTCGAAGGCCTCGCCGCCTGGTACCTCACGCGCGAATGGGTCGAGGGCCATGCCGCCGATGCGGTGGCGCGGTTCCACCTGGGCAACGGCGCGCGCCTGGAGCGCGTGGACTGGGGCGCGGACGCGACGGCGAAGGGCAGGGCGCAATCGTTCGGCCTCATGGTGAACTACGTGTACGACCTGGACCAGGTCGAGCGGAACCACGAGGAATACGTGAATCGCCACCGCGTGGTCGCCTCCGCCGCCGTCGAGCGCCTCGCGAAGTCGATGGAGCCGCTCCTCACCGGAAGGCCGCAGGCGACCTCGACGCCTGCCGGCTGAGCGCGCCGCGAAGCCTCTGGTAGCATTCCGGCTCCCCAAGCGCCGCGATCCCCCTTGACCACGCTGCAACGCCGGTACCTCGAGCTCCTCCGGAAGTCGCTCGTGAACGAGCTCTACATCGAGAACGACGCGCGCTTCCTCTACATCATGGGGGCCGCGCACAACGGCCAGGGCATCGACACCGAGGTGCTGCGCAACATCGCCCTGCGCCGCCCCGAGATGATGGCGAAGCTCCGGGCGGAGCGCGGCGAAGGGCGCCCGTGGTGGCGGGTGATGGGCCGCCGGCCGGACGGCACGCAGGAGCTCGTGAACGTGCGCAACGCCTGCGAGTTCACCCACTCGATGATCGGCACGCGGCGCATGGCGAACATCGAGGAGTGCCTGGACCGCGTGCGCGAGGAGGGCGTCCCCGGCGACCTCGCGGAGACGGGCGTGTGGCGGGGCGGGGCCACCGTCTTCATGCGCGGCTACCTCGCCGCCTACGGGATGGAGGACCGCCTCGTGTGGGCGGCGGATTCCTTCGAGGGCCTGCCGAAATCGAGCGCGGAGCCGGACCGCGGCCTCGATTTCTCGGCGGCCGCGGAGCCCGTGCTCGCGGTGCCGCTGGAGGAAGTGCGCTCGCTCTTCGAACGCTACGGGCTCCTGGACGCCCGCGTGCGTTTCCTCAAGGGCTGGTTCCGGGACACGCTTCCCGCGGCGCCGATCCGGGAGCTCGCGCTCCTGCGCCTGGACGGCGACCTGTACGAATCGACGCGGGACGCGCTCCGCGCGCTCTACGGCAAGCTCTCGCCCGGCGGCTTCCTGCTGGTGGACGACTACGGCGATTTTCCGCCGTGCCGGCAGGCCGTGGACGAGTTCCGCGCGGAGAACGGCATCGACGCGCCCATCGTCGAGGTGGACTGGTCCGGCGTCTACTGGCGCAAGCCCTTCGCCTGAGCGACGCTAGAAGGCCGAGAGCCCGGTCTGCGCCCGGCCGAGGATGAGCGCGTGGATGTCGTGCGTGCCCTCGTAGGTGTTCACCGCCTCGAGGTTCAGCACGTGGCGGATCACGTGGAACTCGTCCGCGATCCCGTTCCCGCCGTGCATGTCCCGCGCCGTGCGCGCGATGTCGAGCGCCTTCCCGCAGGAATTGCGCTTCACGAGCGAGACCATCTCCGGCGTCGCGCGCCCCTCGTCCATGAGGCGGCCCACGCGAAGGGCCGCCTGGAGGCCCAGCGCGATCTCCGTCTGCATGTCCGCGAGCTTCTTCTGCACGAGCTGCGTCGCGGCGAGGGGCCTCCCGAACGCCTTCCGGTCGAGCGTGTATCGCCGCGCCGCGTGCCAGCAGAACTCCGCCGCGCCCAGCGCGCCCCACGCGATCCCGTAGCGCGCCTTGTTGAGGCAGCCGAACGGGCCGCGCAGCCCCTTCGCGTTCGGGAGGAGCTGGTCGTCCGGGACGAGGACGTCCGCCATCACGACCTCGCCCGTGGTCGAGGTGCGCAGGCTGAACTTGCCCTCGATCTTCGGGGCGGAAAGGCCCTTCGCCCCCTTCTCGATCACGAAGCCGCGGATCTCGCCCGCGTCGTCCTTCGCCCACACCACGAAGAGGTCCGCGAAGGGCGCGTTGCTGATCCACATCTTGGCGCCGTTCAGGAGCCAGCCGCCGTCGACCTTCCGCGCGCGGGTCGTCATGTTGCCGATGTCCGAGCCGAAATCCGGCTCCGTGAGGCCGAAGCAGCCGACCCACTCGCCGGTGGCGAGGCGCGGAAGCCAGCGCTTGCGCTGCTCCTCGGTGCCGTAGGCGTGGATGGGGTGCATCACGAGCGAGGATTGCACGCTCATGCCCGAGCGGTAGCCGGAGTCCACGCGCTCGATCTCGCGCGCGATGAGCCCGTACGCCACGTGGTTCACGCCCGCGCAGCCGTAGCCCTCGATGGTGGGGCCGAGGAAGCCCAGGGCGCCCATCTCCGCGAAGACGCCGCGGTCGTGCTTCTCGTGCCGGTGCGCCTCGGTCACGCGCGGCATGAGCTTTTCCCGGCAGTAGGCGCGCGCGCTGTCGCGCACCATGCGCTCCTCCTCGGTGAGCTGGTCCTCGAGGACGAGCGCGTCGTCCCACTGGAACGCGGGCTTCATGTCGTTCGGCTTCATCGGCGGGGCACTCCGGGGTGCGGCGCGTAACGCACGTCAATCGAGCGGCCATTCTACTGCTAGAATCGCCGCGATCCGAAGCTCGAAGAACAAGGGATCCCATGCCTCGCAACGCCCGGCTCACCGTCGAGGACCTCTGGAAGCTCGACCGCCCCGCGCAGCCCACGCTCTCCCCGGACGGCGCCCAGGTCTGCGTCTCGGTGACCTCCCACGACATGGAGGAGAACAAGCCGCGCTCGAGCCTGTGGCTCCTCTCGGCGTTCGGCGGAGACCCGCGCCGGCTCACGTATTGCGGCGAGAAGGACGGCGAGCCGCGCTGGTCGCGCGACGGGCGCTGGATCGCCTTCGTCGCGAAGCGGCCGGCGGCGAGCGGCGAGAAGGGCGACGAGGAGGCGCAGGTCTACGTGATCGCGCCGGACGGGGGCGAGGCGCGCCGCATGACGGACATCGCGACCGGCGCCTTCGCGATCCGCTGGTTCCCGGACTCGCGCCGTATCGCCTTCGCCTCCTGGGTGTGGCCGGAGGAGGAGGGCCTCGCCGCGCTCGCGAAGCGATACCGGGCCTGGAAGGACGACAAGGTGAAGGCGCACGTGGTGGAGCACGCGGCCTACCGCTGGTGGGACCGCTGGCTCTCGGACGGGCGCGTGCCGCGGCTCTTCACCGTGGACATCGACACGGGCCGCGTGCGCGACCTCTTCGCGGGGACGCGCTACGAGCTCCCGCGCGCCGATCCCGCCTTCCACCACTACGACATCGCGCCGGACGGGCGCGAGATCGCGTTCACGTTCGACCCGGCCGAGGACAAGCGCTTCGACCATCCGAACCACATCGTGGCGCTCGACCTCGGGACCCGGCGGTTCCGCACGCTCACCGCGCGCTCGGCCCTGAACCACGAGAGCCCGGCCTATTCCCCGGACGGCACGCGCATCGCCTGCCTCTCGCAGGACCTGCGCAAGAGCCCGGTCGCCGCGCACAAGCTCGCGTTCATCGACCGGCGCCGGGGCGGGCTCGACGTGCCGCGCGCGCGCTGGGACCGCAGCATCCACGCGCCGCTCGCCTGGAGCGCGGATTCCACGGGCGTCTTCTTCCACGCCGAGGACCTCGCGCGCCAGCATCTCTTCCGCTGGACGGTGGGCGAGCGCGCGCCGGAGGTGGTCGGCCGCGGGGGCACGGTCCTGGACTTCGACGTGGCGGGCGAGGCGGTCGCCTTCGTCCGGAACACGATGAGCGCGCCGCCCGCCGTCTTCCGCGCCGCTCCGGGCGAGGCGGAGCGGCGCATCGACCGCTTCAACGCGGGCGTGCTCGACGGCGTGAAGCTGGGGGAAGTGCGCGAGTTCACGATCGAGGGGTGGAACCGCGAGAAGGTCCACATGTGGGTGATCTACCCGCCCGACTTCGATCCCCGCAAGAAATGGCCGCTCCTCCACAACATCCACGGCGGCCCGCATTCGACCTGGGGCGACAACTTCCACTTCCGCTGGAACAACCACGCCTTCGCCGCGCAGGGCTACGTGGTCGCCTGCGTGAACTACCACGGCTCGACCTCGTTCGGACAGCGCTTCATCGAGTCGATCGACGGCGAATGGGGCAAGCGCGAGCTCGCGGACGTCGAGGCGGGGACGGACTTCATGCTGCGCCAGGGCTACATCGACCGCGAGCGGCTGGTGGCGGCGGGCGGGAGCTACGGCGGCTACATGGTCGCGTGGATGAACGGGCACGTCGACCGGTACAAGGCGTACGTCTGCCACGCGGGCTGCTTCGACTGGGTCGGCATGTTCGCGGACGACGCGTACTACTGGCATCCCAAGGAGCTGGGCGCGTTCTACTGGGACAATCCGGCGCGGGTGGATGCTCAGAACCCGCGGGCGCGGGCGCGGCGCATGAAGACGCCCACCCTGGTGATCCACGGGCTCCTCGACTACCGGGTGCCGGACGCGCAGGGGCTCGCGTACTTCAATACGCTCAAGGCGAAAGGCGTGGACGCGCGGCTGGTGTTCTTCCCGGACGAGAACCACTGGATCCTGAAGCCCCAGAACTCGCGGCTCTGGTACCGCGAGTTCTTCGCGTGGCTGCGCCGCTACGTGGCGGCGGGCGGGAAGCCGAAACGTCGCTAGAGCAGGAACCAGGCGACGCCGAGGATCGCCGCGACCAGCGCGGTCACGGCGGTGCGCATGTCCACGAACCACGCGGGAATGAGGCCGTGGCGCGAGAGCCACAGGTCGGCGACCCACACCGCGACGAAGAGGACCAGCGCCGATCCCACCTGCCAGCGGGGCGTGGGGAGCCACAGCACCGCCCAGGCCGCGAGCGAGGGGAAGATGCTGAGTGCCAGCGCGATCGTCCGCGTGGCCTCCGTGCTCGCCTCCTCGCGGAGCGCCAGCCCGTTCTCGATCCCGCCCAGGTGCGAGAGGATGATCGCGCTGAAGGTGACGAGCGCCGTGATCGCGGGGATTCGGATCGCGCTCTGCGAGGAGAAGAGCGCGACCGTGATCGCGGCCATGATGAGCGAGCCCACGATGGCCGAGAGCCAGGCGATGCGGCGGACCATGTCAGTCGACCCGCGCGCCGGAGGCCTTGATGACCTCCGCGTACTTGCGGGCTTCGGACCGGATGTAGGCGGCGAATTGCGCGGGCGTGCTGCCCACCGGCTCCGCGCCCAGCTTCGTCATCGCCTCGCGGACGGCCGGGTCCGCGAGGGCCTTCACGAACTCGTCGTGCAGGCGCTGGACGAGGTCGCGCGGCGTCCCGCCGGGCGCGAAGACGCCGAACCAGGTGCTGATGTCGAACCCTGGAAGGCCGCTTTCCGCGATGGTCGGGAGCTCCGGTGCCAGCGCCGAGCGCCTCGCCGTCGTCACGGCGAGCGCCTTCACCTTGCCGGCGCGCATCTGCCCCAGCGACGAGGCGAGGTTGTCGAACATGAGCTGGATCCGGCCGCCGATCAGGTCCTGCATCGCGGGGCCGGCGCCCTTGTACGGCACGTGCACCATCTGCACGCCCGACATCGCCTTGAAGAGCTCGCCCGCGAGGTGGCCGGCGCTCCCCGTGCTGCCGGAGCCGAAGTTGAGCGCGCCCGGATGCGCCTTCGCGTACGCGATGAATTCCTTCACGCTCGAGACCGGCAGAGACGGGTTCACGACCAGCACGTTGGGCGTGGAGGCGACCTGCGTCACCGGCGCGAAGTCCTTCACCGGGTCGTAGGGGATGTGCGCGTAGAGCGTGGGGTTGATGGCGTGGGTCGCGACCGCGCCCATGAGGATCGTATAGCCGTCCGGCGCCGACTTGGCGACGAAGTCCGCGCCGATGTTCCCGCCGGCGCCCGGCTTGTTCTCGACGATGACGGGCTCCCTCACGCTCTCCGCCACCTTCTGCCCGAGCAGTCGCGCCACGGTGTCGAGCGGCCCCCCGGCGGGGTACGGGACGATGAAATGGATGGGCTTCGCCGGATACACCTGGCCGACGGCGAGGCCGGAGGCGGCGAGCAGCATCGCGCAGACGATGCGGGGGAGGGCCGTTCTCATCGGCCCATTATCGCATCGGATAAATTTCGACGAGCGCGTAGACCGCCGCGGCCGCCGCCGCGAGGACGATCGCGGCCAGCGCCGCGGAGCGGATGCGCGGCGGGGGCGCGCCTGCGGGCGCCTCCATCCGGCCCGTCACCATCGCCCCCGCCAGCCGCACGCCCCATGCCCATCGATAGATCGCGATGGCCGCGACATGGAGCAGCGCGAGCCCGGCCACGATCCAGCGGCCGATGTCGTGCAGGTGGCTCATGCGGCTCACCATGGCGTTCGAGACCTTGACCGCGAGCGGACCCTGGGTCGCGATCTCGTCGTCCGAGAAGAGGCCCGTCGCCGCCTGGAACGCGAGCGCGGCGAGCATCGCCACCACGATCCATCCGCCGAGCGGGTTGTGCCCGACGCCCGCCGGGTGGCGTCCCGCGAGCGTGAGGCGCGCGTACTCCACGACCGCGCGCGGTCCGCGCAGGAAACGGCCGAAGCGGGCCGTATCGCTTCCGACGACGCCCCAGGCCACGCGGAAGACGACGAGTGCCAGGATCGTGTAGCCGCTGCGCAGGTGCCACGGCATCCAGTCCCCGCCGATCGTTCCCGTCGTGAACGAGCAGACCACGAGCGCTGCGAGCGCCCAATGAAAAATCCGGGTCGGGAGGTCCCAGGCCCGGATTCGCACGGCCGCGCCCGTCACTTCGCGCGGTAGTCGTCGTGGCAGGACTTGCAGGCCTTGGCCGTGTCCGACACCTGTTTCTTGAACGCCGCCATGTCGCCGGAGCGAACGGCCTCCGGGAGCTTGCCCACCTCGTGCTGCATCTTCTCGAGCTTCGACGTGAAATCCGGCAGGTTCTTCCAGATCTCCGGCTTCGCCTTGGTGTTGCCGCCCGTCTCGGTGCCTTCGCCGAAGAAAGGCTTCGGAAGCGCCGCCAGCATGGGGAGGATATCGGCGTTGCGCTGGGCCTCCTCCTTGTTGAAGGGCTTCTTGTCCTGCGCCATGGCGGCGAGGCTCCCGAAGTTGTATCCGATGAGCGCCATGGTCGACTGGCGCAGGTGGATCTGGTCCTCGGGCTTGATGCTCTGGGCCACGACGGGGAGGGCGGTGGCCGCCAGGGCGAGCGCGGCGATCGCGACGTTCTTCATGTTCGAAAATCCTCTCTGGGGTTGGATGGAGCGGCGGAACGTGGATTTTGCGGGAAAATCGGGAATCGAGGTCAAAAGGGGGACACCATGGCGGACATGCGCATCGAGAAGGACACCTTCGGCCCGATCGAAGTGCCCTCCGAGCGGCTCTGGGGGGCGCAGACCCAGCGCTCGCTCGAGAACTTCCGCATCTCCGGCGAGCGGATGCCCGCCGAGCTCCTCCAGGCGCTCGCGTGGGTGAAGCGGGCCTGCGCCGCGGTGAACGAGTCCCTCGGTGCGATAACAGCGGAAAAGGCCCGGGCCATCTCATCGGCCGCCGACGAAGTTCTCGCCGGCCGCTGGCCCGACGAGTTTCCGCTCGTCGTGTGGCAGACCGGATCGGGCACCCAGACCAACATGAACATGAACGAGGTCCTCGCCAACCGCGCGAGCGAGATCCTGGGGGGCGAGCGCGGCGAGGCACGCCGGGTGCACCCCAACGACGACGTGAACAAGGGCCAGTCCTCGAACGACGTGTTCCCCACCGCGATGCACGTGGCCGCGGTGGTCTCGATCCGGAAGCGCCTGCTGCCCGGCCTCGAGCGGCTTCGCGCGACGTTGGCCGCACGATCCGAGGCGTTCCGCGACGTGGTGAAGATCGGGCGCACCCACCTCCAGGACGCGACCCCCCTCACGTTGGGCCAGGAGTTCTCGGGCTACGCGGCGCAGTTGGACCACGCCGCGCGGCACGTCGGCGATGCGCTCGCGCACCTCTCGGAGCTCGCCCTGGGTGGCACGGCGGTGGGGACGGGCCTGAACGCCCATCCCGAGCTGGGCCGGCGCGTGGCCGCGGAGCTCTCCCGGCTCACCGGGTGCGAGTTCGAGACCGCGCCCAACAAGTTCGAGGCGCTCGCGACCCACGACGCCATGGTGAACGCGCACGGGGCCCTGAAGGGCCTCGCCGCCTCGCTCATGAAGATCGCGAACGATGTCCGCCTCCTCGCGAGCGGGCCGCGCTGCGGCATCGGCGAGATCGTGATCCCGGAAAACGAGCCGGGAAGCTCGATCATGCCGGGAAAGGTGAACCCCACGCAGTGCGAGGCGCTCACGATGGCGGCCTGCCAGGTGATGGGAAACGACGTGGCGATCAATTTCGGCGGTGCGCAGGGCCACCTGGAGCTCAACGTCTTCAAGCCGCTCATCGCGAACGCCTTCCTCCAGAGCGTGCGCCTCCTCGCCGACGCGATGGCGAGCTTCGAGGAGCACTGCGTGCGCGGGATCGAGCCGGACCGGGAGCGGATCGCCGCACTCCTCCACGGCTCGCTCATGCTCGTGACGGCGTTGGCCCCGCGCATCGGATACGACCGCGCCGCGGAGATCGCGAAGAAGGCGCACCACGAGCGGACGGGCCTGCGGGAGGCCGCGATCGCGCTGGGCTACGTGAGCGCGGAGCAGTACGACGAATGGGTGCGCCCGGAGCTTATGGTCGGTACCGGCCCCCGGTAACGCGGCGGATTCGGCGTCTCTCCCGGAGGGGGATCGCCCACCGGGGGCGGCGGCTTCGGGTCCTCCACGGGTGGCGTTTCCCCGGGCGGCTTGGGCGGCGGCTGCCGGGGGGGAAGCGGGCGCGGCGGCTCCCCGGGCCGGTCCGGCGGCTCCGGCGTGGGGATGTGGGCGTCGGTGCCGGCGATCTTCATGCGGCCCGCCGGTGGTGCGCCCCGCGCGGAGCCGCGGCCTTGCGGCGCGCCTTCGCGGCCGGGCGGCGTTGCGGCGGGCGCCGGCGCGGCTCCTCCTCGGCGGCGTCGCCCCCGCGCTTGCGCGCGGCGAGGCTTTTCGCGAGGAGGCTCGCGAAGTCGATGACCTCCGCCTCGCGCGGGCCGGCCTTCGATTTCGGCGCCTTCTTCACGTGGCCGGCCGCCTTCTCCTCGATCATCTTCATGAGGTCGTCGCGGTACGTGTCGTGGTACTCGCCGGGGTCCCACTTCATCGTCATGTCCTCGATCAGCCGCTCGGCCATCTTGAGCTCGTTCGGCTGCACC
>Ga0207667_10004569_pt1 | contig 16970 bp, 15 predicted proteins | sample KBSCornC52_FD_184301 | JGI IMG/M metagenome (GOLD analysis project Ga0207667, IMG submission 184301) | Corn rhizosphere microbial communities from Kellogg Biological Station, Michigan, USA - KBS Corn C5-2 (SPAdes) (version 2) | ecosystem: Host-associated > Plants > Roots > Rhizosphere > Soil ...
TATGCGCATTGGCTCGAGCGCTACTGATCGGAACTGCAGCCGGGCAAGCTGCGCCGGCTGCAATCATGAGGCCTCGATCAGGCCGCGAAACCGCCGTCGGCGGTAATCGACGCGCCGGTCATGAACGCAGCGTCTTCCGAACACAGCCACGCCACCAGGCTGGCGATTTCGCTATCGCGCCCCATGCGGCCGACCGGCATCATTGGTTGCAGCGCAGTACGCACTTCCGCGCTGACGATTTCGGTGTCGGTCGGTCCCGGCTGCACGTTGTTGGCGGTGATCCCGAGCGGACCAAGATCATGCGCCAGACCGCGGGTAAACGAAGCGATCGCACCTTTGGTGAGCGCATAGATCGAACCGTTGGGAAACCTCACCACGTTAGCCACCATGCTGCCGATGTTCACAATGCGCCCGCCGCGATTCATGTGCGGCAACGCAGCCTTGATCGCGACGAAAGATGCGCGCACGTTGACGTCCAGCATGCGGTCGAAGTCCTCCTGGGCGTAATCGGCGACGTTGCCCCGGATCAGGATGCCGGCGTTGTTGACCAGAATATCCAATCCACCCAGCATGACAGCCGCCTTGGCGACGGCCTCCCGTAATTGCGGGGCGTCGCCGCTGTCCGCGCGCAGCGCGATCGCGCGTCCGTCCAGTTCCGCTTCCAGGGCCTGAGCACGCTCCGGCGATGCAACGTAGGTGAACACCACGCGCGCGCCGTCGGCCACAAGGCGGCGAACAATGCCGGCGCCGATGCCGCGCGAGCCGCCCGTGACGAAGGCGCGACGGCCGGAAAGTTGTTGAGCCATGTACTTCTCCTTAATTGACTGATTGGTCCAAAATAAAGCAAAAAAAACGAGACGCGTCCAGGCGCCTCATTAACGAAAACTGCGCAGCGCCATGTCTGCGATGCCGGCCAGCATGGCCTCGGATGCGCCTGCGCGTGCTGCGACTTTGATGCCGGTCAGGGTCGCCAACACGAACTGGCCTGCGTTGGCGACATCGAGATCGGCGGCAAAGTCGCCGGCGTCAATGGCTTCGCGCACGCGGCGTTCAACTGCGCGCGTCAGCAGCCGGCCCATGGTGTCGGTCAGGCCGACAACCTCTGGTGAACTGCGGCCGAATTCGCAAATGGCCGAAATCCCCAGGCACGAAGGCTGGCTGTCTTCCAGCGCGCGCGCCACGGCATGCGTCAGTAAGGCCGTCATTCCGGCCTTGCCGTCGGCTGCGCTTTCGAGCGCCACAAGCTGTGCCCCGATGCTGTCCGAGGCGTACCGCTCCAATGCTTCGAGATAGAGTTTCCACTTGTCGCCGAACGTGTCGTACAGGCTCTGACGACGGATATCCATCGCAACGAGCAATGCTTCCGTCGAGGTTCCTTCGAAACCGTGCTGGGAAAAAACAGCGATCGCACGCGCCAGCGCAACGTCGCGATCGAATTCTTTGGATCGGGCCATGAGCGGAGCTTAAATGTTCTGGAACGATCTGTCAATAATTGACGGCAACGTTGGTTTGAATATGAAAGCTTGCAGCCATGGAAATACCTGCGAATTAACTATCGCGCTCAACCCGATTGCGGCCGCCGTGCTTGGCCTGGTACAGCGCCGCATCGGCGCGCGCATAGGCGTCTTCAAAGTCGCTGCCGGCCTTGCTCCAGGATACGCCGAAGCTGGCTGTCACCGGACGCGACGGCAGGCAGGAAAACAATTCTCCCGCAATCGCCAGCCGGACTTTCTCCGCCAGCTGCACTGCGTCGTCCAGCGAAGCGTCACGCAGCAGCACCGTAAATTCCTCACCGCCGACCCGGCCGATTTCACCCTTGCCGTCCAGCGACTTGCGCAGGCGGTTGACCAGCTCGCGGATCACGGCGTCGCCGGCAGGATGGCCGAACTCATCGTTGATGCGCTTGAAGAAATCGATGTCGAGCACGATCAGCGACAGCGACGAATCTTCCAGGAAGCGATGCGCCAGGTCGAACACCGCACCGCGATTGAGCGCACCGGTCAGGTTGTCGTGCCGGGCTTTGTAATCGAGTTCGTCACTCAATTGCTTGAGACGGGAATTGAGCAGGTTGAGCTCGCGCTCGGTGCGGTCGCTGCGTGCGATCAGGCGGCGGCTCTCGCGCATCAGCTGGCCGTAGCCCTGCACCAGTTCCTTGAGCGCGGTGCGATAGTCATCGGCGCTGACGACGTCGCTGGCCAGCACGTCGTTGGCGTTCGCCAGCACCGCAGTTTCGGCTTCAAACAGATCAATGTCGCTCATCAGCTTTTCACCGCGTGATCGTTGAACACCAGATCAGGAAAGTCTTCCATCAACTCCTGGCCGAACTCGAAAATGGTGTCGTCGTCTTCGTCGTGGTACCAGTTCAGCACAATTTCGGTCCCGGTCCCGGTCCCGGCCTTGGCCTTGTCGTTGAGCGCGCCGAACAGCGAGAACAGCATCTTGGTGCTGGAGCTGTTGAAGTAGGCCAGCGCGACGTTGACCGTCACCGCTGCAGAGTCGGTGTCTTCGGTCAGGAAACGACGCAGCGCGGTAATGATGTCGCCCCAGAATTGTGCTGCATTTTCAGGATAGGATTCGCCCTTCAGCGATAGTCGCCGTTCGTCGAAACGAAAATCGACTTCGGGGGAACTCGGGCTTGCCGCTATAAATAAATTGTCCATATGCTCATTCTTGATAGGCAGACAGGCGGTGGCGCCCGTCGTTGTTTTTTCGTTTTCTGATGTGTCCTGCACGTCCTCAGATGGTCGCCCGCAAATAAAACATCGAGGTGCCGTTGCCATTGTCATCAGCAGTCGCCGGCGACAATTCAAACTCCAGCGGTGCGCTGGCATCGCGCGCCATCGTCAGGAATCCCAGTCCCGCGCCCTTGCTGTCGGCAGGCGTTTCGGCACGCAGCGTTTCCTTGTACTCGAGCTTGATCTCGTCGATGGTCAGCGAGCGCAGATGTTCCAGCTTCTCGCGCAGTTTCTCCGCCACGTCCGCATTGACCGGATTCGCGCAGTGCAGGTAATAGCGATCGTCGGTCAGCGAAATGAACACTGCGCCATGCCGCATGGAGGCCTCACTGTTGCCTTCCTTCTCATACGAATCCGCCGAGTAATGCACGATGTTCTGCGCCATCTCGATGAAGGAGGAAAACAGTTTGCGGCGCGTCTGCGCCACCGCGCCGGCATGCTCGACGCGCAGCTTGACCGCGTCGGCCATGGCCGCAATGATGGTCTGCGAAAAATAGCCGACGTAATAGAAAATGACGTCGCGTCGCTCGACGTAACTGTGGAAATCATCCCACTGCTTCTGAATATTGTTCATGCCGCTCATGCTGTTCTGCTGCTTGGTGGATGGTTGATAAGGGAGTCGCCCACGCGGAAGCCGAAAAAGGTCAGATCGTCGCGACGGCGTTGCTGGCCTTGGTAGAGGCGCTGTTCTTCCATGATCTTTTTACCGACCTCCGGCATCGGAAGGTCGCGATGCTCCAGCAAGGCCTTGCGCAGTCGCTGTTTTCCGTAGGCAATGTTCTTCGGTCCGCCGATCTGGTCGATGATGCCGTCGGTGGCGATCATGACGATGGCGCCGTCGCTTAGCTGCACCTCGCGATTGCTCCATTGCATGTCGTCGGGCGTGTCGACGTAACCGAGTCCGGTGCGCTCGCCGTCGAAGGTCTGCAGCAGGTCTGCACCGGGATGCAGCGTCAGCAGCGACATTTTGGCGTTGGCGCAGGTCAGCCGTTGCGAGCCTGCATCGAACCAGAAGAAACAGGCATCCATGCCGTCATCCGATTCGGACAACTGCGTTGCAGCGGCGTGCTGCCCCAGCACCTGCTTCATGCTGCGGTTGACTTCGCCCATCACCAGCGCGGGGTCGCGCGGACCGTGCTGCTCCAGCGCCTGCTTGATGGATGACGAGGCGATCAGGGTCAGGAAGGCGCCCGGCACACCGTGCCCGGTGCAGTCCGCGACTGCGGCAAACCAGCCGTCGGGGAAACATTCCAGATGATAGAAATCGCCGCCGACCACGTCGCGCGGTTCCCACACCAGGCAGGCGTCGCTGATGGCCTGCGCCATTGCCGCGCGCGAGGCGCTCAGCATGGCGCGCTGGATGACGCTGGCGTAGTCGATGCTTTGCATCACCTGGCGATTCTTTTCGGCTTGCAGCTCGACCAGCATGCGCATCAGTTCGAGGCCCGAGCCGAGACCGGCGAACTTGCCGCCGTCAACGATCAGGAAGCCGTCGGCCAATGTCTTGTCACCCGAGGCAACCGCCAGCGCGCCGAGCGTCTCGATGGGCGTGTCGACTTCGACGATCAGGGGATCCTTGTCCATGAACGCGATGCAGCTCTTCTTTTCATACAGCTCGCGGTGATACGGCTTGGACATCTGCGACATGAAGATATTGCGGCTGATCAGCCCGATCGGATGTTCATTCTCGAGCACCGGCAGGCTCACCAGTTCGCGATGGCGGCTGAAGACTTCCAGCACCGTGGCGTTGTTTTCCTCGAACGTGATCACCGGCACGTTCACCGCCAGGGCGTCGGCCGTCGGCTGCTGCAGGTGACGGCCCATCATCGGCGTGAGGCTGAAATCGGTGTGAGGCTGGTTCATATCCCGGATAAGCAAAACATGTTGTTTAACATGCAATTTTAATCAGCTTGTATGACAACGATATGACCTTCGCAAGCGTCGCGCGGGCAGTAGGCCGCGGACGTCAGGGAAGCGAAAGGGGAAGAAATATGGTGCCGGTATGTTTCCCGACCGCCGGCTCCGGTAGGTGCAATGCAAATTGCGCTTGACCGGGATTTTAGGGAGCGATTTTTACCGGAGTATGACCGCAAAGACATGCAGACGGATTCCTCTATAATCACCGGCTGCGTCGATTGCGCTTACTTCTTATCGGGAAAGAAAAAAATGAAGCGATTGTTCATCCGGGTCGTGCTGCCGCTGATGTTTGCACTGGCCGGCACCCAGTCTGCCGTGTCCGCGCCGATCGAAGTCGGCTACATGCCGATCATTCCCGATGCGCAATTGTTCATTGCACTGGAGCAAGGCACTTTCCCGAAAGACGGTGGCGCGCCCAAGCTGGTCCAGTTCCAGAGCGGCCCCGCCATGGTGCAGGCGCTGCTGGCCGGCCAGCTTGACGTTGCGTACGTGGGCATCGGCCCGGCGCTGGTGGCGCGCGCCAAGGGTGCCGACATCAAGGTAGTGGCGTCCAATATCGTTGAACAGGTAAGCTTCGTCGCACTCGGCGAACTGGCGCCTTACTTCGCTTCGGGCGATCCGGCTGCGGCGGCTTCGGCGTTCACGCGCTTTGCCAAGGACAAGGGACGCCAGGCCATCGTCGCCAGCTATCCGAAGGGCGCCGTACCGGAAGCCGCGTTGCAATACTGGCTGCGCAACCGCATCCGCGCCGACGTCTCGCAACTGAAGCTGATCTATCAGGGCGAATCGCAAATCCAGGAATCGCTGCTGACCGGCGCCATCGATGGCGCCGTGATCCTCGAACCGACCACCACCAACGTGCTCGGCAAGTCGCCCAAATCCAAAGTCATTGCGCGCGGCTCCGATCTCTTTCCCAAGCAACCCGGCGCCGTCCTGCTGGTGCGCGAAAAAATCCTGCGCGAACAACCGGCCTTCGTGAAGGCCTTGCTCGCAGCGCATATCTCCGCCACCAAGCTGCTTGAGAACGAGCCGGCCAAGGCTGCGCCGATGGTGCAGAAATACGTCGGCGGCGGTCGCCTGCCGGTCAAGCTGGTGGAGCAGGCAATCCGCAATTCCAAGGGCCAGTTCGTCGCCGATCCGAACACCATCATTCCCGCTACGCTGGCGCTGCAGAAATTCCAGGCCGATAGCGGCACCTTGTCAGGACCTGCGGTGGATGTGCCCAAGATGTTCAACACCACGTTCTACGATGCCGCTGCGCATTGATGCAGTGAGCACCACGCGACCATGCTGACCCGCACCTATTCCCTGCCGACGCGCGTCGCCTACGGCGTTGCCGGCGTGGTCCTGTTCGTGCTGCTGTGGAAGGCAGTCGGCGTGTTCGGCTGGGTCAATCCCGGCATCCTGCCCGATCCCTTCCTGCTGCCCGAGGCCTTCCGGCTTGAATGGGAAAGCGACCGGCTGTTGCCGGCGATCGGCTCCAGCATGATTCATTACGTGTGGGGACTGAGCCTCGGCGCGCTGGCGGGCATCGCGGTCGGCCTGGCTGCCGCCACGGTGCAGCGCTTCGACATGTTGCAGGCGTATGTGGCGCGCATCCTGCGGCCGATTCCGCCGCTGGCCTGGGTGGTGTTCGCCATCGCCTGGTTCAAGGTCAGTCACGCCGGCGCCGCCTTCGTGGTCGCCATCGGCGTGTTCTGGGTCAACTATTTCGCCACCTACAGCGCGGTGCGCAACATCGATCCGCGCTTTTATGAACTGGCGCGCAGCTTCGGCCAGGGCGGCTATTGGCGCCGCTCCGTCAGCATCACGCTGCCGGCGATTGCGCCGGGTTTGCTGGCCGGCATTCGCACCGGCATCGGCCAGGCCTGGATGACATTGATCGCGGCGGAGCTGCTCGGCGTCCCCGGCATGGGCCAGGAGATGAACGCCGCCGCCGGCGTCGGTGCCTACGATGCGGTGGTGGTCTACATGCTGGCGATTTCCGCGGTGTACGCCGCCACCGATCTGCTCTACGTCCTGTTCGAAAGAAAGGTGCTGGCATGGCGTCCGTAATCGAATTCGACCAGCTGGCCTATTCTCATCCGGGCGCAACGGCGCCGGTCATCCGGGACTTGTCGCTGGACATCGAGGCCGGCAGCTTCGTCGCCATCGTCGGCGGTTCCGGCGTCGGCAAGTCCACGCTGCTGCGCACCGCCGCCGGTTTGCTGACGCCCGACTCCGGCGAGATGCGCTTCAACTTGCCGCAACGTCCGGGACGACGCCGGCGCGCCATCGTGTTCCAGGACAGCCGTCTGCTGCCGTGGCGCACGGTCGACGCCAACATCGCCTACGGCCTGGAGACGCTCGGCATCGACAAACAGGAAAGCGCTGCGCGTGTGGCCGAAGCATTGCAACTGACCGGTCTCGCCGACCTCCACGATCGCTGGCCGCATCAACTTTCCGGCGGCCAGGCGCAACGGGTCGGCATCGCACGCGCGCTGGCGGTCAAGCCGGACATCTTGCTGATGGACGAACCGTTCAGCGCGGTCGACGCGCTCACCCGGCGCAACCTGCAGACCGAGCTGATCCGCATCTGGCAGGCGACCAATTCGGCCGTCATGTTCGTTACCCACGATATTGAGGAAGCGGTGTACCTGGCCGACCGCGTCGTGGTGCTCGGCAATCGTCCGGCCACCGTGGTGGAAAACCTGCACATCGATTTGCCGCGTCCGCGCGATCGCAACGCGGTCGAGTTTGCCCGGTACGTCACGCATCTGTCGTCGTGGCTGGGTGTGGAATAAGCACGGCAATTATTCACAGAGGTCACCATGAAAAACCTGCGACTGATCATTCACGCTCCCACCGTCGGCGCCCTTGAACGCGGCCGCCGCAACCTCGCCAATCTGTTGAAGCAGGCGCCCACCGCACAGGTCGAGCTGGTGATCAACGCCGGCGCCGTCGCTGCCGCGCTGGATGCCCCGTCTCCGCTCGACAGCCATTTGCGCGTCTGCCGCAACACATTGGAAGCCAACCAGCTCAACGCACCGGAAGGCGTGAGCGTGGTGGCTGCCGCGGTCTTGCATATCGCGCAACGGCAGGCCGAGGGCTGGGGCTATATGCGGGCGTAGAGGTAATGATGGGGTGATCGGTCAGCTGCTTCTAACGAGTTGAGGGAAGTGCCTTCGCAACTGTCTCAGTGATTAGTGATCGGGCGGTCAAATCTACAGGCGAATGGATCATTTGTTATTATGGCCTCGGTCGGTAGCAGGGAAGCTAGTCCGACGCAATACAACCACGATAAAAAGTCACTGATGAACTCGAAAGAAAAAAAAGAGCTTAGCGAGGCGGACATCAAGGCCAAGTTCATTACCCCTGCCATGTTGGCTGCAGGGTGGGACGAATTGACACAGATTCGACGCGAAGTCACTCTTACGCCAGGCCCGGTTATTGTTCGAGGAAATTTATCTTCTCGCAACAAGAAAAAGAAGAAATTTGCCGACTATGTCCTTCAGCGCGAAAAGGGCGTTCCGATCGCTGTCGTCGAGGCTAAAGACAACAACTGCACGATCAGCCACGGACTGCAACAGGCTTTGGGCTATGCGGCCATTTTGGATGTGCCATGTGCATTCAGTTCCAATGGGGACGGCTTCGCTAGCCACAACAAGGCGGCGCTCCCTAGTGAAGACACAGAGACAGAGTTCTCTCTTGAGGAATTCCCGTCACCCAATGAGCTTTGGAGTCGATACAAGCGTTCCAGAGGCATTGCAGATGAACAAGAAGAGTTGGTCACTGAGCCTTATTATGACGATGGGAGTGGTAAGGAGCCTCGCTACTACCAAGCAGAAGCCATCAATCGCGTAATCGAGAAAGTGGCGCAAGGTGACAAACGCCTGCTGCTAGTCATGGCCACCGGTACTGGGAAGACTTACACCACCTTCCAGATCATCTATCGTCTATGGAAGGCAAGGAAAGTCAAACGCGTCCTCTTTTTAGTGGACCGCAACATCCTCGCAGATCAAACCTTGGTCAATGACTTCAAGCCATTCGGCCCTGTGATGACCAAGATCAGAAACCGTAAGATCGATCCCTCTTACGAAGTGTACCTGGGCCTGTATCAAGCGCTCACCGGCCCCGACGAAGAGGATAAGATCTTCAAGTCTGTAAAGCAGGATTTCTTCGATCTGATCGTCATTGATGAATGCCATCGCGGCAGTGCAAACGACGACTCTGCATGGAAGGAAATCCTGGAGTACTTTGATGGAGCCATCCAGTTGGGTTTGACTGCCACTCCGAAGGAAACCAAGTACGCCTCAAACATCGACTATTTTGGCGAACCGATTTTCACCTATTCGCTCAAGCAAGGTATTCAGGACGGCTTCCTGGCGCCCTACAAGGTGGTACGCATCGATATCGACAAGGACATGTATGGCTGGACGCCACCGCCCGGCATGAAGGACGACCTCGGTAACGAAATCGAGCGGCGTACATATAACCAGGCGGATATGGATCGAATTTTGATTTTGGATCAACGAACCAAGCTTGTAGCGGAGCGCGTGATGAAGCTTCTGAAGGCGACCGATCCCTTTCAGAAAACAATCATCTTTTGTGAAGATATCGACCACGCTGAACGCATGCGAAAGGCCATTGTCAACGCCTCCGGGTCATTGGCGAAGGAAAACAGCAAATACGTAATGCGTATAACCGGCGATAGCGTAGAAGGTAAAGCTGAACTGGATAACTTCATTGATCCCGAAAGCAGATACCCCGTCATCGCCACCACTTCAGAACTCCTGACCACTGGTGTGGATGCTAAGACCTGCAAACTCATCGTCCTCGATAAGAGCATCAATTCGATGACCACGTTCAAGCAGATCGTGGGGCGCGGCACTCGCATTGATGAGTCGCAGAACAAGTACTTCTTTACCATCATGGACTTCAAAAAAGCAACAGAGCTTTTCAAGGATCCAGATTTTGACGGTGAGCCCGTGGTGATCTACGAACCTGACAACGATGACGATCCTGTGCCGCCAGATCCTACGCCGGAAGGCGAAGGGGACACTGACGAGGTTGGGGACGATGATCTGGACGTCAAGAAATTTCGGGTGGGTGGCGTCACGGTTAATATTGTCGCTGAACGCGTCGAGTATCTTGGCGAGGACGGTCATATGGTCACGGAGAGCTACCGTGATTACAGTCGCAAAAACATTCGAAAAGAATTCGCTTCCCTAGATGAGTTTTTGCAGAAGTGGAACGATTCCAAGAAGAAAATCACCATCATCGAAGAGCTAGCCGAGTACGGCATCGAGCTGCCAAAACTGGCACAAGAGGTGGGCAAAGACTTTGGTGACTTTGATCTCATCTGTCACATCGCTTTTGATCAACCGCCCCTCACGCGTAGCGAGCGCGCGAACAACGTCAAGAAACGCAATTATTTCGCCAAGTACGGGGACCAAGCAAGAGCAGTACTCGAGGCGCTGCTAGAGAAATACGCCGACGAAGGCATCTCCAGCATCGAAAACCACAATGTTCTGAAGCTTGATCCCTTCAATAAGCTGGGAACCCCAGTGGAAATCGTTCTGGGTGCCTTTGGTAGCAAGCTTCAATACGAACAAGCGCTTCAAGAACTTGAATACGAAATTTTCAAACAAGCAAGCTAAGTAAATCTGGAATTTTAATGAGCAATGTAAGTGGCGTAATCAAATCCATTCAAGACATCATGCGCAAGGATGTCGGCGTCGACGGCGACGCCCAGCGCATCAGCCAGCTGGTGTGGATGTTCTTCCTGAAAATCTATGATGATCGCGAAGGTGAGATTGAACTGTTGGCGGATAACTACAAGTCGCCCCTGCCAGAGAACCTGCGCTGGCGTAACTGGGCGACTGATTCCGAGGGTATTACCGGGGACGAGCTCAGTGAGTTCGTCAACGTCCAACTTTTCCCTGCATTGAAGACTAAGCTCTCCATCAGCGGTCCCATAGGCGAACGTGCTCGGGTAATTCGTAACGTTTTTGAAGATGCCTACAACTACATGAAGTCAGGCACACTCATGCGACAGGTCATCAACAAGATCTGTGAGATTGACTTCAACAATACGCAAGACCGCCATACCTTCGGCAGTATCTACGAGCAGCTCCTCAAAGATCTGCAAAGCGCGGGCAACGCGGGGGAGTTCTATACGCCTCGCGCAGTCACCAAGTTCATCGTTGATCGCGTGGACCCCAAGCTGGACGAGAGCGTGCTCGATCCCGCCTGCGGTACAGGCGGCTTCCTGGCTTGCACCATTGACCACAAGCGCTCCCGATATGTGAAGAGCGCGGATGATGAGCGCATCTTAGCTGCCAGTATCCATGGAGTGGAGAAGAAGTCGCTGCCACACATGCTTTGCACCACCAACATGATCTTGCACGGAATTGATACACCTACGCAGATCGAGCACGCCAACATGCTAACGCGGCGTGCATACACTGACTACGTCGAAACCGACCGCGTGAATATCATCGTCACCAATCCACCCTTTGGTGGCATGGAAGAAGATGGCGTAGAAAACCAGTTCCCCGCGACCCTACGTACTCGAGAAACGGCCGATCTGTTTGTGGCTTTGGTGGTCCGACTTCTTAAGAGCCACGGTCGTGCCGCGGTCGTGCTGCCAGATGGATTCCTGTTTGGCGAGGGCATGAAGACCCGCCTAAAGCAGTTGTTGTTGGATCAATGCCAATTGCATACTATCGTGCGTCTACCCAATGGTGTCTTCAATCCCTATACGGGCATCAAAACCAACATTCTCTTCTTCACAAAGAAGCCTGAGAGTGAATGGCCTGCCACGAAAGAGATTTGGTTCTATGAACATCCTTATCCTGACGGCGTCATCAGCTACAACAAAACTAGACCAATGCAGGTCGAAGAGTTTTCCGATGAGTGTGCATGGTGGGGCGATGAGGCCGATGGTTTTGCGGCGCGTTTGGAAACACCGCAGGCCTGGAGGGTAAACATCGACGACATTGTCTCTCGCAACTACAACCTTGATATCAAGAACCCACACATCGGGGAACAGATCCTCCACGACCCTGAACAACTGCTCCATCAGTACCAAGGCCAACAGCAAGACATTCAGACTCTGCGCGACCAGCTCAAAGCCATCCTCTCCGTCGCCCTTACCGGGACACAGTGAACATGGCTCTCGTAGAACAACTCGTTATCAGCCACCTTGATTTGTGGTGTACAGCCATGAAGCGCAGGTCTAATGCTGGACGGGGCTCTTCCAGCAAGGTCGAGCTTTATGGCATCAAGAAGCTGCGCGAACTTATTCTGGAGTTGGCTTTGCGTGGCCTGCTGGTGGCGCAAGATCCGACGGATGAACCTGCCAGCGAACTTGTCAAGAAGATTTGGGCAGAGAAGGCGAAGCAGGTAAAAAATGGAGATTTAAAAAAAGAAAAACCATTGCTTCCCATCGAGACAAAAGAACAACCATTTGAACTTCCTCGGGGATGGCTTTGGGAGCGGTTTGGAAATTTGGCAGAGCACAACGCAGGAAAGACTCTTGATAGAGGAAGAAATCAGGGGGGGCTTCGGGACTACATCACCACGTCAAACTTGTATTGGGGGAAATTTGATCTCTCTGTTGTTAGGAAAATGCCTATTGAAGATGCAGACCTAACGAGGTGCGTGGCAGTCCAGAACGACCTCCTGATTTGCGAAGGTGGAGAAGCAGGTCGGGCCGCAGTCTGGGATCAGGATTACCCAATTTGTTTTCAGAATCATATTCATAGAGCAAGATTTTGGCAGGGTATTAACCCTTATTACGCGTATCGTCTGCTCCAAAAAATGAGCTATACCGGAGAGATAGACAACTTTCGAAAAGGTGTCGCCATTTCAAATATGTCCGGGAAGGCTCTCGGTTCCATACCATTTCCTTTGCCTCCGCTTGCAGAGCAACATCGTATTGTTTCCAAAATCGACGAACTGATGGCTTTATGCGACAGGCTTGAGCGAGAGGCCGACGCTAGCCTTAGCGGGCACGAAACGTTGGTAAGAACTTTGCTAACTGGATTGGTCGGTGTCTCTGATCACGCGCAGTTTTCCAGCGCCTGGCAGCGCGTCTCTCAGCACTTTGACATCCTATTTACCTTCGAAGAGAGTATGGATGAGCTTAAAAAGGCCATCTTGCAACTAGCAGTGATGGGCAGGCTCGTCCCACAAGATCCGGACGATGAACCCGCTAGTGAATTACTCAGAAAAATTGCGATCGAGAAGGCGAGACTGGTCAAGGAAGGCACGATTAGGAAAGAGAAGGCGCTATTACCTATTTTGGATACGGAAAAACAGTTTCCGCTTCCCGAAGGGTGGGAGCTATGCAGACTACAAGAAGCCGTTGATGTTCGGGATGGTACTCACGACTCCCCCAAAGATGCCGCTGGAGGTAAGACCTATCCTTTGATAACGAGCAAGAATTTTGTCAATGGTGAAATTGATTTTCATAGCGCTAGGGAAATTTCGGAATCCGATCACATTGAGATTAGTAAGAGGTCATTGGTCGAGGTAGATGACATCCTGTTCTCGATGATTGGCGGGAATATTGGGAACCAAGTGATGGTGCGTCACCCCAGACCCTTTAGCGTTAAGAATGTTGCGCTATTCAAATACTTTCTGAAGAGCGCAACGGATCCGCAATTTTTGTATCTTTACACTCAAGAGTTAGCAGTGGAGCTTCAATCCAAAGCATCTGGTGGGGCGCAACCATTCGTGTCGCTCGGTTTTCTAAGGAATTTGGTTTTTGCTCTACCTCCGATTGCAGAGCAAAAACGCATCGTTGCTAAAGTTAACGAGCTGATGGTGTTGTGTGATCAACTCAAGTCTCGTTTGAATGAAGCACAAATTACTCAGCAGTATCTGGCTGATACCCTCACCAAGAAAGCAGTTGCGAAGAGATGATGCGAGCTCAAACCGAAACTTGGTGTCAAGCCGATGGACATGCCGATTACGCGCTCTTCGAGGATTTCAACGCCTGGATCGATGAGGGAGACGTTGATCTGGAACTGCCGTTGTTACGCAAGCTGAGCGAAGTTGGCTTGTCTCAGCCAAGCAAGGCATTTTTTGCGGGCGACCGCGAGGCCTATGAGCAAGCTTTGCAGGCTTTTCGAGACGAGCGACGTAGAGAGGCGCTTAGCTGGGATCACTTTGTGGAAACCTTCGGTGAAGAAGACGGCGTACACTGGTTCGAGCGCAACGAGCAGCGCTTCGATCAGTTGGTGGAGTGTCTTTCAACGCAGGAGGTGGTGCCCTTTGTCGGGGCCGGTATCTCGTCAGACGGTGGTTTTCCCACTTGGTCAAATCATCTAAAAACGCAGGGGCGCACCGCGGGCATCCCACCCGCTCAGATTAATGCTTGGTTAGAGCAAGGGCAGTACGAAGAGGTAATCGCTCATATCGAGCAAGTACGTGGTCGCGCCACGTTTGAACAAGAAATTCGCGATGCCTTTAGTAAACGCGGCACCATTCGGGACATCACGCTATTGGTGTCGGAAATGTTTTCAGACACGTTGATCACCACGAACTACGACCGCTTGCTGGAGCAGGTGTATGACACAGGGGCCAGAGGTGTAAAGGTTATCAACGGGGTGACGGCGATGGAACTGCCAGACCCGGAAAAAGTCACCATTATCAAGATTCACGGCGACTTCAAAGATCCAGCGCATTGCATTCTAGGAAAGACGCAGTACGACCAAGCCTACGGTCAACCTGCGCTGGATTTGCAAAAACCTGTACCAAAGATCTTGAAGAGGTACTACTCCAACAACAGCCTCTTGTTCCTCGGATGTAGTCTGCGTCAGGACCGTACCCTTCAGGTGTTCCAAGCAACGAAAGCCGAAGCGGGCGATCATGCGTTTCCTCAGCATTTCGCGTTTGAGCAGATCCCTGAAAAGTTGGAAGACCTGCTTGCCCGGAACAGCGAGCTTTTGCTTCTAGGGATTACGCCAATCTGGTTTCCGAAAGGGCAATATGACCAAGTTGAAAGCCTGCTCCGTCATGCCCGCAACGAGTTGAACTTCCTGAAGGCGCGTACAGAGAAGATGTAGGCTGCACGATGGATATCGTACAAGCCTCCGTCTGGCGACAATGACGTCGATAGATGCGGGCTAGATCTGCTCCTGATTTTCCTCAATCACCAGCTGGTATCCCGCTCAGCCGTCGATGAAATCTTGTGGATCGACAGATCGGCGCCTTCGAATTCCTGTTCCGGATCAAGGCGGATGCCGATGGCTTTCTTGAGCAGGCCGTAGACGATCCAGCCGCCGATGACGGCGATGGCGATGCCCAGCAGCGAGCCGCACAGTTGCGCCATGAAGGACACGCCGCCCAGGCCGCCCAGCGCCTTCGTGCCGAAGATGCCGGCCGCCAGTCCGCCCCAGGCACCGCACAGGCCGTGCAGCGGCCACACGCCGAGCACGTCGTCGATCTTCCATTTGTTTTGCGTGCGGGTGAACATCCACACGAAGATCGCGCCGGCGATGCCGCCGGTGACCAGCGCACCCAGCGGATGCATCAGGTCGGACCCGGCGCATACCGCCACCAATCCGGCCAGTGGGCCGTTGTAGACGAAGCCTGGATCGTTCTTGCCCATCACCAGCGCCACCAGCGTGCCGCCGGCCATCGCCATGAGCGAGTTGAGCGCGACCAGGCCGTTCATCTTGTCGAGAGTTTGTGCGCTCATCACGTTGAAGCCGAACCAGCCCACCGTCAGGATCCAGGCGCCCAGTGCGAGGAAGGGGATGTTCGACGGCGGATGCGCGGCGATGGCGCCTTCGCGCGTGTAGCGGCCACGGCGCGCACCGAGCAGCAGCACTGCCGGCAGGGCAATCCAGCCGCCCACTGCGTGCACGACGATGGAGCCGGCGAAGTCATGGAACTCGGCGCCGAATGCGTTCTTGATCCAGGCCTGCACGCCGAAGTGCTGGTTCCAGGCGATGCCTTCGAAGAACGGATACACCAGGCCGACCAGCACCGCGGTAGCGATCAGTTGTGGATAGAATTTGGAGCGCTCGGCAATGCCGCCGGAGATGATCGCCGGGATGGCGGCTGCAAAGGTCAGCAGGAAGAAAAACTTCACCAGTTCAAAGCCGCTGCGCGCCGACAGGACTTCGGCGCCGCTGAAAAAGCTGACGCCGTAGGCGACGTAATAGCCGACGAAAAAGTAGGCGATGGTCGATACCGCGAAGTCCGCCAGGATTTTAACCAGCGCGTTGACCTGGTTCTTGCGTCGCACCGTTCCCAATTCCAGGAAGGCAAAGCCGGCGTGCATCGCCAGAATCATGATTGCGCCGAGCAAAATGAAGAGCGCATCGGCACCATTTTTGTGATCGTTCACGAAAAAATCTCCCAATAATTGTGCAAGAAATAGCGAAAAGGTCTTTATAAAGCAAAAAACATTCCATTTCGGTGCAAATTATTAAGCTTCTGAATTTAAAGGGGATTTTCTGCCGTCGTTCTAAGGAAAATATAATTTGCACGTAAAGTGGGCGAAAAGTTGCGCCTGGTTGGTGCGCCGTGAAAGACGAGTAATGTACGCAAAGTTTGCCTCATTGCTATGGGGGCGATGGCGGGTAGAAACAATTCAAGGATCGTCTGAGCCAATATAGAAATACGGAGGCAAGTGCCACAAGGCGTCGCGGGTCGGCAATTTTTCATGGAACGGTCATATTGCATTGCTACATTGCAATTTTCCATGCCAGCCAAGGAGCGCGCCATGTCCGATGATCAATCCCCTTCTTTCCCCGACTGCGGTCATAGCCGCCGCGATTTCCTGCGCGACGCGGCGCTCGGCACCGGCGCGCTGCTGACCGGCGGCGCACTGGCGCCTGCGTCAGCGTTTGCGCAGCAAGCGCCCGCCATCGTGACTTCGGAACGTTTACGCCCGCAAGTCGACAGTGGCGCCATGACTGGCGATATCACGCGCGATGCGGCCATGCTGTGGAGTCGCACCGACCGCGCGGCGCGCATGGTGGTGGAATATTCGGTCGATGAGAATTTCAAGAACGCGGTCACCGTTGCCGGTCCCGCAGCACTGGCGCGCGACGATTACACGGCGCGCGTGGACCTGCGCGGCTTACCGGTGTCGCAGCACTTGTTCTATCGCATGCGCTTCCAGGACTTGCAGCACGAATCGGCATGGAGCGCGCCGGTGACCGGCAGCCTGATCATTCCCGGCGGCGGCGAGCGGGATATCAGCTTTGCATTTTCCGGCGACGAAGCGGGGCAGGGCTGGGGTATCAACGAAGCGTGGGGCGGCTATCGCGTATATGAAACGATGCGCCGCTTCAAGCCGGATTTCTTCATCCACTC
>Ga0207667_10004570_pt1 | contig 16969 bp, 7 predicted proteins | sample KBSCornC52_FD_184301 | JGI IMG/M metagenome (GOLD analysis project Ga0207667, IMG submission 184301) | Corn rhizosphere microbial communities from Kellogg Biological Station, Michigan, USA - KBS Corn C5-2 (SPAdes) (version 2) | ecosystem: Host-associated > Plants > Roots > Rhizosphere > Soil ...
GTCGTCGGGATCTGCGTCGGGGTCGATGTCGCCGTTGCGCTGCGCCGCTCGCACGCAGTCGGCTACCGCCGTCACGACCACGGAGAAGCAGGCGTTGGCCAGGCGTTTCACCTCGGAGTCGGAAGCGCCGAACTCCATGGCCATCTTGGCGGCGAAGCAGGTCGCCGCGGCCCGGTTAGGAGCGGGGGGTACGTCGGCGGCGAGGGGCACCCCGTGGACGGCGCGGAGCAAGTACTGGTGCAGTCGTTCCAGGGCGCCCTCGTCCGGTCCGGCGAGGGCTTTCGGAGCAGCCTGCCCCAGCCGGGCGAAGTACCCGTCCATCGCCTGCAACAGCACGCCGTGCTTGCCGTCGAACGCGGCATAGAGGCTGCCGCGGCCCAGGCCGGTGGCGGCGCTGATGTCGTCGACGCTCGTGGCGTTGTAGCCGGAGGTGCGGAACTGCCGCTCGGCGGCGTGGAGGACGTGGTCGCGGTCGAAGCTTGGTGGTCTCGCCATACCAAGAAGGTAGGCCGACCCGCCGTTCTTGACAACTCAGTACAGAACTGGCTAGGTTCAGGACTGTTCAGTACAGAACTGTTCAGTACAGAACTGTTGACGGCTGACTGCGGAGACCGACCGGTTTCCCAACCGCTTGGTCCGCAACGGGTGGGCCACGAACACGGAAAGGCAGGAGGCCATGGCTGTAGCAACTCCTCCGGACGCGATCGACGCACTGAACGAGGGGACCGTCGACGTGGTGGTGATCGGCGGCGGCGCGGCGGGGCTGAACGGTGCACTGATCCTCGCCCGCTCCCGCCGCTCGGTCGTCGTGATCGACAGCGGCTCCCCGCGCAACGCGCCGGCGGAGGCCGTGCACGGCTTGCTCGCCTTGGACGGCACCCCGCCGGCCGAGCTCCTTCGGCGGGGCCGGGAGCAGGTGCGCCAGTACGGCGGACGCGTCGTCCACGGCGAGGTGGTCTCGGCCGAGCCGGCCGCCCCGTCGGCGGCCGGGGACCTGCGGTTCACCGTCACCCTGGCCGACGGGCGTGGCATCACCGCTCGCCGCGTCCTGGTGGCCACCGGCCTCACGGACGTGCTGCCAGCGATACCCGGACTTGCCCAACACTGGGGACACAGTGTGGTGCACTGCCCGTACTGCCACGGCTGGGAGGTGCGCGATGAGCCCATCGGCGTCATCGCCACCGGCGCGGCCTCCATCGGCCACGCATTGCTGTTCCGGCAGCTGACCGAGGACCTGACCTACTTCACCCACGGCACCGACCTGGATGAGGACAGCCGCGCCCGCTTCACCGCCCGCGGCATCCGCATCATCGACACCCCGGTCACCGAGGTCGTCAACGACGAGAACGGCGCCCTCGCCTGGGTACGCCTGGCTGACTGCCAGATGGTGCCCCGCCGGGTCCTCGCCGTCGGCCCGCAGATGCAGGCCCGCACCCAAGGGCTGGAAGGTCTGAACCTGCCCATGCAGGACCTGCCGAACATGGGCCGCGCGTTCGCCGCCGGCATGGCCGGCACCACCGAGGTGCCGGGCGTGTGGGTCGCCGGCAACGCCACCGATCCGGCCGCCCAGGTCGGAGCCTCCGCAGCGGCCGGCGCCCTGGCCGCCGCCAACATCAACAGCACGCTGGCCATCGCGGACGCCGACGCGGCCCTCCAGGGGGATCGGATTTCCGCCATGCCCAACAACGAAGGGGAGAAATGAGTACCAGCATCGACCGCGAGGCGCCCGCCTCCGCAAAGACAGGCTCGCTTCGCGGTTCACATGCCGTGCGCTGGTGGGTGCTGGCCGTAGTGGGCATCGCCCAGCTCATGATCATGCTCGATGCGACCGTCGTGAACATCGCGCTGCCCAAGGCGCAGCAAGACCTCGGTTTCAGCGATGGCAGCCGGCAGTGGGTCATCACCGGTTACGCCCTGGCGTTCGGCAGCCTGCTGCTGCTCGGCGGCCGACTCGGTGACCTGTTCGGTCGACGGACGGTGTTCGTGATCGGCTTGGCCGGTTTCGGGACCGCGTCCATTCTCGGTGGCTCGGCCTCCAGCTTCGCGATCCTCGTCGCAGCCCGGGTGGCCCAGGGCCTCTTCGCTGCACTGCTGGCCCCCGCGGCGCTCTCACTGCTCAGCGTGACCTTCACCGAACCGTCAGAGAGGGCGAAGGCCTTCGGGATCTTCAGCGGGTTGGGTGCTGCCGGCGGCGCAATCGGGCTGCTGCTCGGCGGCATGCTCACCGAATGGGCGTCCTGGCGCTGGGTGATGTACGTGAACGTCGCCTTCGCGGCCCCCGCCCTGATCGGCGCAGTGCTCCTGCTGGCCAAGCCCGCGACCACCACGAAGCCCAAACTCGACATCCCGGGCATCGTCGTGGTGAGCGCCGCGCTGTTCGCCATCGTCTACGGGTTCGCGCACGTGCAGTCCACCAGTTGGACCGACCCGGTCGCCGTCGGCTCCATGATCGGCGGCGCGGTGCTGCTCCTGGTGTTCGTTTGGCTGGAGACCAGGGTCGCGCATCCGCTGCTGCCGCTGCGAGTCGTGCTGGACCGGACCCGCGGTGGCTCGTTCGCCGCGGTGCTCGTCATCGGCATGGGGATGTTCTCGATCTTCCTGTTCCTGACCTACTACTTCGCGGCCAGCCTCGGCTACTCGCCGATCAAGACCGGCCTGGCGTACCTGCCGATGGTCGCGGCCGTCGCCGTTTCCTCGACCACGATGTCCTTGCTGGTGCTGCCCAAGCTCGGCCCGAAGATCGTCGTCAGCGCCAGCTTCCTGGTCGCCGCAGCCGGCATGGCCCTGCTGACCCGGCTCGAGCTGGACAGCACCTACGCCGCCCACATCATGCCCGGCCTGATCCTGCTGGGTCTCGGGATCGGCGGAGTGATGAGCACCGCCTTCCAGGGCGCGACCTCAGGCCTGCACCACGATGACTCGGGCGTCGCCTCAGCGCTGATCAACACCGGTCAGCAAATCGGCGGTTCCATCAGTACGGCACTCCTGACCACCATCGCCTCCTCGGCCGCGACCGACTACCTGACTTCGCACAAGCCCAGCGCGCTGGCCGCGGCGCAGGCCGGCGTCGAGGGCTACACCGCCACCCTGGCGTGGGGCGCCGGGTTCTTCGTGGTCGGTGCGGTGATCGCGGCGTTCCTGATTCCCAATCGGGCCCTGGAGCCCGCCGAGGGCGAGCCGGTGATGGCCCACTAGGGGTGCGGGCGACCCGCATAGCGCACGACAAGGTCATTCCAACAAGCGAAGGAACCACCATGCAAACAGCTCCCCCAGTGGCGCTCGTGACGGGCGCCTCCTCCGGGATCGGGCGGGCGGCCGCGGTCGCCCTCGCGGACGCCGGCTTCGCGGTGGTCGGCACGAGCCGCAACGCCTCGAACGTCGCACCGTTCGCCGGCGTGACCTTCCTCGATCTCGACGTAGCCAGCGACGAGTCGGTCCGCTCACTGGTCGAGGAGGTCATCGGGCGTTTCGGTCGCATCGACGTCCTGGTCAACAACGCCGGCGTGGGCGCCGACGGCGCCGCCGAGGAGAGCTCGATCAACCAGGCCAAGGAGGTCTTCGACATCAACGTCTTCGGCCTGATGCGGATCACGAACGCAGTGCTGCCCCACATGCGCGCCCAGGGCAGCGGCCGCGTGGTCAACGTCTCCTCGATGCTCGGTCGGATCCCAGCCCCCTTCATGGCCATCTATTCCGCCACCAAGCATGCGGTCGAGGGCTACTCCGAATCCGTCGACCACGAGCTTCGCGAGCACGGCGTCCGGATGCTGCTGGTCGAGCCGGCCTACACGAGCACGAGCTTCGAGGCGAGCAGGCTGGCACCCGACTCGCCCCTGCCGATCTACGCCGCACAGCGGGAAATCGCCCGAGACGTGCGGGCCACGGCCTTGCGCACCGCCGACGACCCGGACGTCGTCGCGAAGGTGATCGTCGCGGCCGCCACCGACTCCAAACCCAAGCTCCGCTACCCCGCCGGCTCGATGGCCAAACGCGTCAGTCTCCTACGCCGGATCGTGCCCGCGCGCGCGTTCGACAAACAACTCCGCAAACTCAACCGACTGACCGGCTGACCCCGCAGTACGCCCGGCGCCTGAGACGATGCACTTTTCCCAACCAGCGACCGAAGCCGGCATCAGCCTTGGCATGGCTTCTGACACGGGGGTGTCCGGGAAAGCCGGTCGGGCTCCGGAGGACATGTGGTTGCCAGATCGGTTAGGGCTAAGTGGTTCGAAGAGCCGGCGCCCGATTGAGACGGTCACGAGCCCACCTCACGAAATCGGCGCCTCCGGCGGCCTCGACGGCCTCCAGCGTTTGGGTCAGCTCACGGCTCGGCCCGTCCGCGATCAGAAGGACGGCTCGCGCACGCTCGGCCGTCGTCAGGACTCGACCCCTGCTTCGGAACTTGCTGTCTGCAAACGCGTCGAGCAGGTCGGCTCTACTATCGATCATGGTCAAGATCGGAACCGCCTGCTCCTCAATGGCCTGCTGAAGTGCCTCGCCACACTCGGTGAACGTCTTCGAGTCGTGGAAACTCCACCGCGGCGCACTGGGCAAGTCCGGCGGTGTCCGAAGGCTTCGGCGCCATAGGAAGTTGGCCATGCTCGGCTGGTAGGTCGGATCGCCATCTTCTGCCGCGAGCCAGACCGCCCAGTCGAGATACGCGATGGGTGTGATCGCGATCGTCACGTCGAAGCCGACGACTGGCTTCTGGAGCCTCCGCGAGGTCACGAGGAGATCCCCGCGCATTCCGCCGGTGATGCGCATGTACCGGTGCCCACGTTTGTGGGCACCAATAGCATCCATGCTCGGATCGATGAACCGATGGACCAACGCCTTCAACGTCGGCTCGCCCAACGCTTCGCGGTTCAAAACCATCTTCGACATGCCCCGCAACTCACAGCACGAAGCATATTGCCAGGGCGATGAACACGCCTACGACGACACTGCCGGTGATAGCAGCTTCCTCGGTTGGGGTGAGCGAGAACTGCGGCACTTCGATGTTGGGCACTCCCCAGCCGCCTCCGCCACCCGAGCTAGCTCCGCCGGTGGGGAGGCCAGAGCTGGGCGCCAGAGCTGGACCGGGATTGATGGGATTCCAAATACGACCTTTGAAGTCGCCGGGCATTCGTGGAGCGGCCGTTGGCATTGGGCCGGTGGGGACCGGGACGCTTCTCGGGTCTGTTACTGGCACTGGCTTCGGTGAAGGCTTCCGGCCGTCGCCGGGCGTCGGATCCATGGCGTACACGATCGCCCCACTCCCCGGCATGAAGTCGAAGTCGATGTAGTTCTGCCCCCCGAATTGGAACGGAAGAACACCTACACCGGGCCCGGGCATCACCCGGCTTCGTCGACCTTCCGCGTTCAACGTGGATTGGAGGGCACCGACGTACCGCTGCACCTGCTTCGCCGCGTCACGGCCGGCCCGATTGACGGCAGCTACGTTGCTGGTCCGCGTCCCCTTGACCTCCCAGACATAGAAGGTGTCAGTCACGTCGTCGTGATAGACGATGTCGGCGAACCCGGAGTTGCTCGGGCTTCGTTTCCCACTGCTCGCGGGGATTTCGTTATCACCCCTCGTCGTTGTTACTGCATCGGGGTCCCCACCGACGGCGCCGCCGACGGGATTTTGCAAGTAGTACTGGATCGCCTGAGCTGCCGTTGTCACCGCTGCCTCGTGGAGGGAGGAGTGGTTCGGATCGGGGTCGGGATCGGTCCCGTCGGGGTCCGACATGCCGATTGGGTTGCCGTTGGCGTAGCTGTAGCCGTTGTCCTGCTGCGGGTTGTCGGGGTCGAAGACTGGGTCGACCGTCAGGAACCGTCCTGTTGACGGGTCCAGTGTTCTCGCTCCAACGTCGAGCAGACCCGTTGTTGCGTCGAGGGATTTGCCCATGAGTCCGTGGGTGTCGTTCCAGGCGGCGGGCGTGCCTTGGTCGCCGGGTAACGGGTTGCCGTACGGGTCGAGGTGGCGGCGGACGGGCGTCAGGACCCCGGCCGAGTTGGTGGGGACTTCGGTGAGCGACGTGCCGCGCAGGTCGGTGTATTGGTAGATGGTGTTGGCGTGGCCGACACGCAGCGCCACGACAGTGTTGTTGAAGCTGTAGAAACGCGTTCCGGTGATCGTCTGGTCGCTCTTGTTGAGGGTGAGTTCTTCGCCGGGGAGGAAGAGTGTCTCGGTGGTGGGGTCCCGGCGGATGAGTTGGTTGCCGTCGGCGTCGTAGCTATAGGAGGCGATCTCGTTGGCCCCCTGCGTGATCGTGTGCGTTCGCCCGTCGGGCGTATACGTGAACGCGCTGGTTTGACCGGCGACGGTGCGGCTGACGGTGTTGCCGTCGGGGTCGTACACATAGCTGGAGGTGACGGCAGGGTCGTCGCTGGTCGAGCTCGCGGCTAACGCGTGAACGTGCGGATCGTTGGTGGTGGACCCGTTGAGCGTCGACGTCGTCACGCCGTTGTTGTAGGTCGTCGCCAGGTCAGCTGGGACGCCGGTCGGCACCGCGTGGACGGTCTGGCCGATACGGCTGCCGGCGGCGTCGAAGGACCACGACAGCCAGTAGGGCTGTGGTCCGTCGATGGTCGACGTGGACCCAGTCTTGCCCACGTCGACGGCGCAGCCGTCGCTTGCCGACCACGCGTCGATCAGCCGGTCCAGCGCGTCGTAGTCGTAACAGCTGGTCTCGGTGGCAGTGCCCGGCGCCCCCTCGGTATCGGTCGCGCTGGTGATGTTGCCGCTTGCGTCATAGCCGTAGGCGACGTTCTCCAGTTGCGGGGTGCCGACCTGGGCGGAGAGGTTGACCGAGGTGATGCGGCGCGTTTCGGCGTCGCGGTTGAGCGTCAGCCACGCGGTCTGGTTGTTGACGCCGAGGGTGTATTGGCTCGGTTCTCCATAGGCGGAGTAGGCGGCGGCCGAGACGTAGGCGGTGTAGCCGGTGCTGGCTGTCTGGTTGCCGAACGCGTCGTAGTACTCGTGGATCGTCTCGGTCGGGAGCGATCCTCCCGACGCCGGGGTGACCGTGCTGGCCAGCCCCGTAGTGGTCCAGGTCGTCTTGCTCGTGTAGGAAGCGGCGAAGCCAGCCTGGACGTCTCCCGCCGGTAGGTCGACCTCGGTGCCGGTCGGTCGACCTTCGGGCGTGTACCCGAGCACGGTCTCGGTGTAGTTGCCTTCTGGCGTGATGCTCTGCGAGGAGCTGAGTTCGCCGTTTTGGATGGTATCGAAGGTCCAGCTCGCGAGGAGGTTCTTGGGGTCGATCGATCCGTCGTACTCTCCGACCTTGCGGCCGAGTTGGTCGTAGGCGTACGCGAGGGTGTCCCCATTGGCGTCTGTGGTGGAGATCGTCTCGTTGGCGTCGTCGAACTGGTTGGTGGTCGCGCCGCTGTCGGGGTCGTCGGTCTCGTACTCGCGGCCGGCGAGGTCGAATTTATGGGTCCACGTCGCGGCGGCGGGCGTCCCGACAGCGGTGGTCTCGGCGACTCGTCGGCCGAGGACGTCGTAGGCGTAGGAGGTCCGCTCGGCGGTGCCGTCTTTGAGGGTGTTGTCGCCTTGGACCTTCGGTGGCGAGGTCCATTGATCGGTCTCGACAGTCTCGCCGCGGGCGTCGGTGACCTGGGTGGTTTCCACACCGCCATTCGGTGGAATGACGGTGGTGCGATCGCCGCCGTAGACGCTTTGCGTCGTCCGGGTCGGTGAGGTGCCGTTGTAGTCGGTGGCGAAGGTGGGCCGGCCGGCCCCGTCGTACAGCGTTCGGGTGCTCGCATCGATTCCCGACTGCGCGGTAGTGATCAACGTGGTCGCCGGGCTGCCGGTGGTGTGCCAGTGATCGTTGGTCTGAGTCTTCCACCCGTGTCCATCGGTGAAGGTGTCGGCGATGTTGCGGCCGCCGCCCTCTGCAGCGTCTTGGGTTTGCCGCAACTGACCGAAGGCGTCGTAGATATCAACGTGTGTGACGTAGCCGGGTGTCGCACCGTTGCCGGGGTCGATCAGTTGCTTGGTCACGACGGCCAGCGGCGCGGTCGGACCGTAGGTGTAGGCGTACGTGGTCGTGGCGGAGTCAGTGCCCTTGGCCTGACCGGGGCGGTAGACGGCCGTGATGCGCCCGACGGGGTCGTAGGTCGCGTCCGTCTTACGAGTGGCAACATCCGAGTTCTCCAGCACCTCGCCGCGGCTCGGGTCGATCAGCACGGTCTCGATCTGGCCGGCGGGGTTGGTGGTGACCTTCTTCGTCAGTGGTCCGCCGGCCGTGGGGGTGTAGGCGATGTGCGCGGCGCGGACGTCGCCGGCGGCGGCGTCGACCGTGGTGTCGGTGACGCGCCCCTCACCGTCGTACTTCGCGGTACTCACGGCCCAGTGTCCCGATGTCGTTTCGATGTCCACCTCGGACGCCTCGCCCTTGTTTGGGACATCGCCGAGCGTCGCGGACCCGTCGTAGTAGGTGCGGGTGTCCTTGACGATGTTGGTGGGCGCGGTGGTGCCGGTGGGGCACACCTGTGCCGACTTGATGGTTTCGCTGACGGCCGAGCGGATCCAGCTGGTGGTGTTGTCGGCGTAATCGGTCGTGGTGCAGAGTGGGTCGACATCGCTGCCGGTGTCGGTCTGGTGGACGAGACGGCCGATCGAGTCGTAGTCGTAGTCCTGCTGCACGTAGCGAGTGGTGCCGCCGGCGACGTCGGTGATCGTCCTGCTCGTTCCTGGGCGGACCATGCGGGCAACCAGGTTCGGAAGTCCGGTCCGGGCTTGCGTGGCGGTGGTTGCGGCCGTGGTCGGCGTAGCGATCGTGGCGGACACCTCGGTGCTGGTGTCGCCGAGGAACGTCTGGGTCTCTCGTGGCATGCCGGCGTACTGGTCGCTGTCGGGCACGTTGTTGCCGAGCGAGTCCGAGACGCTGGCCGATCGCGTCTGGTTGTTGGGGAGCGTGTCACCGTCCATGCCGCGGTAGTAGGTCGTGCTGGCGAGTGTCCACGCGTCGGGGACCCCGTTGCTGGCGTGGTTCGGATTGCCGGTGCGCACCTGAACGGTCTGGTAGCCGCGGAACTGCCCGTAGGTGCGGTTCTTCGGTTTGACGACCTCGTTGTCGTCGTAGTGCCAGGCTGGCGCGCCGACGTAGGTGTAGGTGGCGTACCGGTTGGCGGCGGTGCCGTTGGCGTCGTCAGCGTCCACCTCGGTAACGAGATGCTTGTGGAACCAGTCCAGTTGTGGCGTCGTGTAGCCGGTCGGGGTCCAGTAGACGGGGTAGCACTCGCTCGTGTCATTGGACGGGTCGGTGGGCACCGTGGTCTTGGTGCACTGCGCCGGGGCGCGGCCGGCCTGGTCGTAGAAGACCAGGATCTTCTCCCCGGTCTCGGTGGCGATTTGGTTGAGGCGCCACATCTGCATGGCCGGTTGCGAGTTGTAGCCGGCGATGCGGTTGTCCAGGAGTTGGTAGGTGAACGAGACGGCAGGCAGGGTCAAACCGGGGTCGGTAGTCGTCGGGGCGCCACCGCTCGGAACGGTGAAGGTCGTGCCGGCGGCGTGACCGGTTCGAGTGATCTTGTCGAGCTCTAGTTCGGGGTCGCCGGTGGTCGGGAACGACTGGGTGAGCTTGTACTGGTCGACCAGGTAGTAGGTGCTGCCGCTGCCGGAGTAGTACTCGGTGGAGATGGTGGTGATGCGTTTGCGGGACCAGAAGGTTGGCGCGTGGGTGTTGCAGGTGCCGGTGGAGGCGCAGTCGAGGCTCTGCGGGGTGTCGGGCCAGTTGGCCGAGTGGGCTGCGTCGAAGGTCGTGCAGGTGGTCAGGCACCGTTCCGCGGACGTGAAGACGACCCGGTCCGAGGGCGTGGAGAGGGTGGTGGCGGTGGCGCGTAGGCCATAGTCGATGCGGGTCAGGTACCCGCCGCGTGTGTAGGACTTGGGCGTGGTCTTGTTGTTCTGGCCGTAGTAGCCGGTCTCGGCCGCGTAGTAATAGGCGGTGGCGTTGTCATGGGGGTCGACGACGTAGTCGAGGTTCCAGCGCCAGGCCTGGGTCTCGAAGGGCGAGATCGATCCGCTTCCCGTGCCCGTGCAGTCGGTGTCGACGTCGCCGCAGACCGGTGCGGTCCAGGTTGCGTTCGTCGTGCTTCCGCCGGGCAGCGTGTCGCGTCCGAAGTAGTACTGCACGCCGTCGGTGGTGGTGATCTTCCAGTACTCGTTCTGGTAGGCGCCCGTTCCGGCTCCGATCAGCTCGACCCGTGACCCGTCGTCCGACTTGAGGTGGAACTTCCCGCTGCTGTCGTCCTGAACGATGGCGCTGCTGCTGCCGCCGAGGCTGTAGGTGAGGATCTGCCCGGCCCAGCACTGGTCGCTGAGCCGGTCGGCCTTCACCAGGGCCGTGTCGTCGACGCACGAGCGGTACGTGCGTTCGACGTAGCCGGGCGAGTAGTCCCAGCCCTCCCCGAACGGGCCGTCCTGGTTGTTCGTCGAGGCGATGCGGCCGTCCACCGAGGACGAGTCGTAGGCCAGCGCGACCGTGGGAGCGACATCCGAGCCTCCGGACGCCGGCGGGAGCGCGATCGGATAAGACCAGTCGAAACCACCGGACGACCCGCCGGCGGTCCATGATCCGGAGGGTGCCAGGGACGTGGCGGTGAAGTCGTCGCTGGCCCCGCTGGTTCCGGCGACGGCGGCGAAGGTGCTCGTGGACCCCGCGCTCTGCGCGAGCGTCGGCTGCGCGGTACGTGCCGTGTGCCGCGGCGAAAGCGAACCGGTGACGAGCGTCGTGCTCAGGGCTTGGGTGCCCGGGTCGTTTACGGCGTTCACCGGCGTCTGGACTCGGCAGGCTGCCATGGTCGGCGTCGTCAGCGCGCACTCGGGCATCTGCACCAATCGCAACCGCTGACCGAAGTTGGCCCCGCCGGCGGCGGCGAAGGACGCGTAGTCCAGGCGCACGGCGGTGCTGCTGGTGTCGGATGTCTGCCGACGGACCGAGAACAGCACTCCGGCCACACCCGCTCGTTGGGCCGCGGACTGCGAGGCGACCGTCACCGCGTACCGACCCGACGCGGGGCGAGCGACGGTGGTGGTCGTCCGCGCTGGGACGCGCCCGATTTCGATCGGCAGCCGTCCAGCGCGTTGCCACCCTGATCGACTCGCGGTACTCGGACCGGCTACCGACACCGTCGCCGACCCCGCGGCCGGCCAGGCGGTATGCGCCCGGTGGCCGGTGACCGGCGCAGCGATCGCGCGCTGCCGTCGCGGGACGACGTTGCGATACGCGAGGGTGCGTTCGTGCTGCATCCGTGGACGCCGATTGACGGCGGCTGCCGCCGGGCTCGACAACGGCACACACACCGCCGAGATGGTCACGGCAGCAGTGATCGCAGCCGTGATTCGGACAGCGCGACGCGCGAATAGCGACATGTGGAGCCCTCCCGTACGTGCCGCATCGATCCGCGGCGAAGGGACAGTAGCCCTGTTTCCGGAAACTGCACAACATCATGAAAGACACGACTAAGTCGGTCTCGCCAGGTTTCTGTACCGGCTTGCACTTCATCCGGTCTGTACGGCACACTCACACGGCATTTACGGCGATTCGGGGGCTCGCCGGTCCTCGGGAGGGACATTCGATGAAGCTTGGCTACCGACGTTCGACGCGCCGCGACGCACTCCGCGAGGGACGTCTCGCCGTTCCCTTGGTCGCCAGCCTCGCCGCGTCCGTGCTTCTCACTGTGCCGCAAATCGCCGTGGCCGATCCGACCCCCACCGCCGACGCGACGACAAGTCCGACGATCAGCGCGGACCTCAACGACGCCTCGACGACGGCGCAATCGACCGGCCAGCCGGTCGAGGTGCAGGACCGGACCACCGAGACGAGTCAGGTCACGGCCGAGCCGGACGGCACGTTCCGGCTCACCTCCAGCCTCACGCCGGTTCGGGTCAACCAGGACGGCGCCTGGCGGCCCATCGACCCGACGCTGCACCGCGACGCCGACGGCAGCATCTCCCCCGCGGCCACGACTGCTGATGTGACCTTCTCCGGAGGCGGTGATCAGCCAGCTGTCGTGATCAGCGAAGAGGGCGCGACGGTCAGCTTCAGCTGGCCAGCCCCGCTACCGGCGCCCGCCCTGTCGGGCGCGACGGCAACCTACGCGTCGGTGTTGCCGGGTGTCGACTTGCAGCTCACGGCAACCGATGAGTCGTTCAGCGAGGTGCTCGTGGTCAAGACCGCGGCCGCGGCCGCGAATCCCCAACTGCGCTCGATCCACCTGGAAGCGACCAGCCAAGGGCTGGAGCTGACCCGAAACCCGGATGGCAGCCTCAGCGCGCTGGACGCAGACGGAAACCTAGTGCTGCACGGATCCCAGCCGATGATGTGGGACTCCTCGGCCAACGCCAGCGTCGGCGCACGGCCCACCTCGACCGACCCCGGCAGTGGCACCGTGTCGCTCCTGCCCGACAGCATGCCCAGCGCCGACGGCACGACCGCCGGACCTGCGGGGACGACCCTCACCCTCACGCCGCCGGCCAGCGCCCTGACCGGCCCGAACGTGATATATCCGCTCTATATCGACCCCGAACTCGCGCCCTACCGGTCGCACTTCGCGGTCGTCACCTCGGACAACAACTGGCACTACTACGACGACACGAGCAACGACCTGAAGGTCGGCTACTGCAACTGGTCCGAATGCGGCGGCTCGTGGAAGGCCCGGACCTACCTCTCGTTCAACACGTCTGCGCTGACGGGTGAGCCGACCACGGCCGTCGTTTCCAAGGCCGAGGTCGACGTGTACGAGATCCACAGCGCCGGCGACTGCACGTCGGAACCAGTCGACCTGTACACGGCAGGGGCGATCGATTCCTCGACCGACTGGCCCGGTCCTATGGGTAGCTACCTCGACGAGACGAGTTCCCACCTGGGCAACACGTGCAACAACACCGCCGGGGACGTCGTGTTCAACGCCGCCGCCGTGACAGACCGGTTCCAGTACGCGGCCAGCCATGACGTCACCAGCTTGACGTTCGGACTGCGCTCGCCCGACGAGAGCAACGCCTACCAGTGGAAGCGGTTCGACAGCGACCGGACCGGCGGTGCCGCTGCCCAGATCGACGTGTTCTACGACTTCCCGCCCTCGACGCCCTCGGTTCCCACCCTCGACAACACCGTCAAGTGCAGCGGCTTGCCCACCTACACCCGTGACACCACCCCCACGCTGCATTCGCATGCCACCGACTACAACAGCCCGCACCTTCCGGTCAGCTTGCACTACTCCGTCTACAACTCCGGCGGTAGCCGTGTGCGTTACAACCCCAGCGGGGTAGTCGTCTCCTCTGGAGCGGACGCGCCGTGGAGCACGAGTAGCTCCAACTCCAACGACACGGCCGCCATGAGCAACGGCAACTACACGGCCGACGCCGTCGCGACCAGCCACTCCGACGACACCGCCGACGCCGCGTCCGGCACCAGTTCCAAAGTCGCGTTCACCATCGACACGACCGCCCCGGCCGTGCCAACGATCAGCAGCTTCGACTACCCGCCGCAGACGTGGGGCGACGTGAACGGCGGTCAGATCACCCTCACCGGTTCGTCGGACACCGCTGGATTCGCGTACTCGTTCGACAGCAGCGGTACCGAACCGTTGCCCGCCGACACGACCTGCTCCTACACCACCACACCCACAGCCGCCGGCGGCCGGGTGGCTGCCTCGGCAGGCGGCGCGGCGACCATTACCCTGCCGACGCTGACGCCGGGCTACCACACGCTCTACGTGAAGGCGTTCGACGACGCCCACAATGCCGCGTCCCAGACCCCCGCCTACGTCTTTTACGTGGCGCCCAACGTCTCGGGCGAAGGAACCACGCAGTTCGAGTCAGAGGACTACACCGCCGCTCCGAGCGGAATGTCCTGCCAAGACACAGGCTGTCCGAGCTACATCGAGGGCCCGAGCACGCGCTGGTCCAACGGCAAGCAGCTGCACCTAGTCGCCGACCAAGGCTCGGCCGGCGCGCCCGCCACCTGGCAGTCGACCTTCACCACAGGTGTCGAGGCGGACTACGCGATCAACGTCCAGGTCACGCTGGCAAACCACTATGGCATCCTCGAGTTCAGATTCGACGACACGCTGCTGGCCGCTCCCGGTGGCAAGACCGACTTCGACACCTACAGCGCTAGCGTGAGCACTCAGAACATCGCCCTGGGCGGGCTCCACCTCACGGCCGGCACCCACACGATCACCTACCAACTGGTCGGAACCAACCCGGCGAGCGCGAGCTACACCTACAGCGGCAACTACGGCACACCCGCGGTGGCCATCAACTTCGCCGACAACGGGTACAGCGCCGGCATCGACTACGTCCGCCTCATCCCGATCAACGGAGCCGTCTACGGCAGCCTCAACGGCGCGATGAACAACGACGGCATCACCTCGGACACCGGCGCCGCCGGCAACATCAGCCCCAGCACCACCTACCGGTCGTTCTCGCAAACCGCGTTGACCAACGCCGGATACGGGCCGGGCAGCACCGTCACCGTCGACTCCGGCACCCAATACGCCGCAACCTTCACCATGCCCAGCTACAACAGCAACGGCACCGACAACGTGATCGCCATGGGCCAAACGATTCCACTACCGACCCCGGTCAAGGCGCAGTACGTGGACCTGCTCGTCGCCTCATCCTGCGGCGACACTCCATACGCCCCGAGCGTCCAGGTCTCGGTGAACTTCGCCGACCTCACCTACTCCCAGACCCAAACCCCTGCCGTGCCGGACTTCCTGACCGGAACCATCAGCAACGCCCCGGACCAGGAGGCCTACATCAGCCTGGCCACCACCCTTACCTACTCGCGCAAGGGAACCACGACCGTCACCGACCAGCCGAACCTGTACCACGTCGCAATCCCCACCTTCAACGACCAGTCCGCAGTCACCTCGATCACCCTCCCCTACCTGGGAAGCGACCTCAGCAACACCTGCCGCTCCTCCAACCTGCACGTCTTCGCAATCACGACGCACTAGCGCGCGGCGGCGGCGTTGCCCCGCCACGTCTCGCCCGCGCAAATGACATGCCGCACGATCACGACGTGGCGGGCCGACAGCGCGGCCGTGCCGAAACAACGCCCTCGTCACGCATCGCGTCCGAGGAGCCGGCCGGACAGCCGAGCCTGGACCTGGACCGTGCGCGCTGAAAGCGCGCAGGTTTGCGCATCAGCCACCACCGCCGCCCGCAGGGGAGCGCGCCCGGTTCTCACGGTTCGGCGTTCGGCGTCCGAACCGCGGTCACGACTCGGCGTCACCGCGAACGGGCGAGCCGCAGCGCCGCGGGCGGTAATCGGCGCGTCGACTCCCCATCTCGGGTTGATCTTGAGCACGTCGTATCAGCGCGTGGTGTGGTCAAGACACGGTCAAGATCGACATCATGCGATCGCAAGAAATGACCAGACCCCCCGGTTTCCGGAAGGTCCGACGTTGTAGCCCCGACCGGATTCGAACCGGCGCTACCGCCTTGAGAGGGCGGCGTCCTGGGCCACTAGACGACGGGGCCCCAGAAACTTCCACGTGCGGTACTGCGCTGGGGTACCAGGACTCGAACCTAGACTAACTGAACCAGAATCAGTTGGGCTGCCAATTACCCCATACCCCAAGGGTCTTCGGCCGTTGCGGTCTCCCGCGCGGGCCGAGGTAAGACTTTACCGGACGGGCGCAGTCCGATCCAAAACGCCCCGCCCCGTCAGCGTGCGCGGCGAGCCTCGGCGGCCGGGGCCGAGGCGGCGACTCGCTGCTCGTACGCCGTCCGCTCGCTGCTGCCGAGCGAGTCGAGCACGACGTGGTCCGATCCGGACGCGGTCATCAGCTTGTTGCCCAGCGCCCGCGGCAGCGCGCCTGTCACCTTCGTCACCGGCCCCATCGAGCGCGGGGCGTACACCGCCAGCCGCGGCACCTTGAGCGCGCCGACGAGTTCGGCCGCCACCTGCTCCGGCTCGATCAGCTTGGTGGCCCGGGTGCGCTTCATGCCGCCGGCCAGGTCGGTGTTGACGAGGACGGGCAGGACGTACGACAGGTCGATGCCGGTACCGCGCAGCTCCCACCACAGCGACTCGCACAGCCCGACGACCGCGTGCTTGCTCGCCGCGTAGGTGGCCGCACCCGGGATCGGCGCCACGCCGGCCATCGAGGCGACGTTGACGACGTGGCCGTGCCCGCGCGGGCGCATGCGGCGGATCGCCTCCCGCGTGCCGTGCATCAGTGAGAACACGTTGATCTCGAACTGCCGGTAGATGGCCGCCATCGTCTCCTCGGCGAACGCGCCGATCGACATCACGCCGGCGTTGTTGATCATGATGTCGAGTGGGCCGACGTTGGCCTCCGCCTCGTCCAGCGCGGCGGTGAACGCGCCGTGGTCGGTGACGTCCACCTGCAGCGAGGCGGCCGCACCGATCTCCCCCGCCGTCTTGGTCGCGAGCGCGCCGTCCAGGTCGGCGACGACCACGCGAGCGCCCTCGGCGACCAGCGCCTGCGCGGTCGCCCGGCCGATGCCGCGGGCGGCGCCGGTGATGAACGTGACCTTGCCCCGCAACGATCTCGGCGCGGGCACGTCAGCCGCCGAGGATGATCTTCGATGCGTGCTCGCCGATCATGATGGACGACGCGTTGGTGTTGCCGCCGACGATGCTCGGCATGATCGACGCGTCGGCCACCCGCAGCCCCTCGATGCCGCGCACCCGCAGCTGCGGGTCGACGACGGCCCGCTCGTCCACGCCCATGCGGCACGTCCCCACCGGGTGGTAGACGGTCGTCGCGCGGTTGAGGACCTCCTTGGCCAGGTCGGCGCGGGTGCGGTACTGCGGGCCGGGCGAGATCTCGACCTCCACCCCGCCCATCATGCTCTTGGAGTTCATCGTGTCGCGGATCAGCTCCATGCCGTCGACGAGCACGTCGATGTCCGACTGCTCCTCGAGGTAGTTCGGGTCGATGGCCGGCGCCGCGGTCGGGTCGGCCGAGGTCAGCCGGAACGTCCCCCGGCTCTTCG
>Ga0207667_10004574_pt1 | contig 16956 bp, 17 predicted proteins | sample KBSCornC52_FD_184301 | JGI IMG/M metagenome (GOLD analysis project Ga0207667, IMG submission 184301) | Corn rhizosphere microbial communities from Kellogg Biological Station, Michigan, USA - KBS Corn C5-2 (SPAdes) (version 2) | ecosystem: Host-associated > Plants > Roots > Rhizosphere > Soil ...
TGCCTTCCTGAAATACAAAGGTATCCTGCATGGACTGGATCTCTATTACTGGCCGGTCATTTTTCTGCTGTCCATGGCCGGATCGGTCATCGGCTCCTATGGCTGCCCTCCCACGGATATCGCGGTTCTGAAAGATTTCTATCGCACCGTAAGACCTTGGGGATGGTGGGATCCCATCGAGCAGGCGCTCCTTAAGGAGGACCCCTCTTTCAGGGGTAATCGCAACTTCCGGAGGGATATGTTCAACGTGATGCTGGGCATAATCGCCCAGTTGTGCCTGACCTTGCTGCCCATGTATATCGTTTTGGGTCAACACCTGCCCCTGCTGGTGAGCGCGGTCCTGCTAATAAGTATAATATTCATCCTTAAAAAGACCTGGTGGGAAAAGCTGAACGATTACTAAATTCTATATACTAAACTGACCACATGATACGACATCATTTTAGCGAGCGACTGGCGCAACTCAATGGGGAACACTCCGAACTCGTCCGAAAACCGAATGAGCCGCGGATGCCAGGCAACGGGATCTTCCTTCGTTACAGGAACCCGATACTAACGGCTGCTCACACCCCTCTTTTCTGGCGGTATGATCTCGACCAGTCATCCAACCCGTTCCTGATGGAAAGGTTCGGCATCAATGGGGTCTTCAATGCCGGCGCCATTAAATGGAAGGACAGGTATGCCCTTATGGTCAGAGTGGAAGGCTGCGACCGCAAGTCTTTTTTTGCTATCGCCGAGAGCCCCAATGGAGTCGACAATTTCAGGTTCCGTGACTCCCCGATCCACATGCCCAACACTGGGCAGGAGGAAACGAATATTTATGATATCCGCCTGACCCGGCACGAGGATGGCTGGATCTACGGTCTTTTCTGCACTGAGCGCAAGGACCCCGATGCCCCTCCCTTCGATCAATCGGCAGCTGTGGCCCAATGCGGTATCGCGCGCACCCGGGACCTTGTCAGTTGGGAAAGACTGGACGACCTGCAGACCGGTTCTCCCCAGCAACGCAATGTCGTTCTCCACCCCGAGTTTGTCGGCGGGAAATATGCTTTTTACACCCGTCCGCAGGATAATTTTACCACTACGGGGACCGGTGGCGGCGTCGGGTTCGGCCTTTCGGATTCCATCACCCAGGCGGTCATCGGGAAAGAGGTCATCATCGATCCCCGGCTCTATCATACCATCAATGAGGCCAAGAATGGTCTTGGGCCGGCGCCCATCCGGACGAAACTGGGCTGGCTGCACCTGGCGCATGGCGTACGGAATACCGCCGCGGGCCTCCGTTATACCCTCTATCTGTTTATGACCGATCTGAACGATCTCACGCGGGTCATTTACAAACCCGGAGGGTATTTCATCGCACCTAAGGGAGAAGAACGGGTGGGGGATGTCTCCAATGTCGTCTTCTGTAATGGCTGGATCGCCGATGACGACGGCATGGTCTATATCTATTATGCGTCGTCGGATACGCGGATGCACGTGGCCACCAGCACGATCGATCAGCTGCTCGACTATGTCATCAATACGCCGGAGGACGAGGGCAGCTCGGCCTCTTCCGTGGTCTCGCTGCAACAATTGATCGATAAGAACCTGGCGTCGCGTGAAATGCTGAAAATAGAAAGGACGACATGAACCCGGAAGCCTGGTGCGACGAGATCAGGACCGAATGGAGATCAATCCTGCAGTACTGGACGCTCCATGCTCCCGATGAAAAGAATGGAGGATTCGCCGGTCGGATAGACGAACATGATCGGCCCCGCTACGATGCTCCCAAGGGTCTCGTTCTCCACAGCCGCATCCTTTGGACCTTCAGCTCGGCGTCGCGGCTCACAGGGGAGGGTGCCTACCGGCCGATTGCCGACCGCGCCTATGAATATCTTGTTGGGCGTTTCCCCGACCCCGTTTATGACGGGGCTTTCTGGAGCCTGGATGCCTCCGGTGCCCCGCTCGAAACGCGAAAACAATTGTATGGCCAGGCATTCGCGCTCTATGGGCTCAGCGAATATTTCATGTCTACGGGGAACCCGGCCGCTCTCGACAAAGCCATCCGGTTTTATCGTCTCATCGAAAATTATGGGTACGACCCGGCAGGCGGGGGATATTTCGAAGCTTTCAGCCGGGACTGGACGCCACTCGGGGACGTCCGGCTCAGCGAAAAGGATGCCAACGAGAAAAAAAGCATGAACACGCATCTTCATGTGCTGGAGGCTTATACCAATCTCTACCGGGCGTGGCCGGAACCGGAACTGAGGGATCGTATCCGTCGGCTGCTCGAGGTATTCGATTTGCATATCTTCCAACGTTCGACTTCGCACCTCGGCCTCTTTTTTGCCGGCGACTGGCAATTGCGGTCGGACACCATCTCCTTTGGCCATGACATCGAAGCGGCCTGGCTGTTATACGAAGCAGCTATTGCGATGGATGACGCGCCGTGGATAACGAAGACCTCGGATCTCGCCGTGCGATTGGCAAGGGCTGCCTTGGAAGGCCTCGATACGGATGGCGGCCTCTGGTATGAAAGGGAGGGTGAAAGGCTCATCCGGGAAAAGCATTGGTGGCCCCAGGCGGAGGCAATGGTCGGTTTTCTTTATGCCGGCCTCATCAGCGGTGACGACCAATGGGTACAACGATCCGCCCGGGTATGGGATTTCGTTAAAAAGTATATCCGGGACCCCACGGGTAAGGAATGGTATTGGGGTGTAAGGGCCGATCATTCGCGGATGCCGGGCCAGGACAAGGCGGGCTTCTGGAAATGCCCTTATCACAACAGTCGCGCATGCGTAGAGATCCTCCGCTTGCTGAACCGGATTTAAAGATTTTACCGTAGGTTTGGTATAAAATACATCTCACAATGCGTCGCCTTTCCCGAATGGCTTTCTTACTTACGCTGTTTGCCGTTACCAGCCTCCTGAGTTCGTTCCACCGCAAACCTCAAAAAGTGGTCTTTTTTGGTGATTCCATTACCGAACAAGGCGCAAAGCCGGGGGGTTACATCGTGAAAATGACCGAGGCGCTTGCCCAAAAGAACCTTTCCAACGCTTACTCCCTTATCGGAGCGGGTGTCGGCGGAAATAAGGTATACGATCTTTACCTGCGCATGGACGACGATGTTCTCGCCCAGAACCCGGACGTCGTGTTCATCTATGTCGGCGTCAACGATGTCTGGCATAAGGCGCTGTTTGGCACGGGAACCGATATCGACAAGTTCGAGAAGTTCTATACAGCGATCATCAACGAGCTGCTGGACCGGCATATCCGGACCATCCTTTGCACCCCTGCCGTCATCGGCGAAAGGACGGATTTCACCAACCGGCAGGATGGAGACCTCAATGCCTACTCGCAGGTGATCCGTAATCTCGCACAGAAGTTCCATTGCGGTCTGGTCGATCTGCGCGAGATATTCCACAATTACGAACTCAAGAACAACCCCGGGAACAAGGAATCCGGGATCCTGACGGTCGACAGGGTCCATCTGAATGACTCCGGCAACCAGCTGGTAGCGGATAAAATGCTGGAAGTGTTGCTGGCGAAATAATGTTTCACCTTCAAAACGGGCCTCATGCAAAAGACTATTCTCATTACCGGCGCCAATGGTAATTTGGGCGCTGCTACCGTAAAGATATTTCTCGATAAGGGATATAAGATCATCGCCGTCGATCAGTCCGGGACTCATTTGGGTTTTGCCGCAGGTCATGACAATTTCGAGCTACGGTCCGTGGACGCCGTGAGTGAACAGGTTGTCGGCACCTTTGTGGAGGAGATCATCGAGCTTTATGGCCGCATCGACGGGGCGCTGCTCCTGATCGGCGGTTTCGCGATGGGAGATATATCGGCGACGAATGCGGAGGCCCTTCGGAAATTGTACACGCTCAATTTCGAGACTGCCTGGAATTTTGCCCGACCGTTGTTCAGACACATGCTGGGGAACGGTTACGGACGCCTGGTCTTCATGGGCGCCCGGACCGCTTTGATACCCGAACAGGGAAAGGGCGCGCTCGCCTATGCCCTCAGCAAATCGCTGCTTTTCGGGCTCGCCCAGCTGCTAAATGCAGAGGCGAAGGGCAGGAATGTGGTGGCCTCCGTAGTGGCTCCTTCCACGATCGATACCGCCCTCAACAGGCAAAGCATGCCGGATGTTGATCCTTCTATCTGGGTCAAGCCGGAAGAAATTGGAGCGCTTATGGAGTTTATTTGCAGTGAAGAGGGGAATGCACTGCGCGAACCGGTTTATAAGATCTATAACAACGCCTAAAACAAGCGGCCCCCTTCGGGGGCCGCTTATCTGCGCGTTACACGGTCAATATACTGTTCCAACCTGCCACGCCATCCGGCTCACGAAGCCGGTTCTCGATGTCTTCCATCCACATCTTGGCGTCGACTAAGAACTTGTAATAATACTTCCCCTTGGGCAGCATGGGAATGGAGATCTTCCAAAAACCATCTTTGGCCGGGGACATTTGCAATTCGTCCGGCGCCCAATGATTGAAGGAGCCTGCCAGGCTAATGTGGGCTGCGGATGTCGCATTCAGATGATGAACGTAAAACTCGATCGTTTTTTTCCGCCGGTTGATGTACGGCGACTCGCGAAATTTCATAGCAACCCCCTTTTTTAGATTTTAAATTTGCTTTCTTTAGGATATATTCAAATAGCCAGCAATTGGGATTTCTACGAGTTGAAGAATAGTAAGAGTTTACAAAATTTACATTTTTTTTTGGCATATTGCAATACTGCCAGACATTTTTTTGCTAAATCGGTTTAATTTGTTTTTAATCGAACGGGCCATCCGGAAACCATGGGAATCGATATATTTATATTATGGCAGAAACAAAGATTTTACTGGTTGAAGATGAGAAGAAAATCGCCGAATCCCTGAGGAAGGGGTTGTCCGAACAGCATTATGAGGTCGATGTGGCCTATGATGGCATAGCCGGTAAAAAACTCTTTGATGGAAATGCGTACGATCTGGCCATCCTCGACATCAATCTGCCCCTACTGAACGGCTACGAACTGGCCCGATATATCCGCAGCTATAATGAGGACATCCTGGTGATCATGCTCACCGCCATGAATACGACGGAAGACAAGATCGAAGGATTCGAGGCAGGCGCCGATGACTATATCGTCAAACCGTTCGATTTCCAGGAGCTACTGGTCCGGATCCGGGCCCTTTTGAAACGCCTTCACCACCAGCCGGGCGCCGGGACCAATATCCTCCGGGTGGCCGACCTCATCATGAACCTCGACAGCAAGGAGGTCTCCCGCGAAGGCAGGAACATCCCGCTTACCGCCAAGGAATTCCAGCTCCTCGAATATTTTATCCGGAATAAGAACAAAGTGGTCTCCCGGATCGATATCGCCCTCAATGTCTGGGATATCGACTTCGACACCAAGACCAATGTCATCGACGTCTATGTGAACTTCCTCCGGAAGAAAATAGAAAAGGACTTTTCTTCCAAGCTCATCTATACCCAGGTAGGCATGGGTTATGTATTGAAGGAGACCCCGTGAAGATCCGCTATAAAATAATGCTGCTTTTCACCCTGCTCGTCACGGCGATCATTTCCCTGCTGACAGGGTCGGTCTATTATTTTACCAAACTCGAGCGAAAACAGGTCTACTCGAAACGGCTCCGGTCCAGGGCTTCCTACAATATGCAGCTGTATTCCCTGATGGGGGACAGCGCCTTCGGTCTTCTCAGGAGGATGGACACCGCCTCCATTGTGGGATTGATATCCGCCCGGAGCATAGGCATTTATACGGATTACGGTAAGGTCCTTTATCGTTTCGATATGCCCGGCGCCCCGCCGCTTACGGTCTCTCAGTCCCTCCTGCTGGACACGAAGGCCAAAGGCGAGATCTATTTCTCGCTGGGCAACCTGGAGGCCGTAGCCCTTCACCGCGAGGCCGCGAAACGGGATTTTATCGTAGTGGTGGCAGGACATGACGACGAAGGGCTGGAAAGGGTAGCCACCCTGAATAAGATCCTTGGTATCAGTCTCGTCCTGGGCGTATGTCTCACTGCCCTTGTAAGCCTCCTCTTCGCCCGTCAGCTGCTTCGTCCCATCGCCCTGATCATCCGCGAGGTGAAGGATATTTCCTCCTATGACCTGTCGCATCGGATCCGCGCGGGTACGGGACAGGACGAAATGAGTCAGCTGGCCAACACGTTCAACGACCTGCTTGGCCGTTTGCAGGAATCTTTTGCCATCCAGCGCCGGTTTATTTCCAACGCCTCTCATGAGCTGTCTACCCCCCTTACTTCCGTCAGCAGCCAGGTGGAGGTGGTTTTGCAAAAAGATCGTTCTGCCGATGAATACAAGCAGGTGCTGGCCTCCGTCAGGGAGGACGTTCAGCAAATGCGCCAGCTCACCAAAAGCCTGCTCGAGATCGCCAAGACAGGTTCGCAGGGAGGTATCGAGTTGAACGAGGTCCGCGTGGACGAGGTCCTGATGAAGGTGGTGGCGGATGTGAAGAAGCTGAATGCCGAATACAGCGTGGAGCTCGATTTCGGCGAATTCCCGGAAGACGAAAAGGATTTCGTCGTTTTCGGCAATAGCGAGCTGCTCTATATCGCCGTCAAGAACCTGGTCGAGAACGGCTGTAAATATTCCTCCGACAAGCGTTCCGTCGTCGATCTGAGCTTTGCCTGGCATAAAATCTATATCCGGGTCATCAATCGCGGAAATGTCATCGAACCGGATGAGCTAAACCAGATCTTCCAACCCTTCTATCGAGGACAGGATACGTCGAATATCCGCGGTTTTGGCCTGGGCCTGGCGCTGGCTCAGCGTATCGTGGCCTTGCATAAGGGGACCATCCATGTCGCTTCCGACCAGGCGAACGGTACCCATTTCACCATCGAGCTTCCAGCCATTAAAATATTCAACTGAGGACGCCGGCATATATTTCCGGCACCGCCTGCGATTTTTTGCCGATATTCATTCATGGCCTGGCCTCAACCCACCGACCCCTTGCACAACCTCACGGCTTCCGTCCTGGTGGCAGTCATTCCCATCCTCGTGATTTTTTGGGCATTGATCATACGGAAGATGAAGGGATGGCAGGCCGGTCTCCTGGCTACCGCCGCGGCTGCCCTTATCGCCATCGCGGTCTACCGGATGCCGGTTCGTCTTGCACTGTTGTCCACGCTCGATGGCGCCGCCTATGGTCTCTTCCCTATCTGCTGGATCGTACTTACAGCCGTTTTTTTGTTCAATATAACCGTCCGCAGCGGACAGTTCGAGGTCATCCGTCATTTCATGGCCGGCATCACCGCCGACCGGAGGATACAGGCCTTGCTGATCGCTTTTTCGTTCGGTTCCTTTCTTGAAGGAACGGCAGGGTTCGGCGCCCCCGTTGCCATCACGGCAGCCATGCTGGCGGGGCTCGGTTTCGATCCGCTGTATGCAGCCGGTCTTTGTCTGATCGCCAATACCGCTCCGGTAGCTTTCGGTTCCATCGGCATACCCGTTACGGTCATGGCGCAGGTGACCTCCCTGCCGGAGCAGGCCATTTCGCAGATCGTCGGCCGAACGCTGCCCTTCCTGTCAGCATTGCTGCCCTTTTATATCGTCGTGCTGATGGCCGGTTTCAAAAAAGCAAGAGAGGTAGCGCCGGCAGTCCTTGTCTCGGGGCTTTCGTTCGCGCTTATCCAATATTTTACCTCCAATTACATTGGGCCCGCGCTGCCGGATGTGCTGGCAGGTATTGGCTCCATCATCAGTCTCCTGGTCCTGCTGAGGTTCTGGCAACCGCGATCGATCTGGAGATTTGCCCGTGAAGCGGGTGCATTCGCACCCGCCGCAGTCCGGGAGTCGCCCCGAAGGCTTCTCTGGGCCCTGAATCCGTTCATCTTCCTCACCCTTGCGATCATCATCTGGGGTTTGGCGCCGGTAAAGAACTGGCTTGCCGCCAGCGGCGCCATCCAATTTCCTGTTCCCGGCCTCCACAACGCCATCCGGGAATATAACGGCTCGCCCATAGCGCATATCTACCGGTTCAACTACCTTTCGGCAGCCGGCACGGCCATCCTGATCGCGGCGATCCTGTCTTTGCTGTTCTCGGGCCTGACGCTGAAACAGGGAGTTGCCGTATTCAGAGCGACGCTGCGACAGCTGTCCTTCCCGATACTGACTATTGCCGTCGTACTGGCGTTCGCCTATCTAGTCAACGATTCGGGCATTTCGCAAACGATCGCCCGCTGTTTCGCCAGCACGGGTGTTTTCTTTCCCTTTTTTGCGCCGGTACTGGGTTGGCTGGGCGTCTTCATCACCGGTTCGGATACCTCCTCCAATGCACTTTTCGGAAGATTGCAGTCAGCCACCGCTGTCTCCATCGGCGTTGATCCGATCGTCACCGTGGGCGCTAATCTCTCGGGAGGAGTCATCGGGAAGATGATCTCTCCGCAATCCATTGCGGTAGCTGCGGCGGCAGGCGGCCTCATCGGCAGGGAATCCGATCTTTTCCGCTTTACACTCCGGCATAGCTTTATCCTGCTGTCCGTCATCTGCTGCCTGGTATTGGTGCAAGCCTACTGGCTGAAATGGATAATTCCTGTGTATATTCACCCCCAATGAGCAAAATCATCGTTCTCGACGGCCACACGCTCAATCCCGGCGACCTTTCCTGGGAACCATGGCGGAAATACGGCGATATCATCTTGTACGAACGGACCGCACCCGGGGAGATCGTACCGCGCTGCGCAGAGGCCGAGATAGTAGTGACGAACAAAGTCCCGCTGAACAGCGAGACCCTGGCAAGCCTTCCCTTGCTGAAATATATCGGGGTCACCGCTACCGGCTATAATATCATCGATACCGATGCTGCGAAACGCCTGGGCATAGTCGTCTCCAATGTGCCCAGTTATGGTACGGCCTCGGTGGCGCAGATGACCTTTGCCCTGCTGCTCGAGCTGGCAATGCATGTTCAGCGGCATAGCGATGCGGTGATGGATGGGAAATGGTCGCATTCGCCCGATTTTTGTTTTTGGGACTATCCCCTCGTCGAGCTGGCGGGCAAGACCCTTGGCATCATCGGGATGGGCAACATCGGCGCAAAGGTGGCAGACATAGCCACGGCCTTCGGGATGTCTCTCCTGGGCTCCAGCCGGACCCGGACCGATCAGTCACACCGGGATAATTTTTCCTGGGCCACCATTCCGGAATTGCTGGAACGGTCCGATGTCGTCAGCATACATTGTCCCCTGATACCTGAAACCAGGGGACTTATCAGTAAGAAAACGCTTTCGTCCATGAAACCCAGCGCCTTTTTGCTGAACACTTCGAGAGGGCCGATCATCGTCGAAGAAGACCTGGCAGAAGCTTTGAATACCAATCGCATTGCAGGTGCGGGGATCGACGTCCTTGCAGTCGAACCGCCGGTGAATGGCAGTCCGCTGTTCGGCGCCAGGAACTGTATCATTACACCCCATATCTCCTGGGCCACACGGGAGGCGAGAGCCCGGCTGATGGCGGCTGCTCTCGATAATCTTGCGGCATATAAATCCGGTCATCCGGTGAACCTATGTACGTCCTGATCGCACCGAACGCTTTCAAGAATAGCCTTGCCGCAGGTGAGGCGGCTGCGGCGATCCGGGATGGACTGTCCCGGAGCCGTCTGAACGCGATTACAGAATGCTTTCCCGTCGGCGATGGCGGCGACGGCACTGGCGGCCTGCTGATCCAACGGTTGAATGGCCGGATGGTCTCTACGGAAGCCAGCGATCCGCTCGGCCGGAAAATCGAAGTGAAGTTCGGGATGGTCGGGTCCTCCAATGCCATTATCGAGATGGCCGCGGCCTCGGGTCTTCATCTTCTGAAGCAAACAGAGCTGGATCCCCTCCGCGCCACTTCGGCCGGCACCGGCGATCTCATCCGGGCAGCACTCGATTTGCGTGCTCAACGTATTGTTATCGGAATGGGAGGTTCCGCCACTATCGACGGCGGCACAGGCATCCTGCAGACACTGGGAGCCCGGTTTTTAAATAGCAACGGACAGGTGTTGGAAAACCTGCCGGCCCAGTTGCCTGACCTTGATTCTATTGACCTTTCCGGTCTCTATCCCGGACTTGCCTCAACTCAGATGATCGTGCTTTGCGACGTCATGAATCCCCTGACAGGTCCGTTTGGCGCGGCCAGTGTTTTTGGACCGCAAAAAGGGGCGAAACCCCGGGATTTACAACAGTTGGAATCCGGGTTGGCGAGGCTGGCACAGGTAATAGCCCGTCAGACCGGTAAGAATATCGCCGATCTGCCGCGCGCAGGTACGGCCGGCGGCGCAGCTGCCGGCCTCTATGGTTTACTGAATGCCGAACTGGTCAGCGGCATCGAATACTTTTTACAGATCACGGATTTCGACGAGACACTCCGCCGAAGCGATCTCGTCATTACCGGCGAAGGCAGCATCGATGAACAAACCCTTCAGGGCAAAGCCCCCTTCGGTGTCGCTACGCATGCAAAAGCGCATGGTATTCGTGTTATCGCCCTGACCGGGAGTCTGCCGGACGATCCGGTTCCATTGCACCCCTGGTTCAATGAGATAATTCCGATAAACCCCGACTCCTTACCATTGGCCGAAGCGCTCGCCAATGCCGCCGCCAACCTGGCTGCGGCCGCCAGGGACTTAGGAAACAGGCTAGCCGCGACGCGGTAACAACAGCTTGCTAACCAGCCCTGTCCATCCCGTCTGGTGTGAGGCGCCGAGCCCTTTCCCGTTATCGCCGTCGAAGTATTCGAAGAACAGTATATAATCTTTAAAATGCGGGTCGCGCTGCATCTTTTCGTTGTCTCCGAATACGGCGCGCCGGCCCTTTGCATCCCGCAAAAACAGGCGGGACAACCTTTTCGACAGCTCTTCGCCAATCTCGTCGAAACTCAGCATCCGGCCTGAATGCGTCGGGTATTCGATCCTGAAATCATCACCATAATAATCGTGAAACCGTAGAAGGGCTTCGATGATCAGGAAATTGACAGGCATCCAGACAGGGCCCCGCCAATTGCTGTTGCCGCCGAACAAGGGAATATTCGATTCCGCCGGGGTATACTGAACGGTCAGTTCCTGTCCATCCACCCTCAGGCGATAGGGATGCAGGCCGTGATATTTCGACAGCGACCGGATACCATAGTCGCTCAGGAATTCCGTCTCGTCCAGCATCCGGTAGAGGATGCGTTTGACCCGGTGTCCGCGTAACAGCGACAACAGGTGTTTTTCTCCCGAACCCTTCTCATGCCAGCGCGATACCAGCGCCGCCAGGTCGGGTCGGTTGTCCAGCAGCCAGTTGAGGCGTTTGGCGAATTCGGGCAGCTTCTCCAGGATCTCGTCATCGATAACTTCCACTGCGAATAAAGGGATCAATCCAACCATCGACCTTATCTTAAGCCTGATGCTCGTGTCACCCTGCGTCCGGACGGTATCATAATAGAATTCGTCTACTTCATCCCAGAGGCCAGTCACGCCTGCGCCGGAGCCCAGACAGGATATCGCCGCGGCGATATGCAGAAAGTGTTCGAAGAATTTATTTGCCATGTCCTGGTAGGAGGGGTTCACCATCGAAAGCTCCAAAGCCATCCGCATGAGATTCAGCGAGTACGTCGCCATCCAACTGGTACCGTCCGCCTGTTCCAGGTAGCCGCCCTCGGGGAAACTGAAATTGCTCCGGTCGAATAGTCCAACATTGTCCATTCCCAGGAAACCGCCCTCGAAAATGTTATTGCCCTCTGCATCCTTGCGGTTGACCCACCAGGTAAAGTTCAACAGCAACTTGTGAAAGACGGTCTCGAGGAAGGCAATATCCCCTTTTCCGCCGTTCATTTTCTTTTCGATCTCATAGACCCGGTAGGCCGCCCAGGCATGGACCGGCGGGTTGGCGTCGTCAAAGGACCATTCATACGCCGGCAGCTGTCCACTGGGATGCATATACCAGTCATGGGTCAGTAACAACAGCTGATGTTTGGCAAAATCCGCGTCGATCAACGCGAAAATGATACAATGAAAACAGAGATCCCATGAAGCATACCAGGGATATTCCCATTTGTCCGGCATGCAGATGACATTGCTGTTCTTCAGATGCCGCCATCTGTGGTTCCTGCCCTTTAGCCGTTCCCGGGGTGGCGGCGGTTGCCTGGCATCACCGTTGAGCCAGTCCTCGACATTATAGATGTACAATTGCTTATTCCAGAGCATACCGGCAAACGCCTGGCGCTGGACCATCTTCTCGTCTGCATCGTTCATGTCTTTTTGCAAGCTGGCATAGAATTCGTCGGTTTCCCTGATCCTGTTTGCGAATACGGTATCGAAATCGTTGAACGGCTCATAGTAACCCGTGTTGGCCAGCCGGAGGCGGAAAGTTGACGATCCTCCGCCGGGGATCAGCGCTTGGTAATGGAAAGCCGCCTTGGTGCCCTGTTGGAAATTGACGGCATTCTCCTGGCCATGGATGATATAGTCCTGGATGCCATCCTTGAAATAGCCTTCTTTTTCGATGCCGTAAAGACGCCGGACATTGGTCTCGTTGTCGCAAAAGACATAATTGTCCGTTCCTTCCGCGAACAAATTCCACTCCCCGAGATCGCGATGATGAAGGATGATATTCCCTTCATTGGAAGGCATCATCAGCGGCCGGCACTCATCGTTACCCCAACTCCATGTGTTCCTGAACCAGGCAGTCGGAAGCACGTGGAGGGGAGCCGCATCCTTTCCCCGATTGTGAACGGTTATCCTGATCAGGATATCTTCCATATCCGCCTTTGCATATTCGATGAAAACGTCGAAGTACCGGTCTTCGTCGAAAATACCCGTATCCATCAGCTCGAATTCCGGCTGCTCTCTCGAACGGTGCCGGTTCTCTTCTATCAATCGTTCGTAAGGAAAGGCCTGGTGCGGGTACTTGTACAGCATCTTCATATAGCTGTGGGTGGGAGACGAATCCAGGTAGTAGTACAATTCTTTTACGTCTTCGCCGTGGTTGCCTTCATAACCGGTGAGACCGAACAGCCGTTCTTTTAAGATAGGGTCTTTGCCATTCCAAAGAGCTATCGCGAAACACAGATGCTGCCGTTTGTCGGCAATGCCGCCAAGACCCTCCTCGCCCCAACGCCAGGCCTTGCTATAAGCCATGTCGTGCGTCGTATACGTCCAGGGTTGGCCGTCGGCGCTATAGTCTTCGCGCACCGTTCCCCATTGCCGTTCGGAAAGATAAGGGCCCCATTTTTTCCAGTCGGGTATGCTGAGTCGTTCTTTTTCCATTGCTTTCCTGTATTCCGCTCAAATTTACCCATTCATACCCAAACCCGGAACTCTTCCCGCTTCCAACCCGCGCCACCCTCATTTCCGCCTGCGAATCCGGGGCCCGCCCTCCTTCCCGCCTGCGGACCCGCAGCCCCTCAGACAAAATAGTTCCACCCATAGGGGTCGGGCCTTTTGCCCATACCGGATATCATCGAGAGCCGTCTTCAACCTTAACGCCACATTGCCCAGGCCCTCGCTGAAAATGGGAAGATGATGATCGCGACCGTCGATGCCGATCGTTTCTATCGGCGAGATCACCGCACCCGTCCCTGCCCCGAATGCTTCCCGGACTTCGCCGGTCTCCAACCCTTTCTGTATTTCCTTAACACTGACCGGGCGCTCTTCGACAGCTATACCCTGGTCGCCCGCCAATGTAATGAGGCTGTCGCGCGTGATGCCATCCAGGATGGTATCGGTCAGCGGCGGCGTCACCAATACGTCGCCAATAACGAAAAAGACATTCATCATTCCAGATTCCTCGATGTACTCGTTATGACGGGCGTCGGTCCATAGTACCTGGTCATAACCTTCCATCTTCGCCTTCTCCGTTGGGTACAAGGCTCCCCCATAATTGCCGCCGCATTTCGCGAACCCGGTGCCTCCGGGCGCGCTCCGTACGAACTCACGTTCGATCTTTACCTTCACCGGCCGATGGAAATACGATCCTATCGGCGAGCAGACCACGGCGTACCGGTAGCTCGAAGACACCTTCACGCTCAGCCTCGTGTCCGTGGCGATCTGGAAGGGACGGATATACAACGCGGCGCCGGCGTGAGCGGGCACCCATTCGCGCTCCAGGTCGATCAGCCTCCGCAATCCTTCGGTGAATAGTTCCCGTGAAACAACGGGCATGCACATGCGTTCTGCTGTCTTCACCAGCCGCTGATAATGTTTATCCGGCCGGAAGATGTGAACGCGGCCTTCTTTTGTCCGGAACGCCTTCATCCCTTCGAAAATGGCTTGTCCGTAATGGAAAACCAGCGAGGTCGGCAGAAGCGTAAAGGACCCAAAGGGAATGATCTCCGGCTGCTGCCAGCTCCCTTCCGCGTAGTCGCAGACGAGCATATGGTCGGAAGAATACTGACCCAGCTCCAGATGGTCCCAGTCTATCTCCTGGGAACGCGACCGGTACGCCCGGCGAATGGGGATGTCGGGGATCAAAGTAGGGCCAAAGGTTTCCATGATTTTAAAAGTTTACTATAAAGGTCATAAAAAAATCCTATGCAAAACAGATGCAGTTTTATTAATTTTGACTATATCAGATATACGAACATGGCAGTGTCTCAGTTTCGAGTTTGATGGTTTTCAGGCTGTTGCGTTAAAACACTACAAATGGCTTGAAAAGTTGGCATGAGGAGGTCTAAAAATGTGAAGGCAAATAGCTACAGATTAGTGATTGTTCTACGCTTAATTCTCCTGCTGGTGGTGGGTGCAAGTTGGATGTGATTGATTGTTAACGCTGGAGTGGTAATGGTAATTAATGGCCCACCATCTTTACTAAGGCATAACCATTGCATGGGTACAGAAAGGTCTTGGAATATGAGATTTAACCATCGAAATAGGGAAAAATTGATCAAATTTGCCTTATCTGTATTAAAATTAGGACAAACGGAGCATCCGTAGATACCGAAATCCCGTATTTTGCGTTGGGAATAAAAAAAGCGCCGGGAATTGGTACTTCCAGACGCCTTTTTCGGGAGCCCATTAACCGTTTTCGGTTGGCCTAGCAGGCCGGTGGGATCACCCAGATCATGGGAGAAAATGGGACTTTCGTCCGCAACCGAGAGACATGCGCGTCGAAACGCTCCTACTCCTTACTTCGCGCCCTTACAGTGTTCGCAAATGTAGAAGTGAAAGAATTGTGCATTGACAGGATACACCACTTCGCCATTACGGCGGGTGATGAACCTACAAAACACCTCTTTCTTCTCATTGCCACACTTAGGGCAGGTAGATACAAAAGTCATAGTATTTAACCTCCTTGTGTTTTCGAGATGATGAAAAAATGAGCCTTTTAGCGAGGCTCGATTCCAACACTCTTGATCCCGGCTTTTCAGTCGGGATTTTTTCTTTTCCCGTAGATGCCATAAGATTTGATTGTCCGAGGATGATTAAATACCATCAATAAAGGAATAGCTTCAATAAAGAAGTTTATCCTACTGATCGAGGTTAATTACAGTTTGAGCGGGAAGTGAAATAAATTTGGATAGAGAGGGGGAAAGCCGTATATTCAAACCCTATTAGTGATCCAAATGTTATTTCGCCCCCGGCTACCACTCCGGGGGCTTTCCTTTTCTTAAAAGAACTATTTGTAATATTAACGATTTTCGGCTTAAAAACTTGCAACTTTCTCAATTGGTTAAAAAATTATAGCCGATTTAAATCAAAAAATACATCTCCTGTAAGTTTTTCTGAACTTCGGTTATCCCTTTTTCCTATCTAAGAGCAGGTCGGCTGGTTCGATCTCTAGGGCTTCGGCCAGTCGGCCAATAGTTGTAAGCGATGGATTGGTGATGCCGCGTTCGTATCTGTCGATCATGGCGTGGTCAATATCCGCAATGGCAGCAAACTGGCGCAAGCTGAGTTTCCTGGCCTTTCTGTGCCTTTTTAGGTTATTCCCGAAGGAAATAAGTATTCTGCGGTCATTTTTGCGAATCACGTCGGCAAGGTGCCGGAAATCGGTCAAAAAAATGTAGTGTAAGATCACTACAGAATCAATTTTTGAGTATATTCGGCCAAGATTTAATTTGCGATTCTTCAAATAGTTGAAGCTATTCGCTCTCATCCGTCTTAGAAACGTCGAAATTTCAAAGGAAACGGAATGTCAGTGAATGAGCCCACGACCGATATGGCGTGGGTTCTCATTTGCACGTTTCCAGGCTTTCGACGGCCTCTAAGACTGCAATTTGAGACCCACGTCTTTTTTATGCCAGTGCAGGAAAAGTTACAGATCATATTGGTATATATCCCGCATGGCCTGCTTATACTCTTTGTGATCTATGCTTTCATCCGGCCCACAGATTTCGAGGATAAGAATGATAACTAATCTTCTCAAATAGGAAAGGCGGGGTATTTCTATACCCTGTAGGTTTAATGGAAGTTAAGGCTCTGAAATTTCAGCCCTCCCACCTAAGCCAATGGGTTGATCTAATTAGTAGCAACCGCTTCAATGGCTTAAAGTTTGGTTTGAACAGCAAGACCGCCTCCATTCATGGGGGCGGTTATTTTTTCTTAACCGGTTAAGCATAATTTTTATACCTTTACAGCATGGCAAAGAAGGAAAAGCTGCCCGCTGATCTTAACAGGCGGGCAAAATCAATAGTAGACCTGGTTACCGGCGAGGACTCAACAAAAGCTAAGGAAGCCGGCAAAAATCCTGCTGCGGTCGCGCTGGGGCGGTTAGGCGGTCTAAAAGGAGGGAAGGCTAGGGCAGAAAAGTTGACGGCTAAGAAGCGGTCAGACATTGCTAAAAAAGCAGCGGCGGCACGGTGGAATAAAAAATAGGGTAATCAAAAAAGGTCGACTTGGAAATATACGGTGTACTCTTTACTGTACTTCATTTTAAAATCCAGCGGCCCTTTCCCGATGCTTGGCTCCATAAACTCATATACTTGTTTGATAACCGTAATCAATTTTTCGCTTGCCGACTTGCTTAAATGCTGGTGTAACTT
>Ga0207667_10004578_pt1 | contig 16953 bp, 16 predicted proteins | sample KBSCornC52_FD_184301 | JGI IMG/M metagenome (GOLD analysis project Ga0207667, IMG submission 184301) | Corn rhizosphere microbial communities from Kellogg Biological Station, Michigan, USA - KBS Corn C5-2 (SPAdes) (version 2) | ecosystem: Host-associated > Plants > Roots > Rhizosphere > Soil ...
TCTGAAGAACCGCACTTCCTGGCAGGATACGGTTTTTACCGAAGTGGAAGCCACCTATCAGCCGAGGTATCCGCAGGTAATGCAACTAAGCGACCGCGACATCAACACCCTGAAGAATATCATTGAAACAGTAAAAAAGCGCAACGACTTCGACCTGTCGCTCAAAATAGCCGATCGCATTAAATCGAAACTGAAAATGCAAAGCGACCAGGATTCACTGGAATTTCTGCAAACACTGCTGAAGGATTATAATTATTATTCTACCAATTAAATATTGAATACTCAATGTCCAACATTGAATATTGAACATCGGACATTGAGCATTGGATATTTCTAGTGAATCATTGCAGCCGAATAAATAATACCACCGATAAATAGCAGTGCATACATACACAATACTACAATCGTTAAAATGCCCACGAACTTGAAACACGATTTGAGGTTACCGAAGGAACTGGTCAAACTTACCTGATCGTTGTTTCGAAGCGCGGTTTGCATTTGGGTAGAAAATCTGAAAAGATAAAGCGTAGGAAAAAAGTAGATCAGCATTAATGCGATCAGAATAACAGGGCCGATCGTTTTTCCTAACGTATATCCCATTTCGTAACTGGTTCCTCCGAAGGAGCTTGTTGAATTGCCTCCTGCGAGCAGTACAACTGCAAAAACCAATGTAAATAAGCCGATCGCGATAAATCCTATGATAGAAAGAAATTTACCCCAGCGGGCGATTTCACTCAGGTAGGAAGTATTCTGCTGATCGATTTGTAAGTCAAAAAAATTGTCGGATGTGGCCGATGTCTGTAGGGGTTGATAAGATTCCATTTTAAGGGGTTTGGTCAATTAATATACCACAAGTAAATGAAAAAAAATGAAATCGGCAATCGTGATCGTGAATCGTGAATCGGCAGTTTTATTGCCGATTGCCGACTCACGATTGCCGCTATCTAACCACTGTAGCTACAGAAATAACGACGATGGCAACAAGTATGTAAAAAGAAAGTACTATAATGGTTAAAATACCTACGAATTTGAAGCAGGCCTTGAGCTGACCAAAAGAAGCATTCAGGCTGGTTTGATCGTTGTTGCGAAGAGCCCTTTGCATTTTACCTGCAAAGTTGAACAGGTACAAACAGGGAAAGAAGTATAACAGCGCTATTACAATATAGATCAGTGAAACAAAAGCGCCTCCCATACCGGCAATGCCCTGCAACGCATCATCTGACCGGAGCCTTGTTAAAGTTGCCATGAGGGTACCGGCGAACAGGGCCAGTATGATCATTAATCCGCACATGATAAAGCCCACGATCGACAGGAATTTGGCCCAGCGGGCTGTTTCGCTCAGGTAACTGATGCTTTGCTGATCTATCTGCAGTTCAAACAAATGCTCATCCTTGTTCGCAGGGCTTTGATTGTATTGTTCCATGATAAAGATTTAACCCACAGGATTCAAGGCGTGCTGAATTTTAAATTTAATAAACAAATCCCAAACCAAAGCCTTTTACCCTGCCCTTATCCCTTTTACCAAAGGAAGAAACCAGAAAATATATCAAATACGAAAAATATTATTTGAAGTACTAAGATAAAACAGGCCAATACCGTATTTCTAAAAAGCCATTTAAAGGAAGAATTAAAAAGATCGGTTTGTTGCTGTTCTATGCCTCTTTTGCAAGTTCTGCTGAAATGAAAATAATAATAGACCTGAAATAGCGAAAGTATCGTGACAACCACCGTGTAAACGGGAGATATTATCCCTTGGTACACCTTTAAGCTCCGTTGATTATAGTAGCGCTGAAGCGTAAAATACCTGGCAACCGCACCTATCAGGAGAAAAGCAGAAAGTATAATGACAAGAGTGAACAACCACCGGGTGGCCTTATACAATCGTAACAAAAATGCAGCACCTTGCGAAGATAGTTTGATCTCGAAAAAATCGGTTTCGGGGGATTGGTTCATGCCCGAAAAATAAATAAATAACCGCAAATTGAACATTGAATATTCAATTTGCGGTTATTCAATTTGAGTTTTAATACGCCTGTGCAAACAGCACTCTTTCCTTAGCCGGTTTGCCCGAGAAAACGCATACGCCTTCTTCCTGCGGGTTGTTCAGTGGAATGCAGCGAATGGTGGCTTTGGTTTTTTCCTTGATCGCTTCTTCTGTTTCGGCGGTGCCGTCCCAGAAAGCCGAAACAAAGCCGCCTTTTTCGTTCAGCGTTTTTACAAACTCATCCCAGCTATTGACTGTAGTAATATGTTCGTTGCGGAAGGCCAGCGCCTTGTTATAGATCGCCTGCTGAATATCGGCCAGTAACTGAACGATGCGGTCAGGCAGTCCATCCATCGATACGCTTTGTTTTTCTTTGGTATCGCGACGGGCCAGTTCAACGGTATTATTTTCGAGATCTCGCAAGCCCATAGCTATTCGTACGGGAACGCCCTTCATTTCATATTCAGCGAATTTCCAGCCTGGGCGGGCACTGTCGTTGTCGTCGTATTTTACACGCACGCCAAGCGCTTTTAGTTGTTGTACCAGCTCCCGGGCCTTTACATCGATCTGCGCCTTTTGTTCTTCTCCCTTATAGATAGGAACAATAACTACCTGATGAGGTGCAATTTTGGGCGGAAGGATCAGTCCGTCGTCATCACTATGCGCCATTACCAGGGCGCCGATCAGACGGGTACTAACACCCCAGCTGGTGGCCCATACGTAATCGAGTTTATTTTCTTTATCGGAAAATTTCACTTCAAATGCTTTGGCGAAATTCTGCCCGAGGAAGTGTGATGTACCGGCCTGCAGGGCTTTGCCGTCCTGCATAAGGGCTTCGATACAATAGGTATCGACAGCGCCGGCAAAACGTTCGCTTTCGGTTTTTACACCTTTGATTACCGGCAGGGCCATCCAGTTCTCTGCAAAATCGGCATATACATTCAGCATCTGCACGGTTTCGGCAATGGCTTCCTGGGCTGAAGCGTGTGCGGTATGTCCTTCCTGCCATAAAAACTCTGCGGTGCGCAAAAACAGACGGGTACGCATTTCCCAGCGTACCACATTGGCCCACTGGTTAATGAGCAAAGGGAGATCGCGATATGACTGGATCCAGCCCTTATATGTATTCCAGATAATGGCCTCGCTGGTAGGGCGAACCACCAGTTCCTCCTCCAGTTTTGCATCGGGGTCTACCATCAGAGCGCCTTTTTTCGATGGATCGGATTTCAGGCGATAGTGTGTTACCACAGCGCATTCCTTGGCAAAACCTTCGGCATTTTTTTCCTCGGCCTCAAACAGGCTTTTGGGAACAAACAACGGGAAATAGGCGTTTACGTGCCCGGTGTCTTTAAACATTTTGTCGAGGGCATCACGCATATTTTCCCACAGGGTAAATCCGTAGGGTTTAATAACCATACAGCCCCGTACGGCCGAATAATCGGCCAGGCCGCCTTTAAGAACCAAATCATTATACCATTGCGAATAATCTGTGCTTCTGCTGGTGATCTCTTTGCTCATGTATTTTATTTTATAGTCAGAAAGTCGGGTAGTCCGAAAGTCGGAAAGAATTTTCATACAATTCAATCTTCCTTAAGGTCTTTCAAACTTTCCGACTTTCGGTCATGCTTTCTGACTTTCGGACTACCGGACTTTCGGACTTTTGCAGGCTTTCGTCTTCATTATCAACCGTTTTATCGGTAAACTTTAACATTCGCCTTGCAATAATTTCCTGGCCGGGCCTGTGAATTTATTGTAACTTTAGTTCGGAAAACGCAAAAGTAGCACTTCACACTGTAAAACGTTAAAACCATTACTATGAAGCTTCTAAATATACTTCCTGTAGTTCTGGCATTTGCTGCCTTATCCTCCTGTTCGGTGTATCGTTCCGGACAAACACCCGATGATGTATATTACTCACCGGCTCCGTCCGAGGAAGATTCTTATGCAACAGTAGATAATTCTCACAACACGTACGACAGAAGAAATAACTATTATAATTCTCAGGATAACTACCTGCGTATGCGGGTAAATGACCCATACCGCTGGAGTTCTATCGACGACTATTATTATATGAACGACTGGCAGTATTCACCAGGATATTACGGCTATTACAGCCCCTATTCTTCCTTTTACAACCCCTACTCGTTTTATAGTCCGTATGGAGTTGGAATAGGTGCTTACTGGAACAGCTATTACGCCTGGAACAGTTATTACAATCCATATTGCCCCTATATTATCGTTGGCAGCGGCAAAACCAATCCTGTTGTATACAATACAGTGCGCAACAACTATTTTGTGAACACGTACAGCAACAACAGCTATAACAACAGGAACGGGGTAAGCAGCCGTAGCTCATTTATTCAGTCTACAGCGCCCAATGGCCGGTATAATACTTCCAATACCAATAGCAGCCTGGGTGGATCACTCCGGAAAGTATTTTCCGGCACCGGCAATAACCAAAGTTATTATAACCCATCATCATCCATGTCCCGTTCATCTTCGTCACCTGTAAGATCGTATACGCCATCTTCCTCTTTTGGTGGTGGCTCATCTGGCGGCGCCCGCAGCAGCGGCAGTATGGGTAGCGTTGGCAGCAGACCGGCTCGTGGACATTAATACAAATACAAGTTGGAAAGACGGAAAGTCGGAAAGTCCGGAAGTCCGAAAGAAAGATCAAATATTTTGATGGTTCTTTCGGACTTTACTGACTTCCTGACTTCCGGACTATAAAGAATTATGAAAAACACCATATTTATAGCACTCGTATTACTGACCGGTCAGCAAGCCATAAGCCAGGTACCCGAAGACGCGATTCGTATGAGCTGGAATGTACCACAGGGTACTGCGCGTAACCAGGCCATTGGTGGCGCTATGGGCTCCTTAGGCGGAGAAATTACGGCTACTTTCGTAAACCCCGCCGGTTTAGGCTTTTATAAAGTGAGTGATTTTGTGGTATCACCCGGACTTACCATTGCAAAAAGCAAAGGCGACTACCGCGACCTCAGTGCGAACAGCAATGCATTCTCCAGATTTAATATAAACACTACCGGTTTTGTTATAGCCACCAACGACCGGGAAAGTAAATGGACGAGCAAAGCCTTCAGCATTGCCATTAGCCGCACAGCAGATTTTAACGGCTCCGTTTATTACAAAGGCAATAACGATTACAGTTCCTATTCAGAACAGTTTTCAGAAGAATTATCCAAATCGGGTGTTCCCATTGCTGCAGTAGGCAGCAGCCCTAATTTATCACTGGGTACCAAGATGGCCGTATATACTTATCTGATCGATACTGCCACTATCGGTGGCCAGTTACAGGTGGTTGGCAGACCCGAATACCTTGCCTCTGTGTTGCAGGAAAACCAGATCACCACAAAGGGCGGCATCACCGAATTAGCCATCGGCTTTGCATCCAATATGGAAGACAAGGTTTATATAGGCGGAAGTATTGGCGTGCCTATTGTGAGTTATGAAAGACGTTCGGTGCTTACCGAGTCAGATCCTACCGGCAACACCAATAATAATTTCGCGTTTTCCCGTTATGAAGAAAAATATATTTCAAGGGGTGCAGGTGTAAATGCCAAGCTGGGAGTGATCTTTAAACCTGTGCAGGAAATGCGCATGGGCGTAGCTATTCATACACCAACCATCTATGGATTGAAAGATCAATACACGTCCAAAATGGTGACCAACACGGAGAATTTATTTCCAAATGACCCCGTTGACAGTGTTACCTCTGATTATTATTTAGGCAATCAGCCCGCTCTTTATAAATACGATCTGGTTACACCGTGGAAATTTCTTGTGAGCGGCTCTTATGTGTTTCATGAAGTGGAAGATGTTACCAGACAAAGAGGCTTTATTACTGCCGATGCCGAATATGTAACGTATCGTTCATCGCGCTTTAGCGCTGCCGAGCAGGAAGACGACGACACCTACTACAAAACGGTAAACAGTGCGGTGAAATCATTGTATAAAAGCACTTTTAATTTCCGCGTGGGCGGTGAAATGAAATTCAATACGATCATGGGGCGGTTGGGCTTTGCTTATTATGGCAACCCGTATAAGGATGCTGCGTTAAAAGCGCATAAAATGAATGTGAGCGGCGGATTAGGCTATCGCAATAAAGGGATCTTTATTGATCTTACCTATGTACAAAGCCTTAACAAAGACGTTAACTTTCCCTATCGCTTAAGCGATAAAGCAAATACCTTCGCCGATGTAAAAGGCAGAAACGCCAATATTTATCTTACTGTAGGATTTAAAATGTAGTCGTGAGTCGGCAATCGGCAGTCGGCAATACCGAAGAAAACTCCGATTCACGATTGCGGATTCACGATTCACGATTCACGATTGCCGATTGCCGAAGAGCATCAGGTGTGAACCATTGAAATGCGGTGTCTTTCTTAAACCATGTCATCTGTCGTTTGGCATAGTGGCGGGTATTGATCTTTATGCGTTCGATTGCCTGTTCCAGTGATACTTTTCCTTCGAAATATTCAAACAGCTCGGTATACCCTACTGTTTGTAAAGCGTTCAGGTGTTTGAAAGGCCGCAGGTCTTCAACTTCTTTTAGCAGGCCCTGTTGCATCATGATGTCTACTCTGGTATTGATGCGTGCCTGCAGTTCGGGTTTGGGTAATTCAAGCGCCAGCTTTATTATTCTGAAATCGCGTGTTGCTTTTTTGCCCTGCTGAAAAGAACGGATAGAACGGCCGGTGCCCTGTATCACTTCAAGCGCCCTGATAAGGCGTTGAGGATTTTGAATTTCACCGGTGGCATAATATAGTGGATCATGTTGCTGCACCTGTTGCTGCAACCAGACCAATCCTTTTTGTTCATATTGTTCTGTAATCGACTGGCGCAGTGCCGGCGATACCGGCGGCATATCATCCAGCCCTTCGCAAAAAGCTTTTATATACAAACCGGTGCCGCCTGTTACGACGGCCACATCGTTTTGTTGAAATATTTCAGAGGCCGCCTGCAAAGCGTATTGCTCAAATACGGCAGCATTTACGTCATCATGAATGGAATGCGAATTGATAAAATAGTGATGGACTTGTTGCAGCTCTTCAGGCGAGGGTTTGGCAACGCCAATGGACATTTCTTTAAAACATTGCCTTGAGTCGGCTGAAATGATGGCTGTATTAAAATGGCGGGCTACTTCAATGGCTACTGCGGTTTTACCCACAGCTGTGGGACCGGCGATAACGATACACGTCTTTTGCATTTTATAAGTCGGAAAGTCCGAAAGTCAGAAAGTCGGAAAGAAAGCGTCAACTAAAATGGGAACTCTTTCTGACTTACGGACTTTCAGACTTTCGGTCTCTTTTATATTTCATCATCCTGACCTTCTTCTGCTTCTTCTCCAAGGCCCAGTTCGTCTTCATCTTCATCGCCTTCTTCGCCGAAGCCTTCAGCACCGGCTTTCAGATCGTACTTCTCTTCCATTTCGGTGAGCTTATCACCGGCAATGCCTTTGGTGCCATATTGAGAAGGTGCAATGCCTTCTGATTTCACAACAGCAGGATAATCAATTTTACTGCTTTCTTCTTTTGATACATTGATCAGTTCCACCAGGAAAGACCAGTTCTTTACAAAATCGTATACGAAAATGAATTTCTGGTTTGGATCTTTGATCTCAGAACCAATTACCGTTTCTTCCATGAGCAACGGTGCAACTTTATACGGCTTATCGTATTTGGCCAGACTGATTTCACGACCACGTTGCCAGTTATCGTTACTACGGTAAAATGTAGCCTGGTGTTTATTGTCAAATTCGTATGCCTTCAATATTACCTGGTGCAATTGCAGAAAAGTTTGTGTGTGTTTTACTGCAACATCCCGGTAAATACTGTCATCTTCCTCAAAATATACTCTGAATTTTAAAACAGCCATATATATGATTTCTGATTTTTAATTGGAAAGGGATCGCCATGTTATTGTCTCTATAATCGTGCCATCTCCGATGCAAAAACTACCTTATCGGTACGCTTAAACAGGTGACGAGCAACTCAAAAGTAAGATAATTCCCCAACTATCAAAACACGCAATTTAAGTCGCATTTAATTAGCAGCAAAATGTGGATTTACGGGGGCGCGGGGCGCCTAAAAGCAAGTGCTAAGAGGGTATAAGAGAGAAAACGAGAAAAAGAGAAAAAGAGATTGTGAACTAGTTATGAAGATGAGAATGAAGCTTCTCCTTGTCTCTTTTACTCTTATACCCTCTTAGATTCTAACCCCATTTCAGATGCTTTTTTCATCATGTAATCGTAAGCGGCGTCGTAGGTGTTTTCGATTTCTCCGTCGAGAATTGCCTCGCGGATAGTGGTTTTCAGGTCGCCCACGATTTTACACGGCTTCAGTCCGAATACATCCATAATAATTTCACCGGTAATGGGTGGTTGCCAGTTGCGGATGCGGTCTTTTTCCTCTACTTCTTTCAGACGGTGGCGTACCAGTTCGAAATTTTCAAGATAGCGTGCTACCTTTTGTTTATTCTTAGATGTGATGTCGGCGCTACACAGTAGCATTAATGCATCGATATCATCACCGGCGTCAAAAAGCAGTCTTCGTATAGCGGAGTCAGTAATATTTTCTTTGGTAAGACTGATAGGCCGCAAATGCAGTTCAACCAGTTTACGAACAAACCGCATTTTTTCATTTTGCGGCAGTTTCAATTTGGTAAACAGGCGGGGCACCATGCGTCCGCCTACTACTTCATGCCCATGAAACGTCCAGCCATGACCGCGTTCGAATTTTTTTGTGGCTGGTTTACCAATGTCGTGCAATACGGCTGCCCAACGCAACCAAAGATCATTGGTATGTTGGGAAATATTATCCACCACCTGTAATGTATGGTAAAAATTATCTTTATGGCCCATGCCGTCGATGTACTCTGCCCCTGCCAGGTCAACCATCTGTGGAAAAATAATATGCAGCAGGCCGCTCTGATACAACAGATCGAGCCCTATGGATGGTTTGGCGCTTAATAAAATTTTATTCAGTTCATCTGTTATGCGTTCCTGCGAAATAATGCGGATGCGTTCTGCATTGTCTTTGATACTCTGAAACGTAGCCGGTGCAATGGTAAAATTCAGTTGCGATGCAAACCGTATGGCCCGCATCATGCGCAAAGGATCATCACTGAATGTTTGGCCCGGCTCAAGCGGTGTTTGTATGATCTTTTTTTCAAGATCGAGCAGTCCGTTAAAAGGATCGATCAGTTTGCCATAGTCATCTTTATTCAAACTGATGGCCATGGCGTTGATGGTAAAATCCCGGCGGTCCTGGTCATCTTTTAATGTGCCGGGCACAACTTCGGGATTGCGGCTGTGATAGCGATAGCTTTCTTTACGGGCGCCTACAAATTCAATTTCAAAAGCGGCGACCTCCACCTGAGAGATGGGATGGCCATCATCCTGAATATCAGCCTCAGTCTGCTCAACCGGATGCATTGAATCAACTTCGGCCTGTTTATGTTCGCTATAAAAATTTTTGAGTTTTATCTGCGCTGTTCCAAAATTTTTAAAGAAGGAAACCGCTGGTTTGGGCTGAAAACGTTCGGCTACTTTATGCGCCAGATGAATGCCATCACCCACGCAAACAATATCTGCATCCTTGGTTGCACGGCCCAGCAGTTTATCACGCACAAAACCGCCGATCACATAGGCAGGCATGCCCAGCTCTTCTGCTGCATGAGCTATTTTCTTAAATACGAACAGTTCCTTTTCTGTGCAACGGATATCCATGATGTTGCAAATGTACTAATTTAGAGATAGTTAGATGGTTCGGTTAATTTCTGCACCACATAGGCACATAGGACATATAGGAAGTCACATAGTTTGCAATGATATCTATGTGAAATTCTATGTTTTCCTATGTGCCTATGTGGTGAAAAGAGTTTTTAATAACTGGGCATCTTCAATATCGTAGGCGCACTTAAAATGACCCAGCGGACAAGCAGGCCGGCCATGTAAACCACAGGGGCGGCACGATAAAGGATGTTGTATTTCTACAATAAACCGTTTATCAGATAAAGGCCCAAAACCAAACGAAGGCAGGGTTGAACAATATACCGCAGTTACCGGCGCATTTACTGCAGAAGCAAAATGCATGGGGGCCGAATCATTTACATAATTCATGGCGGCTTCTTTCATCAGCGCGGCCGATTGTAAAAAGCTGAGCTTGCCACACAGGTTTGTTACCGCTGCATTGCCTGAAACAGTGCGTATTTCCTCTGCCAATGGCACATCTCCGGGCGCGCCCAGTAAATAGATCGTGTAGCCGGCAGGGACCTGTTTAATAAAACTGATCCATTTATCTTTCGGGTATTGTTTGGTAAACCATACCGATGCCGGTGATATAGTGATGTAGGGAAATTTTTTATACGATTGTACGGCTGCGTCATCGGCTGCCGATGGATACAAATGTGGATTAATGACTTTATCATCTGTAAAATCACGGATCAGTTCGTTATTGCGGTCAACCTCATGAATGGGATGGTCCACGTCACTGATAACGTGTTTTATTTTTTTATCAAAGAAGCGGCTCAGCGGATTCTTGTCAAAACCAATGGTTTCACGCGCACCGGAAAGAGCGGTGAGTAAACCGGTAGCTGCAAAACGTTGTACATTGATCACTTTATCGTAGCGCCGTTTGCGAATGGTGCGTAACAGCTTCCATAAATTTTTCAGCTTGCCTTCTTTTTTATCCCAGATCAATACTTCATGCAGGTAAGGATGGTTTTGTAATAAACCTTCATTGCCTTTTCTTACCATGAAATCGATCTGCGCATCGGGAAAATACCGGTGTAACTTTTCCACAATGCCGGTTGCCAGCACCACATCACCAATAAACGCTGTTTGTATTACGAGAAATTTCATGAATAGTAGTTTGTTACTCCCTGATCACTGTTACACTTCCATCTTTATTCCATTTAATGATCGCCGACGGAGCGTGGGGCGTTTTATCATGCTGCCGGTAATGCACGATATAATCAACGCCCTGCCAGATGGCCGGTGATATATCGCCGAATGAAGCCGGCGAGGGATCGCCCGATATATTGGCCGAAGTAGATACAATAGGTTTGCGAAACCGCTTGATCAGGTGTTTACAGAATGGATCTTTTACAATACGAATAGCTACCGTGCCATCGGCATTGATTACGTTATCGGCCAGTCCGATAGCGCCGTCGTAAATAACGGTCGTTGGTTTTTTTGTTTTTTTCAGATAATCATAAACGTGCAGGTCGATATGCGCCACATATTGCATCAGCTCTTTTTCATCGGCCAGCAATATGATCATGCTCTTGGCTTCGGGCCGTTGTTTCAAATTAAAGATGCGGTTCACCGCTACTGCATTGGTAGCATCACATCCAATGCCCCAGATGGTATCGGTTGGATAAAGAATTAATCCGCCGCCTTGCAGTACCTGCAGGCAATGGTCAATATCATGTTGAAATTCTGACATAAGAGGCTGCAAGGTAAAGAAAAAGGCAACAAGGCAGAAAGCAAGACGGCAATGAGTATTCTTCTATACCTTATGGCCTTTACGATTCGATGCTTTCGCTTTTGAAAACTTCACAACCGCCATTATTTGCGCCGTAAATACAGGATGCAGTGTTTCTGTTTTTGTATAGCCGCCCATGTCTACCTGAGCGGGATTAACTGGCATCATATATACAGGAGTGAATACAAATTTAAACCGGTCGGTTTCGTAAGTAACCGGCATTTTTAATTCGTAATCCAGCACATGAAAACCCTGAACCTGTTGAATATTTACCGTAGTGGTGGTAGTGGTTGTTGTAGTTGTGGTGGTGCTGCCGGAACCGCTGCCATTGCCCCTGCCGTTGCCTTGGCCGCTGTTGCTTTTTGACGTGCGGTTGACATTATACCTTTTTTGTGTGTAATAGGTTATATAGGTATTATACTGGCCGGCATTAACAATAAACGATGGAGCGATACGCAGTTTATTGTTACAGGCAGTGAATTCATGCGTGATATTTCCGTTTACCAGAAAATCTGTTTCGCTGCCAAAATTTACATCTGCGCCAGCGCCCAGGTCGATAAAAGAAAGAGCATAACCACCATAAGCACTGATTGAATTGGCTACGCCTGCCAATACTGAATAACTTTTATTGCTGAAAAAGTTATGGCTGTACTCGGCGCCGGCATAAAATTTATCGCCGATCGAAAAATCATAGCCTGTTCCGAGTGTAAATACATCAATGCGGTTATCGCCCGACCGCGGTAAATACGACAGCGAACCTGTTATATTCCAACCAGAAGAGTGTATGAATCCGATCTGGGGAGTAATATACGGAATGGCAACTGAATCTTTTCTTCCCAGATAAGCTGCGTCGGAGGTGAACTGTAAACCGGCCCAGCCATATGATTTTTTGGAAGAAGCTTCCTGGGCAAACGAGGCAGAGCTGAGCAATATCAGGCTGATAACAAATGCAATAAATGCAGTCTTCATAGGTGCTACAGAAATTTAGATAAGTAAAAATAGTAATATCTTTTTTCTCTTTCCGAATCTGGCTCCGTTAAAAGCTTGTTATCCGGCGGTTGTAAATAAAAACCATTAGATGTGATGAAGGCAACGAAGGCATCCGGTCAACGGTTGTAAAACTGCTAAAGGCTCCATGCCTGGTTGCCTTGTTGCCTTATTACCTTATGTTTGCAAAAAATTAGAAAAATGCAAGATTTGATACTCGAAGCCTGGAAAAACCGCGAGTTATTAAAGGAGAAAAAATATACCGATGCGGTAAAAGCTGTTATTGAAGAAGTTGATAAAGGCCGTTTACGTGTGGCCTCACCTCAGGATGGCAAGTGGACGGTAAATGAATGGGTAAAACAGGCAATTCTGATGTATTTCGGCATTCAGCCTATGCAAACCTGGAATGTTGAACCATTTGAGTTTTACGATAAAATGCTGCTGAAAAAGAATTATAAGGAACTGGGCGTACGTGCTGTTCCTCATGCAGTAGCAAGATATGGCGCCTATGTGGCAAAGAATGTGGTGCTGATGCCTTCGTATGTAAATATCGGCGCTTATGTTGATGAAGGCACCATGGTCGATACCTGGGCAACGGTAGGCAGCTGCGCCCAGATCGGAAAAGGCGTGCATTTGAGCGGTGGTGTAGGTATCGGCGGCGTACTGGAACCTTTACAGGCCAGTCCGGTCATTGTTGAAGACGGATGTTTTATCGGCAGCCGCTGTATTGTGGTAGAAGGCGTAGTGGTTGAAAAAGAAGCCGTACTGGGCGCCAACGTGGTTTTAACACAAAGCACAAAAATTATAGACGTAAGCGGTAACGAACCTGTTGAATATAAAGGACGGGTACCGGCACGCAGCGTGGTAATACCTGGCACTTATGCCAAAAAATTTCCTGCCGGCGAATATCATGTAAGCTGTGCACTTATCATCGGTCAGCGCAAACCAAGTACAGATCTGAAGACCAGCCTCAACGATGCACTGAGGGATTTTAATGTTTCTGTGTAGGCTTAAATTATTATAACCGCTGAGTCGCTGAGGCGCAGAGAAATTATAAAACACCTCTGCGCCTTTGTGTCTCTGCAGTAAAAATTATCTTTTTTGAGCGAAACGAAAAAACAACCGGTATCATTAGCGGGATTCTTAATCACCATTGTGGGGGCTATACTGTTTTCAACAAAAGCGATCATTGTAAAGGTTGCTTTTGCCAAAACCAGCATGAACGCCCTTACGCTGCTGATGCTGCGGATGACTTTTTCACTGCCTTTTTACGTGGGCGCAGCCTGGCTGGCGCGAAAAAAAGAATCATCACCCCTTTCTATCGGTCAGTGGATAACGGTTATCGGACTGGGCATCTTTGGTTATTACCTGAGCAGCTTATTTGATTTTATCGGACTGCAATATGTAACTGCCGGCCTTGAACGGCTGATCCTTTTTTTATATCCCACCTTTGCTGTTATTATTAATGCCGTTGTTTTTAAACAGCCTGTGGTTCGCACGCAAAAAATTGCGCTGTTCCTTACTTATCTGGGAATTTTAATTGCTTATGTAGGCGAAATGCGTATCGATATGAGCAACCCGCATTTTGTATGGGGCAGCTTTCTCATCTTTCTTTGTTCCATCACCTATTCGGTATATATCGTAGGAGCAGGCCGTGAAATTCCTTCTGTAGGCGTTACGCGTTTTACTGCCTATGCTATGCTGGCATCCACCGCGGGTGTATTTACCAATTTTGCCTTTGCCGGAAATCTGCATGAGCTGCAACTGGCAGGCTCTCACTGGTGGTATGGTATTCTGCTGGCTATTTTGGCTACCGTGCTGCCAACATTCATGCTGTCGAATGGCATGAAGCGCATCGGCTCAAATAATGTAGCTATTATTTCGGCGGTTGGTCCGGTTTCAACTATTATACAGGCGCATTTTATTCTGGATGAAAAGATCTTTCCTGCCCAGATTGCCGGAACTGTACTCGTGATCTTTGGGGTAATATTGATCGGATGGAAAGGGAAGTAAGTTCTTAGTTATAAGAACTAAAAACTCAGAACTTAGAACTCAGAACTCAGAACTCAGAACCAAAAACTACTTCAGGTATTTCTCAAAGTCAAGCTTCCCATAAAACACTTTATCTCTCACAAACTGCAGATATAAAATAATTTCCCGCCAGCGCATCAGCCACGATTCAACGGAACGTCCTGTGAAGAGCCTTCTCATGGGCAGCAGATCGTATTCATAGGCGTTGAACACCAGGTTCAAGGCTTCCATATATTTTTTGTGTACGGCGGTTACTTTGTAAAACACTCGTTTGCCGATACACATGTGGGAAAATATTTTGAATTCAATGCCCCGCAGAAAAATAAATGCGGTCGTGTGGATCTGAATAGGATATAAGGCATGATCAGGATCTGTATCAGGTGGTAACTCCTCTACCCTGCCGTTATAGATATTTATGTTGTAAATGTATTTGGTATGGCCGCCTGCCGAAAGCACATAGGTAAAATATTTTCCTTTAAAATAATTTCTGATAAAAAACGGAAGATCGGCAGAGAACCTGCCGAAATATTCATCCACTACCTGTTTTTCAATAACCGTTTGGTTTTCCTGTTCGTAAAATTTTTCCAAACTGTCTGACTGGTCCTGCAGATACTCATCCAGCAATTTATCGCGGTTCGAAAACCAGTCTTTATCACTGATGCGAAAACCGTTTTCAGATGACCAGCTGTCGCCCGAAACCATCACTTTCACTACCGGCGATTGGATCTGATGTTCTTTAAAATAATCTTCTACCAGCAAAGGATGTTGTATATACCGGTTAAAATGAAATGAATCTTTGTGCAAATGGCAATGATTGCTGGCAAATGGAATAGCATAACGCGCGCCTGTTGCCATTACCGTACCGGCAAATTCCTTTATATACCGGTCAAGATCGTCTGTCACTGCATCGGGCTCATCAACTATTTCGTACGACAACCGTTCGTTAGCAGAGCTATGGCTTCTGAAAACAAAATCGATGGGCTTATGGCGGCGGATGATTTGTTTTAATGTAATGCCCATGTGTTTGGAATCGTTCAGGTTCAGCAGTTTTATACCATCGCATTCAATCAGCAGGGCGCTGTCGAGAAAAACCCAGAACTGATAGCTGGTAATGGTAAAATCGTCATCCAGCTTATATGTTTCGCCGTGTTTCAGTTCGATGATGTTTTCGTAACCGAGGTAATACAGATCATCTTTAATTCGTGAATAATTTCCTTTTGGAACAATAATAGGAATATCGTTACGGAATCTTTTTAATGAAGCGCCGTGAAAATGGTCCCAGTGAATATGTGTAAGGTAAATGAAATCGGGCCGAAGTGAGTTGATGAGGTCTTTGCTTACGGGTGGATAGTTCCACCATGAGCGCCAGTAGCTGCTGCCAATCAGCCACGGATCGCATATAAGCGATTTACCCGGTTTATTTTTTACCAATAAACCGGCATGGGATAAGATTTGAAATTCCATAACCAGAGCTTTTATAAAACCTTACCTAAGTTAATAAAATTATAACAGGTAAACACACCTGAAAACGAAATTTATTTTACGGCCATGCGTTCATGTGCTTTGCGCCCTTTGTGTATCCTCTGTGTTCTTTGCGATGCTATATTCTGCGATTTTGCACCGCAAAGAACGCTAAGAAGACGCAAAGGGCGCAAAGGCTTTCGCAAACCTTCGTATCTTGCTATCTGAATACAGTATTGAGGAACAAAATTTTACATGTGTACCGGTATAAAATACAGTCTGAAAGTCAGTAAGTCGGGAAGTCAGAAAGAAAATACAATAATGTAAATTATCTTTCGGACTTTTCCGACTTCCGGACTTTCGGACTTTTATTACTATGGAATCGATAATCGGTTATTATAAAGAAAAAGTACGGTTTTATCAGGATGCTTTAAGCAAGCTGCAACCCATTACTACACTGGTAGCTGCCCTGCGTCTTGCTTGTTTTATACTATTCGCTTTCGCTGGTTATAAATGGGTCGCCATGCACAGTCAGGCATGGCTGCTTGTTACCCTGCTGGTAATTTTGATCTTTATTGTAATGGTGCGTATAGCGTGGCGACTGAACGACCGTAAAGCGCTGCTGGAGAAATTACTGTTTATTAATACCAATGAGCTGAACATCCTGCAGCATCAGCCCAGCCAGTTCAGCAACGGCGAGTCATTTATCTCGAATGATAATTATTCCGGCGATCTGGATATTTTCGGCGCCGGTTCTATCTTTCACCTGCTTAACAGAACCACCACCTGGCATGGTACACAGCAACTGGCAGATTGGATGCAACAACCGCCGCTTTCCAAAACAGTTATAGAACAGCAACAACAGGCGGTGCAGGTGCTGAGTAAACAAATTGAATTGCGACAACTGATCACCGCACATGGTTTATTGAGTGAAGAAAAAGAAGGCAATCTGAATGATCTTGCCGGCTGGCTGCAATCGCA
>Ga0207667_10004581_pt1 | contig 16947 bp, 9 predicted proteins | sample KBSCornC52_FD_184301 | JGI IMG/M metagenome (GOLD analysis project Ga0207667, IMG submission 184301) | Corn rhizosphere microbial communities from Kellogg Biological Station, Michigan, USA - KBS Corn C5-2 (SPAdes) (version 2) | ecosystem: Host-associated > Plants > Roots > Rhizosphere > Soil ...
CGAGCACCTCGCCGACCACTTGCTCGCCTCGCCACAGTTCGGGGAAAAATGGGCGCGCCAATGGCTCGATGTCGCGCGCTATGCGGATTCTCACGGCTTTCAACGCGACGATCTCGTCGATCTCTGGCCCTATCGCGATTGGGTGATTCGCGCGTTCAACGCCGACATGCCGTTCGATGAATTCACCATCGAACAACTCGCCGGCGATCTTCTGCCCGACGCCACCGAGCAGCAACGGATCGCCACCGGTTTCAATCGCTGCACCATGTGCAACGTCGAGGCGGGCACCGATCCGGAGGAGAATCGCGTGAACCAGGTGATCGATCGCGTGAACACCCTCGGCATGGCCTGGCTCGGCACGACCCTGGAATGCACGCAATGCCACGATCACAAATACGATCCTTTCAAGCAGCGCGACTATTATGGGCTCTTCGCCTTTTTCAACACGACCGAACTCGAAGCCGATCGCAAGAATCCCAAGGTGCCTGGCTCGATCCAATTTCTCGGGCCATACATGAAAGTCAGCGATCCGCCCGAGGAGGCGGAGTCGAAGCAACTGGCCAAAGAGATCGCCGACTCCAAGGCGCAGATCGCGAAAAAAACGGCGAAGCTCGCTACGGCCAGTACGCCCGCGGAAAAGACCGCCGGCCTGGAAGAGCACGTGCTCACACCCACCGATTTCGAATCCACCGGCGGCGCCAATCACAAGGTGCTCGAGGACGGCTCCGTGCTCTTGCTCGGCGAGCCACCCAACACGGACACCTACACGGTGACCGTGCGCACTCCGCAGAAGAACATCGTCGGCTTTAAACTGGAAGCGCTGACCGATCCCGCGTTGCCCGGGATGGGGCCGGGCCGCGGTGACCCACTGCGGACGAATTTCGTGCTGAACACTTTCGCCGTCACGGCCGCCGCAGCGGATCACGAGACGGACTCGAAGCCGGTGAAACTCACCGAGCCGCGCGCGGATTTTTCGCAAACAAGTTGGGACGTCAGCGGAGTCATCGATGAGAATGCGAAAACCGGCTGGGCCATCGCGCCGCAATTTCATCGGCCGCACTGGGCCACGTTCCGGGTCGCCGAACCACTCACCAACGAGCATGGCACGGTATTCACGTTCCGCCTCGTGCAGGAGTTTGGCACCGCGCGCACCATCGGGCGTCTGCGCCTCTCCGCGATCACCGGGAGTTATCCCGCCGCGCCGCTACCGCCCAAGGATGACCCCGAATTGCGCCGGCTGAATGCGCGTCTCGCCGATCTCGAAAAACAGCAGAAGGCGTTACCCGCCCTGCGCACGCTGGTGATGAACGAAACCACGACCCAGCGGGTGAACGCGATTTTCCGACGCGGCGATTTCCGCAATCCGGGCGATCCGGTGGAACCGGGCACGCCCGGGGTGCTGCATCCCTATCGCGAAGAAGGTCCGCGCAATCGATTGGCGCTCGCGCGCTGGCTGGTGAGCCGGGAAAATCCCCTCGTGGCCCGCGTCATTGCCAACCGGCTCTGGGCGGAGATTTTCGGCGATGGCATCGTCAGCACACCGGAAGATTTCGGGATCAAGGGCGAGCCGCCTTCGCATCCGAAGCTGCTCGATTGGCTGGCCGTGGAGTTCATGGACCACGGTTGGTCGCAGAAGAAATTGCTGCGGCTCATCGTCACCAGCGCGACCTATCGGCAGAGCTCGCACGCTACGCCGGAGATGCTGGAACGCGATCCGCACAATCATCTGCTCGCCCGCGGCCCGCGCTTCCGCTTGAGCGCCGAGGCGGTGCGCGACAATGCCCTGGCCATCGCCGGTCTGCTCGACCTCAAGCAATTCGGCCCGCCCATTCGTCCGCCGCAACCCGACGGGCTCTGGGCCAAGGTTGGCGGCCAGAAATACGATTACGTCGTGAGCCCCGGCGACGAACAATATCGCCGCGGCATCTATGTGGTGATCAAGCGCGCGTCGCCTTATCCGAGCTTCGTCAATTTCGACACCACCTCGCGGCCGGCATGTCGCGTGAAGCGCACGCGCTCGAACACACCGCTCCAGGCGCTCACCTTGCTCAACGACCCGGTCTACGTGGACGCCGCGCGGGCCTTCGCCAGGCAGATTGGCGCGGATCGCAACGACGGCACCAACAACGTGGAAGCCAAACTCGATCGCGCCTTCCGCGCCGCGGTGGCTCGTCCGCCCGAACCGGGAGAGCGGGAGATTCTGCACAAACTCTACGACTCCGAACTCGCCGCCACCGGTAAGCCCGGCGAAGCGTGGTTCTCCGTCGCCAGTGCGATCCTCAATCTCGATGAGACCATCACGAAAGATTAGTCACCCTCCCCGGTGACATTACTCCCATGACCTACTCGCAACTCATTCACCGGCGTCATTTCTTCCAACGCACGGGTCTTGGCATTGGCGCGCTGGCGCTGGGTTCGCTCCTACGCGATGCGACCGCGGAGACGGTCAATCCACTCGCGCCAAAGCTACCGCATTTCGCACCGAAGGCGAAGCGGGTGATCTATCTGCACATGATCGGCGCACCCTCGCAGCTGGATCTCTTCGATCCCAAGCCGGAACTGGTCAAGCGCGATGGCCAGAAATGCCCGGAGTCTCTGCTGGCCGGCAAACGCTTCGCCTTCATTGGCGGCGAGATGAAGCTGGCGGGTTCGCACTTCAATTTTGCCACGCATGGGCAAAGCGGCCAGACGCTTTCGGAACTGCTGCCCAATCTCGCGCGCGTGGCCGATGACGTGACGGTCGTTCGCTCGTTGCACACCGAAGAGATCAACCACGCACCGGCGCAAATGTTCCTCCATACCGGCTTCGGGCGCGGTGGACGGCCGAGCTTTGGCTCGTGGGTGACCTACGGACTGGGTTCGCAGAATGCCGACCTGCCTGCCTATGTCGTGCTCCTGAGCGGGGTCGCCGGCGGCGCGGGGACGAGTATGTGGTCGAGCGGATTTTTGCCGAGCGTCTATCAAGGAATTCAGTTCCGCACGCAGGGCGATGCGGTGCTCTTTCTTTCCAATCCCGAAGGCTACGGCACGGACCGCCGGCGCCGGGTGCTCGATGCGGTGGGCGCGCTGAACCAGACGCATCTCGCCGATGTCGGCGATCCCGAAATCGCCACGCGCATCAGCCAGTATGAACTGGCCTATCGGATGCAGATCAGCGTGCCGGAGCTGATGGATATTTCCAAGGAATCGCCGGATACCCTGAAGCTCTACGGCGCGCAACCAGGCAAAGCTTCCTTTGCCAACAACTGCCTCCTCGCCCGCCGTCTCGTGGAGCGCGGAGTGCGCGTGGTGGAACTTTACGATAGCGATTGGGATCACCACGGGAACCTCGCCAACGCGCTCCCGCGCAAGTGCCGCGATGTGGACCAGGGTATGGCCGCGCTCATCTCGGATCTCAAGCAGCGCGGAATGCTCGAGGACACGCTGGTCGTCTTCGCCAGCGAATTTGGACGCACTCCGCTCGCGCAGGGCATGGGTGGCGAGGGGGAAAAGACCAAACCCGGCCGCGATCACCACAAGGACGCGTACACCGTGTGGCTCGCCGGCGGCGGCATCAAGCCGGGCGTCAGCTATGGACGGACTGACGAATTTGGATTCAACGTCGCCGAGAACCCGGTGCACGTGCACGATCTCAACGCCACGGTGCTACATTTGCTCGGCCTCGACCACGAACGGCTGACCTTCAAATATCAGGGCCGCGAGTTCCGCCTCACCGATGTGCAGGGGAAAGTCGTGGACGGGTTGCTGGCGTAAACGGCGCTACAGCAGCGCCGTCGTCTCGGGCCAGCCGCACATCACATTGAGCGATTGCACGGCTTGGCCGGCGGCGCCTTTCACGAGGTTGTCCTCGGCGCTGAGCAGCACCACGCGACCGGTGCGCGGGTCATGGCGCCAGGCGATGTCGATGAAGTTCGTGAAGGTCACGTTCTTGGTATCGGGCGTGCCTTTTTCGCCGAGCAAACGGACGAACGGCTCGTTGGCATATGCGTCCTTGTAGGCCTGGCTGATCTCGGCCAGGCCGATGCCATCCGCCGGCGTGGCGTGAATGGTCGTCGCGATGCCGCGATTCACCGGAATCAAATGCGGCACGAAGCTGACGGTGATGTCTTCACCGTAGGCGTTGCTCAGCTCCTGCTCGATCTCCGCGAGGTGCCGATGCTTCGGCACGCTGTAGGCGCGCACGCTTTCGTTGCACTCCACGTAGAGATAATCAAGCTTCGCGGTGCGACCGGCGCCGCTCACCCCGCTAAGGCTGTTGATGATGATGCTTTCCGGCTTGAGCAGCCGCCGCTTGAGCAACGGATGCAAGGGCACGATGGCGCTCGTCGGATAGCAGCCGGGCGAGGCGACCAGTTGCGCGTTGCGGATTTGCTCCCGGTAAATTTCCGGCAACCCGTAAACGCTGATCGCCGCCAGCTCCGGCGCGTGCGAGGCCTCGCCGTAGAACTCCTGGTAAACCTGGGCATCCTTGATCCGGAAATCGGCGCTGAGATCGATGACCCGCAGCTTCGCGTCCACGAGCGGCTTGGCATACTCCGCCGCCACCCCATGCGGCAACGCAAGGAAAACGGTCCGCGCTCCCGTGGCCACGATCTTGTCCACGCTGCTTTCGATGAAGGCCAGTTGCGAATAGCGCAGGCCGGCAAATTTTGGGAAAACGGTCTCCACGGTCTGCCCGGCGAGCTGGCGCGAAGTCAGCGCGACCAGGTCGACGCCCGGATGCCGCGAGAGCAACCGCACGAGTTCTTCACCGGAGTATCCACTGGCGCCGACAACGGCTACGGGTTCGAGATTCATGGCGCACACCTTACGGGTCGCGAGGCAGTTGAAAATGGGAAATGCGCAAAAAAGTGCGGGCCGCTATAGCAGCGCTCTCTAGCCACCGGACGGAATAGGAGGAATAGGAGCGATGGGAGTTATGGGATTCCTATACCTGCTCTCTTTCCTATTCCTCCTATTGAGGGAGGCCTTAAATCTCAAATTCCAGCCCATCCTCTCCGACCAGCACACCTGCGGAAAGGACCGCGGTGCGTTCCAGTGAATCCGTCGCGAGGATGGGATTGGTATTGTTGATGTGCGTGAAGATTTTCCAGCGCGCGGGCAACTTCCGAAGTACCTTCAGGCTGCCGTCGCGGATGGGCAGATGGCCCATCTGCTGGGCGCTACGGGCCTCGGGGTCGATGCGGCGCAATTCGTCGGCTACCCAAAAGGTGCCGTCGAAAATCACCGCGTCGGATTCCTCCAGCGCCTGCTGCAACTCCGGCGTGACTTCCGCGACATCCGGCGCCAAAAGCAGACGCGCGCCGCGTTCATCACGAATCTGGTAGGCCACGCTATGTCCGCTCTGCGCGGTGGAGGTTTTGTCGAAGCGCGGCGGGCCGCCGGGAAGAAAGATCGTGCGCACCGCAAGGCCGGAGGGCGAACCATCGCGCAGTCGCAGAGCCGAAAAGTCCTCCGGCGCTTTTTCCCAACGGATGCCGCAAAACCCGCCGAGCAGGGTCTCGAAACCCAGCGGCCCAGTGAGCGTCTCGCGCACCGCATCGGTCGCGAGCACGGGGAGCGGCTCCCCTTCCCGCAACAAAATCAACCCCAACACATGATCGAGATCCGCATTGGTCAGCAGCACCCCGGCAATGGGACTATTCCGAGCGGAGGTTTCCCGCGGATGCAGCACCGGGGTCGCTTCGATTTGCGCCCGCAAATCCGGCGATGCGTTGACCAGAAAGCAGTTCCGCCCATCCGCACTCAACGCCACGCTCGACTGCGTGCGCTTGGGAATCTTCCCCGCCCGCGCCGCGAGACAGTTGTCGCAGGCGCAATTCCATTGGGGCAACCCGCCACCGGCCGCCGTCCCCAGCAGTCGTAGACGGATCGCCACGTCCTATTTATCCGCGCGCCGGCTTAAACCGCGGCGGCGTAGCACGTGCACTCGAAAAAGATCGGCACAGTTTTAATGCTCGGCTTGGTCCAGCGCTTTTTGGCAGTGTTTTTCATCGGGACGTGGGTCAGTTGGTGGTTAATGATGTTAGGGGAGTTGTCCCCTCTGTCAAATCTCCATCCGCCGTAATGAAAACACCCGTTTACCTGGTTTTTATTTCCACCGCAGCCACGGCGGCTTTGGCAATTTTCCTGGCCGTTTACCACCTCTGCCATCGTGATTCTCCGGCTTACGAATCCCATGCGACCATCGTGATCAGACCTGAGCCGGAATCCAGGTAGACGCCATGGACCCAATTTCAAATCAGGACACCCACTCCACCGTGAAACTCAGAACCTCCCCACCCGCCCGTTTCCACCGATGAGCGACCGCTGGAACGACGAAACCTTCACCGCCCGCCTGCGCGAAATCGGCGGGCGCGCGTATCACGACAAACATCCCTTTCACGTCGCCATGAATGAAGGGCGGCTCGCGCCCGAGGCTATCCGCGGCTGGGTAGCGAATCGCTTTTCCTATCAGCGCGCCATTCCGCAAAAGGATGCGGCGATCATGGCGAATTGTCCGCTGCGCGAAGTGCGCCGGCTGTGGATTCACCGCATCACTGATCACGACGGCACCGAGGACAGCGCGGGCGGCATCGAAGCGTGGCTGCGCCTCGGCGAAGCGTGCAGGCTGACCCGCGAGGAACTGCTCGACGGACGGCATATCGTCCCCGCGGCGCAATTCGCCGTGGATGCCTACGTCAACTTCGCCCGGATGCAGCCGTGGCCGGTCGCCGTGGCTTCCTCGCTCACCGAGCTTTTCGCGCCGGATTTGATGGCCACGCGTCTGGCCGCTTTCGAGCACTATTACACCTGGGTGCAGCCGTGGGGCTTCGACTATTTCAAAGCCCGCCTGACGCAGGCGCGACGCGATTCGAACGAGGCGCTGCGCCTCACCCTCACCCATTGCGATACCGCGGAACTGCAGCAGGCCGCGGTGCGCGCACTCAGTTTCAAGTGCGACGTGCTCTGGTCGATTCTCGATGCCATTCACTTGAAATACGGGCACGCCTCATGAGTTCCATCTCGCCGCAATCCAAACCCGCCCTCGCGCCGGGCGGCCGCATCCAGACCGACCGCGTGGCCGGCCAGCCCGTGCTGTTATCGCCCGAGGGAATTCAGGAATTGAATTTCAGCGCCCACGCGATCATCGCCCGTTGCGATGGGCAGCAGACCGTCGAAGAGATCACCGTCGCCCTTGCGGAGGAATATGAGGCGCCGCTCGATGAATTGCGCGAGGACGTCATCGCCTGCCTGACCGAGCTTCACGAAAAGAAGCTCATCTTCGTCTCGTGAATTTTCGCCCTTACGCCCTGCTCGCGGAGGTCACCTATCGCTGTCCGTTACACTGCCCGTATTGCTCGAATCCGGCGGCCTATCCCGGCGGCAACGAGCTGACGACCAGCGAGTGGCAGCGAGTGATCGACGAAGCCGCCGCGCTCGGCGTGCTGCAGGCGGGTTTCTCCGGCGGCGAACCGTTGCTGCGCCCCGATCTCGCGGAGTTGATCGCCCACGCGCGCCAGGCCGGACTCTACACGAATCTCATCACCAGCGGCCTGGGTCTCGATGCGAAGCGCGCAATGGAGCTGCGCGAAGCTGGACTCGATTCCGTGCAAATCAGTTTCCAAGCCGACGAAGCCCCACTCGCGGATGCCATTGCCGGGGCGCGAGCCCATGAGAAAAAGCTCGCCGCCGCCCGCGCCGCGCGGGAGGCCGGTCTCCCCCTGAGCACGAACGTCGTCCTCCATCGGCGCAATATCGACCGCCTGCCCGAGATCGTCGCCTTCGCCGCCTCGCTCGGCGCCATCCGCCTCGAACTGGCCAACGTGCAGTATTATGGCTGGGGCTTCCTGAACCGGGCGCAACTTCTGCCCACAAGCGAGCAGATGCACGCCGCCCGGCAAATCGCCGAGGAGGCAAAAGCCCGGCTCCGCGAGCAGATGGATATCTTCTACGTTCTGCCTGATTACTACGAGGACCGGCCGAAGCCCTGCATGAACGGTTGGGGCCGCCGCTATCTCACCGTCAATGCCGTCGGCGACACCCTGCCCTGCCCGACCGCCTCCTCCATTCCCGGCCTTCGCTTCGAAAACGTCCGGGCGCGCTCCCTCGCGTGGATCTGGTCGGAATCGGAGAGCTTCCAGCAATTCCGCGGCGAGGACTGGATGCGCGAGCCCTGTCGCAGTTGCCCCGAACGCACCCGGGACTTCGGCGGCTGCCGTTGCCAGGCGGCGCTCCTCACCGGCGACCCGGCCAATACCGACCCCGTTTGCGGGCTCTCGCCGCATCGTTCCCTCGTCGACGAAATCCTCGCTCAGATCGCCTCCGGCACCTCCGCCGCCGACTGGACACCCCGCCAAAATCCGGTCCCGGCAACCATCGCCAGTCACACCGTCTAACCCGTTTCTGGCAAAATCGCAGAAAAACCGCTTCCCTTTTACCCACACCCGGTTACTTTTCCGCCCTCCAAAAAATCTCGGGCCGTAGCACAGCTTGGTAGTGCGCTTGAATGGGGTTCAAGAGGTCGCTGGTTCGAATCCAGTCGGCCCGATTTTTTTGGGAGTCCCGAAAAACGAGAAGAGTGGAATGCACCGGTGGATCGGATGGGAGGCTTTCTGGATGTGCACCATGGCGCGACGGTTAGCGACGCCTCCACGCAATTCCGAATAGCCGGCTCGCGGGCACCTGAGGGACCCACCTAATACTACGTAGGCGGAACGGTATCTACCGTAGAACGACTGATCGTTCTTATCCCCCAAAACATCCGCGCTTTTCGCCACCTCAAACCGGCGGCGCGCTTCCATCCGCAATGAAAACACTGGCTTTACTTCTCCTCATCACGGCCGCCGTGGTGCAAGCAACGTCGCAAGCTCAACCGTTGATCGTCGAAAATGGCCAGGCTCGGGCGGAAATCGTCGTCGCGGAAAAGCCTCCGCGCGCCGTCAAACTGGCCGCACGGGAGTTGCAGACTTACATCGAAAAAATCTCAGGCGGCCACCTTCCGATTGTCACCTCTCCGACGGGCAACCTGCCCTTGAAAATCTATGTGGGCGAGAGCGAGCCGGCAAGCGGTGTGGGCGTGGACGCCAAGGCACTGCCACGAGATGCGTTTCACATCGTTTCCGGCCCCGACTGGCTCGCGCTGGTGGGCGAGGATATGGATTTTACACCCGTCGAACCGTGGGGGCACAGCCCGCAGGACTGGGCGAAGAGCAAGCAGGCGGAGTGGTTGGCGCTCGCAGGGCATCCGTGGGAAAACCCCGTCGCCGAATCCCTCCACCGCAACTACAACAAGCAACTCGACATCTGGAATCTGGACCATCGCGGCTCCCTCAATGCGGTCTATGCCTTTTTGCGCGAGCTCGGGGTGCGGTGGTACATGCCGGGAGAACTCGGCGAAATCGTGCCGAAGGTGAACCAGATCGCGTTGCCCTTTGTAAACCGCACCGTCCAGCCAGCCTTCGAGGTGCGCACCATCAGCCGTCCGTTGATCAGTTCCACCTCGATGGACGACGCGTGGTGGTATCTGCGCATCGGCGCCAACGAGCAATATGGGCTCCTCCATCATGGCCTCCGCTATGTGACCAATGCTCCCGAGCAGCGGGCGAGACATCCGGATTACTTTGCCCTTTTGCCAAATGGAACGCGCGACACCAAAAGCGCCCTGGCCTCGTCCTGCCTTTCCTCGCCTGAATTCTTTCAGGAGGTGGTTGCCTACGCCCGCCTGATGTTTGACCGCTACCATATGCCGATCGTCTCGATCATGCCGGAGGACAGCTTCAAGCATTGCCAATGCGAACTATGCAAAAAGCAGGAGACGCTGGATCGTGGGCCAGCGGGAAGTTCCTCGGACTATGTATGGAGCTTTGTGGCCCGCGTGGCGAATGAACTCGCGAAAACGCATCCGGACCGCAAGGTCTTCTGCGGCGCCTACAGCAGTTACCGGCTGCCGCCGCGCTCGATCGCCAAACTGCCCGATAATGTCTGGGTGCAGATCACTAACGGAAGGCCGATCCGCGAGATGGACGACGCAACGCACGAGTCCGACGCCGAATTGCGCCGGGAGTGGCAGGAAAAGACCAGCCATCCACTCTCCACCACGCTCAACTACAGCCCTTTCATCGATCGTGGCGATTTCCGTCCGCAATACTGGCCGCACGTGATCGCACGCGGGTTGCGCGACGAAGCGGGCACGGTTTGGCGGGAGGATGCCTGGATTTCCAACGGCAAAGGAGGTGGCCTGGCTTTCCCCGGCATGAGCCACCTGAATGCCTACATCATGTCGCAGCTTTGGTGGGACCCGAAGCAGGACGTGGACGCGCTGCTCAAGGAATACTACACGCTCTTCTACGGTCCCGCTGCCAAGGAGATGCAGGCTTTCATACAGTATTGCGAACCCGCTTTTGCCAAGCTCGGCGTCGATGCGGAAGTGACCCGCCAGGCGCTCGAACTTTTCGACAAGGCCAGGACCGCAGCGCCGCCGGACTCGGTTTATGGCCGGCGCATTGCGCTGGTCGATGAGTTTCTGCAGACGATGCGAAATCGCTCCCGACAAATGACCGTGCAGCGACCGGCCGGATTACCGGACTGTCGCATGATCGACATGGGAACAGAAAAGTGGCGGGACGCATCCGCGACCCTGAAAATGGACGGCAAACTGGATGAGCCTTTCTGGACCGCATTCCCACACTCTTTCGAGCTAAAGGATACGCGGACCGGGCACACGCCGGAGTATCCGGCGCATTTCCTGGCCCGGTGGTGGAAGGATAGTCTCTACTTTGGCATCCAGTGCGATGGCGCGCCGAAGACCGCTCCCGTCATCGGTGGCAACGGAAATGGTGATTCCGCCATTTGGAATGGAGAGCACGTGGAACTGCTCATCGAGACCGACAAGCACTCTTATTACCAAATTGTGATTAACCCGGCTGGCTTCGTCATCAATCTGGACCGCGGTGCGGACAAGGCGCACTGGCGGGATTGGTCCTCGCGCGCTGAGGTAGCGGTGCATCGCGGCGATGGGGGCTCGTGGTCGGCGGAGATTCGGCTGCCCGTGACCGCCTCCGATGAGGATCCACTCCATGGTGTGATCGGCAGTAAGCCGATCAAGTCCGACAAAGGGACCAATCTGCCCTGGTACTTCAATGTCTTCCGAAAATTTGCCGGTACGGGGACCGAAGATATCAGCGTCTTTTCGCCGCCCGATCCGCAGACCAGGAACCTGCACGACACCTTGCGGTTCGCCGAAATCTACGTCCGCTGAACCGAGGCCAGCGAGTTAGAGCATCTCTCGAAATCGATTTCCGAATGGGGGCTGGAGGGAAGCGCGCCGTCGCTTCCATTGGGCGCGCTCTCCCAGCACCGACAGCGCGGTCCCCTCCAACGCCCCTGGTGATTCGGAAATTTCTTTCAAGAGCCGCTCTATTTGTCCGCTGCCCTCCGCGGATCGAGTTTGACCGCAATCGTTTCGCCGGCCGGAAGGCGGATGCGCGCTTCCTGATGATTGACGTCGAGCAGCTTGTAGTGATGCTGGTCATCGATCAACGGTTTGAGGACGAATTCCTGGGAGACTTTCACCCTGATCCTCTGGCCGCGCGTCGATTGCCCTGGCTGCATCCACTCGTAGGAAAACACGGCGAAGATATCCGGCGAGTCGATGACTTTATTGAGAATCAAAACGACCTTTTGCTGGGTGACGATGTCGACCAGGGTCAATTCGGAAATATCCTGTTTTCCTGCGGGATTGGGGGCAAATTTTTGGACGAACTTCTCCAGTTTGTACCTGGTATTGGGAACTAACTGGCCCAGATGGAGGAAGTCGGACGGTTGCCGCAGATCGAGGGTGTCGATCTGGAAACTAATCGTTTCCAGCCTGCCCTTCGCCGGATCGCCGTCGTAGGCCTTGAATATCAACCGGAAAGCGACGTGTTCGACTCGCTCAAGGAAGAGTTTCGTGTAATAGGGCGGGTGGGATTCCTGGTTCTTCGGATCGGTTTGACCCCGCCACTCGTCTTCGTTCGTAAAACCATCCTGGTCAGGATCTTGCATCAGAACTTCCGGACCATCCAAAGGCAGCCCATTCTGCCGGAACCAAGCATCCGGAATCTCCCGGCCCGTGAGGCTGTCTTTGTAGCGCGACGGTTCGCCCAAAGCGCACGCGCCGGCCAGGAAAAGACTTCCACAAGCGGCCACGATCATCGCTCGAGTGCTGGAATCTGGGAGGCGCATAGCAGTCGGAATTTCCCGCGAGAATTCATCTTCGCGCATTCAAGGCGTTTGGCGAGTCGTTTTTGACGGGCGGATTCCGTAATACTGCGGAGCTTTGTCGCGGTTTTGTTACCTCGTACCTGCTTGCTTGTACAGCTAATTCGAGGCACCATCCCGCCCTCTGCTTGCGATCTTGCGATTTGCAACCCACCGGGGGGTGGAAGGCGTTTCGATTGAGGTCCCCGGCTCCTTCTCCTTCCCACTCTTCCCCTACTCGACATGAAGACCTCGTTCCGTCGCGCCTTTGCTGCGCACTTCCTGCTCCTGCTCGGATTCGTCGTGAGCACCAGCCACGCTCTGGAGATCCCGCCGATCACCGTTACGCCGAGCGCGGCTCCATTGGCGGCTAACGCCAAATCCGTTGTCATCAACGGCTCGGGATTCTCCGCCCAGTTATTTACCGCCGTAACCCTCAACGACGGCGCCGTCGGCACGATCACGAGTATCACGGACACCCAACTGATCGTCACCTTCACCTCACTTCCTGCGCCGGGAAATCTCACCGCCGTGGTCACCGGATCCGGCCAGAGCAGCGGTCCCCCCGTGCAAGTCGCCACCGTTCAACCGCCAGTGGCTCAATTCTACGTCGCCAATCAAAGCGCCCTCGCCAGCGACGGAACCTTTAGCCTCACCGTCAATCTCTCTGCTGCGGCGCAGACGCTCGCCGCCTCGGGCATGAACAGCCCCACCAGCATCGTCTACGATCTCAGCGGGAATCTGTATGCGGCCGATTTCGGCAACAACGTCGTCTACAAGGTAACGCCGGATGGCACCATGAGCGTCTTTGCCTCCGGCTTGAGCGGCCCGTGGGGCCTGGCCTTGGACACCGCTGGGAACCTCTACGTCTCCAACGTCAGTGCCAATACCGTGAGCATGATCACCCCCGCGGGCGCGGTCAGCACTTTCGCCTCCGGTTTCAGTTCGCCGGAAGGGCTCGCGTTCGACACCGCCGGCAATCTCTACGTCGCCAACGCTCGTCCCGCCGGAGGAACGGTCAGCAAAGTGACACCCTCAGGAGTCGTCAGCACGTTTGCCTCTGGTTTCACCACTCCCAATGGCCTGGCGTTCGATAGCGCGGGCAATCTCTACGTCGCCAATTCGACGTACGCCGGCTCGATCAGCAAGGTCACGCCCGGCGGAGCGGTCAGCACTTTCATCAGCGGCCTTTCTTACCCCGCCGGCCTGGTTTTTGATAACACCGGCAATCTTTATGTCGGCGACACGGCCAACTACGTGGGAGGCGTTCCGGATATTCGGAGGGCGACTCCCAGCGGGCAGGTCACCATCGTCGCATCCGCGGGGCTGCGCTTTCCCTCGGGGTTGGCCTTCGATCCGTCAGGCACCCTTTACATCAGCGACGAAGCGCACGGGAGTGTCGCGAAGCTGTTCGGCGCGGCCTCAGTTCCCCTCGCCATCGGCGGCTCCGCCGTGGCGGGTGTGGATTACGATAACGTCACTGTCGGCCCGCTGATCTTCAATCTCGGCCAGGCCACGGCGACGATTACCGGCACCCTGCTCTCCAATCCTGCGGCCACGGCTGCGCCGCGCACCCTCAGCTTTACCCTCGGCACTCCGACAGACGCCACGCTCGGAAACACCATCACCGATGCCATCACGATCCTGCAACCGCCGGTCGTGCAGTTCCTGGCTTCCAGCGAATCCGTCAACGCCAGCATTGGTGCCTTCAACATCCCGGCTACTCTCATCGGCCAGCCGACCTTTGCCGCTGGCGCGGCGTTTACCTCGAGTGCTTTCGGCTCGGGCATCGGTTCGGTCGGCGGAATGGGATGCGATGCCGTCGGAAATCTCTACGTCGCCAACGGGACCGACGGGACGATTTGCAAAGTCACGCCTGGGGGCGTCACCAGCATCCTTGCCTCCGGGTTTACCTATCCGTTCTGTTTCAACACCGATTCGGCCGGCAACTGCTACGTGATTAGCGCGGACACCTTGTACAAGCTGGGCCCCGATGGCCAGGTCATCGCCACCCTGGCCGCCAGCATTGACCGGTCATCCGGGGTGGTCTGCGACAATTCCGGGAACGTCTATTACAACTGCATCATCGGCGGCCAATGGAGCATCGTGAAATGCCCGCCCGATGGGCCCAATAGCACCTTTGCCGCCGGGTTCTCCAGTTTCCTCATCGGCATGGCTTTCGGTCCCGACGGTTGTCTCTATTGCGGCGATCAAGAGGGGAAGATCTACAAAGTGGCTGCGGACGGCACGTTCACGACCTTTGCCACGGTAGCCAACTTCGCAAGCGGTCTCGCCTTTGACGCGACGGGCCGCCTCTACGTCCTCGATGCCGGCAGTAACATTCTCTCCGTCATCACGCCCGATGGCACGGTAACCCAGGCTCTCTCCGGGTTCACCAATAGCTACGCCCTGGCCGCGGACGCATCGGGCAATCTTTACATCGGCGGCGATGGGGTTAGCAAATACGCGCCGACGGTGATCGTGCCTTTCACCTTGGGTGGGACGGCCGCGGCGGGAGTCGACTACCTCACTTCCGCGACCAGCCCCCTGACCTTTGTCAACGGCCGGGCCGCGGCCTACATCAGCGGCCCGCTGCTGATCAATCCGGGCTCCGCCAAAACGCTCACCGCCACGCTGGGTGCGCCGACCGGGGCGTTCCTCGGAAGCACGACGACGAATACGTTGAACATCACCGAGCCCGGTTCGGCCGCCTCGGTGCAATTCAGCCTCGGCAGCGAAACGGTGAACCAAACGGACGGCACCTTCAGCCTCACCCTCAACCTCACGGGAACGCCGACCCCGACTTTCGCCGGGGGCGCCAGCCCCACCGTCTCGAGCTTTGCCACCGGATTCAACAACCCGGGCAACGTCGCGTTCGATCAAAGCGGCAATGCTTACGTGGCCAATAACGGCGACGGCACGGTCAGCAAAGTCACTCCTGCCGGCGCCATCAGCACCTTCGCCTCGGGATTCACGACCATTCATGGTCTCGCCTTTGACGCCGCCGGAAACCTCTACGTCGCCGATGCCGCCACGACGAACATCAGCAAGATCACCCCCGCCGGCGCGGTCAGCACTTTTGCCTCGGGCCTGAACTATCCCAATGGCCTGGCCTTCGACAGTGCCGGCAATCTCTACGTCGCCACCTTTGGCAACAGTGGCATCAGCAAGATTACGCCGGCGGGCGTCGTCACCCCCATCCTCAGTTCGGCTTTCAACGCTCCGCAAGGTCTCGCCTTTGACATCGCCGGAAATCTCTATGTCGCCAATTCTCTCGGGGGCAGCGTGAGCGTGGTCTCGCCCAGCGGCACCGTGAGTACGTTCGCCACCGGCTTCACTTCACCGTACGCCCTCGCCTTCGACGCCGGCGGCAATTTGTATGTGTCCGATACGGGAGCCAACACGGTAAACCGGATCACCCCGGGCGGCGTGATAACCACGCTTACCGCGATTCTGAATTCGCCCCAGGGCCTGGCCTTTGATAACGCGGGAAATCTTTTCGTCGCCGCCAGTGGCGCGCTCGCCAAGCTAACCCCATCGGTCACCGTGTCGTACGCGCTCGGGGGCAGCGGCGTGTCAGGTGTCGATTACAGCGACGTCGCCTCCGGCACGGTCATCTTCGCGCCGGGCCAAACCTCCGCCACCATCACCGGCACATTGCTCGCCGATCCGGGCGCCAACCAGACTCTTACCTTCACACTCAGTTCCCCGTGCGGCGCGGCCAGCGGCAGCACGACGACCAATACCTTGAGCGTCGTGGAACCGCCGCCCTCGATCTCGCCCAGCACCGCTCCGCTGCCGATCAATGCGGATACCATCGTCATCCAGGGCGTCTTCAACCACGACGCCGCCACCAACTCCGTCATCTTCAACAACGGCGCCGTGGGAACCGTGACCGCGGCCAGCACCACTTCGCTGACGGTCGCGCTCACCACCCCGCCCTCCAGCGTCGGTCCTCTCCTGGCTTCAGTCACGTCGGCCGGCCAGACCACCTTATCCGCTCAAGTGGCTACGGTCGTTCCTGTGGTCACCCGGACCCTTTCGCTACTCAACCTCAACTCGACCACGGTCACTATCACGGGCCTGGGTTTCGATCCCGTCGCCGCCAACAATACGGTCGTCTTGAATCAAGGCGCCACCGGTACCGTCACAGCCGCCACCTCGACGCAACTCACCGTGGCGCTCAACACTCCGCCCGCCTCGACGGGCAACCTCACCGCCGTCGTCACCACGGATGGTCTGGGCAGTGGTTCGCCCGCGACGGTCGCCGTGATCGCGCCCACGGTGCAATTCAACCCGACGAGCGAGACCGTGAATGCGACCGCTGGGACGTTCAACGTTACCGCCACCCTCACCGGCAACGCGAGCTTCGCCGCCGACGCCAACGCTACATCGTTCAACGTCGCCACGGGTCTCGGTATTGCCATCACCCAGGTCGTTTCGGATGCGGCGGGTAACATCTACGCGCTGGCCGGCGGAGCGCTGCAAAAAGTCACTCCCAGCGGGGCCGTTACCACCGTCGCGTCCTCGGGAGGATTCAACAACCCCACCGGACTGGCCATCGATAGCGACGGGAATATTTACGTCAGCAACAATTACTCCTTCACCAACACCCATAACGTCCTCAAATTTACCCCGGATGGCGGCAGCAGCTTCTTTATCCCCGACAACGCCGGCCTGACCCAACCCACCGCCCTCGTTTGCGACCGCGCCAAAAACCTCTACGTC
>Ga0207667_10004585_pt1 | contig 16943 bp, 14 predicted proteins | sample KBSCornC52_FD_184301 | JGI IMG/M metagenome (GOLD analysis project Ga0207667, IMG submission 184301) | Corn rhizosphere microbial communities from Kellogg Biological Station, Michigan, USA - KBS Corn C5-2 (SPAdes) (version 2) | ecosystem: Host-associated > Plants > Roots > Rhizosphere > Soil ...
TCGCGGGCGAGCGCATCGCGGTGGACGCGCGCTTCGACCTGGGCGACGCGCTCTACTTCCAGGGACGCGGGCTCGATACGCGCCTCGCCGGCAACATCCACGTCACGGGGACGCCGGCGGCGCTGCGCGCGACCGGTGCCGTGCGCACCGTGGGCGGCACGTACAACGGCTACGGGCAGAAGCTCACGATCGAACGCGGCGTGCTGCAGTTCGCCGGCCCGATCGAGAACCCGGAGCTCAACGTGCGCGCCGTACGCAAGGGGCTGCCGGTGGAAGCGGGCGTCGAGGTGCTCGGCAGCGTCGCGCATCCGCGCGTGCGGCTCGTCTCCACGCCGGACGTGCCGGAGCCCGAGAAGCTCTCATGGCTGGTGCTCGGACGCGGGCCTTCCGACCTCACGGCGGGCGACGCGTCGCTCCTCGTGCAGGCCGCCTCGTCGATGCTCGGCAAATCGCCCGGCGACGACCTCGGCCGGAAGCTGGGCTTCGACGAGGTGAAGATCGGGCGCGCCAGCACCAACAGCGTGCTCGGCGTGTTGCCCGAGAGCACCGTGGCGGGACGCATCGGCACGGCTTCCGCGGCGGAGTCGGTCACCGTGGGCCGCAGCCTCACGCACGATGTCCACCTTTCGTACGAGCAGGAGCTGGGCGCCGCCGAAGGCACGCTCAAGCTCGCATGGAAGCTCACCCGGAAATTCGAGCTCCTCGCGCGCGCCGGCTACCTCCCGGGCCTGGATGCGGTCTACCGCTGGACCTTCGAGTAGTCCGGTCGGCACGTACGAAAAGGGGTCAGATCCCTTTTTTCGTTGTATTCGTAACGCCGCCGCGCTTCGCGCGCTCCTACGCGGCGGTAGAATTGCCACTACATACCCGCCGTCGTTTTCCGCATCCAGGAGCCGCGATGTACGAATGCCCGTGGTGCAGCCACAAAAGCTTCTCGTTCTGGCAGAAGCAGTCCCTCGGACCGAACCGCACGATGCGCTGCGACGCGTGCCGCCGCCACGTGAGCGTGCCGTGGGGACGCGCGCACCTCGCCGCCATTCCGCTCTTCGTGTGCGCGGTGGCCGGGCTCTGGTTCATCGGGGATGCGTTCAACTCGAAGCTCATCGCGCTCGCGGGCGCCTTCGTCGGCGTCGCGATCGGGATGATCTTCACGATGCCGCTGTATCACGCGTTCGTGCCGCTGGTGAAGCCCGACTCGTCCGCCGGACGCAAGTAACTGTGGGGCGAGGCAAATGGTGCTATTTCGCCTAAATGAAGATCAACGGGTTACGCACCCGCATACACCATGAGGTGCGAGGAGAGATTGGCATAACGTGACATTTCCGGCAGCAATATCGGCATGAGACGATATTTTCTGAGGGCAACGTAAGGCTCCCAGAGCGCTTTAGGCCCAGCCTCCTTGAGGCGGCCGCGTGCCGGCCTTCGCTCCCAATCCAAACTGGAGCCACTGCTCGACCTAGCGTTTGCGCGCCGGATTGCTGGTGTACCTGCGGAGTGCCCTGGCGTCGTTTCGTTGCATCTCGCTCCTCGGGGGGTCCGGTAGCTCGTCGCACGCCCTTCACTCGTCTCGGTTCGCCTCTTCCATCGCGGCCTTCACCATGTCGCGTCCCCGTATCCGCCTCAGCTGATTTCTCACTGCGGCTCTGCTGGGTTAAGGTCGGTGGCGTAAAATGACAAATCTATGTCGCGAATATGCCAGCGCCTGGCAGGGGCGGGTGCTGCAATTTGCCATCTAGTGTCCGGGGAGAATGCCGTGGGAGCCAGGCTGCACGACGAGGCCATCGTCATCGATGGACTGATCATCTCGAACTTCGACCGCTCGGTGTTCGAGGACATGCGCAAGGGCGGCCTTACCGCCGCCAATTGCACCTGCTGCGTCTGGGAAGGCTTCCGCGGCAGCATGGAGAACGTCGCGCGCTGGAAGGGGCTCTTCCGGGACCACGCCGACCTCATCACGCAGGTTTATACGACCGCCGACATCGCGCGCGCGAAGCGTGAGGGCAAGACCGGCATCATCCTCGGCTGGCAGAACCTGAGCGGCATTGAGGACCAGATCCCGTTCCTGCAGCTCTTCAAGGAGCTGGGCGTGGGCGTGATGCAGATCGCCTACAACACGCAGAACCTCGTGGGTTGCGGCTGCTACGAGAAGAACGACAGCGGCCTCACCGAGTTCGGCCACGAGGTCATCGCAGAGATGAACCGCGTGGGCATCCTCTGCGACCTATCGCACGTGGGCCCGCGCACCAGCGAGGACGTGATCCGCGCCTCGAAGAAGCCGGTGGCGTACACGCACTGCCTGCCCGCGGGGCTCAAGCAGCATCCCCGTAACAAGAGCGACGAGCAGCTGCGCTTCATCGCCGAGCGCGGCGGGTTCGTGGGCGTGACGATGTTCCCGCCGTTCCTGAAGCGCGGCGCGCAGTCGACCGTGGACGACTATGTCGAGGCGATCGAGTACTGCATCAAGCTGGCGGGCGAGGACCAGGTCGGCGTCGGCACCGACTTCACCCAGGGCTACGGCCGCGAGTTCTTCGACTGGATCACCCATGACAAGGGCTATGCGCGCAAGCTGACCGAGTTCGGCGACGTCATCAACCCCGAGGGCATCCGCACCATCGGCGAGATGCCGAACCTCACCGCGGCCATGCAGAAGCGCGGCTGGAAGGAAGCGCGCATCCGCAAGGTGATGGGCGAGAACTGGATGCGGCTGCTGAAGGAAGTCTGGGGCGCCTAGCCACCCGCGGGGCTTCCCACGTTTTGCGCTAGGTTCTTCATGTCCATGGAGGTTCCTGCGGTGTCGAAACCGGCCCTTGCGGCGTCGTCCGCTCCTTCGCCGAAGATCCGCGTCGCATTCATCCTCACGCCGCAATTCACGCTGACCGCATTCGCCGGCTTCGTCGACGTGCTGCGCCTCGCCGCCGACGACGCCGACCGCAGCCGCCAGCTCGACTGCCAGTGGACCGTGCTGGGCGAGCCGGGCGCGGCGATCGCATCGAGCGCGGGCGCGGAGGTGCGGGCGTGGGAGCCGATGGAGCGCCCCGAGCGCTTCGACTACATCGTCGTGGTCGGCGGCCTGCTGCACCAGGCCCAGCGGGTGCCCAATGCCGTATACACATTCCTGAATCAGGCTGCGAAAGCGGGCGTCGCGCTCGTGGGCCTGTGCACCGGCTCCTTCGTGCTGGCGCGCGCGGGCCTCCTCGAGGGGCACGTCACCTGCGTGAGCTGGTTCCACCGCGAGGATTTCACGCGCGCGTTCCCGCGGCTGCGCCTCGTCACCAACCAGATGTACGTGATCGACCGCGACCGTATGACGTGCGCGGGCGGCACGAGCGTCGTGCACCTCGCCGCGCACCTGGTCGAGAAGCACTGCGGCCGGGCGTTCGCCAACAAGAGCTTGCGCATCCTGCTCGAGGACCAGCCGCTGCCTTCGAACACGCCGCAGCCCGAGGCGGAGATCACGCGCAAGGCGCAGGACTGGTCGGTGCGCCGGGCGATGCTCCTCATCGAGCAGAAGCTCTCCTCGCCCGAGCCGATCCACGAGGTCGTGGGCTCGCTCGGCGTCGGCATCCGCCAGCTCGAACGGCGCTTCAACTCGGACGTCGGCATGACGATGCGCGAATTCCGCTCGCGGCTGCGCCTCGCCCGCGCGAAATGGATGATCGAGAACACCGACCTTTCGCTCACGCACATCGGGCTCGAGTGCGGCTTCGGAGGGTGCTCGCACTTCTCGCGCGCCTTCGCGGCGCACTTCAAGGTCAGGCCGTCCGCGGTCCGCCGCTCGGTGCAGCCGGCGTACGAGCGGCCGTCCGGATGAGCGCCGACAGGCGCTCCCGCTGGCGGCCCTCGCCGTCGAAGTTCGCGGGATCGAGCCAGCGGCGGTAAGCCGCGGCGAGCCCGGGCCATTCGCCGTCGACGATCGAGTACCACGCGGTGTCGCGGCTGCGCCCCTTGTACACGATCGCCTGCCGGAAGATGCCCTCGAAGGTGAACCCGAAGCGCTCGGCGGCGGTCCGCGACGGCGCGTTCAGACTGTCGCACTTCCATTCGAGCCGTCGATAGCCGAGTTCGGCGAACGCGCGCTGCATCATGAGGAAGATCGCCTCGGTGGCGATGCGCGTGCGGTTCATGGCCGGCGAGAAGTTGAGGTGGCCGATCTCGATCACGCCGTGGTTGCGGTCGATGCGCATGAAGGCGGCGATGCCGAGCGCGCGGCCGTTCGCGGCATCCACGATGGCGTAAAAGAGCGGATCGGCGGTCGAAGCCATGCGTGCCGCCCACGCGCGATAGGCCTCGAGGCTCGCGGGCTTCTCGTCGAAGAGGTAGGTCCAGCGCGAGCCGTCCGCATCCGCGGCGTTGGCTTCCCAGAGCGAATCGGCGTGGCGCGCCGCGTCCAGCGGCTCGAGCCGTGCGTAGCGGCCCACTATCGGCGTGCGCGGCGGCGCCTCGCGCGCGGTCCATCCGGGAACGGCGCGGCCCACCGGGAGCGCGCCGCGTTCGTCGTTCGCCTTCGTCGTCGGGTCCATCGCGCGATTGTAGCGAACGCCGCGCGCGCCGCTCCCGCGATGGCGGCGGAAGTCAAATGAATGTCGCGCTCGGGCCAAAAATCGCCGCGCCTCGGTGGTTGAATGTCCCAAGGCGGCATCGCACGCCGCGACTCTCCTATCGTGCCACCGTGGCGATCAGCGTCTTCGACCTCTTCAAGATCGGCATTGGACCGTCGAGCTCCCACACCGTGGGACCGATGCGCGCGGCCATGCGATTCGCGCGCTTCCTGCGGGAATGCGGGCGCCTGGAGGATGTCGTCACCGTCCGAGCCCAGCTCTTCGGCTCGCTGGGCGCCACGGGCAAGGGCCACGGCAGCGACAAGGCGGTGCTGCTGGGGCTTGAGGGCGAGGCGCCGGACCTGATCGATCCCGCTTCCGTGCCGCGGCGCATCGAGGCGATCCGCTCGCAGCGCGCGCTGCACCTCCTCGGCGGGCACCGCATCGGCTTCGACGAGTCCGCGGACCTCGTCTTCCATCGGCGCAGGAGCCTGCCCTTCCATCCGAACGGCATGACCTTCACGGCACTCGACGCCGCAGGCGCCGCGATCGCGGAGAAGACCTACTACTCGGTGGGCGGCGGCTTCGTCGTGAGCGGCGCGGGCAGCGGCGCCGAGCGCATCCAGCCCGACGATACGCAGCTGCCCTATGCGTTCACCACCGGCGCCGAGCTGCTCGCGCTGTGCGAGAAGCACGGCGTGTCGATCAGCCAGGTCATGATGGCGAACGAGCGCACGTGGCGCCCCGAAGCCGAGGTGCGCGCCGGGCTGCTGCGCATCTGGTCGGTGATGCAGGAATGCGTGCGCCACGGCTGCGAAGCGGAAGGCACGCTCCCGGGCGGCATGAAGGTGCGGCGCCGCGCCCGCGAGCTGCATCGCAAGCTCGCGAGCGGCTCCGAGGCGGGATTGCGCGATCCGCTCACCGCGCTCGACTGGGTGAACCTCTACGCGCTGGCCGTCAACGAGGAGAACGCCGCGGGCGGCCGCGTGGTCACCGCGCCCACGAACGGCGCGGCGGGCATCGTGCCCGCGGTGCTGCACTACTACACGCGCTTCATCGCGGACGGGAGCGACGACGGCGTCGTGCGCTTCCTGCTCACCGCGGCGGCGATCGGCATCCTGTACAAGGAGAACGCGTCGATCTCGGGGGCCGAGGTGGGCTGCCAGGGCGAGGTAGGCGTGGCCTGCTCCATGGCCGCGGGCGCGCTCGCCGAGGTCATGGGCGGCACGCCGGCCCAGGTGGAGAACGCCGCCGAGATCGGCATGGAGCACAACCTCGGGCTCACGTGCGATCCGGTGGGCGGGCTGGTGCAGGTGCCGTGCATCGAGCGCAACGCCATGGGCTCGGTGAAGGCGATCAACGCGGCGCGCATGGCGCTGCGCGGCGACGGCAAGCACTACGTGTCATTGGACAAGGTGATCAAGACGATGCGCGACACGGGCGCGGACATGATGACGAAATACAAGGAAACCTCGCGCGGCGGCCTCGCCGTCAACGTGATCGAGTGCTGACATGAGCCGATATTCGATATTCACGCTCGCGCGCAACGCGCTCTCGCACCACGAGAATTGGGACCAGGCGTGGCGCAGCCCCGAGCCGCGGCGCGAGTACGACGTGGTGATCGTGGGCGGCGGCGGCCACGGGCTCGCGACCGCGTATTACCTCGCGAAGGAGCACGGCATCACCAACGTCGCGGTGCTCGAGAAGGGCTGGATCGGCGGCGGCAACACCGGCCGCAACACGACCATCGTGCGCTCCAACTACCTCTGGGACGAGGCCACGCACCTCTACGAGAAGGCGATGAAGCTGTGGGAGGGCCTCGCGCAGGACCTGAACTACAACGTGATGTTCAGCCAGCGCGGCGTGATGAACCTCGGCCATTCGCTCCAGGACATGCGCGATATCGAGCGGCGCGTGAACGCCAACCGCCTGAACGGCGTCGACGGCGTGGTCCTCACCGCGAGGCAGGTGAAGGAGATGGTGCCCATCATCAACGACGCACCGCACGCGCGCTATCCGATCCTGGGCGCCTCGTTCCAGCCGCGCGGCGGCGTCGCGCGCCACGACGCGGTCGCATGGGGCTTCGCGCGTGCGGCCGACGCGCGCGGCGTGGACATCATCCAGAACTGCGAGGTCACCGGCATCCGCCGCGACGGCGGCCGCGTGATGGGCGTCGATACGACACGCGGCGCCATCAAGGCGAAGAAGGTCGCGGTGGTGGCCGCCGGCAACACGAGCGTGCTCGCCGCCATGGCGGGCCTGCGCTTCCCGATCGAGAGCCATCCGCTGCAGGCGCTCGTCTCCGAGCCGATCAAGCCGGTGCTGCACACGGTGGTGATGTCCAACGCGGTGCACGGATACATCAGCCAGTCGGACAAGGGCGACCTCGTGATCGGCGCGGGCATCGACTCCTACCTCGGCTACGGCCAGCGCGGCAGCTTCTCGATCATCGAGGGCACGCTCGCGGCGATCGTCGAGCTGTTCCCGTGCTTCAGCCGCGTGCGCATGAACCGCCAGTGGGGCGGCATCGTCGACGTGGCGCCCGACGCGTGCCCGATCATCTCGCTCACGCCGGTGAAGGGCCTCTACTTCAACTGCGGCTGGGGCACCGGCGGATTCAAGGCCACGCCGGGGTCGGGCTGGGTGTTCGCCCACACCATCGCGAACGACGCGCCGCACGAGCTCAACGCGGCCTTCTCGCTCGAACGCTTCTACACCGGCCACCTCATCGACGAGCACGGCGCGGCCGCGGTCGCGCACTGATCCCGGAGCCTCCATGCTGATCATCACCTGCCCCTGGTGCGGGCCGCGCGAGCAGACCGAGTTCGCCTACGGCGGCGAGGCGCACATCGTGCGCCCCAAGGATCCCGACGCCCTCACCGACGAGCAGTGGGGCGACTACGTCTTCATGCGCAAGAACCCCCGCGGCCGCCACCTCGAGCAGTGGGCGCACGCGTTCGGCTGCCGGCGCTGGTTCAACGTCGAGCGCGATACGGTCACCTACGCCATCAAGTCCGTGTACAAGCCGGGCGAGCCGGCGCCGGAGGAGGCGAAGTGAGCCAGCCCCATCGCCTGCCGCGGGGCGGTCGCATCGACCGTGCGCGGCGCCTGCGCTTCAGCTTCAACGGCCGCTCCTACGAGGGGCACCCCGGCGACACGCTCGCCTCGGCGCTCCTCGCCAACGGCGCGACGCTCGTGGCGCGCAGCTGGAAGTACCACCGGCCCCGCGGCATCGTGGGCTGCGGCGTCGAGGAGCCGAACGCGGTGGTCCAGCTCGAGACCGGCGCCCGCACGGTGCCGAACGCGCGCGCGACGGAGATCGAGCTCTACGACGGCCTCGTCGCCTCGAGCGTGAACTGCTGGCCGGGCCCGGAGCTCGACCTGATGGCGGCGGCACGCTTCTTCTCGCGCCTCATGCCGGCGGGCTTCTACTACAAGACGTTCATGTGGCCGAAGGGCCTGTGGATGAAGTACGAGCACTACATCCGCAAGGCGTCGGGGCTCGGCACGTCGCCCGACGAGCCCGATCCCGATTCGTACGACAAGATGAACGCGCACTGCGACGTGCTCGTCGCCGGCGGCGGCCCGGCGGGCCTCGCGGCGGCGCTCGCCGCGGGCGCGGCCGGCGCGCGCGTGATCCTCGCGGACGAGCGGCCGGAGTTTGGCGGAACGATCCTTTCCCTGCGCGAGACCACGATCGACGGCATCCCCGCGGCCCAGTGGGCGGGGCAGGCGGTGGAGCGGCTCTCGTCGATGCCGAACGTGCGGCTGCTCGCGCGCAGCACCGTCTTCGGATACCACGACTACAACTTCCTCACGATCGCGCAGCGCCGCACCGACCACCTGCCGCTCGCCGAGCGCAGCGGCGCGCGCGAGCGCATATGGCGGGTGCGCGCGAAGCAGGTGGTGCTCGCGACGGGCGCGATCGAGCGTCCGCTCGTCTTCGGCGACAATGACCTGCCCGGAGTGATGCTCGCTTCGGCGGTCGCGTGCTTCACCAACCGGTACGGCGTGAGCCTCGGCCGGCGCGCGTTGGTCTTCACCAACAACGACAGTGCGTATGCCACGGCGCTCGACCTGCACGCGGCCGGTGTCCAGGTCGCCGCCGTGGTCGATGCGCGGCGCGAGCCGGACGCTGCCTTGCCGCGCCTCGTGCGCGACGCAGGGATCGAAGTGATAGCGGGATCGGTCGTGACCCGCGCGCGCGGCGGCAAGCGCGTCACTCGCACCGATGTCATGGCGCTCGACGCCGGCGGCGAGCGCGTCGAGGGCAACGTCCGCACGATCGACTGCGACCTCGTCGCGATGTCGGGCGGATGGAGCCCCGCGGTGCACCTGCACGCGCAATCCAACGGACGTCCGCGCTACGACGAGGCGAAGGCGTGCTTCGTCCCCGGCGCTTCCAGCCAGGCGCAGCGCTCGGCCGGCGCGTGCAACGGCCGCTTCGACCTCGAATCGTGCCTCGCCGAAGGCGCGGCGGGCGGCCTCGAAGCGGCGAGCCTCGCGGGCGCCGCTGGGACTAAAGCCGCGACTCGCTACGCGGTGTCGCCGGCCACGCGTGAGCAGTCGCTGCAGCCGCTGTGGCTCGTGCCTTCGACGCAGCCGCCCGGCCACGGCCCGAAGCAGTTCGTCGATCCGCAGAACGACGTCGTCGCCTCGGATATCCTCCTCGCCGCGCGCGAGGGCTATCACTCGATCGAGCACGTGAAGCGCTACACCGCGCTCGGCTTCGGCACCGATCAGGGCAAGCTCGGCAACATCAACGGCATGGCGATCCTCGCGAAGGCCCTGGCGCAAACCATCGCCGAGACGGGCACCACCACGTTCAGGCCCAACTACACGCCGGTCACGTTCGGCGCGATCGCCGGTCCCGACCTGGGCGAGCTGTTCGAGCCGGTGCGCAAGACGGCGATGCACGCGTGGCACGAGGAGAACGGCGCGCTCTTCGAAAACGTCGGGCAATGGAAGCGCCCCTGGTACTTCCCGCGGGCGGGCGAGGACATGCGCGCGGCGGTGAACCGCGAGTGCCTCGCGGCGCGCCACGGCGTGGCGATCATGGATGCGTCCACGCTTGGCAAGATCGACATCAAGGGCCCGGACGCGACGACGTTCCTGAACCTCGTCTACACCAACGCGTGGAGCAAGCTCGGCGTCGGCCGCTGCCGCTACGGCATCATGCTCGACGAGAACGGCATGGTGATGGACGACGGCGTCACCACGCGGCTCGCCGAGAACCACTTCCTCATGACGACCACGACGGGCGGGGCCGCGCGCGTGATGGCGTGGCTCGAGCGCTGGCTGCAGACCGAATGGCCGCATTTCAAGGTCTACCTCACCTCGGTGACGGACCATTTCGCGACCTCCGCGGTGGTCGGCCCGAAGAGCCGCGACGTGCTGCGCGCCGTGTGCAAGGACATCGACTTCTCGCCCGAAGCGTTCCCGTTCATGTCGTATCGCGACGGCACGGTGGCGGGCGTCCCCGCCAAGGTGATGCGCATCAGCTTCTCCGGCGAGCTTGCCTACGAGGTGAACGTCTGCGCGAACCTGGGCCGGCACGTGTGGGAAGCGCTCGTCGAGGCGGGCAGGCCCTTCGGCATCACGCCGTACGGGACCGAGGCGATGCACGTGCTGCGCGCGGAAAAGGGATTCATCATCGTGGGCCAGGACACCGACGGCTCCGTCACGCCCATGGACCTAGGCATGGACTGGATCATCGGCAAGGGCAAGGACTTCCTCGGCCGGCGCTCTCTCGCCCGCTCGGACACCCGGCGCGAGGATCGCAAGCAGCTGGTGGGCTTGTTGACCGAGGACCCGAAGACCGTGCTGCCCGAGGGCGCCCAGGTCGTGAAGGACGCGTCCGCGGCGGCGCCGGTGCCGATGCTCGGCCACGTGACCTCGAGCTACTTCAGCGCCTTTCTCGATCGCTCGATCGCGTTGGCCCTGGTGAAGGGCGGCGCGAGGCGGCATGGAGAGGGCGTCCAGGTTCCTCTCGCCGACGGCCGCGTGCTGCGCGCGAAGATCGCACCGCCCGTTTTCGTGGACGCCGAGGGAGCCCGACAGAATGTCTGAACGCATCTCGAAGCAATCGCCGCTCTGGCACGTGAATGCGCGTCCCGACCCGGCGATCGCTCCGGCGACCGCGATCCGCTACTTCGAGAACGGGCTGCTGGGGCACATCAACCTGCGCGGCGATCCCGCAGACGCGAGGCTCGCAGCCGCGGCCGAGCGGGCTCTGGGCACGGCGCTGCCGACGGGCGCCAACACGACCCGGGTCGCGGGCGACATCGTCGTCTACTGGCTGGGGCCGGACGAATGGCTCGCGGTGACTCCCGGCGAGCGCGAGCAGGAGATCGTCGACGCGTTGGGCGCCGCCCTCGACGGCGTGCATTCGTCGGTCACGCCGGTGACCGGCGGCCAGACGATCCTCGTCCTGCGTGGCACGCACGTGCGCGACCTCCTGGCCAAGGGCTGTCCCTTCGACCTGCATGCGCCGGCGTTTCGCGCCGGCGCATGTGCGCAAACGCATCTCGCCAAGGCCGGCGTGCTGCTGCGTCCGCTGGGCGAAGACGGCATCGAGATCGTCGTGCGCCGCAGCTTCGCCGACTACCTCTACAAGTGGCTCGAGACCGCCGCCGCCGAATACGGATGGGTGCACGCAACCCATGAGACGCCGGAGTTCGGCGCTCACCTCGCGAGCGCCGAAAACACGGTAACCTGACGCCCGTTAATGTCGACGCGCGAAGGGGCTCCGTGCCGGAATCGTCCAAGACCGTCAGGAATGCGCTGACGCTGTTGAACTGCTTCACCCGGTCGAGGCCGGTGCTCAACACCTCGGAGCTCGCCCGGCAGCTCAAACTCGCGCGCACCAGCGTCATGCGCCTGCTCGTGACGCTCGAGTCGTGCGGTTACGTGCAGAAGCTTCCCGCCGGCGCGGGTTACCGCATCGGCTTGCGGGCGTTCGAAGTGGGTACGCTCTTCCTCGCCGCCAACCCGCTGTCCTTCGTGCTGCTGCGTGCCCTCGACGAGCTGGTCGCGAATACGCAATGCACGGCGTATTTCGGGATCCTCGACAAGGACGACATCGTGATCCTCAATTATCGCGAGGGCACGTTGCCCATCCGATTCATCTGGCAGGTCGGCGAGCGCCTGCCGTGGCACACGACCGCGCTCGGCAAGGCGATGCTGGCCCACATGCCGGCGGAGGAAGTCGATCGTCACATTGGCAAGGGCGCGCAGTTGCGCGGCCTCACCGCGAAGTCCATCCGCACGCGCCCGGCGCTCCTCAAGGAGATCGAGAAGACCCGCGAGCGCGGATGGGGGCTCGCGCGCGAAGAGAGCCATGCGGGCCTCACCGCGGTCGGCAGCGCCATCCTGGACGAAGCGGGACATCCGATCGCCGGGATCAGCATCAGTTGCCTGGATTACCCGCCGAATCCCGACCGCCTGAAGAAGTTCGCGGCGGTCGTCCAGAAGACGGCGCGCGAGGTCTCGCGCCAGATCGCGGAATACACGAACTACGGCTCGGCCGCGCCGCGCGGCGCATGGGCCATCGCCATCCCACCGAAGGTCTCGTAGCCCGGCGACCTTTCCCCCGTTTCGCCGCGTCGAGCCGCGGCGCGGTCGGCGCCCGGCGTTGACAAGTCGCGGGATTGCCCATTTACTTGGACATGCTGTCCGATTTTCGGATAACGTAAAGCCGGCCTGCACTTCCACCCGAGGACTCGATGACCCGCAAGACTTCCGAAGCCGCTGTCGCGCGCGCCGCCACCGCAGACGCGGACGACGACGGCCTGCTGCAACTTCGCCGCTCGCTCGCCGATTCCGTGATGGCGCGCATGAAGGGCGACATCCCCGGCCTCTCGCCGCATTTCGGCGAGGACTACCTGGAGGCCGACGATCCGGAAGCGAGGGCCTATCGGTCGAGCGGCGCCACCTTCCGCTGGGTCGCGTTCGCTTTTTCGCCTTGGCGCATGTGGGATCTGCACGTCGGCGTCGTTCCGGTCGAGGGCCGCCGGCTGAGCGTCGGCTTTCACATCAGCGAGCGCGCGAGCGGGGCATTGCTGGACGACCTGAAGCGGCTGGGCGAAGAGGCGGGTGTTCCCGTGCGGCACCAGAAGGCCGCCATCGAGTACCAGGCGAACCTGCCGCTGTTCGACGTCGACGCCGTGCCCGTCGAGACGCTGGTCGACGCGATCGCGGGACTCTGCCGCAAGTACGCCCCGGTGGCCGCCCGGGTGCGCTGTCCGGCCGGGATGCGCGACGATGGCGCGTGACGGTTATATCCCGAAAGATGTCGCAAAAATAAAAGTGCCGGCGATTGGGCCGTGAGTAGGATGCGGCGAGGCGACCATAATTCTTACCAGGAGGACGAGTTTCATGAATCGCACGCTCAAGCAAAGGATCGGAACGGCGCTGGTAGGACTGGCCCTGATCGCCGGTGCGCCGCTCGCGAGCGCCAAGGAGGTCGTCAAGATCGCGTTCCTCGCCCCGCTGACGGGGGCGGTTTCCGCCGACGGCATCGGCGGGCGCAACTCGGCGGAGCTCGCGGTCAAGCTCCACAACGCCGATCCCAAGTCCAAGTACGAATTCCAGCTCGTCGCGCTCGACGACGAGTGCAAGCCCAGCGTCGGCGTCCAGGTCGCGACGAAGGCCTCTGCCGATCCCAGCATCATGGCGGTGATCGGGTCATATTGCTCGGCCGCAACCATTGCGATGGTCCCGGTGTTCATCCGCTTCGACGTGCCGGTCGTAGTCTGGGCGGCCGTCCTGCCGGAGATCACCTATGGCCAGAAGACGGACAATATCAACCGGGTGAGCACGACGCTCATTAACCAGAACCGCGTCGCGGCGAAGTTCATGACGAAGGACCAGCACTACAAGCGCTGGGCCGCCATCTACGACACCACCGACTACGGCAAGTCGATGTTCAAGTATTTCGACAAGTTCCTGAAGGAGGAAGGCGGCACGATGCTCGCCTCGTTCGGCGTGCCGCCGGACCAGCAGGACCTGACTGCGGTGCTCACCAAGATCAAGGAGCTCAATCCCGAGGTGATCTACTTCGGCGGCCTCACGCCGCTGGGCGTGCGCATCCTCAAGCAGATGGACCAGCTCGGCATCAAGGCCCAATTCCAGGGCACGTCGGGGATGGTAGGCCCATCGTTCATCCAGGGCGCCGGAGCGTCGCTCGCCGAAGGCGTCGTCGCCATGTACGACATGAAGCCCGTCGAGGAGCTGCCCGGCGGGAAGTTCTTCTTGGAGGAGTACAAGAAGGCGGGCTACAACGAGCCGTTCGCGGCCTACGGCCCCTACGCCTACTCGGCCACGACGCTCGTGATGGACACGATCGAGAAGACCGGTCCCGATCGCGCGAAGATCCGGGCGGCGCTCCGCAAGACCAAGGACTACGAGGCGATCGTAGGCAAGATCTCGTTCGACGACTATGGCCAGAACACCAATCCGACGACCACGAAGTACATCGTCCAGGACGGCCAGTTCATCGACTGGGACAAGAGCGAGTACGCGACCGGCAAGCGCAAGCTGAAGGGACGCTAGCAAGTCCCACTGCCTCGCAAGCCGGTCGTCCGGCGATGCGACTCGGTCCTGGCGCATGACGGGTCACTGAAATGGACATCGGCTTTCTCGCGCAGTACGTGCTGAGCGGCGTCATGCTCGGCGTGGTGTATGCGATGGTCGCCGTCGGCTTCACGCTGTACTTCGGCGTGCTGGACGTCATCAACTTCTCCCACGGGGACGTGCTGACGTCCGGCGCCTTCGTGAGTCTCGCGACGTACCTGGGGCTGCGCGCCATGGGCATCGAGTCCCCGGCGGTCCTGCTGGCGGTCATGCTGCTCGCGGGCCTGGGCGCCATGGCGCTGCTAGGCGTGCTGGTCGCGAAATTCTTCGTGCTGCCGCTGCGGCACGCGCCGCCCTTCATCACGCTGCTGATCACGCTGATGGTGGGCGTCGCGCTGCGCGAATCGATCCGCCTGTTCTACCCGAGCGGCTCCAATCCCCAATCCTTTCCCGCGGTGTTACCGAACACCCCGTATCACTGGGGCCACCTGATCGTCCGGCTGGATACCATCATCCTCATCGTCACCGGCCTCGCGGTCATCGCGCTCGTGAACCTGTTCATCAATCGCACTCGCGCCGGGCTTGCGATCCGCGCCGTCGCGCAGGACGGCGAGACGGCGAAGATCATGGGCATCAACTTCGAATGGGTCGTGCTGCTCGCCTTCGCGTTGGGATCCGCGCTGGCGGCGCTTGCCGGCGTGATGAACGGTCTGTACTACAACGAGATCAACTTCGGCACGGGCCTGATGCTCGGGATCATCGGGTTCTGCGCCGCGGTGGTAGGCGGCCTAGGCAACATCTACGGCGCGATCCTGGGCGGGTTCCTCTTCGCGCTGCTCCAGACGATCGTCGTGGTCGCGACGCCGTCGCTCACCGCCTACAAGGACGTCTTCGCGTTCGGCGTGATCATCCTCCTCATGGTAGTCAAGCCGACGGGGCTGATCGGCGAAGCTTCCTCCGAGCGAGTCTGACCGGATGCTCTCGTCCGACAAGTTGCCTTTGAGCGAATCCACCCCGGCGCCCTCGTCCGCCAGGGCGCCCGGCCCCTTGCCGGCGATCGTCGGCGTGGTCGCCATCGCCGTTTTCGCGACGATCCTGCTGCGGGTCCACGGCCAATGGGCGCTCCTCACCCTCGGCGTGGTCGCGGCGATCGCACTGGTGGTCGCAGTGCGCACCGGCGCCACCTCGCGATTCGAGGGCGCGTTCGCGGCCCACGAGGGACTGATGAACGGCGTGGCGATCGCGGCGTGCCTCGCCGTGATCGCCGTGCTGGCCAAGGAGGATTTCTCCCTCCTGATCGTTTCGACGGTGCTGCTCTATTGCACCGCCTGCATGGGCCTCACCGTGCAGCTCGGCTATTGCGGGGTCCTCAACTTCGCGGGCGCCGCCTTTTTCGGCGCGGGTGCGTACACGGCCGCCGTTCTGGGCGCGCACACGGCGCTGCCGCACCTGCTCGTGCTGCTGGCGGGAGGCTGCATCGCCGGCCTCCTGGGCTCGGTGCTGCTGCTGCCGGTGCTGCGCACGCGCGGGCACTATGCGGCGCTGATCACGGTGGCGTTCGGGATCATGTTTCGCTCGTTCCTCGAGGTGAACAACACGCTGGGCGGGCCGCAGGGACTGATGGTCCCCGGGATGACGATCTTCGGCTGGTCGCTGAACAAGGGGCTCGTGATCGGCGGCGTGACGCTCTCGTTCTACTTCAACTACGCGCTCGTCACGCTGGCCCTCGCCATCGCGGTGTACGTCGTGACCCGGCGCCTCGAGCGTTCCTGGGTGGGCATGCACTTCGACGCGGTGCGCATCGACGAGCTGGCGGCCTCCACTTTCGGGCTGAACGTGCAGGCCCTGAAAATCGGCGCCTTCGTGATCGGCAACGTGTTCATCGGAATGGCCGGGGCGGTCTTCGCGATGATGACCGGCTTCATCTCGCCCACCGACTTCGACTTCTCGACCTCGCTGGTGCTCATTGCGATCATCATGCTGGGCGGCATCGGGAACGTCTGGGGCATCCTGCCGGCGGCCGCGTTCGTGCTGATCCTCCCCGAGAAGCTGCAGGCGATCCAGGAATACCGGTTCCTGCTCTATTCGGCGGCGGTGATCCTGGTGCTGCTCTTCCGGCCGGAGGGGCTCTTCCCGCGCCGCCTGCGGCGCTACTTCCCTTCCCGGGGAGGCGGCTGAATGGACGCCCTGCTGAGCTGCCACAACCTCGTCATGCGCTTTCGCGGTTTGACCGCGCTGGACGACCTGCACCTCGACATCCGCAAGGGGGAGATTCTCGGCCTGCTCGGGCCCAACGGCTCCGGCAAGACCACGTTCTTCAACGTGGTGACGGGCGTTTATCGGGCGAGCGGCGGGCGCATCGAGTTCGAATCGCAGGACATCAGTCGCAGCAGCCCGCAGGCGGTCTACCGCGCGGGCATCGCACGCACGTTCCAGCGATCGCGCCTGTGCCTGCCGCTCACGATCTTCGACAACATCATGATCGGCAACCACCGCAACCTGAACCACGGCTTGTGGTTCAACGTGGTGCGCCGCAAAGCGCTGCGCCGCCAGTACGAGGCCTGCCGGGAGGAGGCGCGCGAGCTGCTGACCATCTTCAACAAGGCGCTCGGATCGCGCCTGATGGAAGCCGCCGGCTCCGTCAGCATGATCGACCGGCGCCGGATCGAGGTCTGCCGGGCGCTCGTGAGCCGTCCCAAGCTGCTGCTCCTCGACGAGCCGTCGGCCGGGATGACGCACGAGGAGACGAACGAATTGATGGACGACATCCTCACGATCCGCAAGCGCATGCCGCAGCTCACGATCGTGATCATCGAGCACGGCATGAGCGTC
>Ga0207667_10004590_pt1 | contig 16938 bp, 18 predicted proteins | sample KBSCornC52_FD_184301 | JGI IMG/M metagenome (GOLD analysis project Ga0207667, IMG submission 184301) | Corn rhizosphere microbial communities from Kellogg Biological Station, Michigan, USA - KBS Corn C5-2 (SPAdes) (version 2) | ecosystem: Host-associated > Plants > Roots > Rhizosphere > Soil ...
AGGCGGGGCGGCTCGGCCAGATCGAGCGCGAACGTCGCGCCGGACGCCTGGCCGGCACCGCGCCGGTACCCGACGGTTTCTGCATCCCGTACGCCGCCTACCGTCGTTTCGTCACGCAGCCCGCGGTTGCCGAACGCATCGCCGCGGCCTACGCCACGCCCGGCTTCGAGCGCAGCCGCGTCGTGCGGCGCCAGGCGCTGGAGGCGTTGCGGCGCGAGCTCGTGGAGCAGCCCGTCCCGGCCGGGCTGGCAGCGGACTGGCGCGCGCGATGGACCGCGCAGCTGGAATCGGCAGGCGTGTTCGTGCGCAGCTCGTCGAACTCCGAGGACCTGGCCGGCTTCAGCGGCGCGGGCCTGTACAGCACGGTGCCCAACGTCACGCGCGCCGACGACCTCGACCGCGCGGTGCGCACGGTGTGGGCCTCGGTCTTCAATTTCGAGGCCGTGGAGGCGCGCCGCCAGGCCCGCATCCCGGACGACGCCGTCGTGATGGCGGTGTTCGTGCAGCGCGCCATCGATTCGGCCAGCGCCGGCGTGCTGATCACCCGCGACCCGTTCGATGCCACGCACCGCGATGTCGTCTACGTGTCGGCCAAGCGCGGCATCGGCATCAAGGTGGTGGAGGGCAAGCGCGTCGCCGAGCAGTCCATGTGGGACGCGCGCAGCGGCGCGGTGCGTCGGCTCTCGCGCTCCGCCGAGGACACCGAGCTGAAGCTGGATCGCGCCGGCGGCGTCATGGAACAGGCGCTGCCGGCCGCGCGCGACGTGCTCTCCGACGACCTGGTGCGCCGCCTGGGCCGCATCGGCCTGCGCCTGCGCGCCGTGCTGGGCGGCGAGCAGGACGTCGAATGGGCGATCGACCCGCAGGGCCGCATCGTGGTGCTGCAGGCCCGGCCGTTCGTGGAGCGCCAGGCACCCTGACGACGGCGGGCGCAAGGCGCGGAATTCTTCCGCTCATGGTTCCTGACAGCACCGAGTTTCACACGGCCTCGGCCGAGACCAGGTACTCGCGTGGCCGTCGGGACGGCGGGGTCCTTCCAGCCGTCCGGGCAGCGGCTCACGGTTGGATCGTGGCCCCCGCGGCGAACAGGCGCTCGAGCACGAGATCGTCCAGGTATCGACCCACCCGCCACCGCGGCGGCGTCATCCCGGGTTCCGGCGGGAGCAACCCGGCATCACGTAGCGCAACCCAGGGAACGAGCACAACGTCCTGGAGTCCCGATCTTTGCATCGCCACGAACTCGGTTTCAGGCAGCATCGTCTCGATGTCGCGTCCCCACGTCGTCAGGCTCTGGAACGCGTCGGCGGCGTGCCTGCGAAACAGCTGGAACGATGCGACAAAGACGTCGCGACTCTCGCGCTGGTTTGCGTCGTCGTGAGGGGCACTTGCATCATCGACTCGGGCCGATCGAGCATCAGCAGGAGAGCGAGCTCGCCGACCCAGGGCCGAACCACGATGCTTCGTCGCGCCTCGCCCGGCTCGGATAGCACCTCGAGTTCGGCGAGATCGTTCGCCAGGGCATGTGCATGCCGCAAGACGGGGCGCAGGCTGGTCCGCGCCTCGTCGTACGACGCCGGCATGCCTTCACCTGCACCGCGGGGGATGCTTCGCAAGTGACGCGCGATGACTTCGGCGCGACCCGCGCGAGGTGCAGCGGCCCAGTCATGGTGCAGGTTGCCCAGGAAGAAGTGCAGGCGTCCACCGGTGGCATTGGTGACAACGATCCTGTCGCCGGGGACGTCGTGCTGCAGCTCGCCCAAGGCCGTCCGGTGCAGTGCGTTCCAGACGTCGGCGAGGAAGACCGGCTCGGTTGGTCGGCCAAGCAGTCGATCCAGCCAGATCATCGGGGCCGTCCTCGGCGGCATTCCTTGACGGAGGCGCGGACAAACGCGTCGGCACCTTCGGGCAGGCTCCGCTTCGGAATGCCCACCGAGACGAACTTGCCCAGGACGAGCAGAAGGTAGTCGCCCGTTTCCCAGACGTGCTTGACACGACGCCATTCGACCTTTGCGGATCGCAGATCAACACCGCCGACTTCGATCCCCTCTTGGGTCAGCTTGATTTGGCGCACTGGGTGCGCAAGGGCATGTCGCCTAGCCGCGATTGGACGCGCCACGTAGAAGAAGAGCGGACCCAGTAGCGACAATGCCAGCCACAGGGCAAATAAGGCGACGAACCAGATAGGGGCGTCCAGCAGGAGACCTCCGACAACAAAGGCCAGAAACGTGATGGGCGTACCGAGGGTCGACGCGCGGCGAAGTTCAAGCAGCGATCGAACGTAAAAGGTGCGCTCCGCGCGGGCAGCTTCCTCGGGATCGTAGATCGCGTCGAATGTCTGGATCACGTCGATCGATGCCTTTCATTCTTCGAGGCGGCTGACTTTGCAGACTCGATGCATCGAAGTCTCTCATCCATGGCCGGGGCGTGCAGCCTACCCGAAAGCGGTCGAGGTCGACCGTCAGCTTGTGGCCGCGATCGGAACCTCAGGGCTTGACGACGCGCCCGGCGCTCTCGTGAAACACGAAATACTGCTTGCCCTGAAGCAGGTGGGGCGTGTTCTCTCGCCACCATTGCGCGGCTTCAGGCGAGCGCGCATGCAACGCCTCGATTGCGGGCAAGACCTCGACGACGTAGCCAGATTGACGCTCCAGTTTCCCGGTCAACGCCGAAAGAATGCGAGCGTATGCCCCCTTCGGGCCCGTCAGCACCCCTGACGTGAGAAAGGAAACCGGCCCCTCCTTCCATTGCGACAGCGGCAACAGCAGCCCGACCCACTGTTCGCGTACCCAAAGCGGAGCCTCGCCAGGCGGTACGGAGACGATTTGCAATCGCATTCAGATCCCTCGAATTGGTCGACTGAGGTCGCGACCGTCCGCTTGCGGCCGTATGCCCCCGCAAAGCGACCATGCCGATAGCAGACGCTGCGGCCCCATCCGAATCGTAAAGCGGGCTCAATCGACCCGGAACACCTCGAACTGCTGTCGGACTTGAGCGACCCGTATCGACACATCATCACCCTCGCACTTGCCGAGCATGGCCCGGCCCAGCGGGGTTTCGCTGCTGATGACCTGAACGACCTGAGCGCCGCTGAGCAGCTTCATGCTTCCGCCATCCGGGCCAAGAAAGAGCTGTTGCTGCTTGTGGTCGGAATCGACCAGGCACACCAGCGCGCCGAGCTGTATGCCTTTGCTGGCATCGTAGGGGCGCGGGCGGAACTGGCGCCAAGCGGCGATCGCCCGGCGGATGGCGTCGGCGCGACGAGCCTGGCCGGTGGCCAGGTAGGCCGCTTCGAGGCCCAAAGTGTCGTACTTGTTTTCGGCGACGTTTTCCTCATGCGTCGCCGTTTCATGGGCCGCCCGCGCGGCCTGTTCGACTTGCAAGAGATCTTCGGCCAGGTGTTCCAGTACCCGCCGCTGCAACAAGAATTTATCCATGATGATCGTTGGACATGCCAGGCAGGATTTCCAAGGGCTTGCTCAGCCTACCGCAAAGCCGTCGTTCGCGACCGCCAGCTTCTGGCCGACTGGAGCCGGTGAAGCCGCAGGCTCAGTTGGATGATGACATCCGCTCGACCGAGGGATGAGCAGCGGTCGATGCGAGCTCGTGGATCAACTCGTGGACTTTCGCTTCCGGGCTGCCGGCAATGCCGGGCCTGGCCAAAGGACGCGGCGTGCCTGTATTTCGTTGAAGAACCAGTCATGGAAGCCGCGTGCCAAGATCCACTCGATGCGATCGCCACGCCAGAAGATTCTCTTCTTCTCGAAGCCCTCGCCACCTAGTTTGGCCATGAATTCGCGCGCGCGCTTCAGATCAGCCGCGCAGATGGGCAACGATCGCATCCGCATGAACCATCTCGCGATGTTCGGATGCCGGTCTCGCGAGGGGGCGACCTCCATCGCCCGCGCGCTCGCGATGTGCGGAAAGAGCGCAATGTCCGCAATGGACAAGGACCCGCTGATGTACTCGCGCTCCATGAGTTCGGCCTCGAGCGTGTCGTAGACGAGCAATAGATCGGCCCGAGCGGCTTCGAGAAGCCCGGGCGGCATCGTGTCCGTGCGTTCTGCCCATTTCCAGTACGAGATGTCCACCAGGATGGGGTCGATGAAAGCGTCCGCGGTTCGCTCCCAGGCGCGTGCGTGAACTCGTGCATCGGGAGCGGCGGGATAGACCGCCCGATCGGGATAGCGATGCTCGAGGTAGCCGACGATGTCGCTGGAGTTGACAACGATCGTGTCGCCGTCAACGAGGGTTGGAACCTCGACGCGTCCGTTCACGGCCTTCAAATCCTCGTGGCAGGACTTCAGAAGCCCGTCGGTGACTTGGAATTCCAGTCCTTTGAACTCCAGAACCATCCTCACCTTGCGGGCGAAGGGACTGAACGCACTGTCGAAGAGTTGCATGGTTTCCTCGGTGCCTTCCGTAGAGCTTGTCGTTACAGCGAATATCAGTTCGAAAGTTGACCTGTCAACACTCGTTGGACAGCCAGGACGCAGTCAGGCCCCAGAGGCCGCTCCTGGGTCGGCGATCTTCCCCGGTTGTTCGCGACGGTATGCAAAGCGCCCCCGACAGCACCTCGGCGTCCATGTCAAGACCTCGAACCCAGCGAGGCATGCTTCATCGATGATACGGGGTAGGGGTATTCTCTCAACAGGAAGCCGATGCGTTGAAGCAGCTAGGGAGCAGATCATGCCTGACGTCAAGTTCAAAGCAGGACCAGGGAAGCGGCGAGGCGGCCCATCGCTGCCGAAACCAACCAACAAGTTGGCTGGCAACAAGCATGGACGCGACGACTCGAGTTCGGATGAAGGCTCATCCAGCGAGTCTGATGACGACGTACCCCAGCGTGCCCCTGGCGAAGTGCGCGTGTTGTCTGCGAACACTTGCGGCTTGAACCCTTCCAAGATGAAGAAACTCAAGACGATGGTGGAAAACCACGACTTGGACGTGCTCATGATTCAGGAGGGCTGCTCCGCGCAGGAGTTGGCGAAGATCGCGCCGGCGAAGGAATGGAAAACCCAGATTGTCACGAGCGAAGCCTGCCGTGCGCCCACCATTGCTATTGGCGACAAGACCTACACGCCCGTGCAGGGGGTCAGCTCGGGGCGCACTTACATTGCTGCCGTCCGAAAAGGAAGTGCCGTCGACTGCACCAAGCTGGATTACAACCCCGAGCATAGTGAGAGCGTGAAGAAGGCGCTCGGGGGGGCTCAAGCCACGACATCGCGAGGCCGGACGACCACCGCGCCGATCAACGATGCGGTGTTAAAGAGTCTTGGTCAGCGCCCGCCTCAACTCTGCGTCTTGAAGCTGCCTGGATATGAGCCGGTCGACTTCTACAACAACCATGCCCCGCAGGGTGGGGGCAGCGAGAAGGGGTACTCGGGTATGGATGCCAAGCCAGGGCATCAACTACTCAAGATGGTGATCGACGGTAGACCCTCCACGAACACCGTCGTTTCCGGAGATCAGAATGCGCACCGGGCCTCAATGAAGAAGCACTATCCAGACAGCGATATCATCAGCGCAGGAAAATCAGATCCAGTGTCCCACGCGGCTTGTACTCCAGGATTGAAGGCGAAGACGATCGACTTGGGCGGCGAGGGCAACTCCTTCAACAAGAAGGGTGACCCCGCCTGCAGCGATCATGCTGCGTTCGCGTTCTCGATCCAGTTGCCTAAAGAGAAGAATTGAACTTCGCTTGTCTGAATACTTGGCAACCAACGTAGTGTCGACGGCTCCGGCGGGGATATTCGCCAAGAAATCGACCTCATACGCCACGTCAAGCGAATGAGCAGGGGGCTCGTGATCTGGCCGGGTTCTGCCCTTACAGCTCGAAGCGGCCGCTGAAGTGCTCCGGCCACACCACCACGAACTTTCCGCTTTTCTCGAGGCGCTTGACCACCGTCGCGGCATTCAAGGCACCACGCAGTTTGAGCGACGCGTGGACTCGCTCAAGCACCGGCCCCCACGAGCCGGTCGGATTGATGAAGATGTTGAATCTGTCCTGGCCGATGTCGTGGCCATCGACGGCGGCAAAGGGAATGGGCTGCGCGAACGCCTGAATGAGCGATTCTTCGACACGCAAGAGACTGTCGAAGGTCGTAGCTTCAGTGACGGGGAGCTGGACGATGACCTGGCGGCGTGACATGACGTGGCTGAGGGACGCACAGATACGCAGCCTACTGCGAAAGGAGCCCTTGCGCCGGGCTCAGTGCCGCGACGCGGCCCGTTCGAGCTCGTTTATCAGTTCTTCGTAGATGTGCTCGCGCGTGGGGGCGATGTCGCCGCGGGCGATGGCGGCGCGCACGCCGCAGGACGGTTCGTGGCGGTGCGTGCAGTTGGCGAACCGGCAGTCGCCGAAGTACATCGCATAGTCGCGCATCAGCGAGGCCAGGCGCGGCGCCTCGATGTGGTGGATGCCGAATTCCTGGAAGCCGGGCGAATCGATGAGGGCGCTGTGGCGGGCGTCGTCCAGCCAGTACCAGGTGGTGGTGGTGGTGGTGTGCTTGCCGGACTTCAACGCCTTGGAGATCTCGCCGACCTGCGCGTCGGCGTGCGGCACCAGCAGGTTCACCAGCGTGCTCTTGCCCATGCCGCTGGGGCCGAGCACCAGCGTCGTCTTGCCGGCCAGCAGCGGCTGCAGCAGTGCCTGGGTGCCGGCCGGGTCGGCCTTGACCGCGACCTCCAGCACGTCGTAGCCCATGCGGCGGTAGGGTGCGAGACGCTCGCGCGCGGCGGCGGCCTCGGGCAGGTCGATCTTGTTCAGGACGATCTTGACGTCGATGTGGCCGTCCTCCGCGGCGATCAGCGCACGCGCCAGCTGCGACTCGCTGTAGGGCGGATCGGTGGCCACCATCACCAGCAGCAGGTCGATGTTGGCGGCGAAGTTCTTGCTGCGCCATTCGTCCTGGCGCTTGAGCAGGCTGGTGCGCGGCTCGACCGCTTCGATCACGCCTTCGTCGCCGGACACCTGCCAACGCACGTGGTCGCCCACCACCGTCTCGCTCTTCTTGCCGCGGCCATGGGCGAGCAGGCGGCGGCCGTCGGGCGTTTCGATGACGGAATGGCGGCCGTGCACGCCGACGACGCGCGCCAGCGCCAGCGCAGGGGACGTGGGCGCCGCGCGCGAACCACGCGCGCTCAAGCCGCTGCTCCGGCGAACTCGGCCACCGACAGCCCGAGCGCCTCGGCGCGGGCGGTGATCGGCGGATGCGAGTAGTAAAAGCGCACGTACAGCGGGTCGGACGTGAGCGGGGACGCGTTGTCCTCGTAGAGCTTGAGCAAGGCCCGCACCAGGTCGGCGGCGTTGGCCTTGCTGCGCGCGTAGGCGTCGGCTTCGTACTCGTCGCGGCGCGACAGGCTGGCGAAGACGGGCGTGACGAAGAACAGGAACGGCGGCAGCGCCAGCATGAACAGCAGCAGCGCCAGCGCGTTGTTGCTGGCCATCATGTTGGGCGGCACGCCGAGCCCGACATAGAAGCCCGTCTGGGTGACGAGCCAGCCCAGCAGCGCGAACGCCGCGAAGGCGAATGCCAGCACCATCGTCACCCGCTTGGCGATGTGGCGGCGTGCGAAATGGCCCAGCTCGTGCGCCAGGACGGCTTCGACTTCGTCGCCATTCACGCGCTTGAGCAAGGTGTCGTAGAAGACCACGCGCTTGGACCGGCCGAACCCGGTGAAATAGGCATTGGAATGCGCCGAGCGGCGGCTGCCGTCCTTCACGAAGAAGCCCTTGGCGCGGAACCCGCAACGGGCCATCAGCGACTGCGTGCGGGCGGCCAGTGCCTCGTCCTCGAGGGGATCGAACTTGTTGAACAGGGGGGCGATGACCGTCGGGCCGAGCACCATCGCGAGCACCTGGAACAGCGCGAAGGCGCCCCACGCCCAGACCCACCACAGCGCGCCGGTCGCCGCCATGATCCACAGCACCAGGGCCAGGAAAGGACCGCCGATGGCGATCGCCAGGCCGGTGGACTTCAGCAGGTCCGCGACGAACAACCGCGGCGTGGTCTTGTTGAAGCCGAACTTCTGCTCGAGGCGAAACACGCTGTAGAGGTCGAACGGCAGCTCCAGCAAGGCGCCGATCAGCACGAACAGGCCGATGAGCAGCAGCTGGTAGGCCATCGCGCCCCAGCGCGGCTCCACCAGGTGCAGCAGCACGCCGTTGAGCCAGGCCAGGCCGCCCAGCAGTGTCCAGCCGACGAGCACCGCATTGCCGAACGCTTCGCTGATGATGCCGAAACGCAGCTTCGCGAGGGTGTAATCCGCCGCTTTCTGGTGCGCCTCGAGCGGCACCGTGCCGGCGAAGGCGGGCGGGACGGCGCCCCGATGGGCGGCCACATGGCGCATCTGGCGCGTGGCGAGCCAGAACTTGATGAGCAGCGAGGCCAGGATCGCGGCCGCGAACGCCAGGGACAGGACGACAGGATTCATGGTTGGAAGTGTAGGCGGTCGGCCGCCGCCCGCCCGGTGCGGACGGCCACGAAAAGACCCTGATCCGTCGCGGGCAAGCCGATTGCAGAGGAGTCGCGTACGGTCGAGCGCAGGAGGCGTCGGTTGACAGCTTGTTACTGCTGCGCCGGCGCTCGGGGCCGCCACAATGCCGGGCCGGTCTACCATTTCCGAAAAGGAGGGGTGGGGCCGACACGCGATGGAGAAGCGCTGTGAGCAACCACGATATCGAGGGCCGCGTCCCGCCGGAAACGGCGCCGGATGCCGCCAACCCGCAGTCCGGTGCACCGGATTCCCTGGAACGCCAGCTCGCCAAGGAGCGGGAGGCGCGCCAGCTGATCCGCGACCGCCTGCGCCACACCGAGGCGCTGGCCGCGGAGTCGCATGCCCTGCGCGCGCGGATGGCCGAGGAGCTGGAGCGCATCACGGCCGATCGCGATCGCCTGCGCGCCGAGGCGTCGATCGCGGCTGCTGTGGCCGTCCCCGAGCCGGCCGCGGCGAGCCCGGCAGCGGCCGCCCAGGCCGGCCGCGAGCCTGCGCCATCGGCAGCGGCGGCGCCGGCGCGGGCCCGCGAGGCGTCGCCCGAGCTGCGTGACCCGCCGGCCGGCTTCGACGGCGCGGCGACGCTTCCGGGCGTGCCCGGCGGCGCGCGCGCTGCCGCTGGCGCGCGGCCCGCGCGCGGTACCGAGCCGACGATGGCGCCGACGCCCCCACCGCCCCGCGCACGCGTCGAGCACCCGCTCGGCGAACGTCCGCTCAAGCCTCCCGTTCGCCGCGGCCCCTGGCGCGCGCTGGCGATGCTGGGCGGCCTGGCAGCAGCGGTCGCCGGCCTGGCCTGGATCACCGGCACGATGCCCAGCGGCCTCGAGCTGGCCTCGCTGATGCCGTCATCGGCGTCCGCGCCGGGCACCGGGGCCGCGCCCGCCGCCTCGTCCCCTATGTTGGCGATGGATTCGCAGCCCGGGACGCAGGCCCCCGCGGCGACGACGGCATCGCCGGCACCGTCCGCCACCCAGGCTGCGGCCACGCCGCCGCCCCCGGGCGCCGTGCCGCTGCCGCCGGTCTCGCCCGACGCCCAACTGGCCGCGGCGCCCACCGCCGCCGGCCCGGCCACCCCCGTCGCTGCCGTGTCGACGAGCCCGGCCAGCGTGCCGCCGCCGCTCCCCACCGCCGCGCCGGCGCCGGCGCCCGCGACCCTGCAGGCGCATGGCCAGTCGCAGATCCAGGCCGAGGGCGGCCTGGACGTGCGCCTGCGCAAGGCGCTCGACAGCGAGGGCATCACTTCCATCGTGGAGATCGATCCCGCCAGCGGCCACGTGCGCGTGGCCGACCCGCAGGCCGACCGCGCGCTGCGCGACCGCACGGACATGCTGATCCGCGCCGTGTATGCCGGCGCCAGCCTGCCCGAGCCGCAGATCGAGCACCGCTGGATATCGCCGATGCACGGCGAGCGCGCGCAGCAGCAGGCGCAGGCTGCCCCGATTCCCGCGCCCGCGGCGCCGGCCAAGGGCCTGGCGCGGCCGATGACCAAGCTGCACGGCACGCCGCCGCCCACCCAGGCCCAGGCCCAGCCACCCGGCGGCTCGCAGCATGAACTGACGAACGCGAAGTCGCCGGGCATGGCCGCGGTGGAGCGCATCAACCTGGCGCCGCCGGGCGCCGGGGGGCCCACGCGCCACGTCGAGTCGGCGCGGTCCGGCCTGGCGGCGGCCGACATGGAGGAGCTGCGCCCCGTCGTGCCGGCCGGACGCGTCACTGCGAGCTGCATGGAGGACCTCACGGCCAGGACGTCCAATCGCCGCGCGGCGCTCACGGCGTGCATGAAGCGCAGCTGCTGCAGCAGCTCGACCAACCTGAACTCCGACGAATGCCGTGCGTACCAGAAGGCGTATCCCTACGCCTGCGGTGCCGGTTGAGCGCGCAAGCCAGCGTCCTCGCGCACGGCGCGCGATTTGCCGTGAAGACGTCGGCGGGGCCACGCCACGTGGCCTCATCCTTCGTCTTCCAAGTGCAAAGGAGTCCACGAATGGACACGCTCAACGAAACCCTCAGCAAGGACGTCATCACTTCCGATCGCGTCGAAGGCACGACCGTCTACAACGAGAACGGCGACAAGCTGGGTTCGATCGACTACCTCGTGATCGACAAGCGCTCCGGCCAGGTGCGCTACGCCGCGCTCGAATTCGGCGGCTTCCTGGGCATGGGCACGAACCGCTACCCGGTGCCGTGGAGCCTGCTCGAGTACAACACCAGCCGCGGCGGCTACGTGGTGCCCATCACCAAGGACACGCTGGAAGGCGCGCCGCGCTACGAGCAGAACCGCCGTCCGGAGTACGACGACGAGTACGGCCGCACGGTCTACGACTACTACGGCGTGGGCTGGTAAGCCGCCTTCAGCGCCCTGCGTCGGCCGACATGATCGTCGCGACGCGGGTGCCGTCGCCGACGTAGCGCACGACCAGGTGCACGGCGTGCGGCTGGTCGTCCCTGCCGTCGCAGCGCAGACCGTGCACGGCGTGCCGGATCTGGTGCCAGGTGCGCGGGGACGCGGCGGCGGGCTGCACGTCGTACACATGCTGGCGTAGCACCTTGAAGTCCACCTCGACGATGGACGGCTTGGCGGCGTCGTCCCAGGTGGCGGCGAGCTGGTCGGCGAGGTCGTGGGCGTCGACGCCCGGGCAGGCGTCGCGCAGCGGCAACTGGCCCACGACGTGCACGCGGGGGACCTCGGTGTCGGTCGACGCGGCCTGCGCGCCGTGCGCGGCCAGCAGCAGTCCGGCGGCGACCAGGGCGACGGGAAGGGGGCGGGGGAACGTGGTCATGGGATCTCCTCGAGTTGGAGTGCAGCGAACGTGGCCACCGTAGCCAGGCCCGCGTCGCGGCCCAACGGACGCGCGACGAGCGTGCGGATCGATGGGACGGGATGAAGCTGCGCGCGACGGACCGGAACGTCAGGACCAGTCGATGGCGTCGAACACCGCGTCCAGGTCGCGATCGTCGTCGTCCCTGTCCTCGTCTTGATCGTCGACGTCGATGTGCACGCCGGCGCAGTCGTGGTCGGCGTGGACGATGCGGATGTGCGGGGAGGCGTGCTCGCCGAAGGGGACGTGCGCGCCAGCGCCGTGCACGGCGGCGAACACCAGCAGCACGACGGCGAAGGCTTTCCAGGGATGGCGGGGGCTGGCGGCGGGGGTCATGTCGGGCTCCGGTCGGGATGCTCAAGTCGATGAGCGATGTGCTCACGATAGGCAGCCGCGGTCCGCGCCACCAGCGCCGCGCGACAGGCGTGCCGCCGGCCAGGACGAAGCGGCGCTGCGCGCGACGGACCGGACACGCCGGGTCGGCGAGAATGGCGACCAGACGCGCGCCGCGCCGGCGCGCCGCCCCCGAACCGACCGCCCGGAGCCCCGATGACCGACACCCTGCTGAAGAAGTCCGAGAACAACCTGATCTGGGTCGACATGGAGATGACGGGCCTGTTTCCCGACACCGACCGCATCATCGAGGTGGCCGTGGTCATCACCGATCCGCAGCTCACGATCCGTGTCGAGGGCCCGGTGTTCGCCATCCACCAGACCGACGCCGTGCTCGACGCGATGGACGACTGGAACAAGAACACGCACGGCCGCAGCGGGCTGATCGACCGCGTGAAGGCCTCCACCGTCGACGAGGCCCATGCCGAAGCGGCGCTGATCGAATGGATGAGCCAGTACGTGCCCAAGGGCAAGAGCCCGATGTGCGGCAACTCCATCTGCCAGGATCGCCGCTTCATGGCGCGCACGATGCCCGCCCTGGAGGCCTTCTTCCACTACCGCAACCTCGACGTCAGCACGCTCAAGGAGCTGGCCAAGCGCTGGAAGCCGTCGGCGCTGGAGGGCCTCAAGAAGGCCGGCAAGCACACCGCGCTGGCCGACATCCAGGAGTCGATCGACGAACTGGTGCACTACCGGGCGACGTTGCTCAACGTCTGAGGGCCCCGCTGCCGCGACGCGCGCGCCGGCGCGCGGCGGGGGCGCGCCGCGCGCCTACCTTGCCTGCGGCAGCAGCAGGATCCACTGCACCAGCGCGGCCGCGTCGGCCTCGCTGATCGCCACGGCATTGGGCGGCATGGCCAGTCCGCTCACCTGACCCTTCCAGTGGCTCGCGTAGGGATTGGAGCCGCTCATGACCGTGCGGGTCAGCGCCTCGAGGGCACCCGGAACGCCCTGGTACTTGCGTGCGACGTCGCGCCACGCGGGCCCGATCGGCGCCATGCCGTCGGGGCCGGTCGCGCCGGGGTCGACATGATGGCAGGTGAGGCAGCCGCTCGTCGTCGCGAGCTTGAGCATGGCATCGTCGTGTTGTCCGGCGAACGACGGTGCGGCGAGGGCGGCGGTCAGGGACAGGCCCAGGGGGCGGATGAGCACGTGCATGGGGACTTTCGGCGTGATGAAACGTCCCCAGCCTAGGGACGGCCGGATCGATCTCGTTGATGCGGGTCAAGCGGCCGCGCCCTTGGTGGATCCTGGAGCAGGGGTGCTTCGGGCTGGCGCAGGAATGGGACGATGGCCTGTGGCCGCATGGAACACCGGACCGCATCCCCCCGCGCGCCGACGCGCGTCAGGCCTGGCCCGGCGCGGCTACCGGCAAGCGCAGCGGCGCCAGGCGCAGGCCCAGCTGCCGCCGCAGCAGCGCCAGGCTCAGCAGCGCCTGCACGGTGGCGCTGGCCACCGAGACGACCCAGACGTCCACCAGTGCGAACCCGCTGCGCCCGTGCAGCCAGAGCGCGGGCACGAGGAAGGTGGCCAGCCGTGTCGTCGAGCTGAGCAGCGCCGGCAGCGTGTTGCCCATCGCCTGGAACATGCCCGAGCAGGCGAACACGACGCCCGTGCCGAAGAAGTTCCACGACACGATGCGCAGGATCGTGACGCCGGCCTCGGCGGCGCGCGGATCGTCGGTGAACCAGGCCACCAGCCGCGGCGCCCAGTGCTGGCAGGCGGCCACGGTCAGCGCCATGGCCAGCAGCTCGAGCACCAGCGCCTGCTTGAACGTCTCGCGCACGCGCGCCGGCTGGCGTCCGCCGAAGTTCTGGCCGGCGACGGCCGGCACTGCGAACGAGATCGCCATCGCCGGCATCAGCAGCGCCTGCATGACGCGGCCGGCGATGCCGTAGCCCGCCTGGGCCGCGGCGCCGAAGTCGGCGATCAGCGCATAGATCGCGGAGTTCAGCAGCACCATGATCACGAACTCGCCGCCCGCGGGCGTGCCGATGCGAAGCATGCGGCCCAGGATCGCGCCGTCGGGCCGCGCCAGGCCGCGCGGGAAGGTGACGATCGTGCCGAGCCGGCCCAGGGTGCCCAGCAGCATCACCAGGCCCGCCGCCACCGACAGGCTGGTGGCCAGGCCGGCGCCGGCGATGCCCAGCGGATGGTGCGTGCCCCAGCCCGCGATGAGGATGGGCGCGAGCAGGACGTTGAGCCCGACGGTCGTCACCTGCACCACCATGCCCGGCCGGGTGATGCCGGCGCCGCGCAGCACCGAGCCCGCCACCGCCAGCACGAACTGCAGCGCGAAGCCGGGCAGCGACCACAGGATGAAGGTGACCCCCGCCTGCGCGATGGCGGCGTCGGCCGCGACCGCGCGCATGTAGGCCGGGCCGGCGACGACGCCCAGCGCGAGGGTCGTGGCCATGCAGGCCAGGCCCAGCAGCATGGCCTGCTCGAACACGCGGCTGGCGCGTGCCTTGTCCCTGGCGCCCAGCGCCTGCGCGACGAGCGAGACGGTGCCGACGGCCAGCATCTGCGTCAGCGCGAGCGCGATGAGCGACACGTTGCCGGCCGCGGCCACGCCGGCCACGGCCTGCTTGCCCAGGCCGGACACGAAGTACAGGTCGACCATGAGGTACAGCGTCTGCACCAGCATGCCCACGGTGATGGGGATCGCCATCGCGATCAGGTGGCCCCGGATGGAGCCTTGGGTCAGGTCACGCATTGGATTGGTTCTTGTCGGAAATTGCAGGGGCATGGCGTGGCGGCAACGCCGCGACGCCACGTCGAGTGGCGGCCGAGAGACCGGCGCCCTCTTGCTGGCCTTCAGGCCTTCAGGCCTTCAGGCGGGCTGGGCCGGACGCGGCAGCTCGCGCGGCGGGCGCGCCGTGCGCCGGCGCGTGCGGGTCCGCGCGGACGCGCGCAAGGCCTGCAGCAGCGAACGCACTTCGTCGTCGGGCTCGAGCGCGAGCTTGCGGTACTCGCTGCAGTCGCTCTTGCGCGTCATCAGCCGGTGGTTGATGAGCTCGCGGCGCAGCGTCACGTGGTCGCCCCAGGTGTGCCAGCCCTTGAGGATGCGGTTGACGTCCGCCTCGGTGTAGACGCGGCGGGCGTCGAAGCGCGTCCACAGCACCCACATCACGAGCCGCTGCACCGACAGCTTCGGCGGCCAGTGCGCGAGTCGCCCGGCAGCGTCGAACTGCTCGAGGGCCTTCCTGGCATGCGCGCTGAGGACGGGCGCGGCGGGCGCGGCCGGGAGCGCGGGCTCGGCGATCTCGGGCGCGTCGAACCAGGCGTCGGCGACGACGGTCGGCGCGATCACGGGCGCCGGCATCGGCACGGCGGCGGCCTGGAGCGCCTGCAGGTTGCGATGCCCCGCGCCGCGTGCAAGCAGGTTCATCATCTCCACGTGGCCGGGCAGGCGCCCGTGCGTGACCTGGTGGTCGAGGAGGGCGCGCTCCAACAGGCGGGCGAGCGCGGACAGGTCGGGGGCCGAATACGGCAGGGCGGTTCGAGTCATGGCAATGCCTCACGTCATGCGTGTGCTCGATGAAGCCGCAGGGGAATGCGGCGCCGGGGGTTGCCCTTGCCGGGAATCGAGCTCACGCGCGGTGAGTCAGGCCCGAACTTGGTATGGCGTCCGGATCTCGACGATCCTGGGAAGACGCGGCAGGTTTAGCGACGCTGGGATGCAGCGCGGCAACGCCTGGGTGAACTGCCGACCGAGGCGCGAGTGTAGCGCGAACGGCACGGCCAGCGCCAGTGCCGTGCGGGAATGCACGTCCGCGGCCCGGCGCGCGCCCAAGAAGTCTTCATCCGATGACGCGGTGGACGATACAGAGAGGCCGCCCCACGCGGCCAACTCCGCCATGAAGCGCATCTACTGGTTCCTCGTCCTCCTTTTCGCCACGGTGGCCGCCCTGCTCTGGAACGAATTCGGCATGGAGCGGCACCTCGCCCTGTCGGGCCGCTGGAAGGCCGTGCAGCCGGTCGACGACAGCTCATCGGGCGGCAAGACGAGTTCGACCCTGCGTCGCGACGGCGACGACCTCGTGATGGATTGCGAGATCCGCGCCGGCTACGCCTGGCCGTACTGCACCCTCGTCTTCGAGCTGGCCCGGCCTCCGAAGGGCGTCGACCTGTCGGCCTATGGTGCGATGACCGTCGAGGCGTCGTTGGATGGCCCCGAGAAGGCCACGCAGCTGCGCCTGTTCATCCTGGACTTCAACCCCCTGTACTCGAAGGTGGGGCAGGACGGCACGGCCAAGGTGCAGGAGTTCGTCTACGACCCGAAGGCGCGTCCGGTGCTGAACGCGCGCCTGTCGCAGTTCGCCGTCTCGTCATGGTGGGCCAACGAGCATCCGGTCGACGCCGAGCATTCGGGCCCGGAGATGGACAACGTCGTGGCCGTGCAGGTGTCCACCGGCGGCAACGTGCAGCCGGGGCACCACCAGCTGCGGCTGCACCGCATCGAGTTCACCGGCAAGATCATCTCGACGGCCGCCTTCCGCCTGGGCGTCATCGCGTTCTGGGGCGTGCTGGCACTCGCCGGGTCGCTGCTGCATGCGCTGCGGCTGCGGCGCGACCTGGCCCTGACGCGCCACGGCAAGGCGGCGCTCGAGAACCTGAACAAGCAGCTGCGCGAGGATGCCCGGCACCTGACCAACGTGGCCAAGCGCGACGCGCTCACCGGCGTGCTCAACCGCCACGGCCTGCGCGACGAGCTCGCGCGCGCGGCCGAGCGCGGCGACGAGCGCTTCTTCCCCGTCTCCATCGTCTTCGTCGACATCGACCATTTCAAGCGCATCAACGACACCCACGGTCACGCGGTGGGCGACCAGGTGATCACGCAGATCGCCGACGTCATCTGCGGCGCGGTGCAGCGCGACGACCTGTGCGCGCGCTGGGGCGGCGAGGAGTTCCTGCTGATCTTCCCCGGCACCAAGGTCTCCGACGCCCGCGCCATCGCGGAACGCCTGCGCCGCGCGCTGCATCAGCGCGAGTGGCCCATGGGCATGCAGGTGACCGGCAGCTTCGGCGTGGCGCAGGCCAGCGCCGGCGAGGACCTCGTCGAAGGCATCCGCCGCGCCGACGAGGCGATGTACGCGGCCAAGAGCCAGGGACGCGACCGCGTCGAGCTGGACAGCGCGGCAGGGCGGCCGTCGCTGCCGCCGCCGCAGTCGGTCGCCGAGTCGGCCTGAGTGCCCCCCGGCTCGCGGCCAGTTGCGTTCTCAGAACGAAT
>Ga0207667_10004593_pt1 | contig 16933 bp, 19 predicted proteins | sample KBSCornC52_FD_184301 | JGI IMG/M metagenome (GOLD analysis project Ga0207667, IMG submission 184301) | Corn rhizosphere microbial communities from Kellogg Biological Station, Michigan, USA - KBS Corn C5-2 (SPAdes) (version 2) | ecosystem: Host-associated > Plants > Roots > Rhizosphere > Soil ...
GATCGACCGAGGCGGCGATCGCCTCGGACAGCAGCTTCGATCGCTCGGCATCACAGGGCATGGCGGTTCCTCGCCGGGCAAAGATAATCGCGGAGCGGTGATTTAGGAAGATAGGCCCAGTTCGGCCGGATCGATTTGCTGCAATCGCGAACCAAATTCCCATCTATTCGGCGTGATTTACCGGCCGATCACGGCAGTTCCTGGCGCCTCTACCGAGGGAGATTGCAATTCCTGCATTCGTTAATTCGCATTTCGCAATTGCGTCGTCATGTTCGCAGATGCACAACGAACGGGCCTTTCAGGCATCCTCTCCTAAGACTCAGGGCCGGCCCCACGGGACCGGCCCTTTTTTCATGCGACGTCGACCAGGACGACCTCGCTGTCCTCGCGTGCCGTCACCCGCAGTGTCTCGACATCGCTGATCGCGGCGCCGTCGCGGCCCTCGACCGCGACACCATTGACCTCGATCGCGCCTGTCGCCGGCACGAGATATCCGCGCCGGCCGGCCTCGAGCCGGTATTCGGCGGTGGCGCCGGCGGGGAGGGTCGCCGCCAGCACGCGCGCATCGGCGCGGATCATCAGCGCGTCGTCGTCGCCGGCGCGGCCCGAGGCGAGGGTGACGAAGCGCCCCGTGTCATGGCCGCCCGGGAATGGCCGCATGTCCCAACGCGGCGTGCCACCGGGCTCATCTGGCAGAATCCAGATCTGGAACAGATCGGTCGCCTCATCCTCAAGGTTGTATTCGGCGTGGGTAATACCGTCCCCGGCCGACATCACCTGAACCTCGCCGGCGGCGGTGCGCCCGCTGTTGCCGAGGCTGTCGCGATGGCTGATCGCGCCGTGGCGGACATAGGTGATGATCTCCATGTCGCGATGGGGGTGGGGCGGAAAGCCGCTGTGCGGCGCGATGTGATCATCGTTCCACACGCGCAGCGCGCCCCAGCTGTCGCGCCCGGGATCGCGATAGTCGGCAAAGGAGAAATGATGCTTGGCGTTGAGCCAGCCGTGGTCGGCGCCGCCGAGGCTGGCGAAAGGTCTCAGTTCGATCATGGACAGGGTCTCCCGTCCCGTCAAAGCGACGGTCCGATGTTATATGGGAATCCTGTCAAGAGGCGGCCAGGCGACCGCCCTCAGTCAAACAGGCTGGCCCAACGCCGTGGCGCGCGATCGCGCCAATTCCCGCGATGCCAGGCATCCGACGCCAGCAGCGGCAACACCGAGGTCGCCTCGGCATAGACCATCTGCTCGATCGCTGTGTCGACCTTGCCCCAGCTGCAGGCCTCCTGCAGCGTCGAAGAGGAGCAGGCGCCGTCGCGCACGTCGGCGACGGTGATCTGGACGGCGTATTTGTGCATTTCGACATCGTCATGGCCGAGGATCTCGGCGCAGACGACGGTGTCCTGGGCGAAGTTCTTCGGCACGCCGCCGCCGATCATCAGCAGACCGGTGCTGCCCGCCTTGATCTTGACGTCGGTCAGCTCGCGGAAATCGGCGATGGAATCGAGCGTCATGTAACGGCCGCCGCGCTTCATCGCCTCGGCCTGGTGCTTGACCAGCCCGAAGCCCGCCGAGCAGTCGGTGAACGCCGGGCAGAAGATCGGGACGCCATGCTCATAAGCAAGCTTGACCAGGCTATTCTTCTTCTTCCCCTTGTCGATCAGGTATTTACCCATCTCCCTGATGAATGCCCGGGAAGAGTAGGGGCGCGGCTCGAGGCGTTCCGCGATTTGGAAAATCGTTTCGTCACAATCCTGTAGAGCGACTTCATCGATGTAGGTGTCATAAATCCGATCGATATAGAGCGACCGCAGTATTTTATCGTTCGGAACTTCGAGCGCCTGGTAATGCTTGTGGCCGAGCGCCTCGAAGAAATCCATGTCGACGATCGCCGCGCCGGTCGAGACGATGACGTCGACCATGTTCGACCGCACCAGCTCGGCATAAAGGTCCATGCATCCGCCGGCCGAGGTCGAGCCGGCGATCACCAGGATGACCGTGCAATCCGGGTCGGCCAGCATCTGATTGTAGATGTCGGTCGCCCGGCCGAGATCACGGCTGGTGAAGCTCATCTTGCGCATCGCCTCGACGATCGGCCGCGCGTCGTATTTGGTGATGTCGATATGCTCGACCGGCGTCGACAGCAGATCTGCCTTGCGCGTGTCGTTGGCAATCGTGGGAACGTCGCTCATCACTTGCTCCATAGGCTAGCATCCGGCGGAGCCTGCCACCGGGCGCCATACATTGCGGACGACTCTAACGTGTCGCTTTGCGGCTGGGCAGCGCCTGACGATTCTCCGACGGGCCATAGGCGCTTGCCATCGGCGCATCGGCGACGATCACCGTGTCATGGCTGCCGAATCCGTTGAACCCGGTCCGCATCGCCGAGCCATAGGCGCCGAGCATGCCGATCTCGAGATAGTCGCCGGCTTTGACCTCGTCCGGCAGCATGAACGGTCCGACCATATGATCGAGATCGTCGCAGGTCGGCCCGTAGAAGCTGAAGGCGGTCATGCGGCTCTGGTCGCAGTCCGGTTTGAGCAGCTGCACCGGGAAGCGCCAGCCGACATGCGCGGCATCGAACAGCGAGCCGTAGCTGCCGTCGTTGATGTAGAGAACGTCGTCCTTGCGCTTCTCGACGCGGACGATGAGGCTGGCGTATTCCGCGCAAAGCGCGCGGCCGGGCTCGCACCACAGCTCGGCCGAATAGCTCACCGGGAGCGCCTCGAACGTGCTGTGGATGGTGTCGAAATAGGCCTGAATCGGCGCTGGCTCCATGCCCGGGTAGATCGATGGAAAGCCGCCGCCGACGTCGACGACATCGACCGTCACGGCTGCATCGACGATCGCCTGGCGAACCCGCGCCATCGCTTCCTGGAACGCCAGCGGCGTCATCGCCTGGCTGCCGACATGGAAGCAGATGCCGAGCGCATCGGCCGCCTGGCGCGCGGCGAACAGCAGCGCCGACGCCTCATCCGGCCCGACGCCGAACTTCGCCGCGAGGCTAAGCTTGGAATGCGCCGAGGATACCCGCAGCCGGACGCACAGCGTCAGGTCGCTGGCATTGCCCGTCGCGCGGCAAATCTTCTCGAGCTCGTCGTGGCTGTCGAGCGAGAAGGTGCGCACGCTGTGCTTGACGTAAGCCTCGGCGATCGCCTCCTCGCTTTTGACCGGGTGCATGAAGCACAACACCGCCTCGGGCAGGACCGAGCGGACCAGCCGGACTTCGGCGATCGACGCGACGTCGTAATGCGTCACGCCCGACTCCCAAAGCTCGACGAGCAGCTCGGGAGAGGGGTTCGCCTTGACGGCATAGAGCACCGTCCCCGGAAACTTCTCGGTGAAGAAGCGGGCGGCGCGCCGTGCGGCGTGCGGGCGAATGAGCGTGACCGGTTGGGCCGGTTTGAGGGCGGAAACTACCCCCAGCGCATTATGGTGCTGGTGCAACGCAAGGGACCTCCAACGGATAGTTCAACACAAAGCTGCCTTGCGGTTGGAAGTCCCCATGGGGCAGCAGCCGGCCATATAAGTTTGGAGGTACCCCATGTAAACCCGTCGTCGATGAATCGCTTAACCTAATTGATCCATCGTGGCGGAATCGGCACAGCCGTTGAAGGACGGCAGCTATCCAGCTCGAAATAACGGATTTCAGGCAGCGCTAGAAAAGCGCCTGGGATCCTTCGGCGGGGCCGGGCGGATGCCGGCGGCGGAGTCTGCCAGCATGTCGGAAAATACGGCGTTTGCCGCTTCGACCTCCTCGGCGAGCTTGCGGAGCGCTTCGGCATAGGCCTCGGCGTCGAATCCCGGTCGGGCGCCGGCGGCCGAGTCGATCACCGCGTCGAGCATCGCCGCGATGGTCGGCAGCACGGTCTGCTCGATCCGGTCGAACGCTGCGTCGAGCTCGCGCAAAACGGCCTCCTCACCGGCGGATAGCGACGGTCGCATCGCACCGATCGTGCCAATCTCGCCGAATTGGCCTTAACACGCGGTAAAATGCCAATGGCTGGCGCTGTCGCTGCCTTGCGCTATTGAGACGCCATGTCGTCATTGATCGCCAGCATTGCTGTAATTGCTGCGCTGGTGCTGATTGGTGGCGGGGTACGGCTGGTCGTCGTCGGCCGGAGACTCCAGGGAGTTCTGATGATCGTGGCCGCTTTGGTGATCCTGTTGAATTTGGCGATCCTGACCCTGCCGGTGCCGGCGTGACCGGCGAGGAGCAAGCCGGGGCTGACAAGCCCGAGGGGCCGCTGTCACGCGTCGTCGAAGGCGTGAAGCTGCCTGCCGTGAAGGCCGGCCAGATCGTCACCGAGATCGCCGACCAGGCGCCGCTCTACGGCCTGTCGGGCGCGATCCTCGCGGTCGGGCTGGTCACCGGACGAAAGGCGCTGGCCCGCACCGGCGCGCAGATGCTGACCGGTCAGATCGTCGCCGCGCTCGCCCGAGCGGTCAGTGAGCGGCTGCTGCCGCATGAGAAGCAAGCGAAGCAAGTCAAGCAAGCGCCCGCCATCGCCGAACCGCCTGCGGCTGAGACGTCGGCAAATGCCGCCAGGATCGCGACCGGCGCGCTCGCCGGCGCCGCGGCGCTCGCCGCCGGCGGCTGGCTGCTCAGCCGGTTTCTGCGCAAATCGCCGGACAAAAACGAGGCGGAGGATTAGGGCGTACGAACCCTAGACCCGGTCGGTCGCCAGCCGGCGATCGAGATACTGGTCGACCGCCACCATCATCTCGTCCATCTCGCTTTCGAAGAAATGATTGGCGCCGGGGATGACGGCGTGATCGATCGTGATGTGGCGCTGCGTCCTCAGCTTGTCGACCAGCTTCTGGACCGCATTGGGGGTCACCACCTCATCGGCGTCACCCTGGACGATGATCCCGGACGAGGGGCAGGGCGCGAGGAAGGTAAAGTCGTACATGTTCGCCGGCGGCGCGATCGAGATGAAGCCCTTGATCTCCGGCCGGCGCATCAGAAGCTGCATCGAGATCCAGGCGCCGAAGCTGTAGCCGGCGACCCAGGTGGTCCGCGCCTCGGCATGGATCGACTGGACCCAGTCGAGCGCCGAGGCGGCGTCGGACAGCTCGCCGATGCCATTGTCGAAAATGCCCTGGCTTTTGCCGACGCCGCGGAAGTTCAGCCGCAGCGTGGCGAAGCCGCGTTTGACGAAGGTCTGGTAGAGCGCCAGCACGATGCGGTTGTTCATCGTGCCGCCGCCCTGCGGATGCGGATGGAGGATCATTGCGATCGGCGCACGCGGACGCGTGCCTGGCTGGAACCGCCCTTCGAGTCTGCCCTCGGGGCCGGGAATGATAACTTCTGGCATGACACCTGCGTTCTGGGCGGAGCATTGGACGCACCGCAAAGGCGGCGGTTATATAGAGGCGCCGACGCTCTTCGCAATCTCAAGGTGGCGACACGCCGATGAACCGGGTTTATCTCGACCATGCCGCGACGACGGTGATGCGCGCGGGCGCCCGGGCGGCGATGGCCGAGGGGCTCGAGCGCTGGGCCAATCCATCCTCGGCGCATAGCGAGGGCCGGGCTGCGCGCGCCGCGCTCGAGGATGCCCGCACGCGGATCGCCGAGGGGCTTCGACTCGGGGATGGCCAACTCATCCTGACCAGCGGCGCGACCGAGGCGATCACCATCGCGATGCGCGGCGCGCGCCGCGCCTATTTCCTGGCCGTCGAGCATGAGACCCTGCGCCGCGCCGCGCCGGCTGGCCGCGCGATCCCGGTCGACCACGGCGGTCTGGTCGATCTCGAGGCGCTCGACGACATATTGCAGCATGGCCATGGTCACCCGCTGCTGGCTGCCCAGGCGGTCAACAACGAGACGGGTGTTATCCAGCCGATCGACGAGATTGCCGCGCTGGTGCGCGCCTATGGCGGCGTGCTGCTGGTCGATTGCGCCCAGTCGGCCGGCAAGCTGCCGCTGCCCCATGCCGACATCATCGTGCTGTCGGCGCATAAGCTGGGGGGGCCGCCCGGCATCGGCGCCTTGTGGCTGCGCGATCCGTCCTTGATCGAACCGGTCGGCGGGCAGGAAGGCGGCTATCGACCCGGCACCGAGAATCTGCCGGCGGCGCTCGGTTTCGCGGCGGCGGTCGAGGAAGGCTGCGGCTGGTTCGAGGCGATGGGTCCGCTGCGCCGATCACTCGATGCGGCGATCGCCGAGGCCGGCGGCGAAGTCGTCGCGGCAAGCTCGCCGCGCATCCCGACGATTGGCTCCTACCGCATGCCGGGCATTCCGGCGGCAGCACAGCTGATCGCTTTCGATCTCGCCGGAATCGCGATCTCGGCCGGCAGCGCCTGCACCTCGGGCAGCATCAAGCCGAGCCACGTCCTTGCCGCGATGGGCTGGGATCCGGTCGCGGCGCGCGAGGTCGTGAGGGTGAGCTTCGGCGCGACCACGACGCAGGCGGACATTGACCGCTTCGTCGAGGAATGGGTCCGCATCGTCGAACGGCGCAGCGCGGCGTGAGCGCACCGATCTATCTCGACTATCAGGCGACGACCCCGCTGGCGCCGGAAGCGCGGGCGGCGATGGCGCCCTGGCTCGACGCCGGCTTCGGCAATCCCCATTCGCCGCACCGCCTCGGCCGCGAGGCGGCGGCGGCGGTCGAGCACGCCCGCGACCAGGTCGCCGCGCTGCTCGATCCGGTCGCCGGCCGGCTGTTGTTCACCTCGGGCGCGACCGAGGCGGTGAACTGGGCGATCAAGGGCAGCTTCGCCAATGCACCCGCCGAGCGCCGGCGCATCGTCACCATCGCAACTGAGCACGCCTGCGTGCTCGACACGGTCGCCTGGCTGGAGCAGCTTGGCGCCGATGTCGTGGTGCTGCCGGTCGGCCGCGACGGGCTGGTCGATCTCGCCGCCGCTGCGGCGGCAATCGGCCCGACCACGGCGCTGGTCGCGGCGATGCTGGTCAACAATGAGATCGGCGTCGTCCAGCCGATCGCCGAGATCGGTGCGCTCGCCCGCGCCGCCGGCGCAGTGATGCTGTGCGATGCGGTGCAGGGCTTTGGCCGTATCCCGGTGCCGGTCGACGCCTGCGACCTCATCGCCATCTCCGCCCACAAGATTCATGGGCCGAAGGGGATCGGCGCGCTGTGGTTGCGCCACGGTTTCGATCCCGCGCCGCTGATGCACGGCGGTGGGCAGGAGGGCGGCCTGCGCTCGGGCACCCTGGCGCCCGCGCTGTGCGCCGGCTTCGGTGCCGCCGCGGCGTTGGCGCGCAAGCGCGTGGCGGCCGATGCGGCGCATATCGCAGCGCTCGCCGAGCGCTTCCGCACTGCGCTCGGCGACGACTGGCGGTTGAACGGCGCCGCCCATCCACGCTGGCCGGGCAATCTCAACCTTCGCCAGGAAGGGGTCGACGCTGCCGGATTGATCTCCGAGCTGCGCGGCCTTGCCTTCTCGGCCGGCTCGGCCTGCGCCAGCGGCTCCGGCCGCCCGAGCCATGTCCTCAAGGCGATCGGCCTCAGCACGGCCGAGGCGCGCGCCAGCATCCGCCTCGGTTTCGGCCGCTATACCACCGCGGCGGAGATCGATGCGGCCGCGGCGATGCTCAACCAGGCGGTCGCCGAGCAGCGGCGCTTCGCGGCGTGATCCGGGTTCGCTTTCTTTCGGCTGACGGCGAGACCGTCAGCGAGGTCGACGCGCCCGCCGGCAGCCGGCTGCTCGACGTCGCCCAGGCCAATGGCCAGCCGCTCGAAGGCACCTGCGAGGGGGCGATGGCCTGCTCGACCTGCCACGTCATCGTCGATCCCGAGGACTTCAAGAAGCTGCCGCCGGCGAGCGAGCCGGAGGAGGACATGCTCGACTTCGCCGCCGCGGCGACCCGCACCTCGCGGCTCGCCTGCCAGATCTGGCTCGACGAGACGCTCGGCGAGCTGACCGTCAAAATGCCTGGCTCGGTCCGGAACATGCAGGGGCGCTAGCGGCCGGGCGGTTGGCTTGCGTCATCAGGCGATCCAGCCCATATCGCGCCCGGGAGTCGGGCGGACGTAGCTCTCGCCAACCCGGTCAGGTCCGGAAGGAAGCAGCCGCAACGAGTTTCGCTGCGGGTCGTTCCGGCTCCCACCTTCCGCTATCAACTGTCAGATGCCCGCCGAATCGACACCCTATCGCGTCCTTGCCCGGAAATACCGGCCGCAGACCTTTGGCCAGCTGATTGGCCAGGACGCGATGGTGACGACGCTGGCCAATGCGATCCGACGCGACCGGCTGGCCCATGCCTTTCTCCTCACCGGCGTGCGCGGGGTCGGCAAGACCTCGACCGCGCGGCTGATCGCCAAGGCGCTCAACTGCATCGGGCCGGATGGGCAGGGCGGGCCGACGATCGATCCCTGCGGCGTCTGCGAGCCCTGCGTCGCGATCGCCGAAGGCCGCCATATCGACGTCATCGAGATGGATGCGGCGAGCCACACCGGCATCGACGATGTCCGCGAGATCATCGAGGCGGTGCGCTACTCGGCGGTCTCGGCGCGCTACAAGGTCTACATCATCGACGAAGTTCACATGCTCTCGAAGCAGGCGTTCAACGGCCTGTTGAAGACGCTCGAAGAGCCGCCGCCGCATGTGAAGTTCATCTTCGCCACCACCGAGGTCGGCAAGGTGCCGGTGACGGTGCTGTCGCGCTGCCAGCGCTTCGATCTGAAGCGCGTGTCGGCCGATCTGCTCGCCAAGCACTTCGCCGAGATCTCGGCCTCAGAGGAGGTTCCCGCCGAGCCTGAGGCACTGGCGCTGATCGCGCGGGCGGCCGACGGCTCGGTGCGCGACGGCCTTTCGATCCTCGACCAGGCGATCGCCCATGCCGGCGCCGAGGAAGGCGGCGCGATCCGCGCGAGCGACGTCCGCGAGATGCTCGGACTTGGCGACCGAGCGACCGTCCGCGAGCTGTTCGCCCTGCTCCTTGCCGGCGACGGGGCGGCCGTGCTGGAGCTGGTCGAGCGGCAGCACGCGCAGGGGCTCGATCCGATCGCGCTGTTCCGCGGCCTGCTCGAGACGGCGCATGGCGTGACCCGGCGCAAGATCGGCGGCGCGATCGATCCGGCGCAGTCGGCCGAGGAACGCGAAGCCTGGGCGGATTGGGCGCACCAGATGAGCCATGCCGTTTTGCACCGGCTGTGGCAGCTGCTGCTCAAGGGGATCGAGGAGGTCGCCGTCGCGGCGATGCCGCGCGAGGCGGCCGAGATGGCGCTGCTGCGCATCGTTCACGCCAGCAGCCTGCCCGACCCGGACACGCTGGCGCGCAAGCTGGCGAGCGGCGAGGCGATCGCGTCTGCCCCCGCCGCGCCCGCGCCTTCGCCGCCGCCCTCGGACCAGCCGCCGCTGCTGGCCCTGCCGGAAGACTTTGTGTCGCTCGTCAAATTGCTCGACGAAAAGGGCCAGATCGGGATCGCCGAGGAACTGCGCTATTGCTTCGGCTTGGTTCGTTATGCACCGCCCGAGCTTGTTCTGAAGCGGCTCAAAGGCACGACGGATCCGCGCGGGCTTGCCAATGTCATCAAGGTGGCGACCGGCGTGGCGTGGAGGGTCGATCTGCAGGAACTAGGCCCCCACGAGCCTTCGCTTCATGCGCAAGAACAGGCGGTAAAGGACGCTGAGAATGCGCGGCTGCTGGCCGATCCGGCCGTGCAGGCGGTTCTCGAAGTCTTTCCCGACGCCGTCCTGATGGAACCTGAGCAACGGAGCCGTTTGAAATGAATATCGAAGAGATCATGAAGGCGGCGCAGAACGTCCAGGCCGAGCTGCAGAAGGCGCAGGAGATGCTCGAGACGATCGAGGTCGAAGGCGCCTCGGGCGGTGGCCTTGTGAAGATCCGCGCCTCGGCCAAGGGTCGCATCATCTCGGTGTCGATCGACGAGAGCCTGCTGCAGCCATCGGAAAAGACGATGCTCGAGGATCTCGTCGCCGCTGCGTTCAATGATGCGCGCGCCAAGGCCGATCAGGCGAGCGCCAGCGAGATGGCCAAGATGACCGCCGGCCTGCCGCTCCCGCCCGGCTTCAAGATGCCGTTCTGAGCGCCGCTACCGCAGGCACTGATCGAGGCCGTCACGTCGAACGACATTGATCCGCGCGGCGATGCGGCGGCCGTAGCGCGCAACATAGCCGGTCGGGCTGATTGCTGGGCGCTTCTTGGGCAGCGGCAGGACGGCGGCGATCTGCGCCGCCTCGCGCGCGGTCAGCCGGCCGGCGCCATGGTGATAGTAGCGCTGGGCGGCGGCATCGACGCCATAGGTGCCGATGCCGGTCTCGATCTCGTTGAGGTAGACCTCCATAATCCGGCGCTTGCCCCAGATCAGTTCGATCAGCACGGTGAACCAGATCTCCGGCGCCTTTCGCAAATAGCGTCCATAGCCCTGGCCCTGCCACAGGAAGACATTCTTGGCGGTCTGCTGGCTGATCGTCGAACCGCCGCGCAGCCGTCGACCCTGCGCGTTGCGCAACGCGGCTTGCTCGATCGCGCGAAAGTCGAAGCCGTTGTGCTCGCAGAAGCGACCGTCCTCTGCAGCGATAGCGGCGCGCGCCATTGATGGATCCATCCGCGAGAGCGGTACCCAATTACGCGCGAGCCCGCGGCCCTCGATCAGATCGCCGGCCTGGGTGATGGTGATCGGTGGTGGGACGAAGCGATAGAAGATGACCAGAGCTATGCTCGCGAGGATCAGATAAAAGATCAGTCGAAGGAGGCGGCGGATCAGCCCGCGCTTGCGCCGCGGCTCTTCTGGCGGTGCCTCTTCCTGCTCGATCGGTAGAGGCATCTCGGTCGAACTCATGCGGCAGCGGCACCCGAAGCTTGTCGCTGCGTTGAGCAGCGGAATGATCGCTTACAGGGGGAAGAGGGGATGATCAAAGCCGCGATCGGACTGCTGCTGCTCGGCATCGCCGGTACGGCCCAGGCCGAGGACCTGCGCGATCTCTGCGCCGACCGGCCGGGCAAGGGCTCGCCGGCCTGCACAGTCGATCCGGGCCACCTCCAGGTCGAGGTCGGCCTGGCCGACTGGAGCCACGACCGCAATAGCGACAGCATCGAGGACGATCTGCTGCTCGGCGATATGGCGCTGCGCTACGGGCTGGGACCGAGCACCGAGCTGCGGCTGGACTGGGCCACCTACGGCGATGTTCGCGTGAAGGATCGCGCGACCGGGACGGTCAGCCACGATCATGGCAGCGGCGATGTCACGATCGGGCTGCGCCAGAATCTCCACAACCCCGACGGTTCGGGCTTCGCGATCGGGCTCCAGCCCTTCGTCACGCTGCCCAGCGGCGGCCATGCGATCGGTGCGGGGAGCTGGGGCGCCGGGCTGGTCGTGCCGGTCAGCTATCAATTGCCGAGCAACATCCAGCTCGGCCTCACCGGCGAGATCGACGCCGCGCCCGACCAGGATCGTCACGGCCGTCACACCGCCTACAGCGCGACCGCCTCGATTTCCGTGCCGATGACGAAATCGCTGACCAGCTCCGCCGAGCTATGGGCGATGCGCGACCGCGATCCGGCCGGCCACAGCCGCCAATATAGTTTTGATCTGGCCGCGGCCTGGGTCCCGAAGGAGAAGGGGCGGCTGCAGCTCGACGCCGGCACCTATGTCGGGCTCAATCGGCAGACGCCCGACGTCGAGGCCTATGTCGGCGTGACAGAGAAGTTCTGAGACAGCACGGGCAAGCGGCCGTACCGCTCGCTCGATCCCCTAAGCCATCGCCGGGATGAGCTTCTTCTCGCCGGCAATGCGCATCATCGCCTTCTGCAGCTTCTCGAAAGCGCGCACCTCGATCTGCCGCACCCGCTCGCGGCTGACGCCATAGACATGGCTCAGCTCCTCGAGCGTCTTCGGGTCGTCGCTCAGCCGCCGCTCGCTGAGGATGTGGCGCTCGCGCTCATTGAGCGTGCTCATCGCCTCCTCGAGCATTTCATGGCGGACATGACTTTCCTCGAACTCGGCGAGCCGCTCATCCTGCAGCGGACCGTCGTCCTGCAGCCAGTCCTGCCACTCGCCTTCGCCCTCCTCGCGCAGCGGCGCGTTGAGGCTGGTGTCGCCGCCCTTGGCCATGCGGCGGTTCATCGACACCACCTCGTCCTCGGTGACGCCGAGGTCCTTGGCGATCTTGGCGACATGTTCGGGACGCAGGTCGCCGTCGTCGAAGGCGTCGAGCTTGCTCTTGGCGCGGCGCAGATTGAAGAACAGCTTCTTCTGCGCGGCGGTGGTGCCGATCTTCACCAGGCTCCAGCTGCGCAGGATGAATTCCTGGATCGAGGCGCGGATCCACCACATCGCATAGGTCGCGAGGCGAAAGCCGCGGTCCGGCTCGAACTTCTTGACGCCCTGCATCAGGCCGATGTTGCCCTCCGAGATCAGCTCGCTGACCGGCAGGCCATAGCCGCGATAACCCATCGCGATCTTGGCGACGAGGCGGAGGTGGCTGGTCACCAGCTTGGCGGCGGCATCGGTGTCGTGATGCTCCGACCAGCGCTTGGCGAGCATGTACTCCTCCTCCGGCTGGAGGAGCGGAAACTTACGGATCTCAGACAGATAGCGATTGAGGCTCGCATCGCTGCCGAGAGCGGGGATCGTCGCGGGAAGGCTCTTGTCACTCATTACGATTTCCCTGTGAGGCGCGTTCTTCTGCACGCTTAATCGTCAATCTCTCTATACCGAAAGCTCACTGAACAGTTCCTGCATGTCGGCCGGAACGGCGCTTTCAAACGTCAATTGCTTGCCTGTGGCCGGGTGGATGAACCCCAGTCGCGCCGCGTGCAGCGCCTGCCGGCGAAATCCGAGCCGCTCGAGCAGCGGTCTATGGACTGTCTTGCTTATACCATACACCTGGTCGCCGATCAAGGGATGGCCGATCGAGGCCATGTGCACGCGAATCTGGTGGGTGCGGCCGGTTTCGAGCCGGCATTCGACCAGCGCCGCCCGGTCGAGCGGGGTCACCACCCGCCAATGGGTGACCGCCCGCTTGCCGCGCGGACCGGTGACGATCGCGATCTTCTGGCGGTTGACCGGCGAGCGCGCCAGCGGGGCGTCGACGATGCCGGTCGCGGCCGGCTGACCGTTGACGATCGCGAGATAGCCGCGGTCGATGCTGTGCTTGGCGAACTGCGCCGCCAGCCCTTCATGGGTTCGGTCGGTCTTGGCCGCGACGATAAGACCGGAGGTGTCCTTGTCGATGCGGTGGACGATGCCCGGTCGGGCGACCCCGCCGATCCCCGACAGGCTGCCCCGGCAATGATGGAGCAGGGCGTTGACCAGCGTCCCGTCGAGATTGCCCGCCGCCGGGTGGACGACGAGGCCGGCGGGCTTGTCGATCACGATCAGATGCTCGTCCTCATGAACGATGGTGAGAGCGATCGCCTGCGCCTCGTTATCGGCCGCCACCGCTTCGGGCACGACGATGGCGAAACGATCCTCCGCCGTGGTGCGGATCGCCGGGTCGCGCACCTGGCGGTCGTTGAGCGTGACATTGCCAGCCGCGATCAGACGCTTGATGCGCTCGCGCGACAGAATCGGCGCCGCCGCCGCGAGGGCGCGGTCAAGCCGCCATCCTGCCGCCTCCGGTGGAATCGCCCCAGTCAATGTCGACACCCCCGCATCCATGGACTAGCGATGTGGCGATGGCGATTGTGATTGCAAGCGAGCTGCTAGAAGAGATTCTTGATCATGCCGCTGCTGAGCTTGGCACCGAGGTTTGCGGCCTGCTGCTCGGCCGGGATGACCGGATCACCGCGGTCCGCGCTGCCGCCAATGTCGCTGCCGAGCCGACGCGCGCGTTCGAGCTCGACCCGGCGGTGTTGATCGCCGCCCACCGCGCCGCGCGGACCGGCGGCGAGGCGGTTCTCGGCCATTATCATTCCCATCCCGGCGGCGATCCGCAGCCCTCGTCATGCGACGCCGAGGTGGCGACGGCCGGCGAGCTCTGGCTGGTGGTCGCCGGCCAGGAGGCGCGGCTGTGGCGGGCGGTCGATGGCGGGCCGGTGCACGGCGCATTCGCCGCCGAGCCGATGGTGGTCGGCTGATGGCGACGGGCTCGATCCGCTGGTTCAGCAGCAACCGCGGCTTCGGCTTCATCGCGCCCGACATGGGCCCGCGCGACGTATTTCTCCATGCGATCATCGTCGCCGAGGCCGGCATGGCGACGCCCGCGCCCGGGGACCGAGTCGAGTTCGATCTCGTCCAGCAGCGCGATGGCCGGCTGAGCGCCTTGAACCTGCGCCCATTGCCCGACTTGTCAGCGCATTAACCACAGTTCAAAAGATCCACCGCGAGTTCCGGAGACAGTCGCGATGAACGCCGTCGATTTCGCCAGCCTGCTCTGCTCGCGCCTGTGCCACGACATGCTCAGCCCGGTCGGCGCGCTCAACAACGGCGTCGAGCTGCTCGTCGACGAAACCGACCCGGAGATGCGCGAGCGCTGCCTCGAGCTGCTCGCCGAGAGCGCGCGGGTCACCGCCAACAAGCTCAAGTTTTTTCGGCTCGCCTTCGGGGCGGCCGGCGGCTTCGGTGATTTGATCGATCCGCGCGAGGCGCAGGTTGCGATCGAGGGACTGCTCACCTCGGACGGCAAGATTCAGCTCGGCTGGATGATCAACCAGTCGGCGCTCAGCAAGACCGCGGTCAAGGTCTTGATGAACCTCGCCCTGATCGCCGGCGACGCGCTCGTCCGCGGCGGGCGGCTCGACGTCGGCGCCGAGCGGCGCGGCAACACCACCGAGATCGCCATCCGCGCCGAAGGGCCGCGCCTGGCGGTCGATCCGGAGATTGCCGCCACCCTCAACGGCGAGATCGAGGAGGCCGCGTTGACGCCGCGGGCGGCGGCGGCCTGGCTCGCGCGCAGCCTTTCGCTCGAAAATGGCGGAAATGTACAGGTTGCGATCGAGGACGGGGTGCTGGTGTTCGGCGCGACCTTGATCGCACGGTAAACGCTTTTTTACCCCTCCGGCCGATAATCCGGCGGGATGGATGAGCTGCTGGACGATTTCATCGCGGAGACGCGCGAGACGCTCGCCGCGCTCGCGGAGGAGATCGTGCTGTGGGAAGCCGATCCGGCTGACCGCGCCCGGCTCGACGCGATTTTCCGCTTCGTTCATACCGTTAAGGGCAGCTGCGGCTTCCTCAACCTGCCCCGACTCGAGCGCCTGAGCCATGCCGCCGAGGACGTCCTCGCCGGGGTTCGCGACGGCAAGCGGATCGCCGACGGCCGGCTGGTCGATGCCGTGCTCGCGATCATCGACCGGATCGGCGACATCGTCGAGGCGATGGATGCAGGGCAGGGGCTGCCCTCGGAGGATGATGACGATCTGATCGGCGCGCTGGCGATCGGCGCGGAACCGACCGTCCAGCTCCAGTCTTCGGGCAATGCCGCGCCGCGAACGTCGGTGCGCAGCATCCGCCTGCCGCTGCCGCTGGTCGATCGCATGATGAACGGGGTGTCCAACCTCGTGCTCGCCCGCAACGAACTCGCGCGGCGTCTGCGCGACGCCGGGATCGAGGGCGAACTTCTTGCCGCCTTCAACCGCATGTCGACCTCGATTGCCGATATACGTGATGCGATCACCCGCACCCGCACGGCCCGGATCGACGCCCTGTTCGGCATGCTGCCGCGCATGGTTCGCGATCTCGCCGCCGATCTCGGCAAGCAGGTCCGCCTCGAAGTCCAAGGGGGCGATACCGAGCTCGACCGCGAGCTGATCGAGGTCGTTCGCGACCCGCTCAGTCACATTATCCGCAACGCGCTCGATCACGGCATCGAGACCCCCGAGGAGCGCGCCGGCACCGACAAGCCGGCCGTCGCCCTGCTCCGCGTCGCCGCACGCCAGACCGGCAACCGCATCACCATCGAGGTGACCGACACCGGTCGCGGCATCGATCCGGAGCGCATCGCCGCGCGTGCGGTCGCGACCGGTCGGCTGACCGTCGCCGAGGTCGAGCGGATGTCGCGCGGCCAGAAGCTCGACCTGGTCTTCCTGCCCGGCCTGTCAACGGCTGCTGCCGTGACCGAGATCTCCGGTCGCGGCGTCGGCATGGACGTGGTTCGCGCCAATCTCGCCCGGATCGGCGGTAACGTCATGATCGAAAGCCAGGAGGGGCGCGGCACCCGCATCACCCTGCGCGTGCCGATGACGCTGACGATCATCCCGGCGCTGATCATCAGCTGCCGCGGCCTGCGCTTCGCCATCCCGCGCGGCGCGATCGACGAAATTGTGCGCATCGGCAGCGATCGCGTGCGGATCGAGACGATCGGCGACGCGCCGTTCGTCGTCGTCCACGGTCATCGGCTTCCGGTGGTCTCGCTTGGCGGATTGCTCAGCGGCACGCCGCCGAAGGATGTCAGCGGCTATCTGATCCTGCTGCGCGCGCTGGGCGGCGCAGGTGATTTGCATTTCGCGCTCGCGGTTGACGATGTTCACGATCATGACGAGATCGTCGTCCGCCCAGCCGCGCCGCAGATCATGGAGATCGGGCTGTACGGCGGGATCACCCTGCCGGATGACGGCCAGCCGATGCTCTTGCTCGACCCGGGCGCGATCGCTTCGCGCGCCGACGTGGTGCGCGACGTCAGCGCCGCGGCTGCGCCCGCGGTTGCGGCCGAGCCGGTCGCAACCACGCCGGTGCTGCTGTTCCGCGCACTGGACGGCGTCGAACGGGCTGTGCGTCTGACGTTGGTCGAGCGGATCGAGGAGGTGCCGGCGAGCGCCGTGACATTTTCGGCGGGCCGCTGGCGGGCGATGATCGGCGGTGCGCTGGTGCCGCTGATCGGCTGCGATGTGCCGCCGATCCGGGCAAGCTTGCGGGTGCTGCGCTTGACCGACGGCAGCGCCGAGCTGGCGCACGCCGTCGATGCGATCATCGATATCACTGCCCTGATCGGCGAGGTCGCCCCGGCATCCGTGCCGGGGCCGATCGGCGGCGTCGCGATCGTCGCGGGTCGTCCGGTC
>Ga0207667_10004597_pt1 | contig 16928 bp, 10 predicted proteins | sample KBSCornC52_FD_184301 | JGI IMG/M metagenome (GOLD analysis project Ga0207667, IMG submission 184301) | Corn rhizosphere microbial communities from Kellogg Biological Station, Michigan, USA - KBS Corn C5-2 (SPAdes) (version 2) | ecosystem: Host-associated > Plants > Roots > Rhizosphere > Soil ...
GTCCGATCTATGAGCCGCAGCGCTACCCACAGGCTGGCGAGAATAATCCGGAGGTCCGCGTGGGGGTGGTGGGCGCGGGTGGCGGGAACACTCGTTGGATGGACGCGGGCAACACTCGTGATGCTCTGATCGCACGGGTAGGCTGGGCGCCGGATTCCAGGAGCGTTTACATGGTGCGGACCAATCGTATACAGAACAAACTGGAATTGCTTTTGGCGGCGGCCGGATCGGGCAAAGCGTCGCGGATTCTGGAAGAGGCTGACAAATTCTGGGTCAATATTCAAGAAGATCCGGTGTTCGTCCATAGCGGACAACAATTTCTGTGGTTGAGCGAGCGTGACGGCTTCCGGCACATCTATCTATATTCAGTGGATGGCGCGCAAGCGAAGCAGCTGACTCAAGGCCCCTGGGAGGTAACGGGAATCACGGGGGTCGACGAGAAGGCCGGGCGCATTTACTACTCGGCAAGCGAGACCAGCGCAGTGGAACGGCAATTTTACAGTGTGGGAATAACGGGTGAGGGGAAACGGCAGCTTAGTTCCGGCGCAGGCACGCACACCATCGCGATGGGCCCGGGCGGACACTTCTATCTCGATACATATTCGAGCCTATCGTCGCCACCACGGACGACGGTTCATGCAGGCGATGGACATGAACTGCGCGTATATCGCGAACAGAACAAGCGTCTCGCCGATGACTACGAAATTTTGCCGACGGAGCTGGTCAGCTTTCGCACTCCGGATGGAACGCTGCTCTACGCGCGGCTCATCCGGCCGGCGAATTTTGAGGCAGGCAAAAAATATCCTGCTGTCGTGCTGGTTTATGGCGGCCCAGATTCGCAGGGAGTGCGCAATGCCTGGATGGGAGCGGATCTGGATCAGGTGCTGGCGAATGAGGGATTCGTGATCTGGCAGGTGGACAATCGACGATCGTCGGGCCGGGGGCACGCCTTTGAGACACCGGTATTCCGGAAGCTTGGGTCGATCGAGTTGGCCGATCAGGTAGCAGGCGTCAATTATCTGATATCGCTGGGATTCGTCGACCGGGCGCGCATCGGAATCCGCGGATGGAGTTACGGCGGATTTATGACCCTCAACGCGCTTCTGAATGCCCCGAGCGTTTTCCAGGCCGGTATCGCTGGCGCACCCGTAACCGATTGGCATAATTACGACAGCATCTATACCGAGCGCTACATGGGTTTGCCCCAGGACAATCCGGACGGCTACAAGAACACGGCCCTGCCGATGCAAGCCAAGAACCTTAAAGGGAAGCTGATGATCGCGCACAATGTGGAGGACGACAACGTGCTGTTCCAGAACACCATCCAGATGGCCGGTGCGCTGGAGCGCGCGGGTCAGCCGTTCCAGATGCAACTCTACACGCAGAAGACGCATGCGGTGACGGGCTTGGAGGCACGCCAATTGAACGCCACTGTAGTGGATTTCTTCGAACGGACACTGAAATAGATATAATCGAACTAATCGTGCATTGCGATCCCAATTCCTGGGCATGCCGGCTCCTGCTTATCGTTTTAGCGGGAAGCGGGCTTGCCATTTCCGCCCAGGATCTTCCCAGTGCGCTCGATTCCCCGGCTGTGTCCGGTTGGGTACTGGCGGATCTTAACGGCGATCAGAACGTGGATCTGGCGACTGCGCGATCGGGGCGTCATGATGCCAACGGTTATGCCCAGGAAGTTCGCATTACCCTGGGCAGCCTGCAGCAGACTTCGTTCCGCTTCCTAAGCCCAGGCGCAACCGTCGAATTAAGCAGCCAGGACGTGGATGGCGACGATGATGGGGACTTGGTCGTGTTCGAGCCGTTATCTAGCCAGCCGATCGGCGTATGGATCAACGACGGCACGGGCTCATTTCACGAAGGCCGTCTGGCAGACTTCCGCAAGCTCTGGCGTGAGCGGCCCGCGTCGACCTGGCGCAGTCGGGTGCCACAGCTTCCGTTATTCGCGATCTCTGAAGAGCGGATGCAGCTCCTGACGCCCGCTGTGTGGATCGCCGCGCTTGAACCCAACGCGGCCGGCCTCACCTGGCAACATGAGTTGTCTTCGACAGACGCGTACTGTTCCGATGACCGTCCGCGTGGTCCTCCCCGCAATTTCTGATCCCACTAAAAACTAAACGAGCCGGTCAGCCTAGTTAGTGCTGAAAGGCGGTGAGAAGTGTCAGGAGATACGTGATTCACGTGAAGTCATTGGTGTATTGTTCGATTGCGGCGTTGGCGGCTTGCCGGGCATTCGCTCAGGCGCCCCAGAGCGGCGGCGCCCCTATACACACCATCACTATCGAACAAGCCGTTCAGGAAGCTCTGCAGAACAACCCTGGACTGCTGGCGGAGAAACTCGGTATTCCGGTAGCGGAAACAGCCGTGATCACCGCCCGTCTTCGCCCCAACCCGGTGGTGAGTGCCTCCTCCGATCACCTGGACTGGCTCGGAACCGGCTTCAGCGAGGTGAACGGTGCGGGACCCACGGAGACGGCCTTGCGTGTCGATATCCCCTGGGAGCGCGGACACAAGCGCGAATATCGAGTGGATACGGCCGGCTATGCGCAGAAGATCGCCGAGGCGCGCGTGGCCGATTCAATTCGCCGGCTGAGATTGGACGTCACGCTGGCGTGCATCGATGTCATACAGGCGAAGGCTCGCCTGGATTTGGCCAATGACAACTTGAAATCGCTCGAAGGAGTGGTCCAGCTCAATGAGACGCGGTTGCAGGGGGGAGCCATCCCGCCGATCGAACTGACGCGTTCCCGCGTGGCGATGCTGCAGTTCCGCAGCAACGTCAAGACGGCAGAACTGGCGCTGACGACGGCTCGTATCCGCCTCCAGACGTTTTTGGGACGGGGACCCGGTCAGCCCATGGTTGACGTGAGCGATCCGCTGAAGATCCCCATTCCGCCCGCGACGCCGGCTCTGGAGCAAATCCAAACCCGTGCGATTACCGTGCGGCCCGACATCCAGGCGGCGCGACTAGATCAGGCGCGATCGCAGTCCGAGCTGCGGTTGCAACTAGCCAACGGCAAAGTGGATTACACCGCGGGCGGGGAATATCGCCGCCAGCAGGGTGTGAACGGCACTGGAAATTCCGTGGGATTCTTCTTCAGCGTCCCGCTGCCGGTGTTCAACCGCAATCAAGGCGAAATCGCTCGCGTGACGTCCGAAGAGGTGCAGTTGCAAAAGCAGATTGACGCGTTGCAGTCGCAGGTTTCGGGCGAAGTGACGGGAGCCTACCGCGAGTATGAAACAGCGCGCCAGTTGATCGGCGATATCGAGAGCGATCTTCTGGGACTGTCGCAGGAAGCCCGCAACACCACCACCTACGTTTACCAGGCGGGCGCCGGCTCACTGCTGGATGTTCTGGATGCGCAGAGGGCGTTCAACGAGACCATGTCCACGTATTACGACGCACAAGCCGACTATCGGCGGGCCGTGAGCCGCCTGGCGTCGGTGGTCGGCGAAGAGGTGATTCCATGAGGCTCACATTGATCTTATCCAGCGCGCTGATCGCGCTGGCGCTCACGGGATGTCAAAAAACCGGCGTAAGCGAAGCTGCCGCCGAGGCCTCCGATGGAGCGAGCAAGGCCAACAAGGGAGAGCTTTCCAACGATGTCGAACTGGAGCCCGCAATGCTACCGAACATCAAGGTGGAAACGGTGGGCGCCGAATCGGGGCGGGGCAGCCTGAGTGGCACCGGCAAGGTGCAATTCAACGAAGATCGTACGGTTCGTATCCTTGCGCCTTTGCCCGGCCAAGTCGTCGACTTTCAAGCGCGCGTGGGCGATCCGATCGCCAAGGATCAAGTCCTGTTTTCCATCAAGAGCCGCGAGGTGGCATCGCTGGTCAGTGACTATATGCAAAGCCAGCGGGACCTGGATCTGGCCCAGAAGACCTACAACATGAACAAGGATTTGTTCGAGCACCAAGCTGCTTCCCGCATTTCGTTTCAGCAGGCGGAGAACGATCTGGCCAAGGCCAACACGCAAGTGGCCCGGGGCGAAGAGGCGCTCCGCGTGCTGGGCATCGATCCGAAAGAAGCGGTGAAGGACGGAGGCTTGCGCTCGGTGATCCCAGTGCGCTCCCCGATGGCCGGCACGCTCATCGAGCGCAATCTTACGCCCGGTCAGTTTGTGCAGGCCGATAGCACCGCTCTGCTCACCATCGCCGATCTAAGCACGGTGTGGGTTCTGGTCGACGTCTTCGAGCGCGATATTCATTTGATCCGCGTGGGTCAGAAGGTACAGGTGGTGGCCGCGGCTTATCCCGACCGTCGTTTTCCCGCCAGCGTGGAACGCATCAGTGATAAAGTCGATCCCGACAGCCGGACACTAAAAGTGCGCCTGCTGGTCTCGAATCCCAATTTTTTGCTCAAGCCGGAAATGTTCATCACCTCCTCGCTCGAATTGAGCGGGGGCGGCACCGCGATATCGGTTCCCGCGGGCGCGGTGTTTACAGAGGATGGCAAGAGCTACGTGTTCGCAGCGAAGACCGACCGGCGCTTCGAGCGGCGCCTGATCGTCGCTGCGCCCGACGCCGAAGGCCGCTTGAGGGTGACAAGCGGCCTCCGCGTTGGAGATCGAATCGTGACTGACGGAGCCATGCTGCTGGATTATCGCCGCAAGCAGAAACAGGACTAGCGGTCTCAATGATCAAGCGATTAGTTTCCTTTGCTCTGCATCAGCCGTTGTTCGTGTTCCTGCTTACCGGGCTATTTCTGCTGGGCGGCATCGTGGCGTTCGAGAACCTCCCGATCGAGGCATTTCCCGATGTCACCGATATTCAGGTGACCGTCATCACTCTGTATCCGGGATACGCCGCCGAAGAAGTCGAAAAACAGGTCACCACTCCGCTGGAGATCGGGTTGAGCGGCCTGCCCAACGCGGTGCGTATGTTTTCGCACACGCAGTTCGGTCTGTCGTTCCTGATTGTGACCTTCGACGACCGCGCGGACGATTACCAAGCCCGCCAGTTGGTGCTCGAACGGCTCCGTGGCGTGGATCTTCCGGACAAGGCCGAAGTGCAGCTGGCGCCCTTGTCCACTCCCATTGGGGAGTTGTTCCGTTATCGCGTCAACGGCAACGGCCAGGACTTGCGGGAGCTTCGCGCGATTCAGGATTGGACGATCACGCGATATCTCAAGCTCGCGCCGGGGGTCGCCGACGTGGTCAGCCTGGGTGGATTCTTGAAGCAGTATCAGGTCACCCTGGATCTGGCCAAGCTCAAATCCAACAACGTTCCGATGCAGCAGGTGCTCACTGCGCTGGGGCAGGGAAATGCGAACGCCGGCGGCAGCTATCTGGAACAAGGCGATCAGCAATATCTGATTCGCGGTATCGGATTGTTGCGCTCGGCTGATGACATCGGCAATATTATTTTGGCCGAGCACGGCGGAACGCCTTTGCTGGTGCGCGATATCGCGACGGTCGACGTCAGCTCCGTTCCGCGGCAGGGCACGGTGGGGATGAACGACGACGACGAGATCGTTACCGGCATCATCCTGATGCGCAAAGGCGAGAATCCGTCGGAAGTGCTGAAGGCGGTCAAATCGCGAGTCAAGGAACTGAACGACAACATCCTTCCCAAGGGCGTCTCGATCGTTCCGTACTACGACCGAACGTTCCTGATCGACACGACGCTTCACACGGTGTTCAAGAATCTGCTGGAGGGCGCGATCCTGGTGATGATCGTGCTGTACCTGTTCCTGGGGAACCTGCGCGCGGCTGCGATTGTTGCGGCGATCATCCCGCTGGCGCTGCTCTCCACCTTCATGGGCCTGCGCTTGCGAGGTCTTCCGGCGAACCTGCTTTCGCTCGGCGCCATGGATTTCGGAATCATCGTGGACGGCGCCGTGATCGTGCTCGAAAATATCTTCCGCGAGCTATCCGAGCATCAGCGCGCGACATCGGCCATCAACAAAGTGCGGGGGAACGTCCGGGAGGTGATTATCGAGGCGGCCGCGCACGTGGGACGGCCGACCATGTTCTCGATGCTGATCATCATCATCGCGCACATTCCGATCTTCACCTTGCAGCGGCAGGAAGGTCGAATCTTCGCGCCCATGGCGTATACCATCGTTTCGGCGCTGCTCGGGTCGCTGCTGTTTTCGCTCACGCTGGTGCCGGTGATGGCATACTTTCTGCTTCGCCGCGGCGTGCCGCACGGCGAGAATAGGCTAGTACGGTTTTGCAAGAAGTTGTATCGTCCGCTGTTGGTTCACGCAGTGCAATGGCCGGTGGTGGTACTGGCGGCGGCGGTTATGGCGCTCGCGGGAAGCCTGCTGCTCGCGGGTCAACTGGGAAGCGAATTCCTTCCCGAGCTGAATGAGGGCTCCATATGGGTGAACCTGACACTTCCGCCAGGGATCTCCGTGAGCGAAGCGGTTAAAGAATGCGCTCGGGTGCGATCCATTCTCAGACAGTTTCCAGAAGTGCGCGCGGTGATCTCGAAAGCGGGCCGTCCCGAGGACGGCACCGATCCCAAGCAGATCAATATGGCTGAATTCCTGGTGGATACGTATCCGCAAGAGGAATGGAAGAGCAAGCTCAGCAAGGAAGAATTGCTCAAGCGCTTCGACGAAGAGCTGTCCAAGGTTCCCGGCTTCGAGCCTAGCTTCTCTCAGCCCATTCGCGATAACATCCTGGAAAGCATTTCGCAGATCGATGGTCAGATTGTGATCAAAGTATTCGGCGACGATCTGGATCTGATCAGGAAAACAGCGCAGCAAGTGCTGGATCAGGTTAGCTCGGTGCGCGGAGTAGCGCGAGCGTTCATCGATCGCGAAGGCAGCGTGCCGCAGCTGCAGATCGAAATCGACCGGGCGCGAGCGGCGCGCTACGGACTGAACGTGGTCGACGTGCAGAATGTGATCGAGACGGCCGTCGGCGGCAAGGAAGCGACGGAGATCTGGGAGGGCGAGCGCAAGTATCCGGTGGTGGTTCGCCTGCGAGAAGACCAGCGCCGCGATATTTCCACCATCGGCAAGATTCCAGTGGAAACCTCGCGCGGATTGCGTGTGCCGCTTGAAGACGTGGCGACGCTCAGTATCGGTTCCGGAAGCATGAATATTGCACATGAGTCCGGCAAGCGTCTGAACGCCATCGGAGTGTTCCTGCGCGGGCGGGACATGGGCAGCGCGGTGGAGGAAATGCAGCAGCGCGTCAGGCAGAACGTGACCCTTCCTCCCGGTTACTATCTCCAGTGGGGCGGCGAGTTCGAGAATCAGCAGCGCGCCATGGCGCGTTTGAAAATCATTGTTCCCATCAGTATCTTTCTCATTTTTTTGCTGCTGTTCAATGCCTTCGGCTCAGTCAAGAGCGCTTTGCTGATTCTTTCTAACATTCCTTTTGCATTGGTGGGTGGGATTCTGGCATTGCTGATCACGAAAATCCCGCTGAGCGTCTCGGCGGCTATCGGGTTCATCGCGTTATTCGGGCAGGCGGTGCTGAACGGCGTCGTCATCGTGAGCTATTTCAATGCTCTGCGTGCTGAAGGACTGGACGCGCGCCAGGCTGCAATCGAAGGATCCCTGGTGCGCTTCCGCACAGTGCTGATGACCGCGTTGCTCGCCATGCTCGGTTTGCTGCCGATGGCGCTATCGCATAGCATCGGCTCAGAGGTGCAGAAACCGCTGGCGGTGGTGATCATTGGCGGTCTGGTATCGGCCACGGCGCTTACGCTCCTGGTGCTGCCGGCGCTCTACACGCTGGTCGAGCGAAAGTCTACACCCCAAGCAGATACGCCCGTGCTGGCAGGCCAGTCAGGCGACTGAGAGCGCTCGCGTACCACTGAAGCTGACGCTGATATTGATCACGGTGACGGGAAATATCCGCGTCGGTCTTGAAGTCGACAATGATCCAGGTATTGTCCTCGATGAATGCGAGATCGATAATGCCTTCCATAAGGCGTCCGCCGTCGACTAACAACCTGACGGGATATTCGCGATGCTTGCGCTCAGCGCGTCGTGCGCGGTCGAGAAGCGAATGGGCGAGGGCGGCTTCCACCCGGAAGCAAGCCGCCTCAATTTCTTCGGAAGGTGCGCCCAGGATGCGGGCGTTGAGCTGCGCCCATTGTCGGATGGTGGTGCGGTTGGCTTCGAGCGGCACGTCGCGCAGGACGGCGTGGACGAGGGTTCCGAAGCGTCGGCCCGTGGGACCGGCCTGGGGGCCGGTCGCTACCGCTTCCACCATTACGAGATCCGGGGGGGCTTCGGTTGCCTGGCTGGCGAGGAACACGGCGAATTCGGGTCGCGAGGCAGCGGCGATGGTCGTAGCGCGCTGCTCCTGCCACGCCTGATAAGCAGCGGAACTCGCGCCTCCGTCGTCTTTCAATAGTTCTTCCTGACGCAGGCCGTGGTCGCTTTCTTCGCCGAGTTTCAGTTTCGACGGGTCCCACCAGACGATTTCGTGCGTTCCCTGCTGCGGCGTAATCAATCCGGGACGAACGGAGAACTCCGCTTCGCGATCGTAATCCATGGGGCGGGCGACGATGCTGGCGTCGCCGAATTCCGGACATCTCAATCCATGTGCTGGGCGCGATTTTCGCCACCCTTCACGCGACGGATACAGCGCTTTACTCAGCGGACTCAGCCAGTTGTCCTGCGGAAACGGCTCATCGCCGCAAGCCGGGACGACGAGGAGGTCGCGGGCACGGGTCGCGGCCACGTAGGCTACGCGAATGCCTTCCGCACGTTCGCGAGAGGCTTCGTCGGCTTCGTGATCCAGCAACTCCCAGGGCGCGCAGCGCAGCAGGCGCGTAGCACTCACGCGCTTGGCTCCATCGACATATTGATCGGGCTCGCGCGCGCAGAGATTCGCCGTGAGATCTGCCAGAATTACGACCGGAAACTCCAGGCCCTTAGCTCCGTGGACCGTCATCAAACGGACGCCATCGGAATCTTCTTCGAGAACGGGCGCCTCGGAGGCTTCTTCTTTCTCAGCCTGCGCAGTCAGTTCTTCGACGAACCCTCGGAATGAAACGCCTCCGGTCATCTCATACGTGCGGGCGAGGTCCGCCACGCGAGCCACGTTCGCCAGAATCTGATTCCCGCCGGGTCGCAGGAGGAAACCTGCGTGAGCGCGCGTTGCTTCGAGCAGGGCATTGACGGTGGCGGCGAACGGCTGATAATTGCGGTCCTTATGCAATTCAGCAAGGAGTTCCAGAGCATCGGCGATGGGCTGCTCGGCGCCTTCGCCATGATACGGATGCAGCCGTCCGTGCTTGTGCTTGTGGACCAGTAACCTCTCGTCTGGGATTGCGAAAAGAGAGCCCTTTAGCGTGGCGAAGACGCTCAACTCGTCGTCGGGCCACTCGATCGCGGTCAGTGCGGCTCGCAGAGTTTCGACCTCTTCGCGATGGTGGAATGATTTCGACCCCGCCAACAGGTGATCGACGTTGCGGGCCTCTAGCGCTCGCGCATACTCCCGCGTGAGGTCTTGACCTGCCTGGGTGCGGCGGCGGAATAGGACCGCGATATCTCTCGCTTTGAATCCCCACCCGCTCTCCTGCACGAGCCAGGCGATGAAGGCGGCGATGGCGTCGGGCAGCGAACGGTTGACAGCTTCCTTCGATAGACGAGTTTTATAGGGACGCGGCACCGGAAGCGCGATCAGGCTGGGCCGGCCGCCGATTTCTTCCCGATGCTGCTCCAGAGGAATCCATTCGGCGTGACCATCACCATCCATCTCTGTTTCAAACGCGGTGTTCACGAAATGTTGCAGGTTGGGGACGGAGCGAAAGCTCTTGCGCAACGCGATCAGCCCGCAGCCGCGGTCGGCCATTTTGTCCCGTATATCCCGATAGAGCAGAATGTCCGCCCGCCGGAACTTATAAATGGACTGCTTCGGATCGCCCACGACGAACAGCTTTCCCGGGGCAGGCCGTATCTTCAGCCAATCCGATTCGGCGGGGTCGTCGGCGGCCAGCAGCAGGAGGATTTCGGCCTGGAGGGGGTCGATGTCCTGGAATTCGTCGATGAAGAGATGGCTGAAGCGATTCTGTAAGTATTCGCGGACAGGCTCTTGATTCTTAACCAGATCTCGAGCGCATACCAACAGATCCACGAAGTCCAGCTTGCCTTGCCGCCGCTTGCGATCGTTGTACTCGTCGACCAAGCCGGACATTTCTTCACGCAGCTCGGCCGCCAAGTCGGCATCGGCGCGACGGCGAAATTCCTCGATCCAGCGGAGCAGTTCATCACGCCTTTGAAGCAGGTCCTCGCGGCTCACGCCCCCGCCGTAATCGCCCGAACCTTTTTTCGTATCGCGGCGCAGATCGCGGCCGAGCTTCAACACCGCGGCCTCCAGCGAATCCTGATCGTGCGCTGCGAGACCCTGCACCATCAATCGCACTGGCTGGAGCCCGATGTACAGGTTGTCGCTCACGCGTCGCGGGCGCGAGGACAGGTCCGCAAGTTCGCGAGCCATGCGGATAACCGTGGCGATTTCCTCCTCGCGAGTGAATGGCTCACGCCGCCAAGGGGCTGGATAATCGCGCCACTCCACCAATTTGCGGCCGGCGTACTGCAATTGTTCGAGGGGCGGGGAATCGTCCCACGAATCGCGCCAGGCGAGGCGAGCGAATGCGCGACGTAGTCCCGGGGACGGCTCGGCCAACCTTCGCTCAAGCCAGCTACGAAATGCCCGCTGATACAGCCGGTTGGCCTCCGGCTCACTCAATTCCTGAAAGGCAGGATCGACGCAAGCTTCAACGGGCCGCTCGCGCAATAGCTGCGCGCAGAAGGAGTGGATGGTCCCGATGGACGCCTCTTCTAAATGCTCCAGGGCATGCTCCAGAGCAGTGCTGGAACGTTCTTGCCGCACCTTATCGAGTTCCTCGCGGAGCCGAAGCTTCAGTTCGCCGGCGGCTTTGTGGGTGAACGTCACTGCGGCGATCTTGTCGATGGTCGTGCGGCCATTCTCAAGCACGGCGACGATTCGACCTACCAACGCGGTCGTCTTACCGGTGCCCGCAGATGCCTCGACGATCAGGCTCTCATCGAGGGAAGTCTGAATTCGCAGACGTGCGTCGGCGTCCGAGACCGCACGCGCCGAGACGCTCATGCCATCCCTCGGATCTCGGTCAGCAGATCCAGACGTACATCGTGGCGGTCTTTCTTGCCGTGCCGCCGTTCTTCATACGGCCCGCAGACGATGCGGTAGTCGCAAATCTCACAGGCGTCCTTCGCGGGAGCGGGAGGCAGGAAGCCGCTCTCAATCGATGCATCGATATCACTCAACAGTTTCTGCAGGAAGAGTCGCGAGCGATCGTCTAGTTTGATCTCGACAGGCGTGTAGCCGCCGCGCTGCGTGGCATAGAAAAGCCGGCCGGCTTCGACGGTCGATTCTAACAGCTGCTCCGCAGTGAGCCCATATAGAAGTGGCTGCAAACTCCGGCCGCCTCCGACCCATCGCGGAATGGTATCGGGACGCTTTCCGGTTTTGTGATCGGTCACGCGGAACGCCTCGCGTGAGACATGTTTTTCGACCAAGTCGATGCGTCCTCGCAGATTCACGCCCTCGGCCAGCGCCAGCGGAGTATCGCCAAACGCGAGCTCGAACCGCACCGGCTCCCACTCCTCGTCATTGCGCGCGACATGCTGGAGCCATCCCCGCAAGTCTGTCCGCAGATCTTCGATCTCCGACTTCCACACCCGGGGAATGGCCGGCGCGAGTTTCTCCTGATATTTTGCAGCAACCTTATCGAGCATGGTGTCTGCTCGCTTGAGGGCTTCCGGTAGCCGATCATCATTGACCGGAAGCAATCCTGCGCGTTGTAGGTCGTGAAACAGCTCGAACTGGATCTCGTGAAACAGGGCACCGCGTGTGCGCGGGTCCATTTGTTGTAACTGCTCGGATTCGTCGCGGGGTTTCAGCCGGTAGATCCCGTGCAGCGCGAATTTGTAAGGGCAGACTGCGAAGTTTTCGAGGGCGGAAGGCGACCACGCGCGTGCGGTCAATCGATTTGCGGCGAGCGCCTCCAGCGCCCCGGCGTCGGCCGTGACCAATCCGTCGGCTGGTCGCCACTTGTGATTCCATCTAGCCCAACGCGCACGCAGCGATCGCGCGACGTGCGGGTTTGCGTCTACAAGATAGTGAACGCCGCCTGGACTATTTCGTGCACTAGCGATGGCCACCAAGTCGTATTCCACGTCGTCGATGGCGTCGGAGGCCTCTTTGGGAGCGGGCCAGTTCAGCCGGGCGGGTGCGGCGTCTCTGGCGCGGTCCTCGAACGTCTTGAGCTCGGGCAGGGAGCCCTCTACCGCGCGCGGTAGTTCTAACGCGTAAAAGCTGGGCACGCGCGGACGCGCCTCCACCACTTCCATGCGGGGATAAGAAACGATCAGGCGATCGCGCGCAGCGGCGACGGCAACGTGCAAACGCATCCTCTCGTCGTATGAACGCTGCTTACGCAGCGCCAGGTGGCCGGAGACCGCCTCCCGCAGTTTATCGAGCAGCAGCGGATCTTCCAGCATTCTCTGCGGGAACAAACCTTCGGCGAGCCCCGGCAGAAACACCACGCCGAACTCGCGCCCGCGAGCTTCCTCGATTGATCCGACGAACACGCGTCCCCAGCGTTGCGCGGGCGGCTCGCGGCGTAGGAATCTCAAGCGCTCACTCAGGACTGAGGCGACTTCTTCGAGCGCTACCGGCCCGACGTCGCCCATCGGGACAAGTTCCGCCAGCACGGAAAGCACCGGATCGGGATCGCGCAAAGACAGCCGTGCCAGCTCAGCGAGTTGTTCGAGCCAGACACTCCAGATCGCCGTAGCTGGCAGCGCGTCCAGCAATCCGATCAAGGGCAAGGCGAATTGTTTTAGGTTCTGGATCTGATCGAGTGGCTTCTCTTGGAGAATAAATTCCGCTTCCAGGCCATTCAGGCGGCGCTCCCAGCGATCCTTGCCTCCGATCACGGCGGCATCTACCAGCAATCGTTCCCAGCGGCGAGGCGTCGGCCGATCGGGTTCCGCTGCTGGCGTCTCTGATACCTCGTTTTCATCGTTTTTCTGAGGGCCGAGTAGTTCGTCGTCGGGGGCCACCCACTTCGGAGCTTCGGCAGTTTCCGGAACCTGACCGAGCGACAGGTATTCCGCGAAGCGCGAAGCCGAAAGTCTTTCGCTCGCGCACAGTAATAACGCCAGGAATGCTCGCCCCGACGGGTGCGGACGAGCCGTGCCCCGGCTGAACCAGGCCGGAATTTGCGCGCGCCGCAGGGCGTCCTCGATCATGGGCTGGTAGCGATCCGGGCTCCGCAATAGAATCGCGACTTGATCAAATGATTTACCTTCGCGCGCTAATCGTATGATCCGGCGGGCGATCTCGACCGCCTCAAGACCTTCGCCAGGGGCGGAAAAAAACTCGAAGAAATGGTCATTCTTCGTGAATCGAACCGGCTTTGCGGAGAACAGAAACTGCCGGAGATGTTCCAGCGAAGTGGTGGGCGCCGGGTTGGAGCCCAGCCCTACTTCTCCGAGTTCTGCCTCCAGTACGTCGGGTGTCCGCGCCGCCAAACTCTTGAAAAACTCCCGGTGAGCGCGGGATTCGAGGTCGGCATCCAAACGGGCCAGCGGCAAACCGACCCAGGGATGAGCCCCGCTGATTGCGGTCTCCGTTGCCAGCGCCAGAAGGCCCGGGAGATCGACCACGGACCGCTCGGCCAACTCGGCTTGGTACAGGTCGAGCAGCGTTGCCAGATCGCCAGTGGGCATCCCATCGAACACAAGCTGCTCCGGCGACACTCTGGCCAACCTTAACTGCACAAGGGTCCGGGCGAGTGCCCTGGCGAACCCGGGAAGGGCGGCTACCGGGTGAAAATATGCAAGTTGGCCCTGTGCCAGAGCGTTCTGCGTGATTCTCGCGGCGACGGCCTCCCGGCCCAGCGCGCTCAAGGGAGCCAGACCCCGCTCCGCCATAGCCGATCGGGCCAGCTCGGCGGCTGCTTGAACCAGCGTCACCCGATGGACTCCTACGGATCCCGAATGACCCGGCGTCACACCCTCCCCTGCCAGATGGCGGGGTCCGATGATTACAATTTCGGGAAAACGGGCTGCAAAGGACTCAACCGCCTGGATTAATGTGCCGTTGGACCACGACTTAACCACATTGCCAGTCTACACGCAAAAATTTTTCGCGCGACCAGTAACCACAGGGAGGTCGGGAGCGTTTGTACAGATAACTTAAATCCCCGTTACGACAGCGGGCGCTACTAACCCCTTTTCACCCAAAAGAAGCGCCCGCTTTTCTATTTCCGAACCGTAAAAACCCTACTCCCCCAGCCCATCGAAGAGCACTGAACTAAGATACCGCTCTCCGGAGTCAGGGAGGATCACGACGAAGGTTTTGCCCTTCATTTCCGGCTCCCGGGCGATTCTACCGCGGCTGCGACGGCTGCTCCGCAAGAGATGCCGGAAAGAATTCCTTCTTCTCGCGCCAAGCGTCGAGCCATCGCGATCGATTCTTCGTCGCTCGCAAGTTCGACGCGGTCGAGCATCTTAAGATCCAGCGTGTCTGGAATAAATCCCGCGCCGATGCCTTGAATCCCCGTAGGCCCGGGGCGCACAGGATCGCCCGCGCGAGTCTGCGTGATTACCGGACTGCTTTCAGGTTCGACACCCACGGAAAGAATCTTTTTCTTCTTCTCCAGCTTGAAGTACCGCGAAATTCCCGTGATGGTTCCGCCCGTACCGATCCCGGCGACCAGAACATCCACATTGCCTTTTGTATCGTTCCAGATCTCCGGGCCGGTGGTCTTGAAGTGGATCTCGGGATTCGCCGGATTCTTGAATTGTTGCAAGAGCACGTAGTGATCGGGCGCCGATGCGACGATTTCTTCCGCGCGCGCAATGGATGCTGCCATCCCTGCCGAGCCGTCGGTCAAGATCAGCTTCGCGCCCAGAGCTTTCAGGACTTTTCGACGCTCGAGCGACATGGTCTCGGGCATCAGGAGAGTCACGTCGTAGCCGCGCGCGGCGCCCACGAATGCCAGCGCGATGCCGGTGTTGCCGCTGGTGGGCTCGATCAGTTCCTTACCTGGCTTGAGGATGCCGCGACGCTCGGCATCCCAGATCATGGATGCGCCGATGCGGCACTTGACCGAGAACGCCGGATTCCGCGCCTCGATTTTGGCGAGCATGGTGACCGGCGCGCCGTCGGTGACGCGGTTCAGCTTCACCAGCGGCGTATTGCCGATACTCAGGGAATTGTCGGAAAAAGGCATGCCTTATAAACGCCTAAATATCCCAGTTGGGGACAAAGCGTGTCTGCGTCTCTTTCCATCGCCGCGCGAGCTCGGCGAACGTGGTGGTATCAACCAGCGCCCCGATTGCAGCGTCCACGCGTTTCCATAGGTCGGTGAAGGCGTTGGGCCCGCGGCGGGTCTTTTTGCTTTGCTCAACGTAGCGCAACACTTGGCCTACGGTGATCTGGTCGGCTGGGCGCGCGAGCCGATATCCACCTTCGGCGCCGCGGCGCGATTCCACAAATCCGCCCTGCTTGAGGCTAGAGAGAATCAGCTCCAGAAACTTCTGCGGGATTTTTTGACGCCGGGCGATCTCAGCGATCTTCACCGGCTCGCCTTGCGGCTGGACCGCAAGATCGAAGATGGCATGCAGGGCATATTCGGTTTTGACCGAGATATTCATCGGGTATAGCGATTGTAGGAGACCCCGATGTACTTTGTCTAGTGGGGAATGGGAGATTGACGGTTTTCTAGCATTCATCGCTCCCGCATCCGCAAGGAGCTCATGAACCGCCTGTTCGTTTCCCTCATCGCTCTAAGTACCATCCAGGCCCAAATTGTGGTTGATACGGTCGCGGGCGGGAAGATCCGCACTCGCGTACAGGCACAAGATGTCGCGCTCGGTACAGTCAACGGCGTGGCCTGGCGCGGGCGGCAATCTAGTCTTCACTGATTCAACGCACGATCTTACCCGCCGCATGCGCCCGGATGGAATCATCGAGACGATAGCCGGCACGGGCATCACAGGATCCGCGGTCTCGTCGACACCAGCGTTGCCGGACTTGATTACGATCCGAAGCATGGCTTTCGACAGCCAGGATCGCCTTTGGGTGTCTACGGGCGCCACACTGTACGTCATTGCGCCGGATGGCTCGATCACCGTAAAAGCCCTGGGCGCGGCCTTGGCGATCGCCTTTTACGCAAAAGGCGGGCTGTACCTAATGAACACGTATTCCTTAGATCGAGTCTCTCCGGACGGCTCGGCTCGACGCAGAACATCAGTCTGAATAGTGGTGTATTTTCCTTCTCCAGGGTCTGGCGGGATTGGGAGTCGATCCGGCAAAGAACGTGTACTTTGCATCCGCAGCGGACGGTTTCGTTTATCGGGTCAACGACGATGGCAGGTATACGGCAGTTATAAACAACCTTCCTCTTTTGGCTTCGCGATCGATGCGTCTGGCGCCACAGACACCACCGGTGATATCGCCTGGGGTCAGCTTGGGGAAATCGTTGCCATGACGCCTAAGCTCATCAATGTCCTTGTGCCGTACTTTCTGACGACTGGACACACTGTGCAAGTTACGGTGCAGGTGGACGCTACCGTGTCTTCGCCCGTGACGATGCCCGTGGTCGCGTCCATCCCCGACCTGTACACGATGGACGAGAGCTGATCCGGACCGGGCGTAATTCTTAACCAGGACGGTTCTCTCAACAGCAGCACACGTCCGGCCCCGCGCCCCTAGCTGTGACGATTGGCGACCGCAGTACAACCCGATCGGTCACGGTCGCCGTGCAGTGACTCTGCTGACGTTGGTTTTACTGTCCGCCGGCGGATTTCAGGTCGTAGTGAATGGTCGAGTTGACCACGGCGCGCAGGCTCGTCAGGTCGATGGATCCGACCAGGTGCACCACGGTCAGCTCCTTCGGCTCGGCTGAGATCAGCAGAAATCCGGCCGGCTTGCCGTCCT